>Ga0182024_10014918_pt1 | contig 14958 bp, 8 predicted proteins | sample P32metaG_FD_120480 | JGI IMG/M metagenome (GOLD analysis project Ga0182024, IMG submission 120480) | Permafrost microbial communities from Stordalen Mire, Sweden - P3-2 metaG (Illumina Assembly) | ecosystem: Environmental > Terrestrial > Soil > Wetlands > Permafrost | place: Sweden: Stordalen... | reverse complement strand
CGTGGTCGTTGACCAGCTGCAGATTGTCCCGGTCACCGCTGACGATGAGCACGTCCATGCCCGCCTCGGTGGCCGCCACGGTCAGCGTGGCGATGATGTCGTCCGCCTCGTAGCCGGCCACCGACAGCCGCGGGATGCCGAGTGCGTCGAGCACCTCGAAGATCAGGCTGAGCTGGCTGCGGAAGTCCGCCGGGGTTTCCCGCCGGTTCGCCTTGTACTCCACGTACTGCTCGTGCCGGAAGGTCGGCTCGCTGCGGTCGAAGGCCACCGCCACATGGGTCGGCTGCTCGTCGCGGAGCACGTTGATGAGCATGGCGGTGAAGCCGTAGACCGCGTTGGTCGGCTGGCCGGTGGTGGTCGAGAAGTTCTCGGGCGGCAGCGCGAAGAACGCGCGGTACGCCAGGGAGTGCCCGTCGAGCAGCAGCAACCGCTCCCGCCGCGCCGCTGGTTCGGGTGCGGATGCGGGTGCCTGGGTCGCCTTCGTCGCCACGCACGAAGTCTAGTAGCTGGTACCGACACCGGCGGGCCGCATGCCGCGGCCCGGCGGCCGCCGTGAAGGCGGCGGCCGCCGGGCCGCGACGAAGCTGCTGACCTGCCGCGCAGTTAACGCGCGCCGCAGGTCACCAGCCCGTATTTCACGAGTGGAACGCGAAAATCGTTGTTGAGTTGAAGGTCTTCCCGGGGCCGAGAACGGTGGACGGGAAAGACGGCTCGTTGGGCGAGTCCGGGAAGTGCTGGGTCTCGAACGTGTACCCCGCACCCTGCCGGTAGGTGTGGCCGCTGATCCCCACCAGGGTGCCGGTGAGGAAGTTGCCACTGTAGAACTGCACGCCTGGCTGGTCAGTCCAGACGGTCAGCAGCCGGCCGCTCGACGGGTCGAAGGCGCGGGCCGCCAGGTTGAGGCCGTCCGGACCCGTGGTCCTGGCGCTCTGCGGGTTCAGGATCCAGTTGTGGTCGTAACCCTGCGCGATGAGCAGCTGGCTCTCGCCCTGGGTGGCCGACGCGAAGCTGGCCGGGACGTTGTCCGGCGCGCTCACGTCGTCGATCCGCGAGCCGATCGTGTGCGGCGCGCGGAAGTCGAACGGCGTGCCCGCGACCGGGACCCCGTGGGCCAGCGGGAGCGGGATCTGCGTGGTGTCAGTGGGTGAGTAGTTGTTGGCGTTGATCTGGACGAACTGCTTGTAGGCCGAGCCCGCCGCCGAGTTCTCGCCCGCCAGGTTGAAGTAGCTGTGGTTGGTCAGGTTGAGCACCGTCGACAGCTTGGAATCGTTGTTGGTGGCCTTGTAGTGGATGCCGATCTGGCCCTGGTTGTTCAGCGTGTAGGTGACCACATCGGTCAGCTGGGCCGGGTACCCGGTGCAGCCGCTGGGGCAGCCGGGGGATCCGGCGGCCCCGCTGGAGTCGCCGTTGGGGCTGACCAGCGTCAGCTGCACGCCGGCCGAGCCGGGCGCGTGGACTGCCTGCGAGGCCCAGACGTGGTTACCGAAACCGACCAGGCCGCCGTGCAGGCTGTTGACGCCGTTGTTGATCGGCAGCGTGTAGGTCTTGCCGTTCAGCTTGAACGTGCCCTTGGCGATCCGGTTGCCGTAGCGGCCAATGCTCTCGCCGAAGTACGGGCCGCCGTTGGTGGTCACCGGCGGGCTGTCAAACTTCACGTAGTCCGCCAGCGTCTTGAAGCCCAGCACCACGTCAGCCTCGCGACCGCGAGCCGACGGGACCTCAATCGACTGGATGATCCCGCCGAAGCTCAGGACCCTGACCTGCATTCCACGGCAGTTGGTCAGCGTGTAGCGGAACACCGCGGTGTTCTTGCCGGTGTAGGGCTCGATGGTCTTGCCGAAGAACTGCTTGGACACGGTCGGCGAGCAGCCGCCGCCCGCGGGGGTGACCGGAGCCGACCGCATGGCCGCCAGCGAGCCCACACCCGCGATGGCCAGCGCGGCCGCCGCCCCGATCCGCAAGCCTGTCGTGCTGATCTTCCCTCTTAATACTGGACGCATGGAGATTCCCTTCGTTGGGTTCCCGGAGACTGGCACAGACAGCCCCCCGGGGCATTGTTAACGCTCACCTGCGTGTAACGCCAGTGTTTCCCGACAGAAGATCCGATCTTTTCCCGCTATGTGACTCGACAGTGATCTCGCGAGCCGGGCAAGTCCGGTACTGCCTGCCAAAGCACGTATGGGCCACTGTGGTCACTTCAGTCACTTCCTCCCCGGCGGTCGCGGTGACCCCGGGGGTGAGCAGCGGGCCTCGCTGCGGCCCCGGGCGGGCGGGGCCGGCCTAGGCTTCCCCTACGGCGCCGCTGGGCGCTGCGTGACTACTCCGGAGGCGCGGGTGGACCGGGACGGCGAGGCTGAGGCGAACGACGACAGCGCGGCGCGGGCGGCGGAGGATCTGGCCGGCCAGGGCGGCGCGCAGGCGGGCCAGGGCGGCGCGCAGGCGGGCCAGGATGGCGCGGCGGACATCCTCGAGGGCTTCGCCCGGCTCAGCGAGGGCACCCTGCCCGGCCGGATGGGCATCACCGTGACCGCGGCCAGCGCCGAGCAGGTCACCGGCACCATGCCCGTGGACGGCAACATCCAGCCCTACGGCCTGCTGCACGGCGGCGCCTCCTGCGTGCTGGCCGAAAGCCTGGGCTCGCTGGGGGCGGCGCTGCAGGCCGGTCCGGGGCGGTTCGCGGTCGGGATCGAGATCAGCGCCACTCACCACCGCGCGGTAGCGGAAGGCGTCGTCACCGGGGTAGCCACCCGGGTGCATGGCGGGCGGACAACCGCCACCTACGAGATCGCGATCAGCGATGACCGGGGGCGCCGGGTCTGCTCGGCCCGGCTGACCTGCCTGCTCCGTGACCAGGTCCCGCCCGGCGGCCATGATCCCGGCCACCTAACTGCGGCGGGAAGTTGACCAGGTCAGTCCCTGTGCAGACGGGAAACCACACGTGACCCAGGGTTTATCACAAACCGGCCAGGGAATGTCGGCCCCTTTGCGCCGCGCGGGGGCTCCTCGCTACCGTGGTGGGGAGAGCCCGGGGAGCTGAGTAGAGAACGTGTCGGCCCGGGGAAGGCCGACACGGCACCAAAAGTTCCCCGGGCTCGATCCCGGGGACCCCCCTGCGTCGGGAATGGCGGCTCAGGCCCCGGAGTCCGGCTTGGCGCCGCCCGCCGTCTCGGTGCCGCCGTTGCTGGCGGCCACGGCCGGGGTCATGCTCCCCTCGAGCACCCGCTCCGCCACGGCCCGCATGGCCAGGCGCTGGTCCATCGACGTCTTCTGGATCCACCGGAACGCGTCCGGCTCCGACATCCCCTGCTCGGTCTGCAGCTTGCCCTTAGCCCGGTCGAGGAGCTTGCGCACCTCGAGCCGCTCCTTGAGCGTGCCGACCTCGCCGGCCAGCGCCGCGACCTCCTGGAAGCGGCTGACCGCGATCTCGATGGCGGGCACCAGGTCAGCCTTGGTGAACGGCTTCACCAGGTAGGCCATGGCTCCCGCGTCGCGGGCCCGCTCGACGAGCTCACGCTGGGAGAACGCGGTCAGGATGACCACCGGCGCGATCTGATCGGCGGCCACCTGCTCAGCGGCCGATATCCCGTCCAGGACCGGCATCTTCACGTCGAGGATGACCAGGTCCGGCCGGAGACTGAGGGCGAGATCGACGGCCTGCTGGCCATCGGCGGCCTCACCGACCACCGAATAGCCCTCTTCCTCGAGCATCTCCTTGAGGTCGAGCCGGATCAACGCCTCGTCTTCGGCGATCAAAACGCGCAATGGGGTCTGACTCACGCTCATGATCGTACCGGTACCAGGTAGATTGACGTTCGGCCGAGCCAGCCGCGCACCGTCTGGCGGCGGCGCCCCGGTAGACCAACAGGCAGAGTCCATGGTCTCAAAAACCATGCAGTGTGGGTTCGAATCCCACCCGGGGCACCCCAGGTCACCTGCATCGTTCCCCTTATCCGAGTCCCGCCCCGAGGGCGGCGGCGTCACCGATGCGGTGCACCCGCAACGCGTTGGTGCGTCCCGGGGTGCCGGGCGGGCTGCCCGCCACGATCACCACCTTGTCGCCTTTGTCACAGCGCCCGATGTCCAGCAGCGCCTCCTCGACCTGGCGCACCATGGCGTCGGTGTGCCGGGCGGGCGGCACGATGAACGTCTCCACGCCCCAGCTCAGCGCCAGCTGGCTGCGCGTGCTCGGCTGGGGGGTGAAGGCCAGCAGCGGAATGGGCGAACGGTACCGGGCCAGCCGCCGGGCGGTCTCGCCGGTGATCGTGAAGGCGACCAGGGCCTTGGCCCCGACGGCCGCTCCGACCTCGGCGGCCGCGCGGGCGATGGCGCCGCCGGTGCTGGCCGGCTCCTGGGCCAGGGTGGCCGCGGCAGCCAGGGGTTCGCGCTCCGCCTCGCGGATGATCCGCGCCATCGTCGCCACCGCCTGGACCGGGTACTCACCGACGCTCGTCTCCGCGGACAGCATCAGCGCGTCCGCACCGTCCAGCACCGCGTTGGCGACGTCGGACGCTTCCGCCCGGGTCGGCCGCGGCGCGGAGATCATCGACTCCAGCATCTGGGTCGCCACGATCACCGGCTTGGCCCGGGCCCAGGCCTCCTCGACGATCCGCTTCTGCGCCATCGGTACCTGCTCCAGCGGAAGTTCGACCCCGAGATCGCCGCGGGCCACCATGACCCCGTCGAAGGCCTCGATCACCTCGGCCAGCGCCTCGATGGCCTGGGGTTTCTCGATCTTCGCGATCAGCGGGAGCCGGACCCCCGCCTCGTCCATGATCCGGCGCGCCGGGACCGCGTCCTCGGGGCCCTGGACGAACGACAGCGCGATCATGTCGGCCTGCAGGCGGAGTGCCCAGCGCAGATCCGCCTGGTCCTTGGCGGTCAGCGCGGGCACGCTGACCTTGACACCGGGCAGGTTGAGTCCCTTGTGGTCGGAGACGACGCCGCCCACGACGACCCGGGTGCGGACCCGGCCCCCCGCCACGTCGAGCACCTCCAGGACGACCCGGCCATCGTCCACCAGCACCCGGTCGGCGGCCCGCACGTCGCCAGCCAGGCCCGCGTAGGTCGTGCCGACTTCATGCTGGTCCCCCGCCACCTCATGCACGGTGATGGTGAACTCCTGGCCGGCCAGCAGCCGGACCGGCCCGGCCACGAACGTGCCCAGCCGGATCTTCGGGCCCTGCAGGTCGACGAGCACCCCCACGCTGTGCCCGGCGGCGTCGGACGCCGCCCGGACGCAACGGTAGGCGGCCAGGTGGCTGGCCTGGGTGCCGTGACTCATGTTCAGCCGGGCCACATCGACCCCGGCCGCGACGAGCCCGGCGAGCCGCTCCGGGCTGGAGGACGCGGGTCCCAGGGTGCAGACGATCTTCGCTCGGCGGCTCATGCGTATCGCCTTCCAGACGAGGCACCCGAATTGGTCTATACCACCTTAAACGCCGACGTCCTGGCCGGCCGATACCCACCACGCAAGGTTCACCGAACAGTCATCCGACGTCACGGGACGGCAACACGGGCGCCGCCGCCTGTCCCCGTCGCGGCGCATCACCTGCCTGCCCGGCGCGGGCCGCCCGGCCAGAACCCGGCCCGGATTCGGCCAGTCCCTTTGACGGGCAATGACCCAGCAGGCAACCATCATGGCTATGGACTCGTTCACGGGGAAGCTGGCGGTGGTGACCGGCGGTGGCTCCGGCATGGGCCGCGAGCTTGTCCGCCAGCTGGCTGTGCAGGGATGCTCGGTCGCGGCATGTGACCTGAACGCGGAAGCCGTCACGGAGACCGCGGCCATGGCGCAGGCGGCGGCGGTGCCCGAAGTCCTGGTGACCAGCCATGAGTGTGACGTTGCCGACGAGGCGCAGGTCCTGCGGTTCCGCGATGAGCTGCTCGACGGGCACGCCCGCGATCACGTCGACCTGGTCTTCAGCAACGCCGGTATCGGCGGCGGCAGCAGCTTCGTCAGCGGTGACCGGGAAGAGTGGGAGCGCACGTTCGCCATTGACTGGTGGGGGGTCTATTACTGCGCCCGGGCGTTCCTGCCGCTGCTCATCGCGAGCGGCGACGGCGTCCTGGTCAACACGAGCAGCGTGAACGGCCTCTGGGCGTCGCTCGGCCCGGGCGTGCCGCAGACCGCCTACGCCGCAGCCAAGTTCGCCGTGAGGGGCTTCTCTGAGGCGCTCATCGAGGACCTGCGCACCAACGCTCCCCATGTCCGGGTCGCTGTCGTGATACCCGGGCACGTAGGCACCGACATCGTCGCGAACAGCTTTCGCGCCCGCGGCCTGCCGGAGCCGGAGCGCATGAGCGACGCCCAGGTGGAGGAGCTGATCCCAGGGGGCGCGCGGGCCGGGCTGGTCCGCGCCGGCATGCTGAACGAGGACGCGTCAGCCGACGATGTGCGCCAGCTGCTCGTCCGGGCGAACGCCGACTTCCGGGACAAGGCGCCGGTCAGCGCGGCTGAGGCGGCGACCATCATCCTTGACGGAGTGCGATCAGGGATGTGGCGGATCCTCATCGGCGAGGACGCCAGGATGATTGACGCGGCCGTCCGCTCAAAGCCTGAGGCCGCCTACGACTACAAGGAGCTGTTCAGCGGCCGACCAGACCAGCCGGCGGCAGAGACACCATCGAGTTAGCGCCGGGTCGCAGAAGCCTGGCCGGTTGATCATGGACGAAGAGGGTCACGGGGACAGCCCGCCGGCGCCCCCGGGCGGCGGGCGTCCCCGGGCGGCCGCCCTCAGCTGAGGGAGCGCGCCGTGGGCGGGATGGCGGAGGGCAGCAGGCTGTCCCCCTCCAGGTACTTATCCACGGCCGCCGCGGCCGACCGGCCCTCGGCGATGGCCCAGACGATCAGTGACTGGCCGCGCCCCATGTCCCCGGCCACGAACACCCCGGGCACCGAGGTGGCGTACGCGCCGTCCCGCGCCACGTTGCCGCGCGCGTCGAACTCGACGCCGAGGTCGGTCAGCAGACCGGCCCGCTCCGCCCCGGTGAAGCCCATGGCCAGCAGGACCAGCTCGCAGGGCAGTTCCCGCTCGGTCCCCTCGACCGGGCTGAACTTGCCGTCGGCCATCTCGACCTCGACCAGGCGCAGCGCCCGCACCCGGCCATCGTCGCCGCCCACGAACTCCTGCGTGGACACGGCGTAGACCCGGTCCCCGCCCTCTTCGTGCGCACTCGACACCCGGTAGATCATCGGGTAGGTCGGCCACGGCTGGCTGCCGGGACGGCTCTGCGTGGGCCGGGGCAGGATCTCCAGCTGGGTGACCGACGCGGCCCCCTGCCGGTGCGCGGTGCCGAGGCAGTCGGCCCCGGTGTCACCGCCGCCGATGATGATCACGTTCTTGCCCCGCGCGCTGATGGGCGGCTCGGGCACCGGGCCCCCGCCGGTAGGGGACTGCGACGCGACGACGGCGCGGTTGGCCAGCGGCAGGAACTGCATGGCCTGGTGCACCCCGGCCAGGTCAGCGCCGGGGACGGGGAGCCCGCGGGCCACGGTGGCCCCGCCGGCCAGCACGATCGCGTCGAACTCGGCGCGCAGCTGCGCGGCCGTGACGTCCCGGCCCGCCGTGACGCCGCAGCGGAACCTGGTTCCCTCGGCCTGCATCTGCCAGAGCCGGCGGTCCAGGTGGCGCTTTTCCATCTTGAACTCGGGGATCCCATAGCGCAGCAGCCCGCCGGGGGCGTCGGCCCGCTCGAACACGGTGACCGCGTGCCCGGCCCGGGTGAGCTGCTGCGCCGCGGCCAGCCCGGATGGCCCGGACCCGATGACCGCCACGCGGCGGCCCGCCTCAACCGCTGACAGCGAAGGCGGCAGCGGCCGGACCCAGCCCTCGGACCAGGCCCGGTCGATGATCTCCACCTCGACCTGCTTGATGGTGACCGGGTCGGCGTTGATGCCCAGCACGCACGCGCTCTCGCACGGCGCCGGGCAGAGCCGGCCGGTGAACTCAGGGAAGTTGTTGGTCGCGTGCAGCCGTTCCGCGGCCTCGCGCCAGTCGTGCCGCCAGACCAGGTCGTTCCACTCCGGGATCAGGTTGCCCAGCGGGCAGCCCTGGTGGCAGAACGGGATGCCGCAGTCCATGCAGCGGCCAGCCTGCGACTCCAGGGCCGCGGGCGGGAAGTCCGTATACACCTCCCGCCAGTCCCGGATCCGCACGTCCACCGGCCGCCGGACGGGTGTCTCACGCGGCGTGGTCAGGAACCCCCTGGGGTCAGCCATTGCGTAACCCTCCTCAGCCGTGCGCCGCGGCCATCACGGCCTGGTTGACGTCGCGGCCCTCACGCTCGGCCAGCCGGGCCGCGTCGAGGACCCGCTTGTAGTCCTTCGGCATGACCTTGCCGAACCGGGCCAGCGAAGCGTCCCAGTCGGCCAGCAGCCTCGCGGCGACCTCGGACCCGGTCTCGGCCAGGTGCTGCCCGAGCAGGTCACGCAGCCGGGTCACGTCGTCGTCGTCCAGGCTCTCCAGGTCGGCCATGTCCGTGTTGACCCGGACCGGATCGGGGTCGAGCAGGTAGGCGAGCCCGCCGGACATGCCGGCCGCGAAGTTTCGGCCGACCGGGCCGAGCACGGCCACCACGCCACCGGTCATGTACTCGCAGCCGTGGTCGCCGGTGCCCTCGGCCACCGCGGTGGCGCCCGAGTTCCGCACGCAGAACCGCTCGCCCACGACGCCGCGGAGGAACATCTGGCCCGCGGTGGCGCCGTAGCCGATCACGTTGCCCGCGATGATCTGCTCCTCCGCGGGGAAGCTCGCGTCCGGGTCCGGGGCCACGATGATCCGGCCGCCGGACAGGCCCTTGCCCAGGTAGTCATTGGCGTCGCCGGCCAGCCGCAGGGTGATCCCGCGGGGCAGGAAGGCACCGAAGGACTGGCCGGCCGACCCGCGGAACCGGACCAGGATGGTGTCGTCGGGCAGGCCCTTGCCACCCCACCGCCGGGTCACCTCGTAGCCGAGCATGGTCCCCACGGTCCGGTTGACGTTGCGGACCGGGAGGTCCAGCGTGACCGGCTTCGCGTCCTGCAGCGCCCCCTCAGCCAGCTGGATCAGCGTGTTATCCAGGGCCCGCTCGATCCCGTGATCCTGGGTGGTGGTGTTGTGCGTGGCCGCGCCTTCGGGCAGCACGGGCATGTGCAGGACCGGCGCGAGGTCCAGCCCGGCCGCCTTCCAGTGCCCTACGGCCTGCTCGCTGTCCAGCAGGTCGGTCCGGCCGACCGCCTCCTCCAGCGTGCGGAAGCCCAGCGCGGCCAGGTACTCGCGCACCTCCTCCGCGATGAACTCGAAGAAGTTGACCACGAACTCCGGCTTGCCGCTGAACCGCTTGCGCAGCTCAGGGTTCTGGGTGGCCACCCCGACGGGGCAGGTGTCCAGGTGGCAGACGCGCATCATGATGCAGCCCGAGACGACCAGCGGGGCGCTGGCGAAGCCGAATTCCTCGGCACCCAGCAGCGCGGCGATGATCACATCCCGGCCGGTCTTCAGCTGGCCGTCGGCCTGGACCACGATCCGGTCCCGCAGCCGGGCCCGGAGCAGGGTCTGCTGGGTCTCGGCCAGGCCCAGCTCCCAGGGCGCGCCCGCGTGCTTGAGGCTGGTCAGGGGGGCGGCGCCGGTGCCGCCGTCGTGCCCGGAGATCAGCACCACGTCGGCGTGCGCCTTGGACACGCCGGCCGCGACGGTGCCCACCCCGACCTCGGCGACCAGCTTGACGTGCACCCGGGCCCGCGGATTGGCGTTCTTCAGGTCATGGATCAGCTGGGCCAGGTCCTCGATGGAGTAGATGTCGTGGTGCGGCGGCGGCGAGATCAGGCCGACCCCCGGCGTGGAGTACCGGGTCTTGGCGATCCACGGGTACACCTTGTGCCCGGGCAGCTGGCCGCCCTCCCCCGGCTTCGCCCCCTGCGCCATCTTGATCTGCAGGTCGTCGGCGTTGACCAGGTACTCGCTGGTCACCCCGAACCGGCCGCTGGCCACCTGCTTGACCGCGGAGCGGCGCAGGTCGCCGTTGGCGTCCGGCACGAAGCGCTCCGCGTCCTCGCCGCCCTCGCCGGTGTTGGACCGGGCGCCCAGCCGGTTCATCGCGATGGCCAGGGTCTGGTGGGCCTCGGCCGAGATGGAGCCGTAAGACATCGCGCCGGTGGAGAACCGGCGCACGATGGCCGACACCGGCTCGACCTCGTCGATGGGAATCGGGCCGCGCGGGGCCGCGCGCGACGGGCCGGGCCCGGGCCGGGCCGCCGCGGACGCCGCAGCCGGGATGCAGGGCTTGCCGATGGGGTGCGGGCCGGTCGGGTGCAGTCCGCCCTGGTCGGCGTTCTGATCGCTGTTCTGGTCGGGCGGGCGAGGCGCGCGGGCCGTGCTGGCCCGGGGGGACGACCCCCCGGAACCCCCCGGCACCGGCTGACTCGGGGGGGCCACGGCTTCGCCGCGCCCCGCCTCGCCCGCCGATGCGCTGGGCGCGCGGGCCGGGAGCGACGCTGCGCCCAGCCCACGCGGGTCGGTGGGGCCATCGACGCCGCGGATGCGCAGCAGGCCGCGCAGCGTCATGAGCCGGGCGGACTGGTCGTCCACCAGGCGGGTGTAGTCCTTGAAGATCTCGTACCGGCCGCTCCGGGTGGCGTGCTGCAGCTTGAACACGGTCTCCGGGCTGAACAGGTGCGGCTCGCCCTCGCGCCGCCACTGGTAGTCGCCGCCGGTCTCCAGCCGCCGGTGATCCGGGCCGGCGCCGCGGGGCGGGAAGGCCCGGTCGTGCCGCGCCGCCGCCTCGGCGGCCAGCACGTCGAAGCCGACGCCGCCGAGCCGGGAGGTGGTCCCGGTGAAGCAGGTGCTGACGATCTCCTCGCCCAGCCCGATGGCCTCGAAGATCTGGGCGCCGGTGTAGGAGGCGACCGTGGAGACCCCCATCTTGGACATGATCTTCAGCAGGCCCTTGCCCAGGGCCTTGACCAGGTTCTCCGCGGCCTTCTTGGTGGTGACGCCGTCCACGAGGCCGCGGCGGACCATGTCCTGCACCGTCTCCACGGCCAGGTACGGGTTCACGGCGGCGGCGCCGTAGCCGATGAGCAGCGCGATGTGGTGGCATTCGCGGGCGTCGCCGGCTTCCACGATGAGCCCGGCCCGGGTCCGGGTCCGCTCCCGGATCAGGTGATGGTGCACGGTCCCGGTGAGCAGCAGCGACGGGATGGGGGCCAGGGCCGGGTCGGCCGTCTGGCCTCCGCGGCGGTCGGACAGCACGATGATGTGCGCGCCGCCGGCGATCGCGGCGGACACGTCGGCGCAGATCTGGCCGAGCCGGTCGCGCAGCGCCACGCCGCCGCCCGCGACCTCGTAGCGGCCGTCTACCACGTACGAGGCGAAGCCGGGCAGGTCACCGTCGTCGTTGATGTGGATGATCTTGTTCAGCTCGCTGGCGCCGATGACCGGGAACGGCAGCACGATCTGCCGGCAGGAGGCCGGGCCTGGCTCGAACAGGTTGCCTTCCGGTCCGGTGGAGGACTCCAGCGAGGTCACCAGCTCCTCCCGGATCGCGTCCAGCGGCGGGTTGGTGACCTGCGCGAACAGCTGGGAGAAGTAGTCGAACAGCAGCCGGGGGCGGTCGGACAGCACGGCGACCGGCGTGTCGGTGCCCATCGAGCCGACCGGCTCGGCCCCGGTCGTGGCCATCGGGGCCAGCAGCAGCCGCAGCTCTTCCTCGGTGTAGCCGAACAGCCGCTGCCAGGTGATGAGATCCTCGGTGGCGGGCTGGTTACCGGCCCGGTCGGGCAGGTCGTCGAGGTGCAGCAGCCCGGCGTGCAGCCAGTCCTCGTACGGGTGCTCGCTGGCCAGCGCGGACTTCACGTCCGCGTCTTCCAGGATGCGCCGCCGGCCGGTGTCGGCCAGGAAGACGCGGCCGGGCTGGAGGCGGCCCTTGCGGACCACGTCGGCGGGGTCGATGTCGAGCACGCCGACCTCGCTGGCCAGCACCACGAGCCCGTCGCGGGTCACCCAGTACCGGCCCGGGCGCAGCCCGTTGCGGTCCAGCACGGCCCCGATCACGGTGCCGTCGGTGAACGCCACGCAGGCCGGGCCGTCCCAGGGCTCCATCAGGGTCGAGTGGAACCGGTAGAAGGCACGCCGGGCCGGATCCATCTCGTCGTGGTTCTCCCACGGCTCGGGGATCATCATCAGCATGGCGTGCGGGAGGGACCGGCCGCCGAGGTGCAGCAGTTCCAGGCACTCGTCGAAGCTGGCCGAGTCGCTGCCGGTCTCGTCCAGGATCGGCAGCAGCCGCTCCATGCCGCGGCCGTCCGCGGACCGCGGGAACAGGTCGCTGGCCAGCATGGCCTCGCGGGCCCGCATCCAGTTCCGGTTCCCCCGGACCGTGTTGATCTCCCCGTTGTGCGCGATGTAGCGGTACGGGTGGGCCAGCGGCCAGGACGGGAACGTGTTGGTGGAAAAGCGCGAGTGGACCAGGGCCAGCGCCGAGACGTACCGGGGGTCGGCCAGGTCCGGGTAGAACGGCTCCAGCTGGAGGGCGGTCAGCATCCCCTTGTAGCCGATGGTGCGCGAGGACAGCGTGACGACGTAGCAGTCGGTCTCGTGTTCCACCCGCTTGCGCAGGCAGTACGCGCGACGGTCCAGCGCGATACCGCTTTCACCATCCGCCGCAACGAAAACCTGCCGCAGCGCAGGCAGCACGTCCCTGGCGGCACGCCCGCAGTGCTCCGGGGCGTAGGGGACGTCGCGCCAGCCGAGAGTGGTCAGGCCTTCCTCCGCGGCCAGCCGTTCCACCACCATCGCGGCGTCGGCCCTGCCCTGATCGTCAGCGGGCAGGAACACCATCCCGGCCGCGTAGCCGCCGGGGGCCGGCAGCTCGAAGCCGCACACCGCGCGGAAGAACGCGTCGGGGATCTGGGTCAGGATGCCGGCCCCGTCGCCCGTGGCCGGGTCGCTGCCCTGGGCACCGCGATGTTCCAGGTTGCGCAGCACGGTCAGGGCCTTGGCTACGGTGTCGTGGCTCGGCAGCCCGGCCAGATCGGCCACGAAGCCAACGCCGCACGCATCGTGCTCGAAGCTGGGATCGTAGAGCCCCGCGGCGTCCACTGAAGCGGCAGGTGCCATCCGCACTCCTGTCGTCTCGTCCGAATTCGCGTTCTCGCATGCGGTCGGGACGACATTGGCCCTGCCATGAACCCCGTGAAGGGGGTATCGCTGGCTCCCTCGAGCTACCGCTCGTAGGTTACACGGAGATTACGCCACCAGTGCAATCATCCCCGCTTCGTGCGGTTCGCGAAACACCTGACTCGCTGGAAACATCCGCTTCGCGAGGATTGTCCCCTGGATGTGCCCGGGCCACGTGGCCGGCAAACTCCGGCCGTCCGGCAGATGACAGAGGCGTCGGCGAGATGATCTTGTCCGGTCCCCTCCTGCTGGCCGTCATGATCAGGTAGCTGACCGCGGCGATCCAGATGGCGATCATCGCCCACTGGTCCGTCCGCAGGCCAAGCAGGTGGTGCGCGAAGTCGATGCGCAGCGACTGGATCGCGAAGCTGCCGGTGGCGTAGCCCGCTGCGTACAGCGCGAAGATCCGGTCGCCGGTCAGCCGGAAGCGGCGGGCCGCCCAGATCAGCGCGAGGCCGAGGGCCAGGTCCCACAGGGATTCGTAGAGGAACGCGGGCTGGAACGTGGCGTAGTTCTCGTAGGGGATCACGCGGTGGGCCGGGTCGATCTCCACGGCCCAGGGCAGGCTGGACGGGCGGCCGTAGAGTTCCTGGTTGAACCAGTTACCCCAGCGGCCGATGGCCTGCCCGAACGCGGCGGCGGGGGCGGCAGCCCCGGCGACCGGCCCGAACCTCACCCCGGCGCGGCGGCAGGCGAGCCAGGCCCCGAGGACGCCCCCGGCCACCGCCCCGGGCATGCCGATCCCGCCGTCCCAGACCCGGAAGATGTCGATCCAGTCGCGGCCCGGCCTGAAGTACAGCTCGTAGTCCGTGACCACGCTGTAGAGCCGGGCACCGATCAGGCCGGCCGGGACCACCCAGGTGGCCACGTCGAGGATCACGCCCCGGCGGCCGCCCAGCCGCCGGTACCTGCGGTCCGCCACGCGGACGGCGACCAGGATGCCGGCCACGATGCACAGCGCGTACCCGCGGACGGGCAGCAGCCCGAGATGCCAGGTCCCGGGACCCGGGCTAGGCAGGAACGCGAGCGTCGTGCCGGGGGATGCCACGCCACGTGAGGCTAGTGCACCTTCCGGTAATTGGGTGGTTGCATTACCGGTTCCTCGTTGCAGGACGAGCGACTCCCCGGCCCTGGCCCCTAGCTGGCCGGGCTGCGGACCCCGGCGGCGAGTTCGGCCGCCAGCTCACGGACGGAGTCCAGACCCGCCTGCGCGTCCGGCGCGGCGAGCAGCCGCTGCACGAACGCCGACCCGACGATCACCCCGTCCGCGAAGCCGGCCACTTCCGCGGCCTGGACCCCGTCGCGTACGCCGAGGCCGACGGCGACCGGCAGGCTGGTGGCCTCGCGGACCCGGCTGACCAGTCCCGCCGCCGAGGTGCCGACGCTGTCACGGGCCCCGGTGGTGCCCATCAGTGACGCGGCGTACACGAACCCTCGGCAGTCCGCGGTGATCCGGGCGATCCGCGCGTCCGACGAGCTCGGCGCGACCAGGAAGACCCGGTCCAGCCCGCAGGCGTCCGCGGCCTCCAGCCAGTCGCCCGCCTCCTCCGGCGGCAGGTCCGGGGTGATCAGCCCGGCCCCGCCGGCCGCGGCGAGGTCACGGGCGAAGCCCGCCACGCCGTAGTGGTCCACCGGATTCCAGTACGTCATGACCAGGGTGGGCACGCCCGCGGCGGCCACCGTCTCGACCGTGCGCAGCACGTCGGCCACGTGAGTGCCACCGGCCAGCGCGCGGTAGGTGGCCTCCTGGATGACCGGGCCGTCCATCAGCGGGTCGGAGTACGGCAGGCCGATCTCGATGACG
>Ga0182024_10014917_pt1 | contig 14958 bp, 15 predicted proteins | sample P32metaG_FD_120480 | JGI IMG/M metagenome (GOLD analysis project Ga0182024, IMG submission 120480) | Permafrost microbial communities from Stordalen Mire, Sweden - P3-2 metaG (Illumina Assembly) | ecosystem: Environmental > Terrestrial > Soil > Wetlands > Permafrost | place: Sweden: Stordalen... | reverse complement strand
GGGAGAGGCTTACTGGACCTACTCCGTGCAAACGGCAGCGAAAGATTGGGCCAAACAAGACCAGTGCTCGAAGTCGCCAACAGTGTCAAAGTCCACGGGCGTGGTATTTACTACATATTCCAAGTGCGCGAAGGGCGCGGCAGTGGAACTCTACGAAGTGATTGGTGAGGGCCACGAGTGGCCTGGCGGTCCGACTATGCCCTCGAGCATCACCGGTCTGCTCGGCCCTCAATCCAACGCCATCGGCGCCAATTCCTTGATGTGGTCGTTCTTCGCGTCACATCAGCTGTAGAACGATCCGCGACGTCACACGATTCGGAATCGCTAAAGCACGGCGGCGCGAAGGGCCGCGTGATGCTCAGTGGGCGTGACTCGATCGACGACCACATGCTCGCAGTCAACCCACGTCGCCGCTTCGCGAAGCGCGACCGCGATGTGATCAATCGCTCGCGCGTCGTAGATGACCACGTGTCGAGCGTGCAACGTGTCACCCGCACGTTTGGGATCGACCAGACCCACGATTCGGTCCCCAGCGAGAATCGGCATGGCGAAGTATCCAACAACACGCTTTGGCGCCGGCACGTACGCCTCGAGGCGGTACGTGATGTGGAACAATCTCTCTAGTCGAGCGCGGTCCCACAGCAACGAATCAAAAGGTGACAATAAGACTGTTCGACCACGAAGCCCTGACGTCAGACCCGCCTCCGCATTCTCGGCGAGGTAGGCCTGGTCACGCCAGCCCTCGACACGCACTGGTCGTAGAGACGTGGAGGCGAGCACGGAGCGCACAACGCTGTTTCCTAGTCCGTGATACGCCGCGAGGTCAGCAGTGGTCGCGACGCCCATGGCTCGGCCGGCCGATTCGACCAGTATGCGGGCACACGATTCATCGTCAAGCTCGAGTCCAAGAATCTCCTCGGGAATGGCCCGTTCGGCCAAGTCGTACACGCGCTCGAAGCCACGTCGCTCGCGACACACCACCGCGCCCACGTCGAGCATCCACTCTGCGGCGATCTTGATTTCCGACCAGTCCCACCAGGTGCCGCCCTTTTTAGCCCCGCCTAGCTCGCGGGCCGTGAGCGGACCAGCGTCGCCAAGACGCGCCACTACATCGCCGCAACTGAGTTGCTGGTCCTGGAGTTGGTGCCAGCGAAATCCGCGGGCCGCGCGAGCACGCCGCTTCGCGGCGTACGCCGGCCAGAGTTCCAACGGCAGCACGCAGGCCGCGTGTGACCAGTACTCGAACGTTTCACTTTGACGCCCCCAGTACGCGTCTTCAATTTTTTTCCTGGGTAGTGCGCCCAATCTCGCGTAGTTCACCAGTTCGTGAGAGCGGGCCAACACCGAGATCGTGTCGACCTGCACGCCGCGCAAGTGATGCACGAGGTTCGCGGGTCCACCGCGCAATCGCGGCCCGCGCATCCCTTGCGCGAAGAGGGCAATCCGAGTTGCTTCCTTGGCCGACAGCGTGTCGCGGGCAGTTGAGTCAGGCGTTGGGGCGGGCACGGACCGAGCGTACCGTTCGTCTCTGATATGTCAACGTGAGCGTCCTGTCCACAATCAACCGTTGTGTCATCGTCGTATCTGTAACCATCAATGTGGCCAAGGTATGCGACCTCACATTCATGTGCAGGCATATCCGTGAGCGTCCGATGACGATCCCAATAATTCGGGGTACGAAATAGACGTTCACCAGATTGTTCGCGTGTCACCCACCAACTGGTATCAAGGTATCTAATCGCAGTCCCGCCGTCGACGCTTCTCAACCTTTGTCACTAGGTTGTCCAACATGGATCTTCGTATGGCCGGTCAGGTTGGTGTAGTAACGGGAGCGAGTACGGGAATTGGTCGAGCAACTGCGATTGCCCTGGCTGCAGAGGGCGTACTGGTCGTCGGAGTCGCGCGACGTGAGCCCGATGGCGAGGTGAAGGGCGTGACGCATTTTTCGGCTGACCTCTCGTTGCCCGAGACACCGCAGCGGATGATTGAGCACGCCATCGACGTGCATGGCCGCCTCGACATCCTGGTGAACAACGCGGCGGTCGCCCTCGTGGTCGAAGGATTCCTCGACCAGGATCTTGATCAATGGTCGAGGACTCTTGAACTAAACCTCATGGCAGCGGTGCGAGCGATGCACGCCGCAATTCGGCACATGACGGAGGACGGCGGCGTCATTGTAAATGTCGCGTCGGTGAACGCACGACTTCCCGCGCAAGATGGCGCTGCGTATAGCGCGTCGAAAGCGGCGCTGCTCAGCGTTGGCAAAGCCGTTGCCGGGGAGTACGCGGCTCAGGGAATTCGCGTGGTGACGGTGTCACCCGGTATGACCGCCACGCCAATGTGGCTCGGTGACGACGGGATCGCGAGTCAAGTGTCGGCGATAAAGGGCACGGCCGCGAGCGAGATTATCGATGAGACCGCCGCCAGTACGCCGATGAAACGAATCCTTGATCCCGAAGAGATTGCGAATTGCATCTGCTTCGTGTGCTCGCCGAGAGCGTCGGCCGTGACGGGTGCGGAGTTCGTTGTTGACGGCGGCCTCACGCCCACGATGTAACCGCTGGCGCCGCGACCCTAATAGCCTGTTCGATCGCCGATCAGGGAACGAGGATTCGCCGGAATCGTCGAGCGGCAATCGTGAGACCGACGGCGGCCAGTGCCAACAGGTATCCCGAGCGGAAAATCATTATGAAGTCGAACTGGCCGAGGGCCAGGCCACGCATCAGGGCTGCCGATTGGTAAAGCGGGGAGAACGACACGATGGCTCCGAGCCAGTGCGGGTAAAGAGAGATGGGAAAGAATGTCGCCGAGAACAGGAACAGTGGTAGCTGAATCAACGCGACGAGGTCAAAGTCCTGCCATGACCGAATGTACGTGCACGAGGCGAGCCCGAGACAGCTGAACGTCAGACTGGTGAGGATGGCCGCGGGCCAGCACAACACCACCCAGACGCTGCCCGCGTCGCCGAGCAGCGTCATGCAGATAATGAAGGACGCCGCGTAGACCGTCGCGCGCGCCAGGGCCCACCAGACTTCGCCGAGGGCGACGTCATTGACGTCGAGAGGCGTAGAGAGAATTGCGTCGTAGGCGTGCGAGATCTTGAGTCGGAAAAACGTGTTGAAAATCGAATCGATAACCGCGCCGTTCATCGCCGACGTCGCGAGCATTCCGGGTGCGACGAACGTGGCGTAACTGATGACTCGACCGTTCACCGTGAGGTTGCCGACGAGGTGGTTGAGACCGATCCCGATGCTCAGTAGATAGAAGAGCGGTTCGAAGAAGCCCGAGACCAGCATGAGCCACTGGGAGCGGTAGACCATGAAGTTGCGCTCGAAGATGTGCCGTGATCGTCGCGTGCCGAATTGGGGCAGGGTGCGCGTCAACATCAGTCCACCAACCGACGACGCATCGTGTGGCGACCCCAGGCAACGCCAGCGACAGCCATCACCATGAGGAACGTCAAATGGAAAATAATTGCGCCGAAGGACCCTTCGCCAAAGGCGGCCGCGCGCGCGAGGGCAACGCCGTGGTAGAGCGGTACGAATTGCACCACGGGCCGCAGGTATCCGGGGTAGGCCGAAACCGGATAGAACGTCGCGGAGAAGAGAAACATCGGTACGAAGCCGAAGCGGTAGATCGTGGTGAAGGAACCATCGGACTGGGCGGTGGCGGCGAAAGCCACGAGTGGTGCGGCGAAGGCCAATGTGATGAGCGCCCCGATGAGTGGCAGTGTCAGGCACCACCAGGACTGCAAGGCGCCGAAAGAACCAATGACGATCGTATAGACCGCACCCGTGGCCAAGGCTCGAGTGACGACCCACGCCAACTTGCCGTACAGGATGTCCTCGGGTTCGAGCGGTGTCGCGACGGCCGCGTGATACGTGCGAATCCATTTGATGGCGGCGAGCACTGGCCACAGGGACTCACCTTCGCCCAACTGCATTGTCGTAGTGGCGAGCAGGCTCGGCGCGATGAAGTGAATGTACGTCTGACCCTGGACGAGGCCGGTGTGCGCGGTTACCAAATGACCCACGCCCACGCCGAGGGCGGCGAGGTAGAAGATGGGAAAGAGGACGGTACTCGCGACGCTTCCACGCCACGTTTGGGCGTAGTACGTCGCGTGGTACCACCAGCTGCGCCGCCAACGCGGCCAGCCGAGGGAAACGTCAAGCGTGTCCGACACGCTCAGTCCACCAGGGTCCGGCCGGTGAGGTGCAAGAAGACGTCCTCGAGTGAACTTCGACGAACGAGCGCGCTCGCGGGCACGATGCCGGCTTCGTGGATTTCTCGCAACGTGTCGTCGCCGGCGTCGACGTAGAGCAGTATCCGGTCCGGCAGCACTTCGACTCGGTGCGCGAATGGCACGAGTCGGGCATTGACTTCTTCAGGTGAATCGGTGTCGAAACGCAGTTCGACCACTTCACGCGTGGAATGGAGCGCGATGAGTTCACGGGGTGGTCCTTCGGCCACGATGGCGCCGTGATCCATCACCACGAGACGGTCGCAGAGTTGCTCGGCCTCGTCCATGTAGTGAGTCGTGATGATTTGCGTGACGCCGTCACGCTTCAGGCGGTACAGGCGCTCCCAAAGTAAGTGTCGGGCTTGAGGGTCTAGTCCCGTGGTGGGCTCGTCGAGGATCAGGAGTTCTGGTTGGTTGATCAATGCCCGCGCGATAGTGAGGCGGCGTTTCATGCCGCCGGATAGGTCGTCGACCTTGTCGTTCGCGCGGTCGGAGAGCTGGGCGAAGTCAAGCAGTTCCGTCGCCCGCGCGCGCAGGATGTCGCGCGAGAGGTCGAAGTAGCGACCGAACATCTCTAAGTTCTGACGCACGGAAAGCTCGAGTTCGAGCGTGTCCTCTTGGGGCACCACGCCCAATCGGCCACGGATTTCGGGACCGTGCACGCTCGGATCGAGGCCAAGGATGGTCAGGGTGCCGGAAGTGGGTTGGGAAACTGCTGAGATCATCCGCATCGTGCTGGTTTTTCCCGCGCCGTTGGGGCCGAGGAAGCCGAACGTCTCACCGTGATTGATGGTGAAGCTGACACCTTTGACCGCTTCGAAGTCGCCGAAACGCTTGACGAGGTCGTGCGCTTCGAGAATCGGTTCGCTGGTCACGGCATACTTCATTGGTTCACGCGAACCTGGGGAATAGGACAGATGATGGTCGTGCTCATGAATCCGATTTCCCCCCTCTTGAAGATGTGACCGTCGTGTCAACTGCTGTTCTTGACGACGTCTGGCCGGCCTCTACTGCTGGCCTATTTCGAAGCGGTGGCCTACATGCTGCTTTGTCTCCGACCGCTACCAGACATTACGCGATTGGTGTAACGATTCGCTTTGAGCGCACGCGACTAGCCAAAAATCTGATCGCGAACCTCAAGGGGTCCACTGTACAATGAGGCCGAAACTGACAAGGAGTACACCATGGCGTCGCAGGTCCAAGGAGTCGTCGCGATGGCCAAAGGCGAGCCGGTATCGCTCGTAACTATCGTGGTGCCCGATCCGGGGCCGGGCGAGGCCCTCGTGCGCATCCAGGCGTGCGGTGTCTGTCATACGGATCTGCATTACCGCGAGGGTGGAATTAACGATGAGTTCCCTTTCCTCCTCGGACACGAGGCGGCCGGCGTTGTCGAAAGTGTGGGGCCCGACGTCACGACGGTGCAGCCCGGAGATTTCGTCGTATTGAATTGGCGCGCGGTGTGTGGAGAGTGTCGTTCCTGTAGACGGGGTCGACCCTGGTACTGCTTTTCCACTTTTAACGCGTCCCAGAAGATGACGTTGACCGACGGGACGCCACTGTCGGCGGCGCTGGGAATCGGGGCATTCGCGGAGAAGACACTTGTGGCGGCCGGCCAGTGCACCAAGGTCAACCCGAACGCTCGGCCCGAAGCGGTGGGTCTCTTGGGCTGCGGCGTTATGGCCGGACTGGGCGCGGCGATGCGCACCGGCGAAGTGGGCGTGGGTGACTCGGTGGCGGTGTTCGGATGCGGGGGCGTGGGCTGCGCGGCGATTGTCGGCGCGCGCCTCGCCGGGGCCACGACTATCATCGCCATCGATCTTGATCCGCGCAAACTCGACCAGGCCCGAGAGTTCGGGGCCACCCACGTGGTCAATTCCTCGAGCGAGGACGTCGTCGAAGCCGTTCGCCGGTTGACTGAAAGCAACGGCGCCAACGTCTGCATCGAGGCGGTGGGCAATGCGAAGGTGATGGAGCAGGCCTTTTACGCGAGGGACCTCGCCGGCACCCTGGTCCAGGTGGGCGTGCCCACGCCCGAGATGCGCATCGACCTGGCAATGATTGACTTCTTCGGGCGAGGCGGACAACTAAAGCCGAGTTGGTACGGGGATTGTCTGCCGTCGCGCGACTTCCCGATGCTCGTTGACCTCTATCTTGAGGGACGCCTCGACCTCGACCGATTCGTCAGTGAGACTATTTCTCTTGGCGACGTCGAGGAGGCATTTCATCGCATGGAGCGCGGAGATGTGCTGCGCTCTGTCGTTGTGATGTAATGATCGAGCGGGTTCGCACTTCAGGCATCTTCTCCTCAGACGGCTCGGACTTCGAGGTCGAGAACAACGTCTGGGGGTGGGCGAGGGGGGACTTGAACCCCCACATCCTTTCGGATACAGGCACCTGAAGCCTGCGCGTCTGCCAATTCCGCCACTCGCCCTAAGACCTCGCAACAATAGTCCAACGACCGGAACAGAGAACTACGACCTCGTAAGTGTTCGGGTGGCCGGTACAGTTGAAAGTGCCATGGTTCTGAAAAAAGTTGAAAATAGCCTCGAGCGAATCTTTGAGCGGTCCCTGTCACGCCCCTTTAAGAATTCGCTGCAGCCAATCGAGATTGGCGCACGCATTATCCGCGAGATTGACCTCACACGCCGACTCTCGAGTCAGGGTCCGATTTCGGCGAATCGTGTCCGTGTGTGGCTCGGCCCAATTGATGCGGAGCGGTTCAATGGATTCCAAAAGGCCCTCATTGCCGAACTTGAAGAGACGGTTCGCCAGCACGCCGTCAGTGAGGGTTACAACTTCGTTGGCCCAGTAAAGGTCGAAGTATTCATTGACGACGACTTAAAGGCTGGCAACCTTGCGGTGAAAACGGAATTCGTGGGGGGAGAGGGTCAGCCACGTCTGCTGGCCGACGACGGGCGCGCCTTCAACATAGGTGATCGTCCGCTGGTGATCGGTCGCAGCCCTGAAGCCGACGTAGTAATTAACGACTCCAACGTTTCGCGGCGCCACGCCGAAGTTTGGCGCACCAATGAAGGGGTCGCGATACGAGACTTGGAATCAACGAACGGCACGTTCGTGAATGGTCATCGCATAACGTCCGTGTCGCTGTCACCGCGCGACGACGTGACCGTGGCGACGCTTCATTTGAGGATTGAGCTCGCTTGAGTCTCCTGGCCGCGTCGTCGAACTACGCGGCGGTTGTGCGTCCGCTACAGGTTCTGGTAATGGTGATCGCCATTCTTTTCTTTTTCCGCGTGCTGCGCGTTGCGACAGTCCAGGCACGCTCACCCGAAGAGGTGACCACTAAGGGACGACGCCGCGGTTCGACGCTCGGACTCGAATATATTGAACCGCTGCCGCGAGCCGGCGAGCGATTGGACGTGGAGCGCGCGGTGACAATCGGACGCAGTCCCGATTGCGACGTCGTACTGAATGACACGTATCTGTCGTCGCGGCACGCGCGAGTCGCGAACGACAGCGGCGATCTTTCAATTGAAGATCTGGGATCAACCAATGGCACGTACGTCAATCAGGAATTAATTAAGGGCCGCGTCCAATTGGACCGCGGGGACATCGTGCAAGTCGGCGGTGTTCTCTTCGAGGTGGTTCGTTGACGCGATGGCGTTACGCCGCGGCGACTGATACCGGGGTAGTGCGCGAGACCAATCAAGACGCGGTGTTCGCCGATGACATTCTGGCGTTGGTCGCCGACGGCATGGGAGGTCACGCTGCCGGAGAAGTGGCGGCCGCCATCACCATTGAGCTGGTGCGTGACGAATTCCACAAACGGCCTACCGTCGAGGGCCTCTACATGGCCATCGAGGCCGCCAACCGGGCAATACTGGCGAACGCGCGCGAGCACGCGGAGAACTTCGGGATGGGTACAACTGCCATTGCCGTAGGCCTCACCCAAGACAATGACGGCGTCGTGTCGCCGACCCTATTTAATGTCGGTGACTCGCGGGCCTACCAGGTTCGAGATGGCGCGCTGCGCTTGCTCAGTGAAGATCACAGCGTCGCCGAAGAGTGGGTGCGCATGGGTCGCCTGACACCCGAAGAGGCGAAGGTGCACCCGCGCCGCCACCAACTGACCCGGGCGCTCGGCATCGAAGAGTCGCTGGAAATTGACGTGATCTCGCTCAACGCGTTGCCGGGCGACCGCATACTGCTCTGCAGTGACGGTCTCTCCAATGAACTGTCCAACGAGGAGCTGGCGAGGATGGCGAGCTCGCCCACGCCGCTTAAAGAGTCGGTGGACCAGTTGGTCGCGGGAGCGAACCACGCGGGAGGTCGCGACAACATATCGGTCATCCTTCTGGAGTTCGATGAAGTCAGTGTCGCGACCACGGAGATAAAGCGGACGGTCAGCACGCGTCCGCCACCGGTCGTGCAGAGTACTCAGGCGGTGCCCACACGTAGTTCGGCGAGGCCGCGTCGCCTCACGTGGCGGGTGTGGGCGAGTGTCATGGTGCTGGTCATCGTCGCGGTCGGCGCGGTGTACGTGATCAAGTGGTACGCGTACTCCACGTATTACATCGGCAACGATGCTGGAGTGATCGCGGTCTACCAAGGCCAGCCCCACGGCGTTCTCTGGTTCAAACCGAAGAAGGTCTTTGACACGAACTACCCGTCGTCGCAGCTCTTGCCGTCAGACGAAAAGGCGCTCAATTCGACCATTAGCGCGCCCACGCTTAACTTTGCGCTCAAGTACGCGACGCACATCCGCAATCTGTGGCGGGTGCATCAACATGAACTGAAGGTCGCGTCAACGACCACCACCACGATCGTCAGATCGCCAACGACTACAACCGTGAAGAAAGCGGCGGGATAGTACGTGTCGAGGCGTCTCAGTATTTTGGCTTCCGTAATCCTGCTGCTCTTTGTGCTGATCGCGGCCCAGTCGGCGTGGGTTCAGTTCTTCCACGCGCCGGCACTGGACGCGTCGAATCTGAATCCGCGCAACGCGTCGGTGAATAGTACGCAGTATCAACGCGGTGAGATCCGTGCGGCCGACGGCACCGTGTTGGCCCAATCGGTGGCGACGTCTAGTCACGCCAATCCATGGCGTCGGGTCTACCCAACGGGACAATTGTTCTCGGGCATCGTTGGTTTTACCTCGACCGCGGAAGGCAACTGGTGGCTCGAGGCACAGTACAACAGCTATCTCGAAGCGCACGCGCAGCCGGCGCAGAGTTTTGAGCAGGTCTTGGCACCCACTAAGGCGGCCGACTCGGTGACGCTCACCGTGAGCCCCACGCTGCAAGAAATTGCTCGCCGCGCTCTCGGCGGCCGCAACGGATCCGTCGTGGCGTTTGATCCCAAGACCGGGGACACTCTGGCCTTGTATTCGAATCCAACATTCAATCCCGCGCCGTTCACGTCGTTCCAGACGTCGGTGCAAAAGGCCGCGTGGAAAATCGTGAATACGAATGACAAGGAGGGCTTCCCACCACTTGGACTCCTGGCGACCCAGCACTCCTTCTTTCCCGGTTCAACCTTCAAAGTCATCACCACGGCGGGGATTGTCGCGTACAAGCCAGCTCTCTTGACGGTGAATTATCCCCAGATGACCTACACCAAGCTTCCCGACACCACGAGCCTGTTATACAACGATGGTCACGTCTCGTGCGGCGGGACGGTGCTGCAGATGCTGCCGGAATCCTGTGACCCGGGCTACGGCTTGCTCGGCATCGCGCTGGGCGCGCAAGACCTGACGGCTGAGGCAAACGCCTTTGGCTACAACCAAATACCCCCACTCGACTTGCCCGGAGGCGTGGCCTCGTTCTTTCCTGCGGAGTCGAACTTGGCGGCCAACCCACCCTTCCTCGCCTATTCGGCGATAGGTCAGGAAGACGTGAGCGCCACGGCTTTGCAGAACGCGTTGGTGGCGGAAGGAATTGCCAACGGCGGGACAATTATGACACCACACTTGATGTCCTACATCAGTGCGCCTGACGGCACGGTCGTAAAGCGTTACAAGGATTCTGTGTGGAAGAAGCCCCTGACGCCGGCCCAGGACGCGCAGATCGTGCCATTGATGGAGGACGTGGTGAAGAACGGCACCGCGTCCCAAGTCGGATTCCTACCGGCGGACGACGTTGCCGCCAAGACCGGTACGGCCCAAGTGGGCAACAATCTCACGAATGACACCGACGACTGGATGATTGCGTTCGCGCCCGCGACTGATCCGACGGTCGCCGTCGCCGTCAGCGTGCCGTTCCAGGGCTTCAGCGTCACCGGTGCCGAAATTGCCGGACCGATCGTGAAGTGTGTCATCGAAGGTGCGTTGGCGTTGCAGGCGGGTCTGCCAGCGACCGGCACAGCGACGACGTGCCCGACTTGACGCCATTAATTCTTAAGTGAAGGGCGTAGGCTAAACAGCGTATGGAGCCCGTGAGCGACCCCAGAATTTACTCAAATCGGTATGAGGTCACTCATCTCATAGATCGTGGCGGCATGGCGCTGGTCTACCGCGCCCAGGACCTTTTGCTCAGCCGCGCCGTCGCGCTCAAGATTCTCTATCCCGAGCTCAGCGCCGACCCTTTGTTCGTCGAGCGATTCCGCCGTGAAGCCCAGGCGGCGGCCAATCTCTCGCATCCGAATATTGTTCCCGTGTTCGACTGGGGCGAGGACAACGGCACGTACTTCATTGTCATGGAGCTCATCGACGGCACGTCACTCGACCATGAACTTCGGGGATCAAAGACGCTGACGCCCGCGCGCAGCGCCGTGATCGCCGCGCAAGTGGCGTCGGCGCTGGGCTACGCGCACCGCAGCGGCGTCGTGCACCGTGACGTGAAGCCGGGCAACATTCTCATCACCGCCGATGGTCAGGTGAAGGTCACGGACTTTGGCATTGCCCAGGCCGTGTCGAGTGAGGATCTCTTTGCCGAGGCCGGTTCGGTGATGGGTACCGCGACGTACTTTTCGCCTGAGCAGGCGTCCGGAGCGCCGGTCGACGGAAGAAGCGACGTCTATTCGCTCGGCGTGGTGCTCTACGAGATGCTGGTGGGACGCCCGCCGTTTATTGGCGACTCTCCGGTCGCGGTGTCGAGTCAGCACGTGAACGATCCGGTGCCGCTACCCACCCAGTTCAACCGCGACGTGCCCAGTGACCTAGAGGCCATCGTGATGGAGGCGCTCGGCAAGTCCCCGTCGCAGCGATACCAGTCGGCCGACGAATTTCGCGCGGATTTACTGCGTTTTAGCGAGGGTCAACCCGTTCGCGCGGCCGGTCACGAGGTGGCGTTCTTCGGTGATGACGCGACGAGGTCGGTCGCCACGGTCTCGGGCGGCAGTCGTACGCAGGCCGTACCGATGATGTCTGGTCCACGTCGGGACGTTCGTCGGCGCCGGAGAGACTATTCCGGAGCGATCTGGACCGCGGTCGTGGTCCTGCTCGTCGCCGGCGCCGGTGTGGCCTACATCTTGTTGACCGGTCCCCACACGATCACCTCGATGCCCGACCTGATTGGCCAACCGGTGTCGGTCGCGACCCAGACCCTGCAGAAGGATGGTCTGCAAATTGGCAAGACCCAAGAGGTGTCGTCGAAGAAGCCGCAGTTCACGGTGCTGTCCACTGACCCCGCTCCCCAGGCCAAGATCCACAAGGGCGAGACGGTGAGCTTACAGGTGAGCCTCGGTCATACCACGAAGCCCGTGGTGGTCCCCAAGATCGTGGGTATGACGCTCCTGCAAGCCGAAAGCACTCTGTCGCAAGCCGACTTGCAGTACAAGGTGCACTTCGCACAAAAGGGCACGCCAAATGTCGTGCTGGCCCAGAGCCCCGCTGCGAAAACCAACGATCAAACCGGCGACACGGTGATACTGACCGTGCTGGCGCCCAATGCGCCCTTCCCGCTGCCTTCAATGTCGGGCGACAGCGTGGCTGCGGCCTCTTCGGTGCTCGGGCAGTATCAACTCAAGCAGTCTCCAAAGTCCGGCACGGCGTGTTCAAATACGCAACCCGTCGGCAACGTCGTGAGCACCGTGCCGCCCGAAGGAGCGCAGGTAAAGCCCGGCGACACCGTTGAATTCTTGACGTCATCCGGGCCCTGCATGGTCCCCGTACCCGACGTGGTCACCGACAGTTCGACCGATGCCCAGGCGGCGCTCACGGCGGGAAACCTCGTGGCCGCCTTCCAACAAGCACCGCCCGGTACGTGTCCCGCGACGGAAGCATCCGGTACCGTGCTCAGCCAGAGCCCTAGCGCGGGCGTGCAGGCACCGTACGGATCAACGGTTGATCTCACAGTCTGTCCCGATCCGCTCCCTTACTGAGAAAATTTCTCCGTTGGCCCCCAAGTAGCATCGTGACCTATGGCGAAGACCGGGCAGAAGCGACGCAAGAGCAAGGAAATGGGGCGCTACGTCTCGGCCGAAGGCCGCGGCAGCTACACCGCGCGCAAGCCCGTCAATTCGGATCACAGCCCTCGCTGGTTCGGTTGGTTGCTGCTGGTGCTCTTGGTGCTCGGGGTGCTCATCATTGTTCTTAACTACTTGAGCGTGCTGCCCGGTTCCGTGTCCGGTTGGTACTTGGTGACGGGCTTGGTCTCGATGTTCTCGGCCTTCTACCTCGCCACGCGATACCGCTGAACGACGGGGCTCACCAGTGTGAGTCGTTAGCTGATGCGCTCAATGATGGTGGCGTTGGCGAGCCCGCCACCTTCACACATGGTGAGCAGGCCGTAACGCCCATTGGTGCGTTCTAATTCATTGAGCAGCGTCGCGCAGAGCTTGGCGCCCGATGCGCCTAACGGGTGCCCGAGGGCAATCGCGCCACCATTGACGTTGACCTTGGAGAGGTCGACGTTCAGTTCCTTTTGCCAGGCGAGCACGACCGAGGCGAACGCTTCATTGATCTCAATGAGATCAATGTCATCCAGCGTGAGCCCTGCGCGCTCCAAGACCTTGACGGTGGCGGGAATTGGTCCCGTCAGCATGGTGACCGGGTCAACACCGGCGAGGGCGAAGGTGTGGAACTTGGCTCTCGGGGTGTAACCCAACTCCCGGGCCTTCTCTTCGCTCATGATCAGGACCGCCGAGGCGCCGTCGGTAATCTGCGAGGAGTTGCCCGCCGTGACCTTGCCGTCCTCCTTGAACGCCGGTTTCAGATTGGCGAGGGTGGCGACCGTCGAGTCAGCCCGGATTCCCTCATCGCTCGTCATGAGCTCGTCGGTCGCCTGACCAGCGTCGTCACGAATGTAGATGGGCAGGATCTCGCGCTCGAAGCGACCCTCAAGGGTGGCCCGCGCGGCGCGGCGGTGACTTTCGGCGGAAAACGCATCGAGGTCTTCGCGCGATATTGCCCACTGGTCGGCGATCATCTCGGCGCCGATGCCCTGGTTCTTCAGTCCTCCCTGGGGTGCGTAGCGTTCAAAGACACGCGGGCCGAAGGGAAAGCCGAGGTCCTTGCCCATGGACGCGCCCATCGGCACGCGGGTCATGGCTTCGACACCCGCGGCGACGACGATGTCGTAGGCCCCGGCCATCACGCCTTGGGCCGCGAAGTGCAGCGCCTGCTGGGACGAGCCGCACTGGCGGTCAATGGTGGTCGCCGGCACCGACTCGGGCCAGCCCGCGGCGAGCACGGCATTCCGTGCGACGTTGAATGCCTGTTCGCCGACCTGGGACACGCAGCCCATGATCACGTCGTCGACCAGTGCGGGGTCCAAGTGGTTTCGTTCGGCAATGGCCTTCAAGGCTTCGGACGCGAGGTCGGCCGGATGCCAGTTCTTCAGTTTTCCGTTACGTTTGCCGCCCGGGGTGCGTACCGCGTCCACGATGACTGCTACCGGCATAGTTGGCCTTTCTCTCCGTGGACGAACCCACTGAGAGCAGCCTAGGGGTCGACCGAAAGTTAAGCCTCTGGACTATCGTCGCGAGAGATGACCGAGCAGAACAAGAACATGGACCGATGGTTGGGCGATGGCGGCATGCCTATCGTGGGCGCGCTCGGCGGCTCTTTTGAGAGCTACGGCGTCGACGGTGAGGACCTCGGATGGGCCGCGGGGTCCTTTGTGCCGACTGAATTGGCCTGTAATCCCCACGGTGCAGTCCAGGCCGGCGTGCACGGTGTCGTGCTTGACGCGGTCATGAACTTCGCCATCAACGCCGCGCTTCGGGGCCGTGACCGCACGAACGCCACGATTGAAATGACCAGCGAACTGCTGCGCCCGGCCCTACGTGACGGGCACTACCTCGTGCGCGGTGAGGTCGTGCGACTGACGCGCCAGATTGCTTACGCCGAGGCGTCGATCACTACAGATGAAGGCAAACTGGTGAGCCGCGCCACGGGCACGTTCCTCGTGCACCGCGACGTGTCGCCCTAGATGTGATCGGCCGGAATTTGGCCTAGTCGTCCGGCCTCGTAGTCCTCAAACGCCTGTTGGAGCTCGGCGCGGGTATTCATGACGAAGGGACCGTAGGTGGCGACGGGCTCGCCAATGGGTTCGCCGCCGAGAATAAGTACCTCGAAGGCGTGGGTGCGCGAGTCCTGGGAGGCGTTGGACGAGAGCACCAAGAAGTCGCCATCCTCGTGCACGGCCATCTGGCCCTCGGCGATTGGACGCTGGTCGATTCCGACGGTACCGCTGCCCGCGAGGACGTAGGTGAGCGCGTTGTACTGGGCATTCCACGGCAAGAGCAGTTGTCCGCCGGGTAGCAGCGTGACGTGCAGCAAGGAAATTGGCGTGTGGGTGTTACCCGGTCCATTGATC
>Ga0182024_10014916_pt1 | contig 14958 bp, 12 predicted proteins | sample P32metaG_FD_120480 | JGI IMG/M metagenome (GOLD analysis project Ga0182024, IMG submission 120480) | Permafrost microbial communities from Stordalen Mire, Sweden - P3-2 metaG (Illumina Assembly) | ecosystem: Environmental > Terrestrial > Soil > Wetlands > Permafrost | place: Sweden: Stordalen... | reverse complement strand
GCGGCGACCGTCGCGGCGGCCGTGCGACGAATCGGACTGGCCGGCGAGCTGCCGTCGGGACGGGTGCGCTTCGACGTCGAAGAGATTCTCGAGGGCCTCGGACCGGTCGAGGTCAACCTCGAAGCCGAGGCTGATCTCTTCACGCCGCCGCCGGAGGACCCGCCGCTGGTCAGCGACGATCCCATCGAAATGATCGTGGACGCCGCCCGGCGTGCACCCTCTGGAGGCAACGTGCAACCGTGGCGCTTCGAGGCCGATGAAGAAGAGATCCGATTCTTCATGATCCCCGAGCGAACGTCCACGATGGACGTGGCCCACCGGGCGACCTACGTGGGCATCGGCGCGGCCGTCTTCAATGCTCGAGTACAGGCGTCTTCACTCAAGATGCTCGGTCCGGTGAAACTCTTTCCCGAGGGTCGCCCGTCACACCACGTCGCCTCCATGAGACTCGGCGCTTCGGACGACGTGGCGATTACCCCGCTTCGTGACTATCTGCACAGTCGTTCGTCGAACCGTCGCATCGGGCAGCCGGCACCCATCGATTCCGAAACGCTCTCGACCTTGATGCGCGGCGTCGAGCGCGAAGGCGCTCTGCTGCACGTCGCCACGGAAAGAGATCGCCTTAGCGCCGGCGCCGAACTGCTCGCCGCGTCAGATCGTCTTCGGTTCTTGTTACCCACGGTCCACGAAGAGATGCTTTCGGAGATTCGTTGGCCCGGCCGTGACACGTTGGAAGAAGGACTCGACGTACGGACGCTGGAATTGGATCCGGGCGGCTACGCCGCCTTGGAGATACTCCGTCGACCCGATGTCATGGGTCACCTCTCGGACTGGCGGGCCGGATCGGCGCTGGGCATGCGCATGCAGGCGTCGGTGATGACGAGTTCGGCGCTCGCGATGATCACGGTCCCTCGCGCCGACCCGATGTGGTACCTACGCGGGGGAGCGGCGATGGAGAGGTTCTGGCTGAGCGCGGAGATGCACGGCCTGGCCGTGCAGCCAGCGTCGCCAGTTTTTCTCTACGCCGTTGACGAAACCGACATGCTGGCACTCGCGGGCGAGCGCTACTTGGACGAGATCTTCACGCTCTCGGAGCGCTTCCACCAGTTCTGGGGACTCAGCGACGGCGAGACCGCCGTCATGGTGTTCCGAGTCTTCCAAGCGCCGCCACCTTCGGTGCACAGCGTGCGACTACCGTTGAACCAGGTACTGAGCCGCGAGACAGAGTCGATCTCACCGATCGAGCCCTATTCGGTTGAAAAAAGATGAAAAGTGGTGAAAATATTGGGGTTTACTTATTTCATGGCCTGTGTAATAATCTTTGACTGGTAACGAAACCGCACAGCGGGGGTCGGATCGCGAGGTTCAACCCCTGATCCAAGCCTTTAAATGTCGGCGAAGGTAGATCCCCCAATGAGAAGTCTCAACCACTCGTATCTGGACCGCGCCGGCGAAGAGACGCGTCTGGTCGTCGAAACCCTCCTCCAGGTCGTTCCCGGTACACAAATCGTCGCCGTCGTGACGAATCTCACCAAGCCCATCCCGGGTTTCGAGCTCGAACCGCTCGTGGGCACGGACGCCGAGCGCGCTTTCGACACCATTAGTGATCGAGTTCGTCAGCAACTGACGGGCGAGGTCCCTTTTGGATCGTTCTCGTGTGTAGTGCTTGGCGTCGAATGGGGTGTCCTCGTCGATTCGATTGTCGTCCAAGACGGCGACGTAGTGGGCGCGTTGGTCGTCGCTCGTCACGGTCGTACGTGGTCCGGTCGCGAACGCTCACTTACCAAGGCCTTCAGCAGTCTGCTCAGCCACGTCGCGACGCTCGCCACCCGCGAGGGTCACTTGTTGCACCAGCGGCGCCTCGACGAATTGGTCGCTCAAGTGGCCGAAAAACTGATGCCGGCATCCGCGACGAACCGTCAAGAGGTTCTGGACTGGGTCTGTCAGGTTCTTGCCGAATTCCTCAATGCCGACGTCGCCTTCATCCGGCGAAATGACCTCAATCGTGGAATCACGATTCTTGAAGCGGAGTGGCCGCCGCGCGAGGAGATTCCCGACCCCGACCCCCTAGGCGAAATTTCTTTCGACGCCGACCCTATCTTCATGGCGCTGCGCGATCTTCGCTCTCCTTATTTGACGGGCACCGAAGACATGACCGACGACTATCGCGAGCGAACCATGGAAGCTGCGGGCGTCAGCCCGGCGGCCGGTGCTTGCGTTCCACTGTTGCTCGGTGACTCGACGTGGGGCGTACTGGGCTTTTTGCACTTCAACCTCCACAACTGGAACCCGCCCGAGATCAACGCCCTCCAGGCGGTCGCGTCGATGCTCGTTCAACTTCAGGGACGAATCGAGGCCGAAGAGCGCACTCGCTTCAACGCGAACCATGACGAATTGACGGGATTACCCAACCGTCGAGCGCTGATTCAAGAGTTGAAGACGCGTTTGGACGCGAAGCGCCAGACCGCGGTGATGGTGATCGACCTCGACCGATTCAAGATCATGAACGACTATCTGGGTCACGGCAGCGGCGACCGGCTCCTCGTCACAATCGCTGACCGGATCCGTACGAGTATTCGCTCGAATGACTTCGCCGCCCGCCTCGGTGGCGACGAGTTCGTCTTCATCGTCGACAAGGCCAAGAGCGAGATGGAGATTCTGGCCACGGCCTATCGCATACTCGACGTCATTGCCCAACCGGTCGCGATCGCCGGCCAAGAGGTGACCCACACCGCGAGCATCGGCATCGCCATGGCCGAGCCCGGTGAGCAGAGTGGGCTGGACCTACTCGGGTGGGCTGATGTCGCGATGTACGCCGCCAAGGCCCGCGGTCGCAACCAGGCCGTGGTCTTCGACCGCGATCTGCGCGAAGAGGTGAATGACCGTTCGCGAACCGAGTTGATGCTGCGCGAAGCCATTGAAATGGGCGGTCTGCGCCTCCACTTCCAGCCCGAGGTCGACCTTCGCACCGGCAAGGTGCTCGCCGCCGAGGCTCTCGTTCGTTGGGAACACCCGACCAGAGGGCTCCTGGCCGCGTCGGAGTTCATTACCGTCGCCGAGGAGACCGGACTGGTGACCGAACTGGGCCGATGGGTCTTCGCTGAAGCCTGTCGCCAGTTGGCTATCTGGCAAAACGAGTACAAGGATTTGCCCTTTATCGTGCGAATCAACATGTCACCGGCCGACTTCAAGATGGGCGACCTCGTCGAGTTCGTCGAGCGCTGTCTGCGGGAGAACAACGTCCCCGGAAACCGTCTGTGCATTGAAATCACCGAGTACGCCGTTTTGGACGAGCCCGAGCGCATCGCCAAGATTTTGAAGAGTTTCCAGGCGCTCGGGCTTGAGATCGCCCTGGACGACTTCGGTACGGGTTTCGCGTCGATGACGGGACTGAAGAACCTGCCGGTGAACCTTTTGAAGCTCGACATGAGTTTCGTGCGCGGCATCAACACGGACAATTACGACCGGGCCATCGTGGAGTCGATCATTCGATTGGGCGCGGCGCTCAATCTGGGCGTCATCGCCGAAGGCATCGAGTCCGACACGATTATCCAAAAGCTTCTCGAACTCGGCTGCTACCGCGGTCAGGGCTACCTGATCTCGCGCCCCGTTCCGGCCGCCGAACTCTCCGAAATGCTCCGCGAAGGTGCGGTTGCCGCTTCGATCCTGAGGTCCGTTGAGACGACACCGGTCGAACTGGCAGACTTGCAGCTGTGAGCTCAAAGAACGGATCGACGGCCGAGTCCATGCGCAAAGAGAGTGACGACGATGCCGACGCGACGGCGACCTTAACGTCGATTCACGCGCGCGAGGTCGGCGCGGACTTCTCCAGCGAAGGCTACGAGCCGTGGCTCTTCCAGACCATGTTGAACGAACTCTCGGAGCGCGAGTTGGGCGTCGGCTTCATCTATTCGATCCTCGAACTGTTCGCCACCCGACACGGACTGAACGATGTCGCCGTGGTCCTCGTCAACGAGACGTTCGGCACGCAGATGTTCCGACTCGGTGGCGAAGCGGTCTCCGCGGACATGGCGGCCCACCTCAATGCGTCACCGGGCGTGTACTGCGAACCTGACACCGTGCCGTCGGCCGAGTGTGATGCCGTGCGCACCGCGTGTCAGTTGGCCATGTCTTTGCATCTCGCGCGCTTCAGCGCCGCGCACGACCCACTCACGAACATTGCCAATCGACGCAGTTTCGATGAAGCCCTCGAAGTGGCCGCGGCGCGTAGCGCTCGCTACGGCTGGGCCTTCACCCTCGTCCTGGTGGACCTCAACAACTTCAAGGCCGTGAACGACAAGTCCGGTCACGAGTTCGGCAACCACCTTCTTCGACAGTTCGGTTTCGCCCTGCGTCAGGCCGTTCGCCAGGGCGACACCGCGGCGCGCATCGGCGGCGACGAGTTCGCGGTGATCTTGAGTAACGCCGAAGGACACGAGTCGTCGGGCTTCACCGAGCGCCTGAAGGGTCACCTCGTCGCACTGGGCAATCCCGTCGAGTTCACGATTGGCACCGCGTCGTCGCCGCGTGACTCGACCGACCCGGGCGAGCTCCTGCGTATGGCCGACGGACGCCTCTACGAGAAGAAGGGCATTCGCATTTCATGATGTCACGGACGGAAGAAGACTTCGAACTCGAGTTGCGTTCGCTGCCCGGAGTTCTCAACGTCGGGATCACCAAGCACTCGAACGGTGACGTCAACGTGGTCACCCTCGTGGCCAACTCCAAGGATCCGCTCGCCACGCGCAGCGCCGCCAACCAGATCGCCAGCCTCTACTATCCCGAGGCGGCCGTGGTCGTCGAAGACGCCAACCGCGCCCTGATCGATAGTCATCGCGGCGATGGTCCGCGGGTGGCATTGATTCGCGCCGACTACGACACCACCGACGGATTCTGTGAAGTGCAACTGTCGATCGAGGGACGCACCGGCATCGGACGAGCCGGCAGCGGTCCGCTGATCGGCGGCGCGGAGGCGACGCTCGCGGCGTTGCGCGACCTCGGTTACGACGTACCGTATTCGCTCATGACCGTGACCAACGTGACGAACGGGCGCGACTGGCCCGTCATCGTCACCCTGCGATCGCTGGCGAACGACGCCGATCGCTTCGGCATCGCGCGTTCCGAGGACGATTTGGTCTCCGCGGTGAAAGCGACCCTCGATTCGCTCAATCGTTTCCTCTCGACGCTGGAAGGTCGCGTTTAAATCCCGCCGCTGGCGACGCCGCAGTCCGCGACCTGAACTCTGTCGCGCCTCGAATCAAGAATTGCTGAATCGATCAGCCGGTCGTCACAGCCCTGACGTGACCGCGTCAAACGTGCGTCCGCGCAACTCGGCCAGACCCGCGGTGCGCAGCTTTCCGCCGAGCGCGGAGGCGATGCCGACGCCCGCCACGGCACCGTCTCGCGGCAACACCAAGATCGCGTTGTGCTCTCCTCGTGCGACGACGACGCCCTGCACGCGCGACGCCCGCGCCGCTTCGTCGAGGGCGCGCACCTCAACGTCGAGGGCGAGTTCGACGACGGGATTCTCGTATTTGCGACGTCGGAGGGTGCGAAGGTCGCGAAGCATCTGAAGGGAGTCGCGTCCCATGTGGACCGTGGAGCCGGCGATGTCGTCCCAGGTGACGGGGATCGGTCGAATCGCCAGGCCTAATTGGTCGGCGAGATAGAGCATCTCGGCGTCGTAAACGAAACGGTCGTAAAAGCCCAGGAGTCCCAGAATCCTCGCCGGACCCAATTGGAAGCCCTTGCATCCGCACTGCGAATCGCGCAACTTCGTGCCGGTGTAGTGGCGAACGAGGCGATTGAAGGCTCGACTGGCGAGAGTGCGCAAAAACGTGCCGTAGCCATCGACGGTGTCGTGTTCGCGAGATCCCGGGACGAGCGGGCTGTCGCGCAGGGCGACGACGAATTCGGGCAGATGAATCGGACGAATCGACAGGTCGGCGTCGGTCGCGATGACGAACGGGGCGCTCGCGACCGAGATGCCGAGACGCACCGCCGCGCCCTTTCCTCGATTCTGGGGCTGTTGGACGAAGAGAACGTGGGGCAGATGACCGTACACGGCGTGCGCGACCTGCAACGTGTCGTCACTCGATCCGTCATCTACGACCACGACTTCGATCTGCTCCGGGCCCATTTCGTCGAGGACCGGACGTAGTCGCTCGAAGCCGGCCGCGAGGCGACGTGACTCGTTGTAGGCCGGTATCACTAGCGAGGTGGTGATCGTCACAGGGCTCTATCTCGATGCGACCGTCATGGCGAAAAGAATCGTTGGCGCGAAATAAACCGTAGTACGACATCGATCGCGATCGTGACTCATCGCGTCGACGAGCGACATTGAGAACGTCGACTCATGGTGAGCGGCGTCGGAATCGACGACCCGGACAACGTGATTTTGTTCGTCGCGACATTTCATATCGCCGTTCGTCACGCGAAATGGCGGCGGTGTCGTCTCGTGCGGGGCAATCTCATTGGAACCGAGCACCGGTCGAGAGGTAGTTTTATTGGATGGGAGTCTTGGTATTGGGCATGCATCGCTCGGGCACGTCCGCGTTGGCGGGCGCCCTCCAGTCGATGGGATTCGAGGTTGGCCCCGAGGACGACGTGATGCCCGCCGACGATCAGAACCCCCAGGGCTATTTCGAGCTCACGAGCATCGTGCGAACCAATGATGATTTGCTCGCTCACTTCGGAGGAAGTTGGGACAGCCCGCCGAAGTTCGCACCGGAGTGGGCGAACGGTGAGGCGGCGACTCACTTCGTTGACACGGCCCGCTCGGCGATCGGCGAACTCTTCGAGAGCGATCACTACGTGCTCAAGGATCCGCGGATCTCGATACTGCTGCCCGTCTGGCGACAGATCACTCGGGACCAAGGTTGCGCCGTGGTGATCGTTCGCGATCCGTTGGAAGTGGCGGCTTCGCTGACGCGACGTGACGGGCTATCCACCATCACTGGTCTGGCCCTATGGGCGGCGTACAACCGGGCCATGTTCCGCGACCTCCAGGGTGCGCGCGTTCACGTCTGCACCTACGCCGATCTGATCAAGAGTCCGGTTGAAGTGCTCGCCGACATCGCGAAGAGTCTGCGCGAGTGGGGCGAACTCTCCGTCGACGCGGACCTTTCCGGAGTTTGCACCACGATTCATCCCGAACTTCGTCGCAACACGATTCTTAATGCGGATCTGGAGACCGAAGCGTCACCAGTCGAAATCACCGAATTGATGAAGTTGGTGTTGGACCAACGTGGGCGACACGACGTGTTCGATATGGGGGCCGTACTGGAGCCGGGGTGGTGGGACGGTCCCTTGCTCGAAGAGCGACGCGTTTTACTTCAATGGGCCCGCGGGACGATTGCCGAGCTCGGGACACTCAATGCGAGTCTTCTCACCGAGAACGCGATTCTCTGGGAAAAGAGCGACTCGGCGAACCGTGAGGCGGAGCGGTTGCGTGATCGAATCGACCGCGTGCGACGCCTCGTTCCGGAACCGCTCTATCAATTGGTGACCAAGATCGCTCGCCGGTCCTAATTCGGCCGAATGTGCTGGCGGTAATGTCAGGTGATTTTTCTATGGCACAATTGGCCGACTACATCAATGCGGCGAACATCGAGAAGTGAGTACACCGGGTGAAATGGCAAACTCAGATGGCAGTCGCACGATGGTGGCGTCCGGCTATGGGTACCTCGATCGATGCTTGACGCGCCCGCCCCGAGATTCGTCGTGTGGTTCACGGGCATCTCGGGGGCCGGGAAGTCAACAATCGCCTCGGTCGTGGAGGAGCGGCTCCGTGAGAAGGGACTGCCCGTCCATAACCTCGACGGTGACGCCGTTCGCCACGGCCTGAGCCGCGATCTAGGTTTCAGTGACGCCGATCGAGCGGAGAACATCCGTCGAGTCGGTGAGTTGGCTCGACTCTTCAACAACGCGGGCATGATCGTGCTCGTGGCCGCCATCTCGCCTTTTCGCGACGGACGTGACGCCGCGCGAGCGCTCGTCGAGCCGGGGCGATTCGTCGAGGTGCACGTGGACACGCCGCTCGAGGTCGCCGAACAACGTGACGTGAAAGGTCTCTACCAGAAGGCGCGGGCGGGTCAGTTGCTCAATTTCACCGGCATCGATTCGCCGTACGAGGCTCCGGAGCAGCCCGATGTGCGCATCGACTCTTCCTTCGAATCGGCCGAGGACGCTGCTGATGAGGTATTTCGCGTGCTGGCGATCATGGGTCTGTTGACGACCTAGCTATCGGTGGGCTGTGGCGAACTCGACGGTGTTTCGTCGGTTCCCGGAGCGAGGAAGGGCCGTGGTTCCAGTGGGGTCGGCGCATTGACCGGCATCGCTGGAACGCCCGACGCCATGCAGCGGATTAGATCCATCTGACACTGATCTCGTTGTCGCATGGCGCTGTTCAATCCTTCGACGGCCTTGGCCACCAACGACGCGTGCGCCGGCTTTTCGTCTGGGGAGTCCACCAGCGTTCGTTCTCGCTCCACGGCCTCCAAGTGTGCGCGGGCGCCTTCCCAGTACTTCACGGCACGCTCGGCCAATTCGAGCGCCTCTCGCTGAGCGGCGCACTCGCCCGGACGACGCTTGCGACGACTCCAAGTGAAGACGAAGAATCCGATGATGCCGAGGAACAAGACCACTCCACCAAGAATGAGTAGCACGACGCCATTTTTGGTGGAAGTGGTCGCGGTAGCGATCGCTTGTCGACTCGAAGCACTGGCCGTGGAGCTCGCGAACACGACTGAGGCGATAACGGTGCCCACCGAAGCGATGACCGAGCGACCAGAACGAATCCGCCGACTCAAGGTTTTCATGCTCGCGCCCATCGATACCCCTCCGCGAACGAATTCGCTCCCCAATGGCAAGAACGATACCTCGTGTCTCGCGCGGGCGACCTGATGCGCGAGCTTTTACGCCCTGGGCGTACTGGTGCGACCTCAGCGATCGTGGTGAAGCACACCGTCGACGCGGCGGGGGATGGCGAGGGGATTTGACTCTTGCAACGCCGGCGGCAGCAGCTCGTCGGGTGCCGACTGGAAGGTCACCGGTCGCAGCCATCGTTCGATCGCCGCGGCCCCGACCGACGTACCGGCGCTCGACGTCGTGGAGGGCCACGGTCCCCCGTGCTGCATTGACCAGCTCACGCCGACGCCGGTGGGATAGCCGTTGACGATGACGCGGCCGCTTCGATGTGCACCGAGCTCCATGAGCCATTGGCCGTATCGGTCGTTCTCAACGCAGAAGAGACTAAACGTGAGCGCCGGCTCGCTAGCGAGCAGCGCGTCGCGCAGTTCTTCGTACGAGCGGTAGCGAACGATGAGCGCGATCGGTCCGAAACACTCTTCGCGCAAAGCGTAGGCGTCGCGACTGACGAAACGCGCGGCGTCCACTTCGTACAACTGCGCGGCCGTGTGCGCGTCACTACCCGCGTCTTGTTGCACCAGTGGCCGAACGTCGCTGATAGCCGCAATTGCCTCGGCGCCGCGACGAAAGTGATCGGCGATGGACGAACTGAGCATCGTGAATGTTCCGAGCGAGGACAGGGTCTCGACGGTCGACGCGACGAGGACGTCGCCGTGTTCACCGCTCGGCACGAACACCAGTCCCGGTTTCGTGCAGAACTGACCCACGCCGAGCGTCATCGATCCGGCGAGGCCGGCCCCAATCTCAGCGCCGCGTTCCTCGGCCGCACTTTCGGTCACGACCATCGGATTCGCCGAACCCAGTTCGCCGAAGAAGGGGATCGGTATGGCACGAGCATTGGCCCTTTCCCAGAGCGCCAGACCGGCTCCCACCGAACCGGTGAAACCAATAGCGCCGGTGTTTTGCGCCTCGACCAGTGCCGTACCGGCGTCGAGCCCGAAGATGAGGTTCACGGTTCCCTTGGGCGCGTCGCATCGCCGCGCGGCGCGTCGAAGCGCTTCGAAGGTGGCGGCGCTCGTGGCCGGGTGCGCCGGGTGCGCCTTGATCACCACGGGACAGCCAGCGGCGAGCGCGGACGCGGTGTCGCCCCCGGGGACCGAGAAGGCGAAGGGGAAGTTCGAACTGCCGAAGACGCCAACGACGCCGATCGGGCTCCGCATCCGGCGTAGGTCCGGCAGCGGACCCATCGGTGAGTCAGTGGCGTGGTCAATGGTCGCGTCGAGAAACGATCCGTCGGTCACGACGTCGGCAAAGAATCGAAGTTGAAATACGGTCCGTCGAAGTTCACCTTCGAGGCGCTGCGCGGGCAACGCGGTTTCGGTGCTAGCGAGCGCGACCAGATTCGCCGCGTCGTTTTCGAGTTCTTCGGCCATCGCTCGAAGCATTCCGGCGCGCCACGTCAGCGGACGATTGGCGTAGTTATCGAGTGCGCTCGCGGCGATTTCCGTCGCCGCGACGACTTCGGCGGGGCCGTCCTCCTCGAAGCCCAAAGACCGTTGTTCACCGGTCGCGGGATTGGTACTCATCACTTCAACCACGTCTCTCCAATCTGGGAAGTCGAATCGGTGCACCGGGGTGCTCGGGTGCGATGGTCACGATATTGTGCCCGCACAACGACGCGAGCGCCAAACGGTCGAGCCCCTCGCCGTAAAAGGCGACGTTGGTCGGGGAGAGAATGAGTTCTCCGGTCCACTCGTCGACCATCAACTCCAGTCCCGTCTCGACGGTCCAGCGCCACAACTGATTCGGTTGGTAGCACGAAATCAAGAGGCCGCCCGCAACGTCAATGGCCAAGCCGTCCGGGACGCATCGTTCCATTTCGATCACGCGTTCCAGTTCACCGCCGTTCAAAGTCATCGCACTCACCGCGGGCGCGGCCGACTCGATGATCCAGAGCGTAGTTTCGTCAATGGCGATGCCGTTGGCGTACGCCAGGGGACGCGTCGGCGCGCGCGACGAGGTGCCGTCGGGCTCAATCACGACAAGGCCACCGGTCGCTGTCGCGAACTCTCCGGAATCGGACACGAATAGGCGACCGTCGGGCGCGAAGGCCGGGTAGTTGGGATAGTCAATGGCGTCGCCGAAGGCCTCGACGCGAAAGTCCGCGTCCATCGTCCAGACCTGGTGATTGCCCGGATCACAGATATACAGCGCTCCGCTCGCGTCCAGCGCGAGTCCCAAAAGCGCACCGCCGTCGATCACCGTGACGACGTTGACCGCTCCGTCGAGATCGACGCGGTAGACCTGACCCGCTTCGCCGCCGGCCCACAGGCACTGGCGTGCCGCGTCCCAGCAGACGCCCTCCACATGGTCGAAACCCGAAGCCAGTACTTGGTAGTCGAGGGCGTCGGCGATCGTGTTGGTCATCACGCACCCCGACGAAGGCTGAGTCCGGAATCCGCGTCGAAGAAGTGGAAGTGTTCGGGATTGAGTCGAACCTGGAGATGATCGCCGACGCTGACGCCCGATCGTGGTCCCATCTTGGCGACCAACATCGTGGGGCGCGCGACGACGGCGCCGCTGTCGTTGACCACGATGGCGTTGTCTCCTTCGGCGTCGACCAGCGAGAGGTGCACGAGGATCTCCGCGCCTAGGGCCTCGCGTCGTTCGACTCGCGTGGTGAGCGAATCAGCGCTCGAGACGTCACGCACTTCCACGTCTTCGGGTCGCACGCCAAAGACCACGCCCGGCCCGTCGACGCGGGGCAGGTGGTGTGACGTGGCGTAACTCGACGGGATGGCGAGACGTTGCGCCCCGAGCACGAGGGCGACACCGGCGTCGGCCGATTCGAGGTTGGCGCGCAACAGGTTCATTGGGGGCGAGCCCATGAAGCCGGCGACGAAGTCGTTCTTGGGATGGTCGTAGAGGTCCTGGGGCGTGTCGCACTGTTGGAGTTTCCCTCCTCGCATGACGGCGACCCGATCGCCCATGGTCATGGCCTCGATCTGATCGTGCGTCACGTAGACCGTCGCGACACCTAACAGTCGCTGGATGCGTGCGATCTCGAGTCGCATCTCGACGCGCAACTGGGCGTCGAGGTTGGAGAGCGGTTCGTCCATCAAAAAGGCCTGCGGACTACGCACTATTGCGCGTCCCATGGCCACGCGTTGACGCTGACCGCCGGACAGCGCCTTCGGACGACGGTCCAAGTAGTCGGTCAGTCGAAGGATCGCCGCGGCCTCGCCGACCTTCTTCGCGACCTCGCCCTTGGACTGCCCCCGGATCTTGAGGGCGAAACCCATGTTCTGGGCGACCGTCATATGCGGGTAGAGGGCGTAGTTCTGGAAGACCATCGCCACGTCACGGTCCTTCGGCAAGACGTTATTGACGACGGTGCCGCCGATCGAGAGCGAACCCGCCGTGATGTCCTCCAGGCCGGCCAACATGCGAAGCGCGGTGGTCTTTCCGCAGCCCGAAGGCCCCACGAGGACCATGAACTCGCCGTCGGCCACGTGCAGGGACAGTTCGTCGACCGCCCGGATGTCGTCACCGAAGATCTTCGTGACGCCGTCGAAGGTGATCTCTGCCATCAGTGACTACTCCTTGTTTGAAACGTCGAGGGCGTGATCATCGGTCGATGCCCATGGTCAGGCCCTTGACGAGGTAGCGCTGGAAGCCGAGGTAGACCAACATCGCCGGCAACGCGCTGATGATCGAACCGGCCATGAGTTCGGGGATCGACGTCGTGCGTCCGGCCGCGAGTACCGCGAGCCCGACGGTAATCGGTCGATCCGACGTGTTCTGGATGAAGAGCAGACCGACGAGCAGGTCGTCCCAGATTTGGATGAACTGCAGCACCGTGACCGTGGCGATCGCCGGAACCGCGATGGGCAGAACGAGTCGCCACAGGGCACCGAAGTAGCCGAGACCGTCGACGATGCCGGCTTCGATGAGTTCATCGGGCACACCGCGAAAGTACGTGGTGAAGAGGAACACCGAGAACGGCGTGCCGAGCGCGGCGTAGACCAGGATCGCCCCGGTGTAGCCGCCGGTGAGACCGAGCTTGGTGACGTTGACGAATTCGGGCATGAGGATCGCCTGCAACGGCACCATCATCGCGCTCACGATGACCAGGAAGACCACCGTCGACATGCGAAAACGCAACTTGGAGAACGCGAATCCGGCCGGAAGGCCCACGCACAAAATGATCAAGATCGACGACGAACAGACAATCGTCGAACTGAGGACCTCCTGGCCGACCGGGATGACGCTCGTCAGACTCGACCAGCTCAGCCAAGAGAAACCACCGCCGGAGAGGAACTGCGACTCCGATTTCAGGCTCGTGACGCCCATGACGAAGAAGGGGTACAGCATGACGACCGCCACGACAATCATCGCGCCGAAGAGGACCCATCGGCCAATCTTGCGCGGCGGCTTCTTCAGCGGCGGCGGTTCGTTACGTCCCTCGGACTCCGTGGGTGGCGTCAGTACGGCCATCATTCGTTGGAACCGATGAGTCGAAGTTGCACCACGCCGACGATGCCGGTGATCACGAAGAGGATCAACCCGTAAAGTGCGGCCGTACCGAAGTCGCCCTGATTGAAACCGGTCTCGTAGATGAGGAACTCCATCGTGGTGGTGGCGTAGCCCGGTCCACCGCCGGTCATCACGAAGATGAGACTGAAGAGTGCCGAGAAGAGCGCGATCACCGTCATCACGAACGCCAGCTGGACAAAACGACTCAGGTGGGGAAGCGTGATGCTACGGAAAATCCGCCATCGGCCGGCGCCATCGATTCGCGCGGCCTCTTCGAGACTGGGATCCAGTGTCGCGAGGCCCGTCAGAAAGAGCATCGTGTTCGTGCCGATCATCGTGAAGATGAACGTGATGCCGAGCGCGATGAGGGCTTCGGACTGATAGCCCAACATGTTGGTGCTGACGTGAGAGAAGCCCAGGGCGTGAATGATGGAATTCAGCGTTCCCTGGTAAGCGAAGAAGCGTTCGGCGACGAGTCCCAGGACAACCCACGAGATGGCGGTCGGGAGGAAGTAGATGCTACGAAAAATCCGCCACCCGGCGACTCGCTGATGCAAGAGGACGGCAATGCCCAAAGGGAGCGCCAAGGCGAACGGCACCGAGAGCAACAACAGGCCGTTGTTGCGAAGCGCGGTCCAGAGATTCGTATTGTGGAACGCCTGGGTCCATGTCGAGGGACCGATCCAGGTCGAGGTGGCCCCGTTCCACTGGGTGAAGGAGTAGTACACCGCCTGGCCAATGGGAATGCCGATGAAGCAGACCACGAGGGCAATGGCCGGTAGGGCGAACACGACGCCGGCGAATTGGCGGCGACGCTTGAGCGTCATCCGTCGCACCTTGGGCGCGAACGCCGGTGCCGCGGGGGTGGTGACGGTCGTGCTCATGGAGTGCCTGCTTCGAATCCCTTTCAAATCAGTGTCGCGTCCCCATCCGCACCGCAACCGGTGTGGACGGGGACGCGACCTGGACTACTGCTTAACCGGCGAAGTCCTTGGAGCTTCGCTGCGCGGCGGGGAGAAGCCTCCACGCCTGAGCCATGTTCTTGAGCGCCGCCAACGGTGCCGTCTGGTTCGCGAGCACTGAAGGCAATTCACTGTCCGCGGCGTTGCCGACGTTCACCTGAACGTAGTTGTCCATCATCGGGTACGGCGTCATGTGGTCCACCGTGACGAAGTTCAACATTTCCTGGTTCACCGGGTTGGTGGTCTTGAGGCCCGAGATGTCGGGAATGAGACCGGCCGCGTTGATGATGTTGCCGGCCTGCGTCGTGCTCAAGAAGTCGAGGAACTTGAAGGCGTCCGCCTTGTTCTTCGAGTACTTGGTCACCGAGAATCCGTCACCCGGGTACTCCACGACGCCCTTGATCGGCGTCAACGAGTACGGCGGCACGAAGGCCGCGACGTTGGTGCCCATCGTCTTGGTGTACTGCAGCGTGTCCCACGTGCCGTCGACCATCATGGCCGCCTTACCGTGCTCGAACTGCGTGATGTTCGCGGTGTTGGTCAAGACGTCGTTGTTGGTGTAGCCCTTCTTTTCCAGCGTGGCCCAGTTCTT
>Ga0182024_10014915_pt1 | contig 14959 bp, 21 predicted proteins | sample P32metaG_FD_120480 | JGI IMG/M metagenome (GOLD analysis project Ga0182024, IMG submission 120480) | Permafrost microbial communities from Stordalen Mire, Sweden - P3-2 metaG (Illumina Assembly) | ecosystem: Environmental > Terrestrial > Soil > Wetlands > Permafrost | place: Sweden: Stordalen... | reverse complement strand
TTGCTCCCGTTGATCGATGACGATCTAGGTGGCGCCAAGTTCGACGCGGAGTTAACGTTTCCCGGGGGCATCAAACGGTTCCTCCAGCAATGGCGCGTCACCACGTCGGCTACGATCGACGACAAAGATGTCGAGGTGGTGCAGGGAACATTTAACGGGCGAACACCGGTCAATTTGTACTTCGATCCGAAATCCGGCCTGTTAGTGAGGCAAGTACGCTATTCCGACACAAAGGTCGGCCTCTACGCCACCCAAGTTGACTACGGCGACTACCGCGAGGTTGCCGGAGTCAAAATCCCCTTCCACCGGGTCGTGAGCTGGCTGGACGGACGCGCAACCATCGATTTGACCCAAGTTCAGCCAAACGTGACGATCGACGCCGCCAGATTTGGAAAACCTGCCGCGCCCAAGCCCGCGACACCTTGAATTGTGCTGTGCTACGCAAAAATTCCGTCCGCGCAAAGAAACGTGGACCCGAGCTCCCCAACTCTTTAGCCTCTACAGGGAAAGCCGTTTGCGGTATTGCGCGATGCACAGACCGATTTTAAAAGTGGTAGTGACTCATTTTGAGTTCAGTCCAATCTTTCCCGATTCAATCCAATCGCCGACTTCTAACATCAATGCGGAACGCGTTTACCCCCCCTAAAAGTGGCGGTAGCAAACGTCACAGGAACAGACCACTAGCCAAGAGCACACAGTACCCGGGCCGCAGTTGCTTCTCTATGCGCAAATTGTCTTAAGTCTTCAGCCCTTGCACTCCATTGGGCTGCGTGCGGGGTATGCGGTGGGAATGCTGATTGGCAGTGTGCTTATTAAACCAAGGTGTCAAGAGATTGTTTCTGCGCATCGTAAGGCGCACATAGGCATCTAATGATGTATACTGGTTGTCATGCCAAAACTGAGAACCAACATTTACGTGACCAGCGAGCAGAAAAAGCTATTGGAGAAGCTGTCAGACCGGACGGGTGCGCCGGTTGCGGAACTCATTAGAAGAGCGATTGACTCCTATTTGTTGACGAGAAAGAAGGAATTGAAGTGAAGCGGGCAGCTATCTATTGCAGAGTTTCCACCGTTAACCACGGCCAGAGCGTGGACATGCAGTTGCACGATTTGAGGAAGCTGGCTGAACAACGTGGCTTCCAGATTGTGCATGAGTATAGCGACCAGGGAATCAGCGGCTCCAAGAGTTCACGCCCTGCGCTGGACGCCATGCTGGCTGATGCCAAGCGGGGTAAATTTCAAATATTGCTAACCTGGAGGCTTGACAGACTGGGAAGGAGTACGGCTCACGCTTCTTGCAGACCGATTCATCTTGGGCAAGAAGAGCCTCGTTGCAAAGATTGGTGTCGCGACTGAACCTGCCGGTCGGTAGGACTAAAATAGACAGCGACCCTCCACCATCGTTGTTACCGCTGCTTGGCCCGCAGCCGCTAGACCGAAATTCCCGGATGGTCGTTTAGCTGCTTAGTGCGCTCTATCGATTTGGGAAGCTATCCGGCGGCACTGATTGGTTTGCAGAACAGTTGTGCGCATGGACCTTGCCTAATTCGGGCACTTAAGGCGCTCTCGGATGGCGTTGAGGAGGTTTTGGATTGGAGCATCGTGCGTGGCCCCACTGATGGTTTCGTCCATGAAGGCGGAAGGGGAATGTAGAGTCCACAATGCCGTGCACGTTACAAGATGAGATTCTGAAAGCCTATGACGCCGGTCACTCTCCGGAATGGCTTGTCCAGTGCCTTTTTTGGAAAGGTGCCTTGGTCGGGCGATGCAACAAACCCCAATTGTCCTTGTTCGCATCCTTTTGCCGCCAGGATGCTAGTCCTACGCCTGAATTCCCTTGGCTTTCGATCAGGATGGCCACTTTGTGGCCATCGTTTCAAGCTCAGTTGTTGTGAAATCTAGGAATTTGTATTTCCTTGACCGAAAACTGAACCTCATTCTGAGGATCACCCGGATTAGGTGTGCAGAGATCGCACCCGCAAATGGCTACCCACTCGCCCTTGTCTTCTAGGGTCTCTCCATGAACCAATCCTGCGCACTCACGGCCAAAATCGCCGTGCGGCCGGGGATACTTGGTTCCGAATACTTTCTGACACCCAGCACAGTCAGGATTGCCCTTCTCATGTGTTTCCCCACTTGATCTAAATCGGAATGTCATGCTGTCTCGCCTCCCTCAACAACCCCTGGGCCAGTAACATCAAGACACCGCGGCCCTTGACATACTAATATTCGCAGATTACAGTATGGACGTAAAGGGGATCAGATGCCTCAGCAACTGGCCAACTTCAAAGCGGAGTTTTTTAAGGCTCTCGCCCATCCTATCCGAATTCGTATTCTCGACTGTCTTCGCGACGGCGAGAAGGGTGTGAATGAGCTCAGTGAAGCTCTGCACATTGAACAAGCGAACGTTTCTCAGCAGCTTGCGATTCTACGAGTGCGCAATATTGTGGTCGGCCGGAAATCTGGCAGCAACGTGTATTACTGCGTTTCGGACCGGACCCTTTTCGAGCTTCTCGATGTAGCGAAGAACATTTTCAACAATCATCTGGTCGGTGTGCGGGACATGCTGCAGCAAATAGAGGTAGCGTTGTAGCGTAAAAGGGATATATTTTTTTGTTATACATCTGCAAATATTCGCATATGCCTTCAGTGAAGGAGATCGATAGGGGGGTTGTGGCAGACTTCAGGCATAAGAAATGAGCACTCGGTCCGAGTTGTTGTTCCGAGCGTATGGGAAGATTTCCAATCCTTTCATCCTTTGCGCCCTGATAGGCAAGCGGACGCGACAGTTCATGATGGGCACCAATGAAAACCGTGGAACTGCAGAATTAGTGAACTATGCCCTAAGCGAATTGCAAGCCGGAGTTCTTGAATTCGAGATGCATGGGGAGAAAGAGCCGAAAAGCAAACCGTCTCTGTCGCACAGCCACCTGAATGCTGCATCTTGAAAAATCCAACCGAATCAGCCGAAACAGAAAGGAGTAACACGAAATGGGCGACCACTGTTTTGAAAGCGGAGTAAAAGTTTCCGAATCTCCGAGGATTTTTCGAAACGAGCGGCTGTTTTGTTCGCGATCTGACGCGACGAGCACGAGGCAGACAGCCGGCCACCACAAGTTAAGTCCGCAACCCAACCGAAGCCAGCTCAGAATCCCCCCACGCCGACCCCGGCCGCCCAGGCGTTTCCCGCGCGTATCGCCGGCTGAATTGCCTCCAACGGAATTGTGTGAGGAGACCGCGCGTGATTTTTTGCGGAAAGCAGGAGATAGCTTCTAAATGTATTTGATTAACGGAATCACGCAACGAGATGCACGCAACGAGAAAGGACCACGCCCGCGATTTCCCTGAAGTCGGTTTCCGACAGCAAGGCGCGCAAGTGCATCTTGCTCGGCGATACCGCATTGTGGGCAATTCGGTTTTATCAAGTGCAGGAGATGATTGCTGCGCTAGCCATATTTTCCGTTCTATTCGCCTTCGCAGCTGGGCAGTTCTAACGCTGTTCCTTCTGGATCGTGCCGGCCAGCGCGGGCGCTAGCCTGGGCCGCGCCGGGTACGGCACACGTCGCTCAGACGGCACGCGGCGGTTGGGCGCTTTCCGCGGAGCTCAGTAAGAAGGCCGCTCCACCGCCCACGTTCACAGGTGGCAAAGACGCAGCCTGAGAAGAAGAACGAGAGAACAGAGAGCGCATGCGCGGTTCGGTTACAGAGTTGATGAAGAACAGGTACGATGGCTGCATTCTGAAATGGGACGGCTGCGTGATCTATTTCGATGAGAATGCGCTCGATGGTTTGGAGTTCAGGACGCTTTCTATAGGAGACTGGGTCGAATACGAAGAACAGTACCGGGGAGGACGCATCCGTGTGGTTAAGGTCAGGCCCATCACTAGCCCGAATATCGCAGCCGCTAATTGCCGCTGAATGGCAACTATGGAGCTTGCTTTGAGCACGCAAGAAACTAGGAGTAACCACGAACGTTCGTCGGCTGGTGTCGCGGTTGGCAATTTCTTGTCCGGAAGACATTGTGGTGGGACATGGATAGGTGGATTTTCGCTTCACTCTAATCGGTAAGACCATCGCCAGCTATGGGGCGGTCGGGAATTGGAACCAACCAACCCGGAGTGTCGTAGCAGCAGACGTTTATTCGAGATCATCAAAGGAGATATTTGCTAGTGTCTTCCTCAAAGCTGAGATCCAAAGTTGAGACGATCCAATCTTCACCTTCCGTAGTAGATGCAAAAGGCAAATTAGGCGTAATGATTCCGGGCATGGGGGCGGTGGCGACGACCTTTGTGGCGGGCGTAGAAGCCATCCGCAAAGGAATTGCGCTTCCGATCGGCTCCCTGACGCAGATGGGCACCATCCGCCTGGGAAAGCGTACTGAAGGGCGGTCTCCAAAAATCAACGAATTCGTACCGCTCTCCGGTTTGGAGGACCTTATTTTCACCGGATGGGACATCTTCGAAGACGACATGTACGAAGCCGCCCGCAAAGCCGGTGTCTTGGAGCAGTCGCTCCTGGAGAAGGTGAAACCGTGTCTTGAGGCCATCAAGCCTCTGTCCGCAGTCTTCGACCAACGCTACGTGAAAAGACTGAACGGCCGCAACGTGAAGAAGGGGCAGAACAAGATGGAGCTGGCGCAGCAGGTTCGCTCCGACATCTGCGATTTCAAGAAATCTTCCGGTGCCGATCGGCTGATAATGATCTGGTGCGGGTCGACAGAAATATTTCTGACGCAATCAGAAGTTCACGAGTCGGTTCGAAGTTTCGAGACCGGCCTGGAGCGGAACGATGAAAACATTTCCCCATCCATGATCTACGCCCACGCGGCTCTTTGCGAAAGCGTGCCATTTGCCAATGGGGCACCGAATCTCACCGTGGATCTTCCTGCTTTGCAGGAGCTCTCTCGCCGCAATCAAGCGCCCATTTGCGGGAAGGATTTCAAGTCTGGCCAAACGCTGATGAAGACGGTTTTGGCTCCGGCTCTGAAGGCCCGCATGTTGGGTTTGCATGGGTGGTTCTCCACGAATATCCTCGGCAACCGGGACGGTGAGGTGCTGGACGATCCGGAATCCTTCCGGACCAAAGAAGAATCGAAGCTCTCGGTTCTGGAGCACATTCTTCAACCGGATTTATATCCCGAGCTCTACAACGATTTTTATCACAAGGTTTGCATCAACTATTATCCGCCCCGCGGTGACAACAAAGAGAGCTGGGACAATATCGACATCTTTGGTTGGCTCGGCTATCCGATGCAGATCAAACTCAACTTCCTATGTCGCGACTCCATCCTGGCTGCGCCTCTGGTTCTAGACCTAGTTCTCTTCCTGGATTTGGCCAAGCGCGCGAAGAACCTCCAAAACAAGGGCATCCAAGAGTGGTTGAGCCTGTATTTCAAGTCACCTATGACTGCGCCGGACTTGTACCCGGAGCATGACCTCTTCATTCAAACCATAAAACTCAAAAACACACTCCGCCACATCATGGGCCAAGATCTGATCACACACTTGGGACTGGAATACTACGACTGAACGGATGCGACCTTGCATCAGCAAGCTTTTCGAGCGCCAAGGATACACGGCAATCGTATGTCGATCACGCTGGCCGCCACAGCAAGAAACATGGGTGTACCCATAGCAACAACTAATGTTTACTCTGCGACAGGCCACTAGGAGCGTGTCCGAGAAATCTATTGTTCAGCGATTTATGCGCTGTAAGTCACTGATTCCTCGTTCGCGAAAAGCTCATTTGTACATTATTCGGACAGACTACTAGCATGCAATCAATTGAGCCAAAGGTTCTTGCTGAACTCTCCCAGAGGGCCCTATGGGAGGAACAGAGGTTACAGAATCCTTATCTGCGAGCGCTTATGGCTCGGTTTCGTCTGGTAGCCCTCGAACTGAAAGCCGCGCTGGAAAGTGAGGGACGGCTAGATGGCGGTCAGACAGATGCAGCGGATAACGACCAAAGTCATGAATGAGCGGGAACCGTCCCGCGGGCAAGCCGCGCGCGTGGGAAGCATAGCTTGGGAAATCACTAGCCCTGTGGTGTATCAAGCAGAGCTTGTGATGCATGAACTGGAGATAGCTCTACAACTGAGGGAGTGACTCGATGGTGACACACGAGAGCGGCGGCCATAACCATCCGCCGACGGGTTTTATCCGGAAATATATCTTCAGCCTGGACCATAAGATCATCTGCATTGAGTACTACTTCCTGGCTCTCTTCTCGGTCTTTTTGGGGATGGCTCTGTCATTGTTGATGCGCATCCACTTGGTGTGGCCGAACGCTAAACTACCGTTCACGACGGGCGGCATCATGACGCCGGAGCAATATCTTGCTCTGGTGACCATGCATGGGACCATCATGGTGTTCATGGTGCTGACGACGGCGCCACAATCGGGCTTCGGGAACTACATGTTGCCGATTCAAATCGGTGCCGAGGACATGACGTTTCCGGTTCTCAACATGCTGTCTTTCTGGACGACGTTCGTTTCGCTGGTCGTGATCTGCTCAGCTTTTTTCGTTATCTGCCGGGCACCTACCGGTCGTCTATCGTGGGCCTTACGAGTTCAGTCTCCCAGGTGCTAGCGAGTATTACATCCTGCAAGATCTGACGCCCGAGCAAGTTGGCAAGCGCAGTAGCGGAGCGAGCAATGCTTAACACTCCCAAGATAGAGTTGAAGCAATCGGCGAAGGTCGCGCCGACGAGATTGCGAAAGTTCTGCCCTCTCGGAGCCGCAAGGGGCGTGGTTCCCCGATTCTTGGTGTGCTGCAGATTGCAGGAGTCAAGGGTTGGAGCCCTGAAGGATCGCGATTGCCGCACGGGGAGAGCGACGTGCCAACAATTCAATCGGAGTGCAAAGATATTTTATCGCCAGTTTTGCTATGCCGTTGAAGTAAGGAATGTAATGGATTTTAGGGATAGAGGATTTTGGAGAGACTCTCGAGGTGATGTCGGTTTCTGTACTCTTCAGGAGGGAATATTCTGTCGTTCTAGAGTAAGCGACCAAATTCTCATGGAGAATGGGTGTTGACGGAACGTCGGCGTCCTCGGATTTCTCTGATGGCAAGTTGAACGTGCCCTCAGTATTATCTTTCTTGTTCGACTGTGTCGAACCTATTGAAATCTAACAGTTTATTGAAGGGGTTATATGACTTTAGGAGCGGAATATCTTTGTGTGTCGCTCGCATGAAGGAAGGCCGGTCGTGAAGAGTGTCCGATGCAACTAGTTTCTATCGATAGGGCGTTTGTCTTTCTTTTGGCGACGCTGGGTCTTTTCTCCCCTCTCGTTCTGGTTGCGAGCCAAGCAAAGAGAGCGCGGATCCTCGCTATCGCTCTGATTGTTGGTTCCAACGTTGTGGGCTGTTTTGTGGCTGCCCTCTGTTTCTGGCGGGAGTCTGTTGTTCTCGTCGATTTTTCCAGCTTTACCCCTTTTCCTTTCGCGCTTGAAATCGACAGACTCAGCGCGCTTTTTCTCTTGTTGATCTGCACGGTGGCAGTCCCGGTCGCGATTTTTGCGGTTTCATATTTTGGCGACCACTACGGCAAGGAGCGCCGTAACTGGATGTGGGCATTCTTCTCGTTGTTTCTTGTGTCGATGATTGTAGTCGTAACTGCACGCACTGGTTTTGCATTTCTCGTCGGCTGGGAATTGATGACACTTCTTTCGGCTGGGCTAATCCTAATGGAGGGCGACTCAACGGAGCGTCGCCATAATGTATTTCTCTATTTGCTGATGATGCATGCGGGTGCTGCTGCGGTGGTGGCAAGTTTCTTCCTGTTTCTGCCCTATTCGCACAGTCTAGACTTTGCGTCGATACGGACCGCGAGCGGTGCCGTACCAGCGGGGACGCGGACGTTGGTTTTCTTGTTGGCCTTCTTGGGATTTGGAACCAAGGCAGGTATTATCCCCCTCCATCTTTGGCTGCCTCGGGCCCACCCCATCGCCCCTAGCCCTGTATCGGCCCTAATGTCTGGCGTCATGTTGAAGACCGCAGTGTATGGATTTGTGCGCTTTGTTTTCGACTTCCTCGGCGGCGGCCCCTGGTGGTCGGGATATGCTGTTCTATCGGTAGCCGCTGTCACTGGCCTGCTCGGCATTCTCTATGCGATCGCCGAGAACGATCTCAAGCGTTTGCTCGCTTATAGCAGCGTGGAAAACATCGGCATCATCTTTTTGGGACTGGGCACCTCGCTGATTTTTCTGGCGCATCACGCGCCAGTGTGGGCAGGTCTGGCACTGGTCGGTGCGTTGTTGCATGCTTTCAATCATGCGCTGTTTAAGAGCCTCCTATTTCTCGGGGCAGGCGCTATTTCGAATGCGGCCCATACCGTGGATTTGGAGAAACTTGGCGGCCTTCAGAGTCGAATGCCGGTCACCGGCGCCACCCTGCTCGTCGCTTGTTGTTCAATTGCTGGGCTGCCGCTCTTCAACGGCTTCGTCAGTGAATGGGTTATCTTTCGAAGCCTTCTCGCTGGTTCGGTGTTGATCAATACAAAAGCACAGGTTCTTCTGCCGCTGACAGTGGGTGTTCTTGCTCTTATTGGCGGCTTAGCAGCCGCATGTTTTGTAAAGGTCTTTGGAGTGGCCTTCTTAGGGCGCCCTCGTAGCAAAGCGGCGGAGCACGCTGAGGAGGTCCCGTTGGCTATGCGGACTGGGTTGGGTTTGCTTGCCACTTCTTGTGTTGGGATCGGAATTTTCCCAGGTTTGCTTCTAAGGCCATTGGTATCACTGGTCCAAGTATTGGTCCCCGGCGCTGGCGTGCCACCAGAAACGGTGAGCATTGCCCGCGTCATTCCTTTTGCCGCAGCGATCATCTTGGGGGTGAGCATAACAGCCGCACTTCTAAAGCGCCGAGAGCGGATGGTTCGCACCTGGGCATGCGGTCTTCCAGGACTTACGAGCCGCATGCAGTACACATCGACGGCGTTTTCGAAACCAATTCGTTTTGTTTTCTCATCGGTTTACAGGCCGGATCGTAAAATCGACAAACTTCCGACGGACCAGCCCTACTTTCCCGTGTCTATCACATACCGTTCGGTCCGCACGACCTCTTACGAAAAGGCCATCTATCGGCCATTCGCGGAGATGATTCTTTCCGCCGCGCACCGGTTGCGGCGGATGCAGACGGGGAATATTCAAGTATATCTGCTGTATATCTTTCTGACACTGGTGTTGCTTCTCGCGTTCTTGAGGTTCCAGAAATGAAGATTGCGATAAACGTCCTCCAAGCGCTCGCACTAATCCTGGGAGGTCCCCTGGTGCGCGGTATCGTTGCACGGGTCAAAGCATTCCTGCAACGGCGGCAGGGGGCCAGCATCTGGCGGCCATACTCTGATCTTGCCAAACTTTTCCGCAAGGAAGATCTCGTGCCGCCGACGGCATCGAGCATATTTCGTGTCGTTCCCTTCGTATTGTTCGGGACGACGATCTGTGTGGCGTCCTTCGTCCCGTTAGTACAGCCTTCAGCGCTGCTCGCTTCCCGAGGCGACTTCTTCCTCTTCGTCTACCTGCTTGCGATGGGTCGGTTCTTTCTTTCGCTCGGTGGCTTCGATGGGGGCAGCTCTTTCGGCGGCATGGGGGCGAGCCGTGAGGCATTGGTTTCCAGTTTGGCGGAAGCTCCGTTCTTACTGTCGCTCGTTGCGGTTGCCATTCTGGCATCGCACGCTGACATCGCGGGGATGGTAGCGTGGACGATGCAGCAAAACATCTTCAATATTTCCGCAGTGCATATTCTCGCGTTCACGTCCCTTGCAATGGTGGTGATAGCCGAGACGGGCCGGATGCCTGTGGACAATCCCACGACACATTTGGAATTGACGATGATTCACGAAGGTATGGTCCTCGAATACTCCGGACCTCGTTTGGCTTTGATTGAGTGGGCGAGCGCCGTCAAGCTTCACGCGATGCTGGCGCTTTTGGTCGCGTTGTTTGTTCCTTGGGGTATGGCGTCGAGCGTATCAGTTGGAGCCATCGGCCTCGCGCTGATTCTATACTGTGCTAAGGCTGCCCCGCTGATGGTGCTATTGGCAGTGATTGAGAGTGGAATGGCCAAATTGCGCATGTATCTTGTGCCCGACTTCCTGGGAGTCGCTTCCGCAGTTAGCGCCCTGGCGGTAATCTTTACCATACTGGTTAAGAGGTAATGAAATGGGTCTAGTAGAGATTGCAACAGGGAAGGTTCTGAGTTCATTTTCGGTCTTTCTGTTTCTGACCATTCTCCTTCTCGTTGTGGCGCGCCGCATCTCGACGAGCGTCCTGTTGTTCAGCGTGCAGTCTGCGATCATTGCCGCGGAAGTATTCGCCACTGGATTCCGGGAAAGGCTGGCCGAGGCTTACGTGGTCGGTGCATTAATATTGGTCATTAAGGTGGTAGCTATTCCCCGCGCATTTTTCGGTTTGGTGGACCATCTCAAAACATCGCATGACGTGAAAGCCTCGACGACACCCACTCAATCGGTCTTTATCGCCGCTGCTATGATCTATTTGTCGTATGCCGCTGTTCATTCTTATGGGCAATCGGTGCACGTACCCGAGGACGCTCTTGCAGCGTCCGTGGCCCTAATTCTAACGGGCGCGTTCCTGATGGTCAGTCGGAATAAGGCTCTCATGCAAATGCTCGGGTTGCTTGTTCTGGAGAACGGCATCTTTCTGGCAGCTCTGACAACGACGTTTGGGATGCCCTTGGTCATCGAGATCGGGGTCTTCTTCGATATTCTCATTGGACTACTGCTAATGGGAATCTTTACCTTTCGTATCCGTGACACGTTTGACCATCTGGACGTGTCCAAGCTGCGGCGGCTTCGAGGCTGAGAGAATGATCCTCCTTATGCCATTGCTCATCGCGCTTCTTGGGGCTTTTGTGGTCTTGGGTTTTCGGAACCCTCGACTCGCCACTCGTGCTGCCCTCTTAATTGGCGGGCTGGAAATCGCTTCGCTCGTGGTCATCGTCTGGCAGGTGCATGAACGTGGCGCTTTGCAAGTGGGCCGCTACCTTCGTGTGGACGGGTTGAGTTCCTTCTTTCTCATGAATATTGCTTTTATTTCTGGCTTGGTACTCGTATACGCATCAGGCTATTTGAGCCACACCGGAGAAGGGCGGTTCTCTTCGCCGCGATGGTTCTACGCTCTGGTATTTTTATTTCTTTTCACGATGATCAGCGTCTGCCTATCGGCAAACCTTGGCCTTTTGTGGATCATGATGGAGGGAACGACGCTGGCTTCGGCCCTGCTTGTCGGGTTTTACAATACAGAAGGTGCGGTGGAGGCCGGCTGGAAGTATCTGATGGTCTGCACAGTGGGAATTGCGTTTGCTCTCTTCGGAACTATTGTGTTGTACCTCGCCGCAGTCAAGGCAGGTATGAATCCGCCCGCAGCACTGAATTGGGTCTCGCTGATGGACGCCGTTCCTCGGATGGGTCTTGACCCGCACCTGGTGAAGCTTGCGTTCGTCTTCATCATCGTCGGCTATGGAACAAAGATCGGATTCGTTCCCATGCATAGCTGGCTGCCAGACGCGCACGCGGAAGCACCTACACCGATCAGCGCCTTGCTCTCGGCCGTTCTTCTGAATTGCGCCATGTACGCTGTCATGCGCTATGAGGTAATCGTTTCCCATTCCGTAGGACCTGCTTTTCCCCACACTCTCCTGCTTATTTTTGGCGTTTTGTCCATCGTTGTGGCTGGCTTGCTGATCTTGGTGCAGCGCAACCTGAAACGCCTAATGGCATACAGCAGTGTCGAGCATATGGGAATCATAGCGATCGGCCTGGGACTGGGAGGGCCGCTGGGACTTTTCGGTGCGTTGCTGCACACCTTCAATCACTCCGTTGCAAAATCTCTGCTCTTTTTCAGCGCCGGGAATGTTCGGCATAACTTTGGGACTCTTCGCATGGATAGCATCACCGGCATGTCTCGTACGATGCCGCAAACAAGCGCGGCCCTGATCGTGGGAGGCCTGGCGATTGTTGGGTTACCGCCTTTTAGCCTGTTCATTAGCGAGTTCGCGATCCTGTCCCAAGCCTTCACCCAAGCCCAATATTTTGTCGCCACTTTGTTCCTGATCACACTTTCTGTAGTTTTTGGAGGTTTCGCCTACCATTTTCTCCGTTTGCTCGGTGGCGAGCCGAATAGCGTTCCTCCGAGTTCGAAGCTTATTCCCTCTGAATACTCCGTTATGGGAATCGCTGCTCTTTGCTTGATATGTTTCGGCGTGCGTGTTCCCCATCTTTTCAGCGTCCTCGTACAAGAAGCCATCGCGGTGTTGCGATGAATGCGAACACGCCAGCTCCAATTCCAACCGTCGAAGGCGGCCATCAGGGCGCGATGTTCACGCTTCCTCAGGCTAAAGATGGGTGTGTCTCTCGGCTCGTTACGATCTTCGGAAGCCTCGCGCCAAGCCGCGAGAAACGCGTTCACTACGTTTTTGATGTCGGAGCCGAACGCTACCGGGAGATGATGTTCCCAGTCGAGGGCTCAGTCCGTTCTATTGCACTCAAGGTGCCCGCAGCCTCATGGTATGAGAGAGAGCTCCATGACCAGTATGGCGTCGAAATCAGTGGCCACCCTGACTTGCGTCCTCTGGTTTTCCACGGGAACTGGCCTGACGGCCTGAGTCCAATGGTCGACGCGGTGGAAGGAGTCCCTTGGTCGAATCGTGAGTACCGCTTCTTGGAGGTCCAGGGTGAGGGCATAGCGGAAGTTGCGGTGGGCCCCGTCCACGCGGGGATCATTGAGCCGGGACATTTCCGGTTCAGCGTTGTAGGAGACACGGTTCTGCATCTTGAGTTGCGCCATTTCTATACTCACAAAGGCACGGAGAAGCTATTTGAGGGGAGCATTGTTAATGCGGGAACGATGATTGCGGAATCGGTTTCTGGAGACAACTGCTTTGCCCATGCGGTTGCCTTTTGCCACGCCGTGGAAAACGCATGTCGAGCTGATCTTCCGCCGCGAGCCTCTGCCATTCGCCTGATTGGATTGGAGTTTGAACGGCTGGTCTGTCACGTCTCGGATGTCGGGGGGCTGTGTACCGATGTAGGTTTCAGTGTCGGCGCCGCGTCTGCGACCCGCATCAAGGAATCTCTGCTCCAGGCTTCATCGAAGTGCTGCGGAACGCGATATTGGCGCGGCATTGCGGTCCCGGGTGGTCTCCGCTTCGATCTCGATTCGAAAAAAGTCACGGAACTCGGTCACGTCGTCGCGGGAACTGCTCGAGAATTTTCAGATCTCGCCCATATGATCCTCGGCACTCCATCCATCCAGAACCGTTTCGAAACAGCCGGAATCCTTCCAAGGGATGCAGCGGGAGATCTGGCCATCGTGGGGCTAGTTGCGCGTGCGAGTGGCATAGATTTGGACGTGCGTCGGGACCACCCTTATGGGCATTACGATAGAGTGCAGTTCGAAGTTCCGGTCACTCACTATGGAGATGTGATGGCGCGTGCCAGAATTCGCATCCAAGAAGCGGCGATCTCTGCTCGCCTGATTCTGGAGACTGCGAATGCCCTGCCAGTTGGGAGTGTGTTGCTACCGCTCGAACCTCCCGGAGAGTTCCAGGGATCTGCTGCGGTCGAATCGCCTCGGGGGGAGCTCTACTATTGGCTGGAAGGGCGCGACGGGCGGCTCACCCGCTGCCACATCAAGTCACCATCGTTCCAGAATTGGCCGGCGATGCCCGTTGCTGTTGCGGACAACATTATCGCGGACTTCCCGCTGATCAACAAGAGTTTCAATCTGTCTTATTCTGGATGTGACCGATGATCCTTGGAGTGATCGAGCGAAGCCTGCGCCAGCCGAACCGGGTGATCCCTGTCGAGGCTCTTTTGGGAAACTGCGACGGCAGCCGCATGCCCGAAGTCATCGCAACTCGGTTGACACCGGCCATTGCCCAGAGGCTCGTTGAGGTTTGTCCCACGGCGGCGTTCAGAATCGAACAGCACGATAAGAGGCCACGTCTGAGCCTCTCCTATGGCGAGTGTATTGGTTGCGGAAGGTGTTTTGAACCAAGCGAAGGAGCAGTGGTCGCTGCAAAAAGTTTCTACTGGTGCGGCCACGCGAAAGACCGGTTGGTGCGTGTTTGGGCTCTCGACAGCCGAACAGAGTTGGTTCCGCTGCCGCCCGAACCAAGAGTCGGACGTGGGCAGATTCATTCCCTCTTGGGGAGGGCACTGAATATCCGGCAGTTGGACGCTGGCTCTTGCAACGGCTGCGAAGCGGAAATCTCCGCTCTCACGAATCCCTATTACGACCTGGAGCGGTTCGGAATCCATTTCGTCGCTTCTCCCAAACATGCCGACATGCTTCTAGTCACAGGCCCCGTCACTCGCAACATGGCTGACGCGGTCAAGACCACGTACGAGGCGGTCCCATCTCCCAAACTAGTAGTCGCGGTCGGAGCCTGTGGATGCAGTGGGGGCATTTTTGCGGGCAGCCACGCCGTTGTCGGCGCCGTAGATGCCATCATCCCTGTCGACGCCTATATACCAGGCTGCCCGCCAACTCCGGCGATGCTGGTAACAGGAATCCTTCAGGTTTTGCGGTACCGCACGACGAAATGATCAGAGTTTCAGCTCGCGCGATAAGTGGAGAGGTACCTCCGGGAGGGGCAGTGCGGAAAGCTCTCGGTCCCTTCGAATCACTTTCTGCTTGGGAAATCATGCAGACGGGGGGCTCTTTGCTGAGGAATTTAGCGCTCGGTACAAGTTCGGTACAACTAAAGTTGAGATTCAGGGATAAAGAATCCGCAAGCGACGCTCAAAAAAGCATTTAGGATTTTTGCCTTCTTTGTTAGAAGACAGATGCCTTATCCCTGGTCTCTGCCACGCAAGTAGTTTCGACAAGCTTTCACCCGTTTTGCCACCGAGAGCCTGTCCCCGTCTCGCTCACTTTCCCGATGGACGCCCTTTCGAATCGCTTTCCGTTTACACGTCCTCATCTCGTTGCTCCCGCCTCATTAT
>Ga0182024_10014914_pt1 | contig 14961 bp, 21 predicted proteins | sample P32metaG_FD_120480 | JGI IMG/M metagenome (GOLD analysis project Ga0182024, IMG submission 120480) | Permafrost microbial communities from Stordalen Mire, Sweden - P3-2 metaG (Illumina Assembly) | ecosystem: Environmental > Terrestrial > Soil > Wetlands > Permafrost | place: Sweden: Stordalen... | reverse complement strand
GGTGGTATTGAGCAGAATGATGCCTTGCGCCTGACTCAGAGTTTCAGCCGGGATGCTTTTGCCCGGCTGGTGTTGGAAGGCTTCGAATTTGTCCGTCAGCGTGCGGATTCGGTTGTCCAATTCCGCCGGCTCAATAGCCATCACGGCGCTGGCCAGACATGAAAACATCAAACCAAGTATTATTTTTTTCATAGAATCTAATATTGAATCATTTGCCGCGACCGTTATCCGCATCTTGTTGATCAAGTCGGTCACTGCTTCACTATAAGTTGATGCGCCGATTCTTGGCTATGGGGTGTAACCCTGCCGTGTGAGGTCGGCTCCCTTGGTCAAGCCAAGGTGCCGGGAATTGATCAGGGACATCACTGCGTCCAACCTCAACTAAACCTCTCCTCCTGCGGCTTGACCGTCATCAAATGAAGCGGGAGTGTTCACGAATGGTGCTCCAACTCTACAGTTTGGTGCCGTTGAGAATTTCTTTGGCACGGGTGTCGTCCATTTGTTCCGCGATTTTGCCTTCTTTATGTCCGTTGGTACGCTCTTGGCCCAATCCCATGCTCAGCGCGGTCATCCCGGCCAACCCCCCAAGTTGCATGCTTTCCACGGCTGTGCTTGGAACGATCACAATCGTGGCATTCTCCTTCAAACCCTCATAAAGCATGTTCATGGCCCGCAAATGAAAGGCAATGGGATTGTGTTCATAGCTCTTGCCGGCTTCGGCAAATTTCTCTGCTATCTGTCGCTCGGCATCACCCAAGATCACCCTGGCTTGACGCTCTCTTTCTGCCTGGGCCTGCATGGACATCGCGTTTTCCAAACCCGAGGGAATCAAAACATCCTTCACCTCCACAGAAATAACGTTAATGCCCCATGGTTCGGTGCGCTCATCAATAATCTTCTGTAGCACGCCGCTGATTTTGTCCCGGCCTTCCAGCATGTCCGAAAGCATGGTTTTGCCGATGACATCGCGCAAGGCTGTTTGGGAGGCCCAACTGATGGCGCTTTGGTAGTCTGCCACGTCCAGGGCCGCCTTCTTTGGGTCCACCACTTTCCAAAACAGCACGGCATCCACATCCACCGGCACCGTGTCTTTGGTCAGGGTCTTTTCCGCCTTGAAAGCACTTGTGATGACGCGGGTGTCGATCCAGTAAGGAATCGCGTCGAGCACAGGAATGATGAAAAATAAACCTGGCCCCTTGAGCGCGTGGAAGTGGCCGAGGCGCAATATCACCGCCCTGTCCCATTGATCGGCAACCTGAATTGCGGAAGAAACGACAATGGCGAGAATAAACGCGCCGACTCCAATCACGCCAGCTTCAAAATTACCTGCAACCCTGTATCTGGCGTATGCCAATGCAGCGCCGATGCCCATAATTATTACGAATATCAATAGCGCAAACGATCTATTTTGTTTCATTTTAATTATCTCCTTAAAACTTGCTCCTGCATGGGAGCGGCTTTTTGCGCTGGCTTCTTGTCCTGGAACGGCTGAGACAATCGGCTGGCTTGTTTAGTGCTTCGAACTCGTCTACGGACACCCACATCAGGCAAACGGACGCACTGCCTTGCCGCAAGAAGTTCCGCCTCGGCCTGCAGCCAATATTCTGCATCCCGGCCAACAGGATGGCCTGCCAGTTCCCAAAGCTGGGAGGCTCGTTTGGCGATTTCTTCATGGCTGATTTTGATCTGGTCTTGGTTATGATTTTCTTTATCCGGCGTTGTGTTCCTGTTCATAAATCCTTTGATTCGATTATTTCCGTGAATTGTTTCTTTTGTGCCGCCAACTTCCGTCCTTGGCGCGTTCATGCAAAGATAATATCGGGATCAGCGGCAGATGCTATGGGGTGTTCCACCCATGCCGGACTTGACGCAGCATTGTGGCTTCAACGGCGAATGCTGGCTAAAATCTGCTTTACCTTCTGCGCGTCATATCGTTATGCTGCTCCATGGAACAGTGTTGTCCATTGCCCTCAAAAGATGAGGAACGGTTCGCCGCTCAGTGTAAAAGGTCCTACGCGCTGTTCTTGGAGTCCAAGGCCCTCTTACGCCACATCAAGAAATTACAAGACGAGGATGACCCAATAATTAAGCTTCCACAAAGTCGCAATTATGCCATCTTTCGCTCTGGTGAACTGGACAAGCACAACGGTGCCGATGTGGCAGATTGATTGCGAAAATTTCCGCAAAGTAGGCGGGACTTTTCACCTCAAAGACGTGTCCACCGAAGAACATTTAATGTTCGTGAAGCTTTTCTGCGCTCGGTATGACTACTCGGTGAAAATGGCAGGGACAACTGCGATATTTTCCAAAGATGAACCCCAAGTCGTCAAGGATCCAAATTAAGACACTGCTGCTTTAAAGTTAACTATCAATCCCCAAACAGGTCCGAGATCGAGCACTTGAACCTGTCGCAGAGCTGTTCCAGGGTCTTCAAAGTGATGTTCTGATCCCCCAGTTCGAGTCTTCTTTCATTTCCCGTCGACAGGCTTGAGCCACTTGTCGAATTCTTTCCCGCAGTTGGCGCAGGTCCAGCCGCCCCACATAAACTGTCGAAAATTCTTTGGCCTTCTTACCGCTGGCGCTGGAGTGCCGCAGTTTGGACACTTTAAGTCGCCCGACAAATTCAGCCCCATCTTGGATCCCTCGTCAATCTTCAGCTTCTTCTTCCGTCCGATGACGAACAAAAACACGACGGCAACGCCACCGGTTATAGCGCCGACGATAGCTGAATTGAGATTGGAATCAGACATGACTACTGTAACCGGACAAGTTGAGCCTACTCTCCATGAAAACGACCCCTGCTTTCAATTAAATAAAATAACTTCATTAAAAGATATTTGTTTTTGGAATCTTTAATAACGAACAGACACAGGTATAAAACTGTGAAAAAAAGTAATATCTTTATTATCATCCATCCATCGGCCAAAAAGGCCGACAGAGTTCGGGTATTGATGGATGGCGCCGATTTATGGTCGCAGGGATTAATCTCTTTTGCTGGCGTTGCGATTGTTGGGGTCTGAATCTTGACGGAGACCGGGGGCACTGCAAGATTCACGACATCCTGCATTAAACTAATCGACTTCCATTCAGAGAGCCCTTCATGCCAGGCCAAATCGGACGCGGAATATTTGCCTTGTCGAATGAGATCACTTGTTTGCTGCGAAGTAAAGGGACCATCACGCCGTCCATCTTTCTGGATGTAAACGTTCATGCCGTCAGATCCACTTCGTTATAGTTTTGCCCTGTCCATCCTTGTATTTGCCGAGTGCGATTCTAAATACAGTGATAAGAGTGATGAGGCCCACGCACAGATAGCACAACCCGCCAAATGCAGCCATTCCGCCTCCCATGGCATTGAAGAGACACCCGGTTAAGAGGAGAGCAACTATTCCCACTCCTTGTCTATTACGTCCCGCATAAAAAGCATGTAACCCTAGACCGCCCAGGAACAAGCAAAGGAGAACTGCTATCGCTCTCAGTTTATCTGATTCTGTTTGATTTGAGTGGTTGGTTGTATCCGTTGCCTTCAACGAGGATTCCGAACTCGGAGGCGCCTGCAATGGGATTGTTGGAGATTGAACTGGAATTGGCGGCGGCAAAGTCGGAGTAGGCTGTTTTGGTTGTTGCATTGGCTCTGACGACGGCACTGGCGGTAAAACAGCCTCCTCGATGTCCGAAAAGGAATGAATGGGCTGCCAGTCAGCCATGCCTTCTCGCCAGGCCAGATCGCTCATCAAACATTCGCCTTTCCTGATGAATTGGACCAGTTGTTCAATTGAGTAAGGCCCTTGTCTGACGTTGTTTTTGGCTATGTAGATGTTCATTTATTCAAAAGGAAAATTGTGCAATTCGTTAATTTGTTGAGCACATCAGCGTCAAAATCTTCGCATCCAAAGCAGCCTCAAAATACTTTTCGAACACGTCCATCTTGTCCTCATCAGGATCGTCTCGTTCTGCGTCGGCAATATGAACAGTCGCCACAGGTCCCCAGCAAATGACTCCGCATTTCTGACAATGCCCGATTGCAGCCAAGGCTTCCTCGCGCGCCGATTGCAACATTGCTTGGAGCAAGCTGGTGTTTTTATACCGCATGCCCCCCGAATCGTCACTCGTACCATTGAGGTCTTCTTTGATTGTCTGGGCTGTAATTTTGGCAAGAGCATTAGCGTGGCATCTCGACAAAGAGACGAGCGCATACAGCGGGGCGTCATCCTTGAGCCCCTGCCGGAAGACTTCGCTTGTCTGACGCGATCTTATGCACTCCAAATAATTGAGGTCTGTTGATTCCAAGTATGATTCTATGTTGCCCGGAGTGATGTTTTCATTTTCAGCCACTGGTTTGAGTGTGTTCGCATTAAAGGAGGCGTAAGCCGTCTCCATTGTAGTAAAAAGCAATTGTTCGACGGCACGGTGGCGAATGGTGGCAGCGGTCTGCTTTGTCTTGAAAAGCGACGCGAAGGAATTGAAATCCTCGATTGAACGAGATTTCCTCCAGCAGTCGGCAACCATCAATTGCAAAAATTTGGTATCGTATGCGTTTGTAAAAAGTTCAGCTCTTTTCTCATCAGGTGCGTCAGCGGCCTTCGATAAAATTTGTTGGACATTATTGGCTAGGTAATCGTTTATGGCGCTCCACGTTGAAACCTCCGCATAGAAATCGTCGAACTGCGAGGCGACCGCGTTACTGGTGCTTCTGCCTCGTAAATAACTGGCGATGATGTCGAATCGTTGTTGGCTTCGCTTACCGATTTCCTGATCAAAAGCTTCGATTATATTTGTAATAGGCAGGTTGATCAGATTATTGTCTCGGACATACTGACGCGTCTCCTTGAACGCTTCGATGATTGCAGAATGGTCGCTGATTTTGTCGTATGCGTCGGGCAGATTTCCCGCTCGATATGCCAAATCAGCCTTGTCTGAGGTATCAAGATACATCGCTTTAAGTATAGGGACATTGGTGCAAGAATCTTTCTCTTCCGAAGATAATGTGTCGTAAATGGCTTTGCTGTCTTTCGATTCTCGCCTATACAATTTGGCAAATACATCTTCAACATTGTCTGGCAGGTCAAGATTGGGAGGTTCGCTGGGGGTTTCTTTGATATTATTAATCAGGGCATAAGCCCGACGAATGTTTGCAACGGGTATAAACTGAAGATCCAGCGTTTGGCATTCTTCCTTTAGATCGACCATTTCGCCCGTGTTGGGGTCTGTTTCGGCGCGATAGTAAGCAGGAACGAAAACGCGCTTCTTTCCAGCCTCTTTGGCTGCTTTGATTTTTTGCACCAGACCTCCTACATAGCCTACGCTCCCATTCGGAAGGATCGTTCCAGTGAAAGCAAAATCATTGGTCATCGAACACCCATCCAATGCGCTCATCACCCCGAACGTGATCATTGCACCTGCGCTTGGGCCATCGATTGCCTCCTGTGCCGTTAGTTCAAGTTTACACCCTCGCAGTGGATCACCCCGTTCAAGCGCGACAGCCGATGCGGCAGACCACATCGCTGCACGAAACTGTTCGCCTACCCCGCTTGGACGATCTTCTACGATTGCGACCAGCAGGGGCCGATTATCAGGCTTCCGACTCACCTCAAGCTCCAAGTCTACCACCTTGCCAGACCATTTGCCGTCGTCTCCTTGTGAGACAGTCAAAACTGGCAGGGTCAAATCAACAGTTCTAATTGGCCTGTTATTATTGTCTTCAGCCAAGACGAAACTGCACAAAGAGAAGCAGGCGAAGCATATCAGAGCCACTTGAATCCCGAATCCAAAATGATGAAACCGACACGTTGACGTTTTCATAGGCCAATTGTGCTTCGGCCCCAAACCCGCCGTCAACCCAAATCATCACACATACGTTATGGATGTTTTGCCACAGTTTTGGGATGAGAAAGAGCCTGGATGTTCAGTTGGCGAAATACTTGCGAAAAGCGAGAGGAGAGCTGTCGTATTTCCAGTTCAGCAAGAAAACCGGCCTTTCCCACACCACGCTGCACCGGCTTGAGCGCGGCGAACATCACCTCACCCTCAGCAAATTGGAGACGGTGATGAACAAGCTCAAGATCCGTCTCAGCGATATTTTCCCAGACGAGTTTTGATGCAGAAGTGGGAGAAGATCGAGATCAATCCTCCATTGACGACGGTGGTGCGGATTCAACGAGTTTTGGGCTGTGGATGGGAGGAGTTGATCGGGAAGGCGGTTAGTCGGCGAAAAGGGTGATCAAAAATAGTCTGCATTCAAAGCTTGAAACAAATTGATGCCTTCTTTTCAATTGCTCTGTGATTTCCTTCGGCCCATTTTTAACACGAAGAGGACATCGAGAATCCTTGCATTCTGTGATCTCCTACACGGGTTTCGTCCTGGAGTTTGCCAGTGAAGGTTGCTCTGGCACGGTTCCAGTTTATCGGGTTGAGGAAAAACGGGGAGGGATGGGAGATTTGGTCTTCCTGGAGAAGGATACAATTTGTAATGTGCGGTTGTTTGAGTCACGATTTGAGCCGCATCCCAGAAAACCGCATTCTTTAGAGAGTCTCATCACCGCGCTCTATTTGGGTCACCACCCTGCGACACTTTTGACCGATTTTTTGAACGATTTGCGAGGAAAGATTGAATTGCAACCGGGTGATTATAATAAAAGGCGAGCTGATTTTAAGGGGCTTTTGCGGATGGATATTGGGGATGCTGGTTTTGAGCTGATCGACCTTTGGCAATATGGCCGCACTTTAACGGTGAGATTTGGCTGGGTCTTTGAGCAAGATCGAAATAACCATCGCTCCCGATTGTTTCTTTATGCTGGTGGTTTTGAATGCACACCCACACCGGATCGAACATTAGGCAAAGGGAAGTGGGCGAAGCCAATGGAAACGATAGTCGGCTGCCTGTTTACAAAGGAGCTTAAACGACTGTGCCCCGGCAATCCAGTTGAAATTCTAACGGAGGAGGGGAAGGAGGTTGCCCTGGAGACTTTCAAATGGACAAAGGTTTCGCTGCTAACACCAAAAGAGCTGAAAAAGCAGCGGCTTGAGTTTGTTCGCCGGCATCGGGACCTGCACCAGAATCCTCGTGAATTGGCTAAACTTATGAAGGCGGAGGGGTTGTATTCTGACACGGTGGAGATTTACGCCATAGTCAAACAGCTTGGGAAAATGATGTCAGAGTGAAAAGGGTTCCATTCCCTCGGTTGACAATGTTTTCCTTGTTTTTGCGCGGTTGGTGATGGCCTAGCGATTACTGAGGCTTCTCGCAGGTCTGAATCAACTCCTTCAACTGATCCCACTTGATGATCTCATAAAGTGCAGGCCATGTTGTTGGCTGCATTGGACATGAATGTGACATTTTAACCTCCCGCCCGTCCCCTCCTCTCGAAGCTCCACTTCCGCAGGTATAATAATATGAATCCGAGCCTTGGGTCTTAAGGTCCCGGGTTCACTTCTGTTGGGGGAGGGGAGGAGGATGGGCTTTTTGATTGCGTAGGGGTGTCAATCAGCCCGTCCTCCTCCCCTCCCTCCCACTTTACTCAGAAACCTAACCATCCAACCCTCAACGAAAGGAAAGTCCCATGATCACACTTGAAGCAAACTACAGCAAAAAAATCGGCTTACCCGGCTATTCAAGTCACCAGTTCAGCGTCACCCTCAGAACAGAGCTTGCTGATGTATCGCAGGTTCAGCAGGAAAGCTCACGTCTTTACGCTCTTTTACAGCAGAGCGTGGACAGCAGCATCCAGCAAGTTGGATATCTGCCGAACAGCAACGGCAACGGCAATGGCAGATCCGGCAACGGTCATCAAGCACGGCCTGAAAATGATAAATGGACCTGCTCGGATAAGCAGCGGGATCTGATCCTGAATATCGTGGACGAACACAAGCTGGACAAGAACCACGTCGAGAACCTGGCGCAGGATCGGTTCGGCAAAGGCGTCAAAACTCTCAACAAGTTGGAGGCATCGGGGCTGATAGACGAATTGCTCGAACAGACTGGTCAGAAGAAGCCTGGGCGTCGTTTCCAGAGAGCAGGTGCGCGATGATCGCTGCGGTCGAACAGCCGGTGGCAGTAATTAACCCTGTCCCCGGTCTCAGGAAATCAACGTCAGCATCCAGGTTGAATTGTTGGCTTCAATGCCGGCTCAAGTTCTACTTCCGGTATGTGCTGCAAATCTCCAAACCCAAGACCGCAGCCTTACATTTCGGTTCGGTGGTGCATCTGGTCCTGCAACAATGGAACATGGCGAGGTGGCGCAGGCAGCCGTTCGACATCAGCAAACTCAAGCAAGTGTTCGACACGGGTTGGCTCGATCAGGGCAGTGCGATTAACTGGGATGGTGAAGAACCTGACCAGAAAAACAGTGCCTGGGCTGTGTTGGAAAAATACTTCACCGACACACCGATCAAAGCCAATGAACTGCCCGAAGCTGTTGAAGTGCCAGTAGAAGCAGACCTGTCCAGACATGGGCTGCCTATATTACGGGGTGTGCTCGATCTGGTCAGGTCTGGTGGACGGATCGTTGACTTCAAATCTACGGGCAAGACACCAGATAACGACATGGCCCTGCATCAAAATGGAGTTCAACTTGACTGCTATTCTGTGTTGTATAGGGAGAGCACAGGTAAACGTGAGGCTGGCAGAGAACTCCATCACCTCGTCAAAACCAAAACGCCCAAGGTCGTCATCACTGAAACTGGTCCGATGCTGGAATATCAGCAGAACCGCCTGTTTCGGCTGATGGAAGATTATGTGGACGGTCTGGAACGCGATGATTTCGTGCCTGCTCCCGGCTTTGGTTGCATGGGTTGTGAATTCTTCCATAACTGCCAGCGATGGGATGGAGGGCGGCATTGAGATTATGCACAACTACATCATCGAAGACATGGTTCGAAGGCTGGGTCCAGTGCTGAAAGACAAAGCCAAAGCACTAAAAATCCTGACCCGGTATTGGCGAAACAAAATGGCGCTGGTCTGGGAGACAGAGGATGTTCACCGCGCAGCCAATGAATGGGACCTGGCATTGACAGAAAAGGAGGCGATTCAGGTTCTTCAGACCCTGCACAACCAGCACAATGCTCAATACGGCATCAGATGGGAGGACATTACCACCCACATCGAAGACAACGGACTTGGCCGGAAGCTGACTAAACAGGAAGTGGAACGGTTTGTCAAAAAGGACATCCTCACCATCCAGCGTTAAAGCGTTAAAACCATCAACCCACTGGCCGGATGCTCTTCATTGAGTATCCGGCCTTTTTAATTTCTATGAAGTCAAAATACCTGCCCCATGAATTCAAAGTCGTCTGTGTCCGTGAATGCCTGGCTACCGGGATTATTGATACCCCAGACCAAGCCGTCCAATACTGGCGCGATAACATCCCTCAAGCTCCGTGGTTCGATCAGACCAAAGAAGCATTGGTCGTGCTGGTCCTCAATACCCGCAAACGCATCCTTGGTCATAATCTGGTCGCTCTGGGCAGCCTGGATACTTGTCCCGTTACACCTTTGCACGTATTCAGACCGGCCATCGTCCTATCAGCGGCCGGGCTGATTCTGGTCCACAACCACCCATCGAATGACCCTCAACCGAGCCAGGCAGACATTAAGGTTACGCGTGATCTGGTCAGGGCTGGTCAACTGCTCAAGATCGAAATTACGGATCACATCATCATGGGTGGTCAATCCTATGTCTCTCTACGGGAGCTTGGGTACTTCAATAGCGGACCGAACTGAAGGCGTCCTCATTTCGTCAGCTCAAGCCATTCCTCTGGCACCCAATTGTCGTAGGTATCCTTGCTTGGGGGCTCGTCTGGAACTGAAAGTTTGTAGATCCACCGGCCATCCCGAAATTGCCAGGCAATCACGTAACCCTCGTAATCGCCCGTTTCCGCGCACTTCACGCGGACTTTGTTCATCTCCGAAAATCGCGGTTCCATCTCTGAAGTATTCCGAAAAGGGAAAGGTTTTCAACAAGAATTCCCTCGCCGGTTCATCTTGCCTGACCTTCCAGCCTCGCCTTCAACCTGGGCCGCTTCCCATAAAACTATCCAATGATTCCCTCGCCTCAGCCAAACCCTCCAACTCCTCTGAAGGCAGCAAGTCCATGTTAAAAATGTCGCAGAGTGGGCCCAAAATCGGTTCCAATCTGTCGTCATCTATCAATATCGTCCCGGGCAAAGAACCGCCCTTAATCAGCGTCTTCACCAAACCCGTTCCCACGCACTCATTAAAAGGAACGGTGGCTAGACACAAATCAAACCCCAGCAAAAAACCATTATCATGTTCGACGAGCAAACTGAAACGGGAATAGCAAGGCCGCCCCTTGTCCAGAACCGTGCTGCCCATCAATATCTGGCTTCCATATTCGAAGGCGGCTTTGGGTTCGCGTTTCAGCTTGCGCAGTTGATCTAGTTGCGCGTCGCTCACCTTGAACGGGTTGAATGTTTCTGGTGGAACTATCAGCGGCCGCCATTCCAAGTCTTTTGCCTCAAGCAAGCGGTTGGGCATGGGATTGGGCAGAAACGGGATTTCGGTGGGAGACCGATCATGGAAGAGATCGGAGTGGTTGCGGAAAAGGGTGGTGAACGAGGTCAAGCGTGGCAGATCCACCAACAACTGTTCCGCTTCGTCCTGGTCAATGAACCAAGGTAGACAGCCAGGTAGAGCAGATTGGAATTGGGGCCAGATCTCGCCCTTTCCCGCCGGTTTGAAATCCAGCGCCTTGAGCACAGTCATGTCCTGCTTGGGAAGCTCATTTTTGCGGAGCAACTCGACTTTCAGTGCATCCATGGCGGCAACATTGTCCAAATTCGGGCTCTCCTCTGGATCATTCAGAGTGCTCAACAACCAGCGCAGCCCGGAAGCGCGGCGGTAAAACACGGCGCCAAACACTTCCCTGGCATTGCCCAGCACCGTAACGAGACGCAGTTCGCCGGTGCTGGGATCAGTCAGGCCGATCACATCGCTGTCGCACATGTACTCCCACGGTTTGACCGCCGCAAACTCGGTTGTGGCTGCGAGCAAAGCCAGCATCGTTTCGCGGGCAATCTTTGGAGGAGGAGCACATTTTAAATTCATAAAGTCGCAGCATTCCCCAGACCAATGCGCCAAATCAAGCCCGCTTTCGTCCCCATCAAACCCGGCTGCAAACCAGCCTCAACAAAAGGAAACATTAACATGCAAACACTCGCAGAACCCAAACTGGAAAACGTCACCCTGTATTATCGTGAAGGCAGTTCGGACAAAGTTTATCAGTGCGCCATTGAGCAGGCTGGTGAACGCTTCGTCGTCAACTTCGCTTATGGTCGTCGCGGCGCCACTCTCAACACCGGCACAAAGACCAACGTGCCAGTGGATTATGAAGATGCCAAACGCATCTTCGACAAGTTGGTGAAAGAGAAAACTGCCAAAGGGTACACTCCTGGCAAAGATGGAACGCCTTATCAGCACACCGATAAACAGCCGTCCGGAATCCTGCCCCAGTTGCTGAATTCCATCGAAGAGAAGCAGGTGCTCGATTTGATGGACGATGATGCTTGGTGCTGTCAGGAAAAGTTTGATGGTCGGCGTCTGATCGTTCGTAAAGAAGGTGCAGCCATCAACGGCATCAACAAAAAGGGCAATCTAGTCGGTCTGCCAGAGCCATTGTTCCAGGTCATCCATCAATACGGCGCGGACGTGGTAATCGACGGCGAAAGCATTGGCGACAATTACTACGCATTCGACCTGCTCGTTCTGGATGGTGTGGATGTTCGTCATTGGCCATACCGTGAACGCCTGGCCGCTCTGATGAACCTGCTCTTCGGGATTCAGCAACAGGTCATCAAGTTTGTCGAGACGGCCTTCACCTCGGCACAGAAGATTGGGTTGCTGGACCGGCTCAAAAAGGGTCGCAGGGAGGGAATTGTGTTCAAGCAATTGCATTCGCCATACGCCCCAGGGCGCCCAAACAGTGGCGGTTCCCACTTGAAGCACAAGTTCTGCGCCACCCTCTCTGCTCTGGTCGCCAAGATCAATAGTCAGCGCAGTGTTGTAATCAGCTTGTTGGGCAAGAATGGCTGGCAGACCTGTGGCAACGTCACAATCCCTGCCAACCATAAAATCCCTCAAGCAGGGCAAGTCGTTGAAGTCCGGTATCTGTATGCGTTTAGGGAGAGCGGCATGTTGTTTCAGCCTGTCTACCTCGGCCCGCGCGACGATGTGGATGACGCGGAATGCTTGGCCTCACAACTGAAATTCAAAGCAGAGGAGGATTCCGAATGATGATCAACCGTCGCAAAGTGAAGCTGTTTGCTTTGGAAATGGCAAAAGCCCGAGCGCACAAGTTCACCAGGGTTGGCAGCGAGTTCTACGTCAAGTGCGAAGCCAACCTCAAAGAGTACATCCGTGGTCAAGTCCAACGGCATCCGTCAGTGGGCAAGACCATCAAATAAACCCGTCTCCTGTCTGGGGGACATTCCATAAAGCGCCAGTCTTCACTTTGGAGGTGGAGACTGGCGCTTGTTTTAAAACGAAAGGATCCAATTGAAAACAAATATTGAAATTCCCGTCGCAGACCTGAGAACGGTTCTGCCCGGCTTGTCGAAAATCGTGAGCAAAAGAGCAAGTCTGCCAGTGTTGGGTTGTGTCAAAGTCACGCTCAACGATGACCGAAGCCTGCACATTCAGGCCAACAACCTCGATCAAATCGTGACGGCAAGGCTGAGCAAATCCTTCAAAGGGACACCGGGCGTAATGCTCGTGCCATTCGATGAGTTGTCCAGCATCGCCAAAAAGTGTTCAGCCACCGACACCATCGAGCTGAGCGCCACCAAAAAGGAAACATCCATCACGTATCCAGCGGCAGGTACGCGCATCAACAAGCCGGTGACACATCTGGGCGTGGAGGAGTTCCCGCCCGCTACCGAAGTGCAGACTGAAGCCATCAAACTGGACGACGCGTTCAAGGAGGCTTTGCAGGAGGCGTTGGACTGCTCAAGCACGGATCAAAGCCGCTATGTAATCAATGGGGCGTGCTTGGACGTGAGCAAGAAGGAGGCGCACTACGTCGTCGGCACTAACGGGCGCCATCTGTATTCGGCCAACTCGTTCCTGTTCGATGTCCCTCAAAACGTCATTGTTCCTCCAGGCAAGTTTCTGACTTGGGCCGGATTCGTTGATGATGGCCCGTGGACCCTCCGGTTCCAGCCAGAGGTCAAAGGTAAAGGCAAAGCCAGAGTTGATTACAAGCCGGCGTGGATTCGGCTCGACTCTGATAATTGGACCTTCCTGGCCAAACCGATTGAAGGCGAATATCCTAACTGGAAGCAAGTGGTTCCGACGGCGGATTCGATCAAAAGCCAAATCACTCTGGCTGAGCCAGGAATTAAAATAATCCTTGATGCACTACCACTGCTGCCAGGCAACGAGGACATGAATCAACCGGTCTCGTTGGAGATCAAGGGTGAATACTTGACCTTGAAGGCAAAAGGAAAAGGGGATTGGACCGAGATTCCAATCCCAGCCAAGGTTTCCGGTCTGCCCGTCACCGTTTCGATGAACCGGATTTATTTGGCCAAGGCGCTGAAGTTTGGTTGCACCCAGGTCGGAATCACGGACAGCGTCACTCCTGTGTCGTTTACGACAAAGGGCAAGACCTTCGTGGTCAGCCCGATTGGTCCCCCGACCGAAGCCGCTGCCAAGGTTCCAGACACTCGCCCCACCTCTCCTACAGAGAACGCTTCTGCCGAAACACCGTCACCGGCAGAACCGACTAATCAGACGGAAACTGAAAGGACAACCATGCCCGCAAAGAACACGATGAGCGCGCCGCAACGCGGCAACCTGACCTCGCATAACAACGAGCCGGCCAAACCTGCCGAATCGTCAGCCTCACTCATTGACCAGATTGATCAGATCAAGGATACGCTTAAAAACGTGGTCCGCGATCTGAACGGCCTGGTCGATGCGGTAAAGCAGGCGGAGAAGGATCAACGCGCGAGTGAAAAAGAAGTTGAAGCTGCTCGCGCCACCCTCAAGAAGCTCCAGCAAGTTTCGATTTGATCCCAACCCAACCAGAGCGCCGGATGTCTTAATTGATGTCCGGCGCTCTTTAATGAAAGGAATTCGATGAATGAAAAGGACATGAACAAGTTCATCGTTTACGCAATTGGCGCCATTATTGCGTCTTACATCCTGCAAATGATCGTGCCCTTTTTGATCTGGGGCGTGATTGGCATGGTGGCACTTCGTATTTATCAGGCCCACAACAAATATAAATGAAAGGAAACATGGCAGATTATTTTACCAATTTCAGCCTCATCCTGCCCATAAAGGATGACGCGCAAAAAGATTACGCAATCAAACTCGCAGAACAGGCAAACAGTCACCGTTACCATGATGAACCGTTGCCAGAATCATTTCCGGCCGCTCTCAAAGACGAACTGGAAGATTGGAACTTTGAGACTGAAGCTACTGAAGACGGGATCTGGTTGAATTCAGAATCAGGCGGTATTGATGCGGTCTGTGCCTTCATTCAACATCTGCTCCAGAAGTTCGATCCGAAGGGCAGTGTGGCATTTGAATGGTCACATGATTGCAGCAAACCCCGGACCGATGCCTATGGTGGTGGAGCAGCCTTCATCACGGCCAAGGAAATCAAAACCATGAACACCTCAGAATGGCTGCGTTCTGTGGGTGCTTAATGAAAGGACAACTATGGGAGATCGCTGCTACATGTCGGTCACTTGTCGCCGTCAGGACAAGGATCGGTTTGAAAAACTCGGATTCGTTCTGGAGTTTGAACAGTCGCCGGAAAGCCTCGTCATCGAAATGGTCGATCAAGAAGCCAATTACGCCCACGCCGACCAGATGCCCACCAACATTCCGTACACTGCCTGGAATGGTGCGGGAAGCAATTATGGGGACGGCAAAATGGCGTGTGATGGGAAGAAATACGTTGAAGTCGCCGCTAACCAAGACGGCTTTGTAGTGGATTG
>Ga0182024_10014913_pt1 | contig 14962 bp, 13 predicted proteins | sample P32metaG_FD_120480 | JGI IMG/M metagenome (GOLD analysis project Ga0182024, IMG submission 120480) | Permafrost microbial communities from Stordalen Mire, Sweden - P3-2 metaG (Illumina Assembly) | ecosystem: Environmental > Terrestrial > Soil > Wetlands > Permafrost | place: Sweden: Stordalen... | reverse complement strand
CCTGACTCCTTTAGCCGCAGCTTCCGACCAAAACTCCGCCGGCGACGGCCAGTCGCATGGCCAATCCGACGAAGCCGCCATGTACGCCGCCGAAAATTCGGCCGCGCCGCGCCTCGTCGATCTCTCCGCGCCGCTCACCGCCGACACGCGCCTCGAGCTGGTCAAGGAAAACGATCCCGACGCCGTCAAAATTCTGCGCCACTCCGCCGCGCATGTTATGGCCACTGCTGTCCTCGAACTGTTTCCTGAGGCCAAGCTTGGCCACGGTCCCGCAACCGATTCCGGTTTCTTCTACGATTTCTACCGCGACAAGCCCTTCACGCCGGAAGACCTCACCGCCATCGAAGCAAGAATGGCCGAGGTCGTCGCGCGCAATGAGCCTTTCATCCGCGAGTACGAGCCACGCGAGCAGGCTCTCGCCGAATTTGCCCGCGATGGCGACTTCATGAAGACGCACTTCGTGACCAAATTCACCGTGCCCGGCGATCAGGTCAGCTTCTATCGCAACGGCGAATTTGTAGATTTCTGCCGCGGCCCGCACGTTCCCTCCACTGGCCGCGTCAAGGCCTTCAAAGTCACCAGCCTAGCCGGCGCCTACTGGCTCGGCGACGAGAAAAATCCGCAGCTCCAGCGGGTCTACGGCACAGCCTTCTTTTCTCAAAAGGATCTCGACGCGCACTTCGCCCGCCTTGAAGAGGCCGCGCGCCGCGATCATCGCGTCCTCGGCAAGCAACTCGATCTCTTCAGCATTCAGGAGCTAGCCGGCGCGGGCCTCATCTTCTGGCATCCCAAAGGCGCCATCATCCGCAAGGTGATGGAAGACTGGATGCGCGACGAGTGTCTCCGTCGCGGCTATCAGCTTGTATACACACCGCACGTGATGCGCCGCGAACTGTGGAAGGTCAGCGGTCACGAGGGCTTCTACTCGGGCAATATGTACACTCCGATGGAGCTGGATGACGCCGAGTACCGGCTCAAGCCGATGAATTGTCCCGGCCACATCCTCATCTACAAAAACTCTCCCAAAAGCTATCGCGATCTGCCTGCACGCTATGCCGAGCTCGGCAACGTTTATCGCTATGAGCGCTCCGGAACCATGCACGGCCTGCTGCGCGTGCGCGGCTTCACGCAGGATGATGCACACATCTTCTGCATGCCGTCACAGATCGAAAGCGAAGTCGCAGCCTGCATCGATTTTGCTGAGGCCGTTCTCAAAACCTTCGGCTTCACTGAGTTCAAAGTCGAGCTGTCGACATGGGATCCGAATGACCGCGCCCACTACGCAGGCTCCGACGAACACTGGGACCTCGCCATCCGCTCGCTCGACAACGTGCTCAAGGCCAAAGGGATTGAGTACAAGACCATCCCTGGCGAGGCTGCCTTCTACGGCCCCAAAATCGACGTCAAGCTCGTCGACGTTCTCGGCCGCCTCTGGCAGCTTTCAACGGTTCAATTCGATTTCAATCTTCCAGCGCGCTTCGAGCTCGAATATGTCGGCGAAGACGGCGAGCGCCATCAACCGGTTATGGTCCATCGCGCATTGTTCGGTTCCGTCGAAAGATTTTTCGGCGTCCTCATCGAGCACTACGCCGGAGCCTTCCCGCTCTGGCTCGCGCCCGTGCAAATCGGTCTCGTCCCCATCAGCGAGAAGCACGCGGCCTACGCAGCCAAACTCGAAGCCGAGCTTAAAGCCGCCGGCTTCCGCGTCGAAACCGATGCACGCAACGAAAAAATGAACTCCAAGATTCGCGACTTCGCTCTGCAAAAGACGCCGTACATCCTCGTCTTCGGCGATAAGGAAGAATCGGCGGGCGCAGTCAACGTCCGCACCCGCGGCAAGCAGGAACAAACCTCCATGCCGCTCGCTGATTTCATCGCGAAAGCCAATGAGCTAGTCGCGACCCAGTCAACGGAGCTCTAGAGAGCACCTTCGATTCAAGAGTCCGGGCCTCAAACGGAAGCGTGATTTCCGGGCCACCCGCTACTCGTCCGGAAACCGGAATTGCGGGTAACTCGCTATTTAATGCGCTCCCATAGAAGCTTGAATGTCGCATTCTTACGGTCAATCACTCCGCCTTTCCCGTCCTCGCGAGGGATAAGGAGCAGGCGATCGTTGCCTTGAAATTCAAACCATCGAACATTATTGACGCCGCGCGAATTTGGCCAGCTTGCGTCTTGCAGGTGGTGAGTGACAGTGTGCGCTTTCAAGTCCAGCGTGTAGGTGCCGTAATACGCAATGTAGTTGCTGAAAGCGGTTGCCTTCTCCTCGCTCGTTCCGCCCGCAGGTCCTTCAGGGAATGGCTTGCGATTACCCTTAATGTCGATTTGGACCGACATCCCGCCGGACCGGTCATAGATGATCACGCCCGTCGGGTGATCGAAGGCAAAGTGAAAAGTGGGGTCCGTTCCTTCCACCGAAACTAATCGCCAAGCTCCAACCAGCCTCTGGGCAGCAACGTCATCGTGCCGCGGCTGTGCTGAAGTCAATGAAACGCATGCGAGGAGCAACATAAGAACGCGGGCTTTTTTCATAGGCACCAAACATACCACACCCCATCTTCTTCTCCGCGAGTCCTCTTCTGACGCGGAGCATGCGACTACTCAAGCGGAAGGGGAGCATGTCCTCTGGCGTAAATCTTCACGCGTTAATCGCCAATCCCTCCACCGCAGCGAACCCATCCAGCATCGCCTCGCTCAGCGTGGGGTGCGCGTGGATCGTGAACATCAGGTGCTCCACCGTTCCTTCCAGCTCCATCACGGCGACAGCTTCTGCAATCAGCTCGGTGGCCTGCGGCCCAATAATGTGCACGCCCAGAATCTCGCCGTACTGCGCGTCGGCAACTACCTTCACAAATCCATCGTGGCTGCCCACAATCGTCGCCTTCGAATTTCCCGCGAATGGAAACTTGCCCACTTTAACTTCGTGGCCTTTTTCCTTCGCCTGCGCTTCGGTCAGTCCCGCCGAGCCAATCTGCGGATCGGTATAAGTGCAGCTCGGAATCCGATCTCGCCGCACCGGCCTGTAATTCTTCCCGGCAATCTTCGCCATCGCCACCATGCCGCTCATCGCGCCCACGTGCGCCAGTTGCGGCAAGCCGGCCACAATGTCGCCAATGGCAAACACGCCCGGCTCCGTTGTCTCCTGCGCTTCGCCCACCTTTACTGACCCGCGGTCAAGCTCAACCTTTGTTTTCTCGAGGCCGATATCTCTCGTCAGCGGCCCACGCCCCACGGCCACCAGAACTTTTTCGGCCTCTTTAGTCTGCGCGTTACCGTTCGCATCCGTGTAGCTCACGCGAACACCGTCGGCAGTCTTCTCGACCTTCTCCACTTTCGCGCCGGTATTTGTCTCAATGCCGCGCTTGCGGAACACGCGTGCAAGTTCTTTTGAAATCTCCTCGTCTTCCACCGGAACCATGCGCGGCAAAAACTCCAGAATCGTCACCTCGGTGCCGAAGCTCCTGAAGATCGACGCAAACTCCACGCCCACAGCGCCCGCTCCAATCACGATGAGCGACTTTGGCGGCGCGCTGATGTCCAGAATCTCGATGTTGGTCAGAATCCTGTCGTCCGGCTTTAATCCCGGCAGCAGCTTCGCCTCCGACCCTGTCGCCACCATCACGTACTTGGCCTTCACCTGGCTCTTCACGCCTTTCGCGTCCACGTCCACCGTGTGCACGCCGCCTTGCGCCGGTCCCGTCAGCCGCGCATAACCGGTAATCACCGTGATCTTGTGCTTCCGCATCAGGAAATCGAGGCCCTTTACATGCTTTGTGACAATTGCGTTCTTGCGCGCCAGCACGGCCGTCCAATCGAGGGATCGCGCCTCGACCCCCGCAAACCCAAACTCCGGCGCATCCTTCAGATAATCCCAAAGCTCCGCGTTAAATAAGAGCGCCTTAGTCGGAACGCAGCCCACAAGCAGGCAAGTCCCGCCCAGCCTCGTGCCCGCATCAATCAGCGCGATCTTCAGTCCGTATTCTGCTCCGCGAATCGCCGCTGTGTATCCCGCCGGCCCTCCGCCGATCACCACCACGTCATAAATCGTCTCTGGATTTGTGTCTGCCACTCTCTCGCTCCAGCACCAACTTTGGGTGCCCCACATCTCGATTCTGAGATGTGGGATCGTACAAACTTCGGTTTCCGCTCTCGACTCGCTACGACCCCGATTGCCGGGTTGCGATTGCCGGGTTGCCCCATCCTAAACGCGCATTTTGCGTTTAGGGTGGGATAACACGAATCTCTAATGCACATGACTAGTTTAAATTGGTAGCCGCGCCTTGATCCGAACCGTGTCCCTCAATGTCAGTGCGTCTCCGCCAGCGAGCCCTCAACCAACTCCGCCGCCATGCGCGCCGTCTCCGCCTCATCGCCGAAGCCTTCGATCCAATGCACCTCCGGCTCCCGCCGGAACCACGTCATCTGCCGCTTCGCATAGTTTCGGTGTCCCTGCTGCGCAGCTTTGATCGCGTCGTCCACGCTCATCGCCCCGTCGAGCACGCCCTGCGCTTGCCTGTACCCCAGCGAATCTAGCGCCTTCACCGGCCCGTAGCATTCGAGCAATCCGCGTGTCTCTTCCACCAGCCCCGCCGCAAACATCGCCGCACAACGCTCGTTCAGCCGATCATAAAGTCCCCCGGCAAAGCCTCCGGAAAGTCCCTCGCCGGGCGGAAGCGCAACCCGCGGCGGATTCAACCCGATCCTCAGAATTCGAAATCCAATCAGCCGATCGCGCGCCGTCTCCTCACTCCCCAAAATCGTAGACATCGGCTTCCGCGCCGCTAGACACACTTCAATCGCGCGGATCACCTTCGCAGTATCGTTCGCATGAATGCGTTCCGCAGTCGCCGCATCGAGCCTCTTCAACACGCGATGCAGCCACTCGCTCCCGCGCCTCTCCGTGCTCGCCCGCAACCGCGCCCGCAAATCCTCGCGCCTCCCCGGCCCTGCAAACAATCCCTCTGTCAGCGCGCGCAGATACAGTCCCGTCCCGCCGGTCACAATCGGAAGTTTTTCTCGTGCGGCAATCTCGCGCAGCGCAGCCCGCGCACGTCGGCTGTATTCGCCTGCCGTAAACGGCTCATCTGGATCGGCCACATCAATTAGATGATGCGGCACGCGCGCACGATCTTCCTTGCTGGGCTTCGCCGTGCCCAACTCCATGCCGCGATAGACGGCCACCGAATCGCAGCTCACAATCTCCCCGCCAAACCGCTGGGCCAGTTCGAGCGAAAGCGCCGTCTTCCCGCTACCCGTCGGCCCCAGCAAAATCACAGCCAGCGAATCGCGCGTATTCCCAGCGGGCTTTTCTGATCCCTGATTACTGCCGGGGTCCCCGGCGAGCGGTCCGTGGTCGCTGGGGTGGCTGATCCCTGTTCCCTGCCTTACCACCGCCACCACCCCGGCGGAAAAATCCACTTCGGATTCGTGTGCAGCAGCCACCACAAACAAATCGCCACCGCAAGAATCAGCAATCCGAACACCTGGTTACGCCGGAAGACGCGCGTCTGCTCTTCGCGCGCGGCCTTCTCAGCCTGCTGCTCGTCATAAGGCTTAATGCGTGTATCGACCATCCGCTTATCGCAACCGGACGCGCGCACCAGCTTCGCGCGTATCCCGCCTCAGTATAGGTGCGAACGCCAGTCTGCGTTTGAATGTGCCCATCAGCTCATGGCAACGATTTGACTGGATACCAATTCCGGGAAAGAATGGCGGCATGATTGTCCTGATGTCCGCATTGATCGTGTTTTTCTTCCTGGTATTGGGATCGGCCGCCTTCTGTGTTTGCATTTTGATTCCGCCGGGACGCAAATATGCGCTGAGCACTGCTCTTTGGTTTGCGGTCTGGGGGCCTTGCTCGGTTCTGCTTCTTTTCCTGGCGATTCTGGGGGTGGTCGCGGGCGGCTTTGCCTTACACGCCACGCAAATGCACTGGGAGGATGCGTCGAGATTCTTCTCCGCGATTGGGTGGGGCGCCATCGTCGCCGGCGTGATTGTTACGTGTCTTATTGCAACCGCTGCCGCATGGCTTCATCAGGCGCTCATTCACAGAATGACGTTTCTGCTTTTCAGGCTTTACGTTGTATTCGTCGCGGCCGGAATCGGGAGTGTTATTGGTTCGGTCTTTTTCTGGCTCGCGATGGGAAGCGGTCGGTTTGCTCAGGTTTGGTGGCTGGTTGCGCTTATCGTTCCAGTCATGATTCTCGCTTTCGGCTCACAGGCCTATAAGCACTCGCGAGCGCTGCGGGGACACGCGCCTACGGGCCTTACTTGGATCACGGCCGACGAATTTGTAGGCCCCGTAGAACCGCAAGGTTGACGAAGAAAGAATCGACCTAAGAGAATTCGCCTCGCCCCGTTTGACTTCACCCGCCCCGGTTGCCGACCATTGTTCTTCCGGTCTCGCAACGCCGGAGGAAGGCACTCTCCCATGAAAGTCCTGATCCTTGGTTCCGGTGGCCGCGAACATGCTCTGGCCTGGGCGGTCAAACGCAGTCCGCGCGTCACTGAGATTGTCTGCGCTCCGGGCAACGGCGGCATGGCGCAAATCGCGCGCTGCGTCCCCGTCGATTTGAAGAATCTCGCCGCAATGGTTCGCCTCGCCGAAGCTGAGAAGCCCAATCTCACCATCGTCGGCCCCGAGCTTCCGCTCTCGCTCGGCATCGTGGACGAGCTTCAGCAACGCGGCCTTCGCGTCTTCGGTCCCACGCGCGCCGCTGCCATGCTCGAATCGAGCAAGGGCTTCGCCAAGCGCTTTCTGCAGCGCCACAATATTCCCACGCCCAACTACGCTGTCTGCGCGTCGACGGCCGAAGTCGAGAAGGCCATCGAGATTTTTCATCCGCCCATCGTCGTCAAGGCCGACGGCCTGGCCGCGGGCAAGGGCGTCATCATCTGTGAATCGCGCAGCGCCGCCGCCGAAGCCGCGCAGGGCCTCTTCACCGGCGCGCTCCTCGGCTCGTCCGAGCAACAAGTCGTCATTGAGGAATTCATCGAGGGCGATGAGATCAGCTTCCTTTGCCTCAGCGACGGCAAGCACGTGGCGCCGCTCGTGCCCGCGCAGGATCACAAGCGCATCGGCGAGGGCGACACCGGGCCCAACACCGGCGGAATGGGCGTCTACTCCACCGATTCGCTTCTCGATCCCGCCATGTCCGAGTGGATTCTGCACCACATCGCCATTCCCACTATCGAGGGCATGGCCGCCGAAGAAACGCCCTTCACAGGCGTGCTCTATTGCGGGCTCATGATGACCGCGCGCGGCCCGCAGGTGCTCGAATTTAACGCCCGCTTCGGCGATCCCGAAACCCAGGCCATCCTCGTCCGGCTCGAAAGCGATCTTGTCGACACTCTCGAGGCCTGCGCCCAGGGTCCGCTCGTGGGGGGCCGCCTCGCCGACACTCCTCTGCGCTGGGCTCCCGGCGCATCTGCCTGCGTCGTAGCCAGTTCCGGAGGCTATCCCGGCAGCTACAAAAACGGTTTCCCCATTACCGGGCTCGCAGCCGCAGCCCACGTGCCGGGCGTCCAGGTTTTTCATGCAGGCACGGCACAGGTGGGCGGGCAAATTGTCACTGCCGGCGGCCGCGTTCTCGGCGTCACCGCTGCTGCCGACTCACTCGATCAGGCTCTCGCCCGCGCCTATCAGGCCGTGGCCGAGATTTCTTTTGAGGGAATGTATTATCGCCGTGACATCGGGCACCGGGCCTTGAATCCCGCTTCGACTCAAGATCAGAATCAGGCCTTAAAGGAAACAACATGAGCCTAGGGATCACGTTCGAAGAAATGCTCGCCTGGAATAGTCAGGCATCCGACTACTGGAAGGCTCATCTCGAAGCAAACCCGAATCTTCTCGAACTACCCTGCGGCATCGGCGGCGCAAATAACGTTCAGGAGCTTGTCCGCCACATTTGGGGCGCGGAGCTGCGCTGGGCCCAGCGCCTAGCAGCAGTGCCTGAGACGCCACGCGACCACATCCCCGCGGGCCCGCTCGACGCGCTCTTCAATCTGCATCTTCAAGCCGTAGAAATCTTCCGCAATCTGCTCGCGGCCCCTGAATCTACCTGGAGCGACCCCTACATTCTCAACTTCGATTGGCTGCCTCCGGAGCAGCGGTCCGTCTCACGGAGAAAGATTGCGGCGCACGCGCTCTTCCACGGCCAACGTCATTGGGCGCAACTTGCCACACTCGTCCGCAACGCCGGCTTCCCCTCAGACTTTCGGGGCGACCTGCTCTTCAATCCTGGGCTGCGGTAGTTTCCGGCTCAGCCAACGGGTTCGCTACCTGCTTTTGGAAACATGACCGGCATAGCACCGGCCTGCCTTGGGTCGGCTTGAAAGGAACCGTCGTCTCCGTGCCGCAATCCGAGCATGTGGTCCGTGTCTCGGGCCGCACGCGCTGGCTTCCTCGGGCGCGCTTTGCCTTGCATTGTTTGCAATGCTTGGGGTCGTTCTTGAACTGCTTGTCGTGGAAGAAGACTTGCTCGCCTGCTGTGAACACAAACTCCGTGCCGCAGTCGACGCACTTCAGGGCTCTATCTGTGAATTCCATGGCCGGCTTCCCTGGCAGGGAATTCGCCCGAAATCGGCCATGGCTCTGCAATGGCGCGACGGTCGCGGTTCCCTGTAAACAATCGTGGTGCTGTACAAGGGGCCCGGACCGCGCTAATAAAATAGAGCGGTATTCGAACTATTGCCCGCAAGCGCGGGCGTCTGAAAACTTCGCACGCCAAACGCGTGGTCGGCGATCTATTGCGATTCTCAAGCTTCTGACCGTCTGCAGCATCTTGCCCAAAACTCTTGCTATTGCGGGCACGCTAAATTTATGCTGCGAACTCAATTGCCAGAAACTAGAGCAACGCTACTGCCAATTACAACGCCGCGATGCCGTTCCAATCCTGAAGAGGCTTCTTAGCGGCTTCCGAAGTCGAGCATCGAAAGCAGCCGGAACGGCACATCTCGCGGCGGTTTTTAACTTCAGTCCTGCTCTTTACGAGCCTTCTTGCGGTTCCGCTTGCGCGCCAGTGCTGCCTTGACGCGTTTCTTTTCGCCGGGCTTCAGGTAGTAGGAGTGACGCTTGACTTCCTTGATGATGTCCTCCTGCTGCACCTTCCGCTTGAATCGGCGCAAAGCATTTTCCAGCGGTTCGCCTTCCTGAACGCGAACCTCCGCCAAAGAGTAACACCTCCAAACGTGCCTTTAAGGCTGCCTTAATCATACGCGAGTTTGGAATCCAGGGCCAAGCTCATATTTTCCATTGCTTTCCGCCGAATGCTGTCTATTTAGCGCCAAACTCGCGCTAAACTCGCCTCCAAACCCCGTTCCCAAAGCTGTTCTAGCAGCACAATGCCGCTCCTCGGCCCGAGGCCCCCCTGCTCCATCGACGGCGGTTAAACTTGTCAATTAGAGGCCGCCCCAAGACGGGGTTGAATGAATTGAGGCTCCGATGCTCCGAAGCTACCAGGGCCATTCGCCCAAAATTCCCGGAAGTTGCTACATTGACTCATCCGCCCAGATCCTCGGCGACGTCGAGCTCGGCGAGCGCTCCTCCGTCTGGATGAACGCCGTCCTGCGCGGCGACGTCAACTCTATACGGGTCGGCTCCAACTCCAATGTGCAGGATTGCTCAGTCCTCCACGGCCAGCGCAACCTCTATCCCGTCATCGTGGGCGACTGGGTCACCATCGGCCACAACGCCACCGTTCACGGCTGCGTGGTTGAGGATATGTGCGTTATTGGAATGGGTGCCACCGTACTGAACAACAGCCGCATTGGCGAGGGTTGTATCATCGCCGCCGGCTCCGTGGTTCCAGAGCATACCGTCGTTCCGCCGCGCACGCTTTGGGCCGGCGTCCCCGCCAAGCTTCGCCGCGAAATCACCGACAAAGACCGCGATTTAATTCGCGAGTACGCGCAGAACTATCTTGACTACGTCGAAATCTACCTCAAGAATCCTCCGCAGATACTTTGACCCATTACTCTGACCCGTTCGGTCCGATTGAATCTGCAAATCAACGACGCGGGGCAAGGTTAGGGAAGCCCAGGTTCGTGAAAATGAACACATCGCAATTGTCGAGAAAAAGGGCTCAAATCCGTTGACCTTTACTGGATTTGGAAAGTCCGATAGACAATAGCCCGGTCCTTGAGGCGGTGATTCAGGAGTTTATGCAAGACCACGCAATCCTACTTCGCAAACAGCCTTTCCGCCGCTCACGCGCCTACGCGTCGATATTCGCCGCACTGGCTCTAGGTTTCGGGCTATGCGCTCAGGCGCAAACCTCGCCCGCGACGAACGCAGGCAGCCAACTTCCCGACGCGCCAGCGCCGCAAGCGCCTGCGCAAGACGACGTCACGGTCCGCAACCTGCCGCGAAATTTCCTCCGCGATCAGGCGGCCATCTGGACCAGCCCAAAGGACATTCGCACGCACGACCTGGCGTGGCTCATTCCGCTTGCTGCCGCCACCGGCGTGGCACTCGGTACCGACCACTACGTAATGACGCATGTGGTTTCAAAGAATCCTGGCTTCAACCAGGCCAACATCAACCCTTCCAACGCAATGATTTACAGCCTGGTTGCTACTCCGGTTGTGCTCTATGGATTTGGCCGCATTGGGCAGGATGACCACGCGCGCGAGGCCGGCATTCTCGCTGCCCAGTCCATGCTCGATGGTGTTGTCGTTGAGCAGGGTCTCAAGCTGGTCACTTGGCGGGAGCGGCCCGATCAAGACCAGTCGCGTGGCCGCTTCTTTCAATCGAGCGCGGGCGTGGACTCCGCATTCCCCTCTTCCCACACGCTGATTGCTTTTTCTGCCGCGTCCGCACTGGCAGCGGAATATCCGTCGCGCTGGGCTCAGCTACTGCTCTACTCCGGCGCCACTGGAGTCGGCCTTACCCGCGTCCTTGGCCGAGACCACTTCCCAGCCGATGTGCTCGTCGGCAGCGCCTGTGGATGGCTCATTGGTCATTACGTCGTTCGCAAGCATCACAAAATCTGGTTGGAATAGCTGCCTCGTCGTCCGCCGCCATCATCACGACGCGCCAAAGGAAATCGTCTCGCATCAATGACGTGGTCAAACGGTGACGACCGTCTGCTTCGTAAGCTCTAATCACTACTCACTAGCCACTAACCTCTGCCTCGCTCACACTGGCAGCGGATTGCGCCCCGAGAAAAACTTCCTCTGGTGCCAGTAGGGATACACCGGCTCGCGATTGCTCGCTATATCCAGCTGTGCGATTTGGTCCGCAGTCAGATTCCATCCCACCGCGCCTAGATTCTGCCGCAACTGCTCCTCATTCCGCGCACCAATAATCACTGAAGAAACCGTCGGCCTCTGCAACAGCCAGTTCAGCGCGACTTGCGGAACCGTCTTCCCGGTCTCGGTCGCAACATTTTCCAGCGCGTCTACGACGCCATAAAGATATTCATCGGGCATCTGCGGCCCAGCGTCGGCGGTCGAGCGCAGCCGGCTCGTTTCCGGCAGCGGCTGACCGCGGCGAATCTTCCCCGTCAGGCGTCCCCAGCCCAGCGGACTCCATACCAGCGCGCCGACCTTCTGATCGAGCCCGAGCGGCATCAACTCCCACTCGTATTCGCGACCAATCAGCGAATAGTAAGCCTGGTGCGCCACAAATCGCGTCCAGCCGTAGCGGTCGGCCACGGCCAGCGACTTCATCAAGTGCCATCCCGAGAAATTCGAGCAGGCGATGTAGCGCACTTTTCCCTCGCGGACAAATTGGTTCAGCGTGTCCTGCACCTCGTCAATCGGCGTCATCGCATCGAAGCAGTGCAGGTGATAAATGTCGATGTAGTCAGTGCCCAGTCGCCGCAGGCTCGCCTCAAGCGCGCGCCGCAAATAGTAGCGCGACGAGCCCGCGTCATTCGGACCTGGGCCGGTCGGAAATCCCGTTTTCGTCGAGATCAGCGCCTTGTCCCGCTTGCCGGCGAGAGTCTTGCCTAGGATCTCCTCTGACCGGCCCTCGGAGTAGCCATCAGCCGTATCGAACAAGTTGACGCCGGCCTCGAGGCAGATGTCGACAAGCCGCTGCGCGTCCTCGACGTCGGTATCGCCGAAGCCCTTGAAAAATTCGTTGACCCCTCCAAACGTCAGGGCCCCAAAACTCAACGCGGAAACTTTGAGGCCTGAGCCTCCCAGCAAACGATATTCCATGGTGTTTTCGATGCCTCACATCGAGCAAGGGTGCGCCAAAGCTCCAACAGGAAGTTGAACCCAAAAGGGAAGAGCCGCTCACCGTCTCCGGCCCGCGGCTCTTCTTTGATCACTGATCACTGTTCGCTGCGTTAGCAGCTCAGCACATCCTGCAGCTTGGTCAAGGTGCGGTGCAGGTCCTTATCGGTCCGGCGCTGTTCGTCGATCTTGCCAATCGAGTGCATCACGGTGGTGTGATGCTTGTTGCCGAACTGACGCCCGATTTCCGGCAAGCTCGCTTCCGTCATCTGCTTGGCCAGGTACATCGCGATCTGCCGCGGCACCACCACATTGCGCGAGTTATTCTTCTGCTTCAAATCCGCAACGCGCATGCCAAACTGCTCCGCCACAGCGCGCTGGATCGCCTCAATCGTGATCTTGCGCACCTGCATATCGATGAACTGCTTCAGGCACTGCTGCGCAGCTGCCAGTGAGATGTCCATCCGGTTCAACTGGCACCATGCGATCAACCGCACCAGCGCTCCCTCAAGCTCGCGCACATTCGTGCGAACATTCGAGGCCACAAACAGCGCCACATCGGTCGGCAGTTGCGCCTGTTCGCTCTCCGCCTTCTTCAGCAGAATGGCGACCTTGGTTTCGAGATCGGGCGGCTGGATGTCCGCGATCAATCCCCACTCGAAGCGTGAACGCAGCCGCTCCTCGATCTCCGTCAGCTCTTTGGGCGGACGATCGGAGGCGATTACCACCTGCTTCATGCTCTCGTGCAGCGCGTTGAAGGTGTGAAAGAACTCCTCCTGCGTGCGCTCCTTCTGCGAGATGAATTGAATGTCGTCGATCAGCAGCACATCTACCGTGCGGAAACGGTCGCGGAAGCTGGTCATGCGATCGTTGCGGATCGAGTTGATCATCTCGTTGGTGAACTTCTCCGCCGAGGCGTAGCAGATGCTCGAGGCCGGCTGCCTGCGCTTTACCTCGTGCCCGATCGCGTGCATCAGGTGCGTCTTGCCCATACCCACGCCGCCATATAGGAAAAGCGGATTGTAGGCGCGCGAAGGGCGTTCCGCCACGGCCAGCGCCGCGGCGCGTGCAAACTGATTTCCATTGCCGATTACGAATGCATCGAATGTATAGCGCGCATTCAGCTGCGCCGCGGTCGACCAGTCAAACCGTCCCTGCTCGGGCTGCGTGCGCATCCCGTTCGATGGCGGCGCAGTAGGCGCATGAGAGGGAACCGGACCAAACCCGCCATCTCTGCGCTGCGGCGGAATCGACGGATCCTCATCCGCGGTCACAAAACATACGTCGTCGAACTCGAGCGATTGCAGGTCAATCGCTTCCTGAATCAGGTCGCCGTATTTATCGCCGATGTGTTGAAACTCCGGCGAAGGCACGCGCACATACAGCTTGCGCCCCGCGGAATGGCTGAATCGAGTGGGCTTGAGCCACGTCTCGAATGATTGCCGGATGACCTTCTTCTCAAGTGCTGAGAGAATCTGGAGCCATGGATTGAGTGCCGAGGTCGGCGTCGTTGCAAATGCCATCGTGCAATCCTTGCTGATTCCGCCGGCATTGCGCCGGGCGGTTCGTGTGTTGTCTTGTTGCAGGCAACGGCTTCTTCCAGGCGCAAAGCAACCTGCTTCGCGTGCGCTTTCCGACGACCGGCTACCTGTCCACTACTGATATGCCCCGAAAGGTTAGATACCGAGGCCGCTGAGCAAAATCCGAGATCCAGAACAGAGAAATTTCATAGGAAATTTCTGGAACGGTCCCGATAGTAGCACAAACTTCGACCGTTGCAATCCCCTATTCACATAAGTTTTCTGCGATCGCTTTCAGTTGCACCAATGATGGTGAAACTGGCCGCAATAGGGACCGCGTTCCTGATGTGCACCGCCTGAGCTGTACGTTCCAGCACTTCGCAATGCCACCTCCTTGAGCATACGACGAATCGCTCCACTCCCTTGCCACATCGTGAATTGGCCTCCTCCGCTGGATTCTGGAATTCGCCTGCGATATACTCAATATTGCTGCTAAATCGCAGATTTTCTTTAGGAAACAGGAGCGGGTCATTATGCCCAAACGAACATTTCAACCCAACCGCCGCCACCGCGCGAAAACGCACGGCTTCAGGTCGCGCATGAAGACCAATGCCGGCGCAGCCGTGCTTAGCCGCAGGCGCGCCGCCGGACGCAAGCGCGTCTCCGTCAGTCCCGCGCATCGCGACTGATTCCCGGCCGGTTCTTGATTCGAAAGCTGCGCTGCCAAAACGGGAAATTGAACCGCAATCTGCCGCGCAGCGCCGCATTTCGATCAAGCTTTCCCAGGGCCTTCCTCATGAGTTCAACTTCAAAGCCTGCCTCGCGCCAAACTCTGGCGCACTCCCGACTGCGCAAGCACGCCGACTATCTGCGGGCTTACGCTGCCGGCCGCAAACGGCATTCCGCTGCGATGAGTTGGTTTCTGGCGCCGGCGCCGCAAACAGCGCCACAATCAACTGATGGCGCGTTTGCTCCGACAGCATCGCGCGTCGGCCTCACCGTAGGCAAAATCATGGGCAAGGCTCACGAGCGCAACCGCATCAAGCGCCGCATGCGTGAGGCTCTACGCCGCCACATCGATCTTCTGCCTGCGGGCTTCGACCTGATCCTGCATCCGCGCCGCACGGTTCTCACGATGGAATTCGCGCAACTCGAGCGCGAAGTTGTGCGCATCCTTCAACAAGCTGCATAGGAGGCGGCGCGCTCAGCGAAACACTCCACTTCCACAGCGCCGGTCGAGCCCGCACCATGACACGCCT
>Ga0182024_10014912_pt1 | contig 14963 bp, 16 predicted proteins | sample P32metaG_FD_120480 | JGI IMG/M metagenome (GOLD analysis project Ga0182024, IMG submission 120480) | Permafrost microbial communities from Stordalen Mire, Sweden - P3-2 metaG (Illumina Assembly) | ecosystem: Environmental > Terrestrial > Soil > Wetlands > Permafrost | place: Sweden: Stordalen... | reverse complement strand
TCTACCTGCTTCAGCGCCCCGATCATCTGCGCCTCTGTGTGCCTGCTCTTCGACATACCTTCTTCCCCTTTCTTTCGCAACAAATCATACTCAGCTTTGTGCGGAAACAGGGGAGCAGGTCACCTTCGCGTGACACCTGCGATGGAAACGGCCCTCACCGATGCTGTCTGGGAACTGAAAGAACTGCTGACCGCGTGAGATAATCTCTACCGCTAGAGGGCTACGATGAACTGGTCGGAGGTACTCTGCCATGGCAACACCGAAGATACTGTCAACGTGGGACGGGGGGGCGGAACTCTTTACATATGGCGGCTCCGTCAAGGCCGGGACAAGAATCCGATATGGCAACGGTTTCAAATCCCGAGCCAAGATCACCGCATCACAATACGAAGAGATTCTACGGCAGTTCGCAGGCAAGGAAGTTCCGGTCGGAACATCAATCAACAATCCACCCTCTGGCAGCGTCGGAGAGTGGGTAAAGGCAAATATCAATAAGAGCGGACTGATGTCGTATATCGGCGCGATCCTTGTCCACGAGGGATTTGCGGAAAAGCCTAAACGCGGCTGGATTCGATTCGTCTGATTGAGTCGGCAACGCACATTTCAGACACTACGGATTCGCATCCAGCTTGTTGTGATATAAATCGAAGCCGGATTGTCTTCCGCAATGCACGACGGCTCATCAGCTAACACAAGCGATCTCGAATCACTCGCCCGTCCGCGATTCGGCGACTTGACCCGAGCCGAGAAACAACTTCTGCGCGCTGCACCTAAAGGGGACATCGCATCGTGCGGCCCTAGCAACATTGCGAATGACCCTGCTAATGCTCCAAAGAAGAACGATGAATTGGGTAGCGATCGCAGCATTCGAGCAAAACTGATTTCGTGGCTTTGCGTCGAAGATGAGGCCGCGAAGAAGATCAATCCGCTGGGGATACAAGTGTTCGGCGCGAACATCGTCGATCCTCTACATCTGCTCTTCGTCACGATCAGCTTTCCTCTCCTTTTCCAAAACTGCCGCTTCACTGACGATATTGACCTAAAATTCTGCACGGCACCGGCTCTGAATCTGGATGGAAGTTCGATCAGATCGCTCAACATGGACGGTGCGTATGTCAGAGGCGATGTTGCCCTGGACCTCGTTACCTCATCCGGCGAGGTTCGTGCGATAGAGGCTCAAATTGGAGGCACGTTCTCGTGTCGCGCGAGCACTTTCCGGAACCATGGGGGAAAAGCGCTATCGCTTGATCGAGCGGAGATTCGTGGAAGCGTGTACCTCGACGAGGGGTTCTCGGCGGATGGGGAAGTGCGCTTGCCAAGCGCTCAAATCGGCAATCAGATTGTTTTCGATCACGGTGCCTTCGGGGACGTAGACCTACAAGGAACCGTCGTCAGGGATAGCCTTCATTGGCGTAACGTCCAAAAGGTCAATCGACTTGATCTTACAAACGCTTCAGCGGAAGCAATTTTGGATGACGAAGGAAGCTGGCCCGCGAGGGGAGCATTGATCCTCGATGGCCTAGTATACGAGCGTTTCTTGAACAGCCCGACTGATACCCGGACGCGGCTTAAGTGGCTGGATCGTCAAGGAGGATTCAAGCCACAGCCTTATCTTCAGCTAGCGAAGGTTCTGCGCGAGGCCGGAGCTGACCGTGGAGCGCGCGAAGTTCTTTTCGAGATGGAGAGTCGCTGGCGAAAAGAGCAGGATCGGGCTTGGTATCAAAAGCTCTGGAGTCAGGTTCTGAGAAAGAGTATCGGCTACGGTCAGATGTCGTGGTGGGCGCTCCGCTGGCTTCTGCTTATCTCTGTGGTGGGGGCTGTGGTCTTTGGCTTTGGCTACCTCGGCGGTGCGATGGCACCGACGGACGAACGGGCGTACGAATTCTTCAAGCAGCACGGGTACGCGCCCGATTACTATCCAGAGTTCAACCCGCTAGTCTATTCCGTCGAGCATTCTTTTCCGCTAGTCAACCTCGGCATGAAGGATCGCTGGTCACCGAACCACGGAATCCCCTCAGATCGGCTCTCGCTTGATTGGCGAGGCTTACGCTGGTTACACGGCGCAACATTCTGTGACGTTCAGGCTTTCCGTTGGAATTCGCCCATGTCCTTGCGTCTCTGCCTCTGGCTTCAGGTTCCGCTCGGCTGGTTATTGGCAACGCTATTTGTCGCGGGCCTTACAGGGGTTGTCAAAAGATAGGACTTAGGCTTTAGCTTTCTGCCGATGCGCTTCTTCCCTCTCGCCGGGTAGAAAACCCAGATGTGACGCGATGTATTGTTCCGTTGTTAGAGGCAGACCTTTTCGTGCCCTAGTCAACGCCTCGGGGACCACATCCAAAGGGATGCTTTGCAGTCGGCGCTTTCTCCGCTCGAAGCTCGACATGGTCCGAACCTCTAGCAACCGCACGAGTTCTTCCTTCACAGCATGGGTCATTGCGCCTCTTTTAGCTTCTCCGTCAACTCGGCAATCCGCTGATCGAGTTCCGCATTCGTCATATTGTTGATGTCCAGCGGTCCACCGCCAGGGCCACTAAGCTCGATCTGGCGCTTGGGTTTTCCCTGAACACGCTCAGCGACCAACTGGATTGCCTTTACCTCGCCCGCCTTGGCTCGGGCCAGCAGCTTCTTGGCAATCGCCAGAGCCAGTTCCGAATCGTTCCCCAGCAGCAACTCCTCAAGGGCTTCGTCGATCAGCCTTCCCTTCGGTCATTCGCGGAAAGCATTTCGGCTTGCTCCAGGACTGTCACCGTCTTTCTCTTGCTTGTCTGGCGGGTAGCCATATTTCCGCAGGATGCGTTTCACAAGAACGCGGAGGTGGGCGCGAACATTCTCACGAACCGTCCAATCAATCGTTGTGTTCCGGCGAATCGGCTAGCGGAAGTCCCACAGATTCGCCTCGGAGTGTGTCTATTCGCTCGTCTGCAAGATGACTCCTTACTAGAGCAGACAACGGGAATCGGCTTCTCCGCTAAACGAGTCTAGAATAGTGCCCACAGATCACTGGGGCGTTTTGTCTTCCGCCCGTCATCTGCGAACCGTAGGACTGCGGCTAGTCTTCAGTCGCTGCTTCTCTAACGATCCTTAGCGGCAGTTGGGCCAGCGCCTGCCTCATATGAGGACAGCTTGTCAATCGCAACAGATCTTACCGCTCCAGTCACCCAGATTTGCCTACCTCTTGCCTCACTGTACCATTCGACCGGCACGGTCTTCCGGGCTGCGCTCAGTTTTTCGGGAGCATGCGGAGAGCCGTGCCAAGGCAACGGGTGGGCGATCTATGGCGCCGGATTCCCAGCCAGAACGGATTGAATTGCTGCGATGTCTGCCCCCGGATCAAGTCCGTCCGTTGCCGATCCTTTTGCCGCGCTTCCGGGGGCAATCACATAATTCCCGCCGTCGCCATTGCTGTAGTTCGTGAACAAAGATGCGTAGGACGAAATCGAAACAATGTTGCCCACAGGCCACACGATCGAACCGCTGTTAACAAAAACGTTCCCGTCAAAGGTGTTCGAAATCCAGCAGGCATTAATCATGCCCGCGCCTTCGGACTGCTTGTTGGCGCAATTCCCGGTCCCACTGAAACTGTTGCTCGTGCCTTCTACCCAGGTCTGCATTACGTTGTTGGTCCAGACGATGTTGTTTATGGCAGATAGGCCGGTCGGACTGCTCAACCCGAGTGCGGAAACCACTTTGAACGCCGTAGTGGGTGGGTAGACGAACGTGACGTGGTTGACCGTGATGGTATTCAGCGCTTGCGAGGGAGTAACCAGGAGGTCATTGTAAAGCGTGACTGTGGCGCCATCGGAGCAGCCGTAGCAAGTCGGATAGTTGATGTTATCCATGACCAGATCGTGAATCGAATAATGATTCCCACCAGTCGGTAGGGCGCCATTTGTGGCTTGCTCGTCCAGTTCCATGCCGGAGCCGATGGTGTTGAAGGTGTTGTAGCGGGCAGTAATGTTTTGGTCGAGACAGACTGGGCAGAGTCCACCCGAACCTGAGACGTAGTTTTGGTTTGCTGGAGTCAACAGTAAAGCGTGCCCGATCTGGCTGAATCCGCCCCAGGAGTTAATGAGTTGATTGCCTTCGTAGAGTATGCGCTGGCCATTTTTGAACTCCGTCAGATTCTTGACAATGAGGGGATGCCCGGAGATGCCGCCATTGTAGCTCGGCTCAGAGGGGTTCCATTGCAGGGGCTTGAAGAACAGGTTAGCCCGAATCTCAAAGTCTCCCGGAACGGTGTTCGATGCGGCACCGCCCATAATAATATTCTCGCCTGAGGCTTCAATGAAGTTGTTGACGATCTTAAATCCTGTTTCCGGCGTGGAACTGATCGTGTTTGCGGCGCCGCCGATGCACTTGGAATCCGTGGCTGTGCCGATGACGGAGATAAAGTAGAAGTTGTTGCAATAGCTGTCTACCATCGCAAAGTTGCTGATGCCGCTGACGCTCAGGAAACGTCCGGTTTCATCTTCGTTTTCATCTCCATGCGCCCACACACGGTCAAAGTAAATGCCGGAGATTCCAGTTCCTTGATTGCCCAAGGCTACCAGCGACGAATTCACTCCCTTTCCCGGCGTGCGCGTGATCTCCAGCCCCATGGTGCGAATGTTCCTGGTGTTCGCATGGATGGTGATCACCGGGCTGCTGTCGGGAGATATTAACTGCGCTGTATACGTGCCCGGTGTACTGGGGCACTTCAACGGCGGGCGGCCCAACTGCGAGGTGATGCCGGCATAGCAGGGTCCGAACTGCGGTACGAAAACGGTTTGCGCAACGCCGCCAGAACCCTTGTAGGTGGTTGAGTATCGCGCACCTTCGCTTGGAAGGCTTGCAACCGCCGAACTCTGAATCCAAAGCCAGTTGTTTGCAGGGCACGACAAGGAGGGATAGGTGAAGTGTCCCACGAAGGAATTTCCTGCCTGCAAAGTGATCTTCTGGCCGCAGGTTGCCGCAGCAAGCGCGGAAGTGAGTTGCGCTGCCGTGGTGACGTTGACCACGCTTCCTGTTGCTGGCGTATTTGCAACCGCGGTCTGCAAACAATAGAGCGGAAGTGTCGCAGGACCATCCGCTGCATCCCAGGTAGGCACACCGCTGGTGGAAGGACAGTAAAGATTGTCAATGTTGAGAACCTGTTGAGGTAATGCCGAAATTGTGAGATTGAAAGCGAGCGAGACACTCTGCCCCGAAGAGTCGGTCACCGTGGGCGTGAAGGGATACGAACCGGCAAGCGCGGTCAGCCCGGAAATGGCGCCCGTGGAGGCTTGCAACTCGATTCCGGAAGGCAAACTCCCGCTGCCGACACTCCACTGATAAGGTGGGACACCGCCGGTTGCGGAGATCGAAGCGGAATATTGCGTGCTGACACTGCCATCGGGCAGCGCCGAGACCGCGATTGCCAATGCAACGGCAGGGGTCACGGTTACGGATGCGGCTGCGTGCACGAGGGGATTCGCGGCACTTGCGGCGGTGATGGTGGCGACGGTGCTGCTCGTGACCTTGGGCGCGACAAAAGCTCCGTTGCTGGAAATCGTTCCGACGTTGGCGGACCAGGTCACGCTCGTATTTGCCGTCCCGCTTATCAAGGCGGTGAACTGCAGCACTCCCAGTGAAGTGATCGAAGTGCCGGTGGGCGAAATAGAGAGTGTTACGGTAGGAGCGCTGGCGGAAACGACGATTTGCACGGAACTCGATCCCGAATGCGTTTGCTCTGATACCCAGAGCACGAAGTTGTAGGTACCCGCGACCGATGGGGTCCCCGCGATGGAACCGGTTGCCGAATTTAGGGAAAGACTCGGTGGGAGACTACCGGAGGACAGGCTGAAAGTATAGGGAGCGGTTCCTCCACTCACCACACTCGCTGCAATATACGGAGTTCCAACTGAGGCGGGTCTGGGCTGGATCGAGATAAGCAGCGGCCCAGATGAGTTGGTCGCGGTAGTTGTGCTCGAAGAGCTAGTGGCGTTGTGCGAAGAGGTGCCGCATGCAGTGCTCAGGCCAGTCAGGCAGACCAAGAGTAAGAGCACGAAAGAATTCGCGATAAAGCTTTCATCAGCGCGACAGACTTTCGCTGCTCTCAAATTCCCTGTTTTACGCATGTAGTTTACCCCTCATGCGAATCTTAGGGAAGGCCAGACGGCAAGGGCAGATCACATGCGGTCAATGTCGGGTGCCATGCACTTCCGGTTCTGAAAACTCAGCGGGTGTACGTTGTTGTTTTGACCTCATTCCCAGTACTCCCAACATGTCTCAACCGCTTAACTGGTATGGGATTGAGCGCTCTGTGCCGATCGATTCTTCCGCCTCCTGCTTTGTGACGATGATGGTCTTGGGCCTGGGAGTTTCGGTCGGTGACATTTCTCTAATAAATAGAATGGTTGAGCACAAGTAGGTTAAATGACGTTTTTAGTCAAAAACGTTTCTAGTGTCGTTATTGTCTTCAAACCTACTGACCGAGGATTGGACAGCAGACGAAGGAAAGCGAGCAAACATGGCGGAAGTGGCATTAGACGACCGTGGAAGGCGATGGACGGATTGGAAGGTTTTGGGCCGTGACTGGCCGTGACTCCCTAATGATTTCGGAAAAAGCGCCTTCGCGCTGAGAATCCTTCCAAAAGGAATCGTGCGATGCCCAAACGCCAAGCGGGGCGCTGGTTCCGACCGGATAGATAAGCGATTCGAAACTGGCCCATAGAGCACAACATGGGTGATAAGAGTGACTGTCTTTGCTCCGGTCGAGTTAGCGAGTGCCGTCGTCTCAATATGGCGATAAAATCAACTTTCGGCGGGGAAGGGAGATTACGCGATGGGCCGCCGAGTGGCGATTCTGTATGCCGGCGATACCGTTGCTTGTCGTCGCTGCCACGATCTCGCTCAGGCGAAAACCGATTTCCGCTCGCATTCGTCTGCCTATTGACGGCGCGTGACGCAATCGGGCGCTCGGAATGGGGTCGATGAGTGACATCCACCGGACAGCCCGCAAGGTTCAACGCCTGCGGACTGTTCTATTTCCAGCCCGTGCCAAGACTGTCCCACCACATGCCCAGCGAGAGTGCGATGATGACCATGGCTAAGATCGCAATCAGCGTCAGTACCCCGGTCATCAACAGAGTTCTCGGGAGCCTCACCGTTGGTTGCTTTTTGGTGGGGAGAATAAAGTAGGATTCGCGGTAGTATTCGCGGCTACGCCTCTGTGCCTGCGACCACATGACAGCTACTCCTTTGCCATGCAGCATCCCACGGTTTTCTTTGCTCGCTGTTTACTACTTTGATTTGCGTTACGAAATCCGAACGACGGTTGATGTGATCAGATGGGATGAGAAGGTCGGTCTTCAACGGGATGCTGTTCGCCCCAGTTTTTTGGACGTGCTCGAAGCACAAGAGATAAAGGAGACCGGCAATGAAGAAGATTGGTACCGCAGGGGCACAAAAGATGGACTTGTGATCGACTGTGACGATGTGCCCGGAGGCACAAAAGCAATCCCCGTGATCCACTGCGAATCAAAGGAGTCGTTACAGTGGAGTTCGAGATTCCAAGTGTTCGAACCACAGGCTTTTCACGCAAAGCGGATGTAGTTTGGAGCGACTCCTTTGTGATGGGTCTGCGCTTCTTATACATCGAAAAGCGCTCTGGAGTTGCTCTTCAGACATGGCTAAGTTCGCTAGAGTCCCAATTCCGTTTCCATGAAGCGGCTCAACGAAACCTGTGAAGCGAAAAGCCTGAGGTTTGGACTGGCGGCAGAGCGTCGAGAGGTGAACCTTTGCGCTTTGTCACCGCCTCCTTCAGTGCCCAGCCGCCAGCCTCCATACTTTACGGCTCCTCCGCCTGGTCGCGGAGTGGTCTGAAGGTGATACGATCTGGCCCGATGGAGCTATTTACTTCTACCGATCTGTAGGGCTCCCGGCTTGCGTGCGTCTAGCGCCGTGTTCCGCTGCTTCTCTGCTAGCCTATCGCCATGCAGAATCCCGTCAAAGAACGCATCGCCAAGTTGCGGGAGGAAATAGCCCAAATCAGCGAAGCAAATCGGCAGTACATGGGCACTGGTAGGAAGCTTCCGGGCTCAGCAGGAGATCACGAACGTCGGCTCCAGAGGTTGCAGGAAATCCTGGACGAACTGGTGTCCTTGACCGACTGGAAGAAACTTTGAACAGGGTACGCTAACTCGCACATTCAGCGGCCCATCGGCTCTACTGGCGTCGCAACGCGACCGCGATCTCGCCGTGATGATTGACCATCTCCACGGGCGAGAAGCGTTCGACGCCTTCGCCATCGCGCACCTTCTCGACCAAGCCCAGGCGCAGAAGCTCTGCTAAGGCGGCGTCTATCTGTTTAAGCGTCATGGCCGCACCGCCAGCTCCGCCTCCTCTTCGACGCGCGGGCGGGCGGTCATCGCTTGCATTCGCGTCTGGATTTCCGCCCAATTCGGCTCCGCGCCGGCAAATAGAAAATCAAGCCATTGGGCCAGATCTTCGAGGGCGATTTCGCCGGTAAGGTAGTGGATCATGAATGGATGGCGCACCACCGATGCGCCCGCTAGTTCGCCTTCGTCGCACCACGGGCAGGGCCAGATTTTGTCGACCTTGGCGGGATAGAGCAGGTTGATGGTATTGCAGTCCGCCGATCGGACGCCCAGCGCAGCATAGACCATGCCGACGCCGCACCGTTCGATGTGACTGCTGTGAGGGGTTGGAACGACGGCGCTCCCGAGACGCAGCGCGTCCCCGAGCGAAAGTGTAGTTTGCATTTTGTTAATTACTTTCCGCTCGGAGGGAATTGAAGGGAAACCCAACGCGACTATCGCATGCGGCGCGGAGCGCGGCAAGCCCCTAATCGGGAAAGCGCATTTTTCGGAATAAGCGCGTCCTCATTATGGAACCGAAGCTCATTCGGCCCATCGCGGACCTTTCCCGCAAAGGGAAATCCACAGCCACAATCTTCGTGGATGTGACGGATATCACGCACGTTTCGAAGCCTTCCGTACGATGATCCCGCTATGCGCGTGCTTCTCGTCCTTGTGCTCACCGCCGCCTGTTCCGCTCAAGCCTTCGTTCCCGAGCGCGTCGTCTTTCCCATCACCCATTTCGGCCCTGACAGCCGGCATCTCGCCCCATTCTCCATCAAGCTTGGCACCGGTTTCTGCCTGGACCCGGAATGCCGTTTCGTGGGTACCAACTACCATGTCGCCAAGGAGATGGGCACCTATATCCTCATTAGGGGCGTGCCCTCCATACACCGTTACCTCGATTCCAGCCCGGACGAGGCGGGAGCGGAGCGGATCAGGATTCCCGGGTTCCCCGTGCCTGGTTCGATGAAATATACTCTGGCCCACGACCTCGCCATCTACGAGATGCGGCGTCCTCTCAAGGGATTCCAGGGCGCCAGCTTCGACACCGACGATCTGGAAGAGGGCGAGGAAGCGGACATCTACGGTTATCCCCTCGGCTGGAACCCGAAGCGAGGTTTGGTGCGCTGGCGCGTCACCTTCCTGGGCAAGAACCCGCAAGGGTTATTGGCATACCGCTGCAAGGATGGCCGGGCGCGTCCCGGTGCCAGCGGCGGGATCGTGGTCAACGGCAACGGGAAAATCGTCGGCATCTTCAACGCCATCGGCGAGGACGATCACGTGGCATTAGCCGTTCCCACAGGGCAGCTTGCGGACTTTGTGGGGCGGGCTCAACCCTATCTGCAAGCGATTCTGTTTCCGAAAGAGGTCTTCGTCTCCCCGGTCGCACCCGATCTCTACCCGCCCTACGACTTGCCAGCCGGGGATGCGCATCACCAAGCAAATTCCGCGGCCGAGTTCCGGCTGCGGTTGGCGGCGCGGCGGCTCGCCGACTCCATGACGAACTTCATCGCCACGCAGACTTTTGCCTGGGGACGCGACAACCGCGAACCAGAAACCGCCGATGCCTACGAGACGCTTGTCCTGGACGGGAACCAGCGCTGGCATCGCCCAAGCGGAAAAAAGTTCTATGACGAAATCCCGTTCCCGCCTGTGGCCGCCTTCGTGAATCCGGGAGCCGAGTGGTCGCAGCTTCCGCAGATGGTGGGGACGGATTACGGCGTGGCCCTCCGGCAAGCGCCCGACGCCGTTGCGTCCGGTCGAACCATCCACGTATTCCAGTACGCCGCGAGAGCGGACGACAAGGTGTGCTCGTTCCGCTATCTCAGACTCCTGGACTCCATCGGCCTCGGCTTCTTCCGGCACCCGGATAAATTCTACGACTGCCACGGCGAAGTCTGGACAGACGCCTCCTGGGTAATTTTGAGAATTTCACTGACCATGGACCTCACGGGTCCGTCCTACCGCTACCGGGCGCTGATGACCTATGGCTGGGTGGAAAAGGACGGAGCCCAGCACTTGGTTCCAGTCACCCTCGTGGCACAGGCGGAGGACAGGAAGAGCACCCACTGGTGCCGTGGGCTGTTCACCGACTATGGAATGTTCGGCACGAAAACACGCGTGCTGGTAGCGGAGGATCCAAATCGGACGCTGCGATAAGAAGACGTTCCGCGCGAGCGCGGGTCCCCTTCGGCGAACGAACATATCAAAAAGATTCTTCTCCTAATAGGCATCGACGCCCCGCCCCTTTCCCTTTTCTTGCAGCGCGAGGGACTCCGACGAATTCCGAATTGCCGCCCTGAACAATAAGCAGGACGTATCCAAAAGAGAAATCAGCAAGAATCATGTCAAAAATGCACGCACCTACACGTTCGCCTGATCGTTCAAGGGGTTCAGCCTTGTGTTTTCATGTGATTCGAGGGTTTTGATTGCGTTGGGTCTCTCGCGGCGGGGGAGCTTCGGCGTTAAGCCTCGCCGATGAAGCGGACTGACACCTCTATCTGGGTACTATTCGAGACGCCGCGATCAGGTTCGACGTAGCTGCCGTATTCCGCCGCAATCTTGGCGAAGCTTGAGCGAGGTCCCCAGGCGATAACTTCACGCTGATCCATAACTTTGCCTTTGTGCTGAAAGAATTTCGTTTCGGTGGCCTGGACGCCTTCTGCGATCACTTGGGCTAGCACGTGAGCGGGAACCGCTCTGCGGACGATGCGGGCGAATGCCGCTTTGACGGAGGCGTTCTCTACGCGACTAGGGGCTGTGTTCTCGGAGTATTGGGCAACGCGGAGGGCTTCCCGCCTAGACATTCCTTGGGCTAACGCTTGAATGTATTTGCGCTGACGGGGCTGAAGTTTGGTGAAATCCCCTGATGCCATATCTCTTTATGCGCCATCCGCCGCAGTTCTTTTCTGCCGTTGCATTTCCTCTTCCCGCTCGCCCGGTAGAAACCCCAGATGTGACGCGATGTATTGTTCCGTTGTTAGAGGCAGACCCTTTCGCGCCCTAGTCAACGCCTCGGGAACCACATCCACAGGAATGGCTTGCAACCGACGCTTTCTCCGCTCGAAACTGGACATGGTGCGAACCTCCAGCAATCGCACCAGTTCTTCCTTCAGAGCATGGGTCACTGCGCCACTTTCAGTTTCTCCATCAACTCGGCAATTCGCTGGTCGAGTTCTTCATTGGTCAAATTGTGGATGTCCAGCGGTCCCCCGTCCGGGCCGCTAAGTTCGAGTTGGCGCTTGGGTTTTCCCTGCACACGCTCAGCGACTAACTGGATTGCCTTTACTTCGCCAGCCTTCGCTCGGGCCAAAAGCTTCTTGGCAATTGCAAGGGCTAGTTCCGAATCGTTCCCCAGCAGCAACTCCTCAAGGGATTCGTCGATCAGCCTCCCCTTCGGCCTCCCGCCGGGATTGCCGCTTTGTCCCGGCTTCCACGGCCTCAAATTCTCTAGGCGTCCGGCCACTGTTCCCCTCACTGTTCTGAGTGAGATTCTATAACACTAGCCCTCCGCCGCTGCCGTTATGATCCCGCTGACTTCCGTGGGTTTCTTCGTCAAACGATAAATCCAGCGGCCATAGCTGCCCTCTGCATTCACCGCAGAAACCCAACGCTCTGCCGCATGGCGCTTCACTTCCTCCAGCGGATCGTAACCCTTGGTTTCCAGGATCGTGTGAACGGGTTTATCGCCTCGCAGCCGGACGATGAAGTCAGGCATGTAATCGTGCATCTGCCCGTTGTTCAGGTAAGGAATCGCGAAGCCTAGCCCCGCATTCTTCACGAACGAATGAACTGCCGGATGCTTGTCGATGTAATACGCTGCGGATTGCTCCCACCGCTTCGTGTCGGGCACCACGTAATTCACATGGCTGCGAAGCACTTCGACAGCTTCCCGACTGGTCCAATAATCGACATCGGCAGTTGTGCCGGGGCCGCGCGTCGATTCATAGCGCGGAATCTCTGGTGCCTCTCCCTCAGACGTGTCGGGCCGCAGCGCCTCTAACAGAAGTTCAACGATCCAGGGGTAGTACGGCGCAAGAAAGAGGTCTTTGAGATCGGCGGGCGGTCGCACCTCCACTTTTTCTCTGACGTAGCGCCAAATGATCTGCACAAGCTGTGGAAAGAGCACATGACTGGGAACGGTGCATCGGGGCTGTGCGGCATAGTTAGTTGTCAGTGCCCTCGCCAAGTCGAACACGAGTTCTTGGATTCTGCGACTTGCCCGGAATTCCTTCAGCGAGACATCCGAAATTTTTCCCGGCCCGCTTAGCGATAGCTTGCCACTCGTATTGATATTCAATCCCTTGGCCTGCACTTCTGGCGGGATCTTGTCGGGATGGAGGACCAGCGACGGGATGTTGGCCCAGTCCACCGTGATCTTATTCCGAATCGCTTGTGTGTAGCCTTCCACGCGGGGGAACTTAATCTCAAACTCGGCGCGCTGCGGAAGAGCGTGAACGTGGTACTTCTTCACACGAGGCGCGGGCGCTCCCGTCTTGCTGGCCTTGAATGGGATGACCTCGAATGGCACCCCGAGCACTTGCGCGACTTCCTCGGTAAACTTGCCGTTCTCGTCTATCTCGTAGCTCTTCCGCCGCAGTCCGCGCCCCACAACCTGCTCACAAAGCAATTGCGACATGAAAGGTCGCAGCCCAATGATGTGAGTCACCGTATTACAGTCCCAACCCTCGGTAAGCATCCCGACGCTGACAATGCAGCGCACGTCGCGCCCAGGGGGATGTAGCGGCCTTTCCAGCTTCTTTGCGAGTTCTTCAAAGCCTTCGGGAAAGATCGGTTGCCCTTGCCGATTACGGGGCCAGTCTGTTTTTCCTACGGTGTCGAGCGTTAACCGCATCCACCGTGACTCATCGTTCTTGGCTTCGCCCGTATCGGTTTCATGCACGACCTTTGAGTCAACGCGGATTGTGTAGAACTGCCCGTCCCGGTTGCGGAATCCCTCGATTTTTGAAGTCGGTATGCCCACTGGTTTTACATCATTCGCCAGCCACTCATAGAAAACTTTGGCGATGTTCGTATTCTTGCAGACGAGAATGAAAACGGGCGGGCGCGGATCAGTGCCCTCCTCAGCCCACTCTTTGCGAGTCTTCTCCCATTCGCCCGCAAGTATTCCTATCGGATGGTGCGCGAACTTTATGATCGCCTCGGGCTTCACTTGTCCCTTGCGCCCGCCCTTTTCTTGGGGCGTTAGCTTTTTTTCGATGATCCATTTCCAGATATTGAAGTAAGCCGCGACATCATCACCCGCTGTGTCGCGCACAGCTAATTGTGGAATTTTCACCAGCCCCGCTTCAATGGCGTCAATCAACCCAAAGTCGCTCACGATCCAAGGGAAGGGCTTGTTGGTTTCCTGCCCCACTCTTCCGAGGAAGTACGGCGTAGCGGAAAGGTCGATGCAGACGTTGATCCCGCGAAGCTTCTGAATTTTGTCCAGGCCATCAACCCAGACCGTCGCTTCCTGGAAGAACTCTTCCGCCTCATCGCTTTCGCCGAACTCGTCGTCTTCATCAGAGTCCGGCTCATCTCGGCGGATGCGGTAAGCATGGTGCGCCTCGTCATTCAGCACAAGAATATTCTGCTTCCCGCCGACCTCTCGGCCCAGGACGCGATTCAGCACAGAAGTGTCGCTCTCGACATAGCGCGTCGATTCAACCGTAACTTTCTTGAGATTCCCCTCGGGGTCATTTTCCTCTCGGATCACATTCAACATTCCTGTGTCTTTTTGCTGGCGATAGTCCTTTAGGCTCAGGTATCGCTTGTTGCGGGCAGTTGTGGTTTTGCTGGCGATGTTGATCGTTTCTGTCATAGTTACCCGCACACCCGTCTTGACGACTTTCCCGGTCACACCGCCCGACTCCGAAGTCTGCGGCTCAAAGACGTGCCAGTTCGTTACCAAGACTTTGCCCTGTGTCAGCGGGGGCATGAGGTGCTGCGGCACAAGATCGCGGATTCGATAGACGCTGGCTTCACCGTTCTCCGGGTTCAATTCTGCGAGACGTTGACGAATGGTCACGTTCGGACAGACCACCAGCGCCACGTCGGAAAATCTTCCGTCGCTGCGATTGTTCACCTTGTTCAGAATGCTCCAGGCACAGAGCATTCCCATGACGGTTGTCTTTCCGCTGCCCGTGGCCATTTTGCAGGAGTAGCGTTGAAATCCCGCGTAGCCTTCAGCCTTGCGGTCGTCGCTCGGTTCATCGCGGGGAATCGAGATGCCTTGCAGAAAGTCGGCTCTGGCCTCAGTGAGGAAGATGATTGCAAGAGCGGCTTCCAATTGAGCAAAGAATAGCCGCTTCTCTCTGCCATCCCGAGTCCACCACTGGATCAATTCCAGAGTGGTACGGCTCACTCCGGGATAGCCCTGGCCCTGCCACGCTTCCAACCGTTCGCGGATCAGATTCACCAACGCCAACTCGTAGCCCGAGGGATATTCACTGGAAGGCTTCAGCAGTCTTTCGTCGGTTTTCCAGGGTTCTTTCTGGTCACGAGGCGGAAAAATAACGGAAGGACGGCGACGACCTGACCTGCTCCCCTGTTTCCGCACAAAGCTGAGTATGATTTGTTGCGAAAGAAAGGGGAAGAAGGTATGTCGAAGAGCAGGCACAC
>Ga0182024_10014911_pt1 | contig 14964 bp, 12 predicted proteins | sample P32metaG_FD_120480 | JGI IMG/M metagenome (GOLD analysis project Ga0182024, IMG submission 120480) | Permafrost microbial communities from Stordalen Mire, Sweden - P3-2 metaG (Illumina Assembly) | ecosystem: Environmental > Terrestrial > Soil > Wetlands > Permafrost | place: Sweden: Stordalen... | reverse complement strand
CCCCACACGCCGCAGGGGGGCACGCATGGCTATCTATGCCGCCCTTGTCTCCGTGGCGCTGGCCGCCGCACTAATGCTGCGCCTGCCTAGAAACACGGTGCCCATTTCCGTGAAGTACACACAGATCACCAACTTCAGTGATGCCGTTTTTTCTCCCGCTATTTCGGCCGACGGCCGCATGATTGCGTTCATCCGTGGCAGCGACACTGCGTTCCCCACCATCGGCGAGATCTACACGAAGCTTCTTCCTGATGGCGAGCCTGTCCAGCTTACCCACGACGGGTGGCCTAAATACGGCGTCACCTTTTCCCCCGACGGGTCGCAGATCGCCTACACGGTCAGCGATGTGAAACACGGTTGGAGCACGGTGACCATCTCCGCGCTCGGCGGCGAGCCGCACCTGTTACTTCCTAATGCGGCGGGCCTGACGTGGCTCGATGCTCACCATATCCTGTTCTCTGAAATCAAAACTGGCCTGCACTTGGGACTGGTTACTTCCACCGACAGTCGCGCGGAACTCCGCGATATCTACTTGCCCGAACACGAACGCGGAATGGCGCACTATTCCTCCGCCTCGCCTGACCGCAACTGGGTCTTGGTCGTGGAGATGGGCCCGACGGGCGCTTGGCAGCGCTGCCGATTGGTTCCCTTTGATGGCAGTTCATTAGGTTCACAAGTTGGACCGCCCGGACCGTGCACCTCCGCGACCTGGTCCCCAGACGGTAAATGGATGTACTTCAGCGCATCCCTCAATGGCTCTAGTCACCTGTGGCGCCAACCTTTCCCCGCCGGCAAGCCCGAGCAGATTACCTCCGGCCCCGCCCAGGAAGCGGGCATAGCCATAACCCGAGACGGTCGCTCCGTCGTTTCGGCGGTCGGAATGAACGAGAGCGGTGTATGGCTGCACGATGTTCGCGGTGAGCGCCTCATCTCTTCCGAGGGATACGCTGCGCTACCGTCGTTCTCGCACGACGGCAGGTTTGTCTATTACCTGCTCCGCCGGGAGTCGCAGGAGTCGCCTCGCGAACTCTGGATAACCGAGATTGCATCGGGCCACAGCGAGCCGGTCGTACAAGGATTTTCTATCACCGGTTACAACGTCTCCTACGACGGACAGGAAGTGGTCTTCGCCACGCAGCCGTCGAGCGGCGCTTCGCAACTCTGGCTGGCCTCTTGCGATCGCGCATTCGCACCCCGCATGCTGGCCTCCTCCGGAGAAGATAGGCCCTTCTTTGGTTCCCGCAATGACGTGCTCTTTCGCATGTCGGAAGGAAAGCATAACTATCTCTTCCGAATGAAACGCGACGGTTCCGGGCGTGCCAAAGTAATGCCTGGCCCGATTATCGACTTCAAGGGCACTTCGCCGGATGGAAGCTGGGCCGTGGCCATGGTTCCCGTAAACGAAGTGCTGACCACGGCTGTCATCGCCGTGCCGGTTCAGGGCGGCTCGGCAAAAAGGATTTGCCCGGCTCAATGCATGGCCAGATGGTCACCGGACGGCACGCGATTTTATGTCGAGCCATTGCTGCAGGGGGCTGCGAGTGGCGTAACCATCGCCATCCCGGTTCCTAAAGGTCGCACGCTTCCGGATTTACCTGCTTCGGGAATTGGCGCCGCGCAGGATGCTGCATCCGTGCCGGGAAGCCTGGTGATGGATCTCTCTCGTTTCGATCCCACCCGCACCGGCCAGAACCTCGCCCCCGGAGTAGCTGCCGGCACTTTCGCATACGCGAAGACCATCGCGCACCGCAACCTCTTCCAAATACGACTGCCCTAAGCAAACTTGGCAAGTCATTCTGAGCGCAGCGAAGAATCTCTCCGCGCTTCGCGCAGGATTCTGCGACCCTGCCGGGAAGCGCAGTGAAGGATGTCCGCGTTCGGAAAGCACCCAACAGCAAAATTGACAGGTCGGCCCTTTCCGCGCTCACCAAATTGGCCAACACCCATTGTCTGTTTGACTTTCATCAGCAGCGGAGTCTAGCAGGAGTCTTGCGTGTCGTTCGAATACTAATCGGTAATGTTAACTTTATGTTTACTTATTAGGTCTTCTCTGCTACCATCCCGCATGTTTGCCCCTTCCCCGGTCGCGCTAACCGCTCGTCATAGCGCGAAATGGGTCAACCGAAGACCTCGGTCACCTATTTCCCACAAATCTGTTATTTTCCACAAATCTGCACTTCCTTCACATAAACAGCTTATAATCATATCGTTACACGTCACTGCACGCTTAAGTGCCGCCGAATCACATCGTTACAAAAAACCGGGGGGTGGGGTCGCACAAACCAGGATTTTGCGCGGCAGCGCTTCGCCACGCCCGCGACATTTGCAATGCCTCGCACCCTCCGATAGAATCTCGCTTGGCCCTAACCATGGCTGACCCTATCGATAAAGAACGCGCTGCCAAAGACAAAGAACGGGCGGATAAAGAACCGCCCGACAAAGCTCCCGCCGGCAACACCCCAATGAGCACTGCCGCCGCTGAAAAGCCGCGCGTGGCCCTTGGTGCCGACCATGCCGGTTTCGCAGTTAAAGACGCCATAAAAAAGCACCTGCAGTCCCAGGGCTATGAAGTCGATGACGTTGGCACCTGGTCGGCAACTCCCGTGGATTACCCCGATTTCGCCGTCCAGGTCGCTAATCGCGTCGCCGAAGGCCACAACGATCTCGGAATCCTTACCTGTGCTACCGGGATCGGTATGTCGATCGCGGCCAATAAGGTGGGAGGCATTCGTGCGGCACTGGCCCACGATCCTGACACCGCACGGCTCGCGCGCCAGCATAACGATGCCAACGTACTCACTTTGGGCACCCACGGCACCACGGGCGAGCAGGCGGTGGCCATAGTCGATAGTTTCCTGTCGGCCAAATTCGAGGGTGGGCGGCACCAGCGACGCATCGCCAAAATGACCGAACTCGATCAGGAACGGAAGTATAACGGATGACTACATCGAGCCAGAGCGCCGGAGACGGCGTAGCGGGTCAGGACAGCGGCGAGCGCGCCCGCAACATGCAGAATGCGCAGACGCAAACCGAGCGCATGAACCGCCCGCTGCGCGACGTTGATCCCGAAATCGCGGAAGTGATTGAGCTCGAAACCCGCCGTCAAGCCACCGGCCTCGAACTGATTCCCTCGGAAAATCTGGTCTCTGAAGCTGTCCTGGAAGCCATGGGTTCGGTGCTTACCAACAAATACGCCGAAGGCTATCCAGGCAAGCGCTACTACGGCGGCTGCGAGTTTGTCGACCGGGCGGAGCAGTTGGCCATTGATCGTGCCAAACAGCTGTTTGGTGCCGAGCATGCAAACGTGCAGGCGCACTCCGGAACGCAGGCCAATATCGCCGTCTACATGGCGGCGCTTCAGCCCGGCGACACTGTGCTGGGCATGAATCTGGCGCACGGCGGCCATCTCACGCACGGGCATCCACTGAATTTTTCCGGCAAGATGTACAAGTTCGTGGCCTATGGCGTGCGCAAGGACGACGAACGAATCGATTACGATGAGATCGAGCGCCTCGCCGCCGAGCACAAGCCCAAAATGATCGTCGCGGGCGCGAGTGCCTATTCGCGCGTCATCGAATTCGAGCGGCTGGCGCGCATTGCGGAAAGCGCCGGCGCCATTCTTTTCGTGGATATGGCGCATATTGCAGGCCTGGTGGCCGCGGGAGTGCATCCCAGTCCCGTGCCGCACGCGGATTTCGTCTCCACCACGACGCATAAGACGCTTCGCGGACCGCGCGGCGGACTGGTGCTGTGCCGGCAAAAGTGGGCCAAGGAACTCGATCGCATTACTTTTCCCGGAACGCAGGGTGGGCCGCTGATGCATACGATTGCGGCCAAAGCCGTGTGCCTTAAAGAGGCCATGCAACCGGAATTCCGCGCATATCAGGAACGGGTTGTCGCGAACGCTCGCGCGCTCGCCGCAGCCTTGACCGAGCGCGGCTACCGCATCGTCACCGGCGGCACCGACAATCACCTGTTTCTCGTGGATCTTTACTCCCGCGGCCTCACGGGCAAGGACGCGCAGGCATCGCTCGATCGCTCCGGCATCACGGTCAACAAGAATTCGATTCCCTTCGATCCCACGCCGCCCATGACTGGCGGAGGCATTCGCCTGGGAACGCCCGCCGTTACCACCCGGGGCATGCGCGAGCCGGAAATGGAGCGCATCGCCGCGTGGATTGGCGATGTCCTGGGAAGCCTCTCCAACGCCGGCACTCGCGAACAAGTCGAGCGGCGCGTGCGCAACGAGGTCGCGAAATTTGCCGAGAGATTTCCGCTCTACGCGCGCAGGTGGTCGACCACCGCGGAAGCCGCCGCTGAAGCCAGCGGGGAAATCGTGCATCGCGCACGCACCTGAGCGCGATGTAGCCGATGCGCATCGCCATCGACATACGCCGCGCCCGGGACTACGGGCTTGGCACTTATATCCGCAACATCGTCAACCAACTGGCTCGTCTCGACCACGCTTCCGATTACCTGCTGATCGGCGAACGCCGGCACATCGAGGAATTCGATCCGCTGCCGGACAATTTCGAGTTGCTCGAATACCGGCATGAGCCGGGGACCTTTCGCACGCACCTGCACTTGCCGTGGATTCTGCGGCAGCGCCACATCGATGTCCTGCACATGCCCTGGTTCTATGCGCCGGTGGTGGTGCCGGCGCGTTTAATAATCACCGTTCACGATTTGAGCGATGTCCTCGCGCCACCTGCGGGTGCGACCTCTGCGCCGCCCGTGCAGACCGGGCGATTGTTTTTTGCTCGCCGCGCGTTGCTCCGCGCCGACCATATCTTTGCCGTCTCGCAATCGTCCAAGCGCGACCTGACGCGCACCTTTGGCATCCCCGAACACAAAATCAGCGTGGTCTACAACGCTGTCGATGAACGTTTTTTGGAGCCGCTGCCATCCGATGGCGAACGCATACTCGAACGCCACGCGGTCACCTCGCCCTTCGTGCTCTATGCCGGGAACATCCGGCCGCAGAAAAATTTGCCCCGGCTGATCGAGGCATTTGCCGTCGCCAAGGCCGAGCTCCGCGGCATTCCTGAATTCGAGCATCTCAAGCTGCTGGTTATCGGCGAAGCGCTCACACGCCATGCCGACTTGCGCCGCGCGGTGGTGCGCTCGCGCGTGCAAGAGGACGTGCGTTTTCTGGGATTCGTGCCCCGTTCGGTGCTCCGTGTGTTCTACGCCCAGGCGCGCGCGTTTCTGTTTCCCTCGCTCTATGAAGGCTTCGGCTTGCCGCCGCTCGAGGCCATGGCGCACGGCACGCCGGTGCTGACGTCCAACGTATCGTCGTTGCCGGAAGTTTTCGGAGATGCGGCTTTGCTGGTGAACCCTGAAAATGTTTTCGATATTGCGCGGGGCATCCGGCAAATTCTCACCGAGGAAGTGTTGCGCGAGACGCTTACACGCTGCGGCTACGAGTGCGTGCGGCGCTACTCCTGGGCGCGCGCGGCTGAACTTGTGCTCGGCGCTTACGACACTTTCTCACCGCATCCCGCAGCGGCCGTTACCCGAGCGATGTAAACATCGCTCACCGGCTGGCGCCGGGTAAAGTGAAGGCCCTCTCAGTACCTGCTCGCGAAGACCGGATCAAGGGCGCGATCATAAACGCGCAGGTCGAGCCGCGAAGAGCGATCATACAAGATCGATCACCAACTCACTCCATCGTCCATCGGCAATGCGGAAGGCGCGCACCGGCCGCGGAGCGTCCGGCCGCGGCGAAATAATGAAGTACGCCGCTTCCGGATAATAGGCGAGCGCGACATCGCTCTCCGATGGCGAGTTATCGCCGCGAGGATGCGAATGGTAAATTCCCAGGTGCTCGAGGTGTTCGTCGCGCATGCGCCGGAAGAAACTGAATAACTCCGCGGGCGCGATTTCGTAGGTGGACGCGCGAGGCGCGCCCTGGCGTGCCGGCAACAAGGCCGAGATCACACCGTCGCGTCCGGCGAGAAGGCCGCAACATTCGACGTCCGGCGTTGCGGAGGCTTCGGCAATCAATTGTGGTAACAGGGCACGGTGCACCTGAACCGCGCCAGCGGACTTGTCGTGCCGACTTATCATGCTGTGGCTCGCCCATTGAACCAGCCCGTTAAAGTTTTCTTAAACCGCTCGTCGCGTAGGGCACCGTGCGAGTTTGATCTCCGCTTCATGCGTCGAGCAAGAGTGAACGCGAAATGACGAACACGCTGCAGCACAGCCAAATCCTGCAAGCGACCATCGGCGTTCTGCGCTCTGGGTGAGGCATATAGGAGCAACCTACAAAAGTTAGATGACAAAACAAATGGAATACAAAACGAGGGATACAAGAGATTTAAGAAGCGGATTACAAACACAGCTGGAAAATACAAAGGGCGAACCGCGGCTCGCCCTTTGTGAAGTTGGCGGCTGATGCCGTCAGGCCTTTTGCGCCTGCCGGCGAAGAAACGTCGGTACGTCGAGGTCGCCATTGTTTGATTCCTGAATGATTTCGGGAACCGGGCGCCGCACTTCCTCGACCACGACCCGCTGCGGCTCGGGCTCGGGTTCGGGCAGCGGTTGCGGCTCAGGTTCCGCCTTCCAGGTCTTAGGCATGTATGACGGACGCTCCTGCGGTTTCCGGTTGACCTCGCGGAAGCCCGCGGCGATGACGGTGATCTTCACCGATTCCTTCATGGCTTCGTCCATCACCGCGCCGAAAATAATGTTGGCGTTTTCGTGCGCGGCCTTTTGGATGATCGTGGAGGCTTCGTGCACCTCATGGAGCGCCAGGCTGGAGGAACCGGTCACGTTGATGAGGATGCCCTGGGCTCCCTGAATGGAATTGTCTTCCAGCAGCGGACTGGAGATGGCGCGATTGGCAGCCTCGACGGCACGGTTAGCGCCCGACGCAACAGCCGTGCCCATAACGGCGTACCCTTGTCCCTGCATGATGGTTTTTACGTCGGCAAAGTCGCGGTTGATAATGCCCGGGATGGTAATGATGTCGCTGATGCCCTGCACCGCCTGGCGCAGGATGTCATCGGCGATGCGGAACGCCTCGAAAAAGCTGGTGCCGCGCTCGACAGTATCCATCAACCGCTCATTGGGGATGACGATGACGGTGTCGACGCAGCCAATAAGTTCGGAAAGCGCTTGCTCGGCCTGCAGCATGCGTCGTTTGCCTTCAAAGGCAAACGGTTTGGTGACTACGGCGACGGTAAGCGCGCCCAGTTCGCTCGCAAGCGAGGCCACCACGGGGGCGGCGCCGCTGCCGGTGCCACCGCCAAGACCGGCCGTGATGAAAATCATGTCGGAACCTTCGAGGGCTTCGATGATTTTCTCGGTATCCTCGAGAGCGGCCTTGCGGCCGACTTCGGGGTTCGCTCCTGCGCCAAGTCCTTTACTGAGCTTGGTGCCGATCTGAAGTTTTACGGGCGCCTGCGACAGCTTAAGCGCCTGCAGATCGGTGTTGGCGGCGATGAACTCGACGCCTTCGAGCTTAGCGCGAATCATGCGATTGACGGCGTTCGATCCACCGCCGCCTACGCCAATGACCTTGATCTTCGCGCCTTCCTGGCGTTCCTCGGTAAACGAAATCCTGATGTTCGATTCTTTTGGCATCATCGTGCTCCTCCCAGTATTCTGGCGGTCCAGCGTTCTCGAATCATGGCCCGACCCTCCGGGCGTTCGCAGGTCACTGTCCGACAAACATGCTCTTTAGTTTTGCCACTAATGTAACGGGGCGCTGCGCCACGGCGCGGCGGGTGTGCGCCCCGTACAAAAGCAGCCCTACTGCGGTTGCGTACTCAGGCTGGGAAAGCTCTTCCGGCATGTTCTCGAGGCCATGCGGCTTGGCGATCCGCACGGGCCACGAAGTCATGTGTTCTGCCAGTTCAACCAGTCCAGCAAGGTGTGCGCCGCCCCCGGCAAGCACGAGCCCGGCCGGCATCAACTTGTCGAAACCAGCACGTTTGATTTCATCGCGCACCAACGTGAGGAGTTCCTGCGCTCGCGGCTCAATAATGTCGTTGAGCATGCGCACAAAAACGGTACGCGCCGGCCGGTCGCCGACGGTGGCGATTTCAATGGCTCGGTCCGTGAGCAGCAACTCATGCCAGGCACATCCGTATGCGCGCTTGATTTTCTCCGCCTCCGGAATCGGCGTGCGCAAGCCCACAGCGAGGTCGTTGGTAAAATGATCTCCTCCGACCGGCAGCGCCGCAGCGTAGCGTATAACACCTCCGCCGAAAATAACCAGTTCCGAAGTTCCGCCGCCGATGTCGAGCAGGCAACAGCCCAATTCACGCTCATCTTGCGTCAGCACCGCTTCGGCCGAGGCCAGCGGCTCGAGCGCCGTATCAGTAACCACCACGCCGGCCCGGTTCACGGCGGAAACGATATTCTGGGTCGCCGCCGCGGAGGCGGTAACAATGTGCACGTTCACTTCAAGTTTCTGGCCCATCATTCCGATGGGATCGCGAATATTGTCCTGGCGGTCGACGAGAAATTCCTGGGGAAGCACGTGGAGCACTTCGCGATCTTCGGGGAGAGTGATGGCGCGGGCGGCGTCCACCGCGCGCCGCACGTCATCGCGCAAGATATCGCGGGAGCGGTTGCCAAGAGCGATTCCGCCGCGGCTGTTAACCCCGCGCACATGGCTGCCAGCGACTCCGACGATGGCCGATTCAACCGGCACGTTGGCAATCCCTTCAGCCTCCTCAAGCGCACGGCGAATCGAGCTCACCGCCGCATCCAGATTAACAATCAGGCCTTTTCGCGAGCCTTTCGATTCCGCTGCACCCATGGCCATGAATTTCGTGCTGCCATTTTCAATGTCGGCAATCAGCGCGCACGTCTTGGTGGTGCCAATATCAAGGGCGACGAGGTACCGGTCTTTCTTTATCACTGCTGCTCCTTACGCCCGCCAACCAATTTCCTGCTGTCGCAGCCGGACGGTTCGCCCGTTAATGCCGTTTCACCTGCGCGTTCCGAGCCAGCTCCGGATGCACGGCGCCTCGGTGTGACGAGGTGGTTCGCACAGCCGGCCGGGCCAGCGTGGTGCGAGGAAACGTGGTGTGAACAGGCGTCGTGTGCACGGGTGCCGTGTGAATGGGTATCGCCCGGGCGGGCGTCGCCGGCGCAGCGGCAACTGTTTCCGGATTGACGACAACCTGCCGCGCAAAGCGCAGATCCACCGATTCCACATGGCCCGCGCTGCTGCGCCAAGGACCGATATTCTCCACCAGCAGGCGATATTTGTTAGTAAAATCCGTGTCGCCGAAGTGCACGGCGATGGGCGGCTCCGATTCGAGTCCCGGCAGCCCGGCCAAAGTCGCGCGTACATCTTCGGCGTCGGAAAGCTGCACCTCGCTGACCTGCTCGCTTGCGCCCGGCCGCACCAAATCAATTTCTTTCAGGAACTCGACGAACAGACCCATTCGCTTTTCCCGGTCGGCCAGGGGCATGGAATCGTCCAGTCCACCCACCACGGGAAAACGAAAATCGCCCTCAAGCGGCCGGTCGAGAATGACGCCATGTTCGTCGATTAGCGCCAAGTCATCGGTCGTGCGCAAAAAGGCGACGGGCACGCGTTCGGCCACCTCGACGTGAATCTCGTTTGGCAGCGTGCGTTCGGCGCTGGCTTGCGCGATCCAGGGAATGGCCTCGATTGATTCGCGCCTCGCATCGAGCGGAATGCGCAGGACACTCCTGCCAAGGTCGCTGGCAAATTTCTCTCTAATCGCGGCGTCGTTCACGTAGTGATTGCCCGTAACCTCGATCTGCTCGTAATTGGCCAGCTCCACCAGCGGCGAAAACAGGAAGAATCGCACGCCCTGATAAGCCAGGCAACCTGCGGCGACCACACTGGTTCCGGCCAGCAGCCAGCGCCGGTAGCCGGCCCAGGTTCCGCGCGCGAATTTCCGCCGGCGAATCTCGATGGGCTTCTGCCGCCGGAGGTAACGGGGCTCCTCATCGGCCAGCGCCTCGGACGGATAGGTTTCAGTATCCGCGTTCATTTCTGCTCGCTCATAGCTTGTCTTTTATGCTTCCCGAACAGCTTCATGCACACCTTTATGCGCGTGTCCCTCAGCGTCTTCGGCCGATCGGCCACTGCATGTGTTCTTCGCCGACTCGCTCGCCGTGAACGATCACTGAGCAGGCCACAAGATCACTTCGTTTTCCAGCTCGACGCCAAATGCGTGCTGCACGCGATCGCGCACCTGTCCAATCAGTCCCAGCATGTCGCCGGAAGTTGCCTCGCCGAGGTTAACGAAAAAATTGGCGTGGCGCTCGCTCACGCAGGCGTCACCTACACGCAAATTCTTGAGGCCCAACTCATCGATCATCCGGCCAGCGGAAGCTCCGGGCGGATTTTTGAAAATGCAACCGGCACTTTTTTGGTTGAGGGGCTGGCTGGAGCGGCGTTTCTCGTTACAGATGCGAATCCCTTGGAGAATTTCGCGGAACGGTTTGGAAGGCAGTTCCAATCTCACTGCGAGCATAATATCATCGGGCGCAAAAGAAGTGTGGCGATATTCGAAGCGAATATCACCGCCGGTGAGCGTAACGATTTCTCCGGTGGCGGCCCGGTACATCTCGACCTGACGCGCGTAAGATCCAATTTGCATTCCGTAGGCACCCGCATTCATGCGCAGAGCGCCGCCCACCGTTCCCGGAACGCCGATCAGGCCTTCCATACCTCCCAAGTCGTGTTTGGCGCAGAAGGTGACCGTGCGGCCGAGGTCGGCAGCGGCGTCGACAATGGCCATATTTCCTTCCAGGAGCACTTCGGGGTCCTGGCGCTCTAACTGCAAAACCACCCAGGGTAGATCGCCATCGCTGACCAAGAGGTTGCTGCCGCCCCCCAGGAAACGGAAGGCAACTCCGGCATCGTGCAGCAGGGTGATTAGCGCGGGCAAGGAGTTATGGCGTCGTATGAGCAACAAATCGGTCGATCCGCCGATGCCGAGCGATGTCCGATCCTTCAGAGAGGCCCCAGAGACGTGCTCGACATCGAGTTCAGGCAAGGCGGCGAGCATCTTGGGATCGGTTAATTTCATGGCGATTTCACATCAGCGACTGTGGCGCCCAAGAATGCGTTAGAAGGACTTTCGGGCGCGCCGCTCGCCGAGCGATTTTTCAAAAGCTCCGCCAATTCGCTAAGCGCGCGATTGACATTGCCGGCACCGATGGCGAGAACAGCGTCGCCCGCTCGCGCCTCGCGAAGCAGGTAGGCTGTGCCTTCCTGCAGGGTGCCTTGATAAACGACGTTCTTGTGTCCAGCAGCACGAATGGCTTCTGCCAGAGCTTCCGCCGTGATGCCCTCGATGGGCGGCTCGCTCGCCGCATAAATATCGGTGAGGACCAGGACGTCGGCCTGGTTAAAGGCCCGACAGAACTCCTCCCACAAATGCTGCGTGCGCGTATAACGATGCGGCTGAAACAGCACCAGTAACCGGTCGTACTGGCAGACGCGCGCGGCGTCGAGAGTCGCCCGAATCTCGGCAGGGTGGTGACCATAATCGTCGACAAGAGTAACGCCCGCCACCGTAGCCTTAATTTCGAAGCGGCGCCCCACACCTGAAAAAGTTTCAAGGCCGAGGCGAATCAAGTCGGCGGGTACGTCAAGATACAGCGCCACGGCCGCGGCCGCCGCGGCATTGCGCACATTGTGGATGCCGGGAGGACCCGGCAAATGGAACAGCCCCAGGTCTTCGCCGCGATAGGTAAGCCGGAAGCTGCTGGCGAGGCCGCGCAGCTCGACATCGCTAATTACGAGGTCAGCCTGGCTGCCGGTGCCGTAGGTAATGATCGGCCGCTTGATGCGGGGGATGATCGCTTGCACGTTGGGCTCGTCGAGGCAGAGCACGGCGGCGCCGTAGAACGGAATGCGGTTGACGAACTGCGTAAACACATCGGAAATCTCCTCGAGCGATGCGTAGTGATCAAGGTGTTCGCGGTCGATGGTGGTGACCACCGCGACCACGGGAGCCAAAAGCAAAAACGTGCGATCGCTTTCATCGGCCTCGACGACCATGTAGTCGCCGCGTCCCAGGCGCGCGGTCGTGCCCGCGTTGTTGACGCGGCCACCGACGACGAACGTGGGATCGAGACCCGCGGAGCCGAGCACAGAAGCTACCATCGAGGTGGTAGTGGTTTTGCCGTGCGCCCCGGCTACCGCGATGCCGTACTTCAAGCGCATCAATTCGGCCAGCATTTCCGCGCGAGGAATCACCGGGATCTTACAGCGCGCCGCTTCCACCAGCTCCGGATTATCGCGGCGAATGGCTGAGCTCGTGACCACGACGTGGGCTCCGTGCACGTGTTCGGCGCGATGGCCTTCGTAAATTTGCGCACCGAGGGCCGCCAGCCGCTCGGTGATGGACGAGGAACGCGTATCCGAGCCCGAGACAGCATAGTTCAGGGTCAACAGAACTTCGGCAATGCCGCTCATCCCGATGCCACCAATGCCGACCAAGTGAATTTTCTTAAACTTGTGAAATGTGCCGCTCATCTGCGCTCAGCGAGCCACCTCGATGGGTAATTAGACGGGTAACTCGATGGATAGTTCGACAAGCCATTCAATGCGCCATTCAACGAGCGACCTCCTCGATCAAATTGGCGATATCCCTCGCTGCGTTTGGCCGTGCGAGCCTGTGGGCTCGCGCCCCGAGCTCGACGAGCTTCGCAGGAGTATGAATAAGCGCCAGAATTTCACGCGCAAGCCGCTCGCCCGTCAACTCAGGCTCGGGAATCAGCCGGGCCGCGCCGAGGCGCAACATTTCCTGCGCGTTGCGCAGCTGGTGGCTATCGGTGGCAGCGCCAAAGGGAATGAAGATAGCCGCGCGGCCGGCGGCCGCCACTTCCGCCACGGTAATGGCTCCGGCACGGCAGATGATCAGGTCGGCCTGCGAGAAACGTTCCGGCATGTTCGAGAAGAACGGCGCGACCTCGGCTTCAAATGCGTGCTTCGTATAGGCTTCACGCACGAGATCGTATTCGCGTTCCCCGGTCTGATGCGCGAAGGTCAGATGGCCCGCCATTCTCTGATCGGTGACCAGGTGCGCGATGGCGTCGACGACCGCACGATTTACATTACGCGACCCCTGGCTGCCACCGGTGATGAGCAGATGATAAGGGGGCAGCGGCCGTCGAGGGGGGCAGGCAAAAAATTCCGGGCGCACGGGGCATCCGGTGGAGACGGCGCGGCGGCCCCAGCGCTCCGCCACCGCGTCATATCCGGTGGCGATGCGCGTGGCCATATCGGCGAGCACACGGTTGGTAAAGCCCGGCTCCGCGTTGGGCTCAAAGATCACTGAAGGCAACCCTTCGACATTGGCCATCAGCATCATGGGACCAGCGGCGTAACCGCCAACTCCAAGGGCTGCAGCAAATCGATGCCGCCGCAATATCGCCGCCGAATCCCAGAATCCGGGCCCAAGCTGAGTGAGGTTGCGCGCTAGGCGCAATCCGCGGATGCCCTTCAGCCCAGACGAGCGAATCGTTTCCAGTTTCAATCCCGCTTCAGGGATCAGGCGCATTTCCATTCCGCGCTCCGTGCCGACAAAAATCACCTCGCGCCCGGGTTCGCGCGCCGTCCACTCGCGTGCCACAGCCAGCGCCGGAAAAACATGGCCGCCAGTACCTCCGCCCGCGATCAGCAGCTTCAAATTCGTGCGCTCCGCGCGTTCAATCCGCTTGCTGGCTGATGTTCAGCAATACGCCAGTAGCCAGCAGCATAACGAACAGGCTCGAGCCTCCGTAGCTTACAAACGGGAGCGGGATGCCCTTTGTCGGCATCATACCGAGCACAACACCCACGTTGATCAGGGTCTGGCTGACCACCATCACGGTGATGCCCAGCGCAAGAAAGCGCCCGAAATCATCGGGTGCGCGAAGTGCCGCACGCAATCCGCGCCAAGCATAGACGGCAAACAGTGCCAGCACGACAGCGGCGCCGATGAAGCCCAACTCCTCACACAATACCGCGTAGATAAAATCGGTGTGCGCTTCGGGAAGATAAAACAGCTTCTGCTTGCTCTCCATCAAGCCCACGCCCGTGAGGCCGCCCGAACCGACGGCGATTAACGACTGCACCAGTTGAAAGCCGCGTCCCTGAGGATCGATTTCAGGATGCAGAAAAGCGACGACGCGCTCGTAGCGATAAGAAACGTGCACGACGGCGAGATAAATAGCGGGGGCCGCCGCAGCGCCCGCTCCTAGAATGTACGTCCCGGAAAGCCCGGCAACGAACAAGATCGCAAGACTGATGACTAAAATCTCAAGCGCCGTACCCAAATCGGGCTCGATCACGATCAGGCCGAACATCGCGATCACCACTGCGGTGGCCGGCACGATGGTGGCGCCAAAATCGTTCACGCCAAAGCTGCGCGGCCGGCGCCGCAGCTCAAGGAACCATCCGAGGTAAAGGATCACGGCGAGCTTGGCCAGCTCCGACGGCTGCAGGCTGGCGGGTCCGAGGCGGATCCAGCGGTGGGTCGCGTGCGATTTATCGAGGAAGAAAACTCCGGCGAGCATCACCAGTACGACGCCCAGAAACGCGAACACGAATCGCGGCTCGCGCAGCCGCCGATAGTCAACATTCATCATGGTAAACAGGCCCGCCAGGCCCATCGCGAGCCACAGAAGCTGGCGCACCAAAAAGTGGTAGCCGTTGCCGTACTGCTCGCGCGCAGTAACCGCGGACGCGCTGAACACCATCACGGCCCCCAGCAGACACAGCGCGAGGGTCGCGAGGAACAGCCAGCGGTCGGTCTCCATTTTTCGAGGCATCGCTATCCTTTTCTCGTCGTACTCATCGTTGTCGGCTTCTCATCGTTCTGGCGCTGGCGTCAGGCGGGTTGCCTCAAGAGCACGCACCGTTTCTTTGAATACGCGGCCGCGATGCTCGTAATTCTCGAACTGATCGAAGCTCGCGCAAGCTGGCGCGAGCAGGACGGTATCGCCGGGGCGCGCGTGGGCAAATGCCAGCGCGAT
>Ga0182024_10014910_pt1 | contig 14965 bp, 12 predicted proteins | sample P32metaG_FD_120480 | JGI IMG/M metagenome (GOLD analysis project Ga0182024, IMG submission 120480) | Permafrost microbial communities from Stordalen Mire, Sweden - P3-2 metaG (Illumina Assembly) | ecosystem: Environmental > Terrestrial > Soil > Wetlands > Permafrost | place: Sweden: Stordalen... | reverse complement strand
ATTGAAGTGCGCCGCGGTACGGCGTCTGAATTATGACGATCTCCACTCTTTTCTCGGCCTGCGGCCGTCGAAAACCCGGATCGAAATGTTTCATTCGTTCCGCAATGATCTCGGCAAAGCCGCCCAGGAATATTGGCAACAGCGGCTGCCGATGATTCGCGACGGCGTGGTGTACCAGGGCCGCTACGAAAGGTTCCTGCGCCATTTCCGCCGCTTGCTGCGCCTGGTGCAGGGCAAGCGCCGGATCGAAAGGCTGTTCGAATGCCGGTCTCTCGACGAACAGAAAGAATATTTCGACCGCACCTGGAACACCTTGCAATGGCGGATGCTCTTCCGTCTGGCGTTCAATAAGCGGGTTCTGGCCAAGCGAGGCCTATCAGCCGACTATTTCCGTTTTGATGACGGGTCTTCGTCCTTCGCGGAAAGTTTTTTCCACCGCAGCAGGCGGGCGCTGCGGGAGATCCCGATCGCATCGAATTATTTTATCGCCCAGTATTTGCTCGGCCGGTACATCACCGCTGATGCCGTTCCAGACTACCTGCGCCGGGAGAATCTCTCGCTGCTTCGGGGCCGGCTCGACCGCATCCAGATCGTCACCGCTGGCGCGCAAACCTGGCTCACGAATCGCACGACGGCTTCCATTGATGCTTTCAGTCTATCGAATATCTGCGAGTTGATGAGTTCCGAGGAAACCGCGCTCACCTTCGAAGAAGTTGCTCGCACCGCCAAACCTGGGGCCAGGATTTGCTTCCGCAACCTGATCGTTCCGCGCGGAGTCCAATCGAACCTCGCATCGAAGATCCAGCTCCAGAAGGACTGCAGTCGCGACCTTCTCGATCAGGATCGTTCGTTTGTGTACTCGCGAGTTCAGGCCTACGTTGTCGCCATGCAGCAAAGCGCTGCGGCAGACTAAGCTCAGTACCACGCCCGGTCCTCGCTGACCGCCAGTCGCGCCCGAAGGAAAGCCGGTTTTCCGACGAGTTACGGTTCAGCGTCTTCGAGATTAGGCGTACACCAGTGCGTCAAGGGTTAGGCTAAAACTCCGACCGTCCGGGATAAGCGCGCGCGAGGTCGCCAGATTAGCGCGCCTTCTCGATCCACTGCGACGTCTACCAGGAGGAGGGCATCGATGCCGTAGACGACAGCGCTAAAGCTCTTGAAGAGCATTCATTTGGCGAGGTTGGATCGTCTCGAATTGGACCATAGCTCAAATAGCGGGGACGTTCGATCCGGCATTGCAGGTAGCACGTCCCGGTTCCATCCGGGCCATATGGCGGCAGCAGGCAATCGCCGGGAGCCGCCTGTGGCTGGGTAAATCGGGTCTACAGGCTTGGACTACCCGCCAATGGCGTTCCCGAAGTCTCGTAAAATTCATGAAATAGGATAGTTATGGGCCGACGAATCGTTTTTGCCGCAAGATAACTCAAAGTCCACAGATTCCATAGTTTCAAGCTGAGACAGGTACTCGCCCGTGCTGGCACGTGCTAATCTATGCCGTAAGTTGGCAGCGATTGAGGTGTCTCAAACATGCGGCAATTAGGCGGGCTCCGGCGGAAGTGGGCCGTGGCCGTGTTGTTGGCCGCGATGCTCGGATTCGTGGTTGCGGGGCGCCTGCACGCCCAGACTCCGCCAAAAACTTCCCCCTCCACGGACGCGCGCGATCGCAACATCCAGGGTCACGACCTGCTCGAGAAGCAGCAATACAATCAAGCCATCGCCATGTTTCACCAAGCGCTTGCGATCCAACCGGATTTCGCCGAGGCCATGGGCAACCTGGCCCTGGCCCTCGATGCCACCGGCAAAGACGACGAGGCTCTCGGCCTTTTTCAGCGAGCCATCGCGTTGCGCCCGAACGACGCCATCCTGCGCAGCAATCTCGGCCTGACCCTCTTTCATCAGGGGAAATTCGACGACGCCATCGCGGCATACCGCAAAGCGCTCGAGCTGCGGCCCGATTTTCCGGAAGCCTACAATGGCCTGGGCGCCTGTCTCTACAACCAGGGGAAAGCTTCGGAAGCGATAAGCGCTTACGGTCAGGCCCTCGGCCTGCGTCCCGGCTATTATGACGCGCTCAACAACCTGGCCGCCGCCCTCGATTCGCAGGGCCGCTCGAAGGAAGCGATTCCGCTGTTCGAGCGCGCGCTCAAGGCCAAGCCCGATTCCCGGGAAATTTTGGAGAATTACGCGCACGCGCTGCAACAGTCCGGGCGCACCGATGACGCCATCGCCAGCTACAGTATTCTGGTCGCGCAGAACCCCAACGATTCCGCCTCTTGGGCCCATCTCGGCACTCTTTATTCCGGGCAGCGCCGTTATCCCGACGCCGTCTCCGCCTTTCAGAAGAGTCTGGAGGCCCAGCCGCAGCAGCCCGAGGTGCTGTTCGATTTGGGACTGGCGCTGAATGACCTACGAAAGTTCGACGACGCGATCCTGGAGTTTCAAAAAGGTTTGGAGATTCGACCGAACGATCCTAGCGGCCTGTATTGTCTGGGCAACGCCTATTACGGTGAGAAGAACTACGGCAAGGCCACCGATACTTTTCAGCTTGCGCTGAGCCAAAAATCTGATTTCCCAGAAGCTCTGGCCGGGTTGGGCGCCGCACAATTCGCCCAGGGAAATATGAGCGGGGCCATCACTACCTACCAGAAGGCTATCGAATTGCGTCCGAATGACGCCAACGTTCGCTTCAACCTCGGGAATGCCTACTACGCCAATCGCAATTTTTCCTCTGCCGCCGACAGCTATCGGGCAGCGATTCAAAACAAACCCGATTTCGCCCGCGCCCACTACAATTTAGGCATGGCCCTCACCAGCCAGAAAAATCACAAAGCGGCCAAGGCCGAATTCGAGCAGGCCCATCGGCTGGACCCGAATATGCCGGAATCCCCGGCAGCGAACGACCGCTAGCTGTGCCGCCAGTCTGCCGTAGCGGCGCTTTTGCGCGCAGGCAGATGCGCGGAGGCAGACCATTTACTTATCACCATCCTCGCTTTATGCTCTCCACGTTCCGCGTTCGCGCCCTGCGCTGGGAGGATACCCGTGGCACTTGCAGCCTTTTTTGGTTTCGTGATTATTGTCGCCTTAGTGGTTCTTGTCCTGATCGTGATGTACAACGGCCTGGCCAGCCTGCGCGTGCAGTGCGACAACGCCTGGGCCGATATCGACGTCCAACTCAAGCGCCGCTATGATTTGATCCCCAATCTCGTGGAGACCGTGAAGGGCTACGCCTCGCACGAGCGCGAAACGCTGGAAGGCGTTGTGGCCGCGCGTAACCAGGCCATGAGCACCACCACGCCCGCCGCCAAGGCGGAGGCCGAAGGTTTGCTGACCCAATCGCTGCGCCAGGTCTTCGCGCTGGCCGAAGCCTATCCGCAACTTCGCGCCGTGGAGAGCTTCACCCAGCTTCAGGGAACGCTGAACCAGATCGAAGACACGATCCAGAATGCCCGCCGCTACTACAACGCGGTGGTGCGCGATCTGAACACCAAGATCGTGGTTTTCCCCTCGAACATCATTGCCGGAATGTTTGGTTTCAAGCCGCGCGAGTTCTTCGAGATTTCCGCGCCGGCCGAAAGGGAAGCGCCCAAGGTGAGCTTCGGTGGCGCCAGTGCCGCGCAGTAAGCTCAGGCGCACCACCGCAAGACGCGTGATTCGCTTGGCGTGTTGGGGCTGCCTGCTGGCAAGCCTGAGCCTGGCCGCGCTTCCGGCGGCGGCACGTCAGCTCACCATCCAAAATTTCCACGCGGAAGTCACCGTACATCCAGACTCCACGATAGAAGTTACGGAGACCATCGAAGCGCACTTTTCCGGCGAGTGGCATGGTCTCTACCGTACCATCCCCGTTGAATACCGCACCCCACAGGGCCTGAACTATACCTTGCACGTCAAAGTTCTAAGCGTCGCCGACGACAGTGGCGATTCCCTGAAATACGAAATCTCCACCGAGCACGGCTATAGGAAATTCAAGCTCTACGTCCCGAATGCGGTGGATGCCACCCGCACCGTGGTTCTGCGCTACAGCGTGAGCGATGCCTTGCGTTTCTTCGACGATCACGACGAGCTCTATTGGAATCTTACCGGCGACGAATGGGATGTCCCCATCCAGCACGCCGCGGGTCGCATCATTCTGCCCGCAGGCGTCACCGGAATTCGCAGCCTGGCCTTCACCGGTGCGCGCGGATCGCGAGAGGAAGACGCCGACCTAACCACCTCCGACAACGAAGTGCAGGTAGTGATGCGCCGCGTGCTGTCTTTCCACGAGGGGTTGACGCTGGTGGTCGGCTGGGACAAAGGCTTCGTGCGACCGCCATCGGCAGCCGCGAAGTTCTGGCGAACGTTCGAAAGCAATTGGCCATTCGCGATTCCGGTTTTTGTTTTTCTGGCGATGTTCTATGTGTGGTGGACGCGCGGCCGCGACCCCCAGCACGAATCCATTACCGTTCAGTATGAACCCCCCGACAAATTAACACCGGGCGAATGCGGCGCGCTGGTGGATAGCGAAGCCGCCATGCCGGACATCACCGCGACGCTGGTGGACCTGGCGGTGAAGGGCTACATCACCATCGAGGAAAAAGACGAGAGCCATATGATGGGCCTCACACACAGGAAGAATTATCTCTTCCACCTGAAAAAACCTGCCGCCGAGTGGGTCGGCGCTCGCCCGCACGAAGTCGAAATGCTCTCGGCTCTGTTCGATTCCGGAAGCATCGATGTGGTCAGCCTGGCCGATCTTCAGAACCACTTCTATACGCACTTGCCCGCGATTCGCGACCGCATCTTCGACGCCTTGGTGCTCGATAACTACTATCTCCATCGCCCCGATCTGGTCCGCCAAAAATATCTCGGCGCCGGAATTATGATTGGCTTGTTCATGGCGGTGCTGGGCGGATATATCGCCAACGCCGCCGGGATGGCAACGCTCCCATGGGCCATCGCTGGCATCATCACCGGTGTGGTGATCTGCATTTTCGGCCATTGGATGTCGGCGCGAACGATTACCGGAGTGCGTACTCTGGAAAAAGTGTTGGGCTTCGAGGATTTCCTGGCGCACGTCGAAAGCGACCGCTTCGAGCGCGTCATCAAGACCCCCGAAATGTTCGAAAAGTTTCTGCCTTATGCCATGGCGCTGCACGTGGAAAAGAAATGGGTGCAGGCCTTCGCCACCATCGCTCTGACCCCGCCGAGTTGGTATCAAGGCGGGTATCCCGGCGGATACAACGCACTCTTCCTGATGAACAGCTTGAACATGATGTCGATGCAGGCGGGCTCAGTAATGGCCTCCGCCCCGCGAAGCTCCGGCGGTTCCGGCTTCAGCGGCGGGGGTGGAGGAGGCGGCTTCGGCGGTGGCGGTGGAGGCGGCTTCTAGCGCGTAGCGCCGCCGTAGTCGCCGTTGTGGCATGGCCAATCCTGGCGGTGGCGGCCCCAAAACCCTCAAACATTTCGTGGCTCGGAACGCGAGCACAGTCCACCGGTCGATTCCAATGGTTGGGAAGGGCGGGTGTTTTGACTTCAGAGTCGACCGTCGTCCGAGAACCCTACACCCGATCTTGATGCACCGCTAGCCGTTGGTTTTTAGCGCCCCGTGCGAACGGCTAGTGTGCCCGCAGTTCATGCACCGCTAGCAGCGTGTTGCCTCGCGCGTCGCTGTGATAGGTGACTTTCACATGGTCACCTGGCGCGATACCAGGTGCAGGTTTCAATAACCGAAACTCAACAGTTTCGCCCGGCGCCCCCGCTGCGCCGTCGGCCAAAGCCAGCGTCAACAAGTCCTTCCGCAGTGAGATCACTCGGCCAATCGCCAGCTTCCTCCTACCGGCTTCCGCAAATTTCCGCGTTCCGAACATCGCATCGAGCCAGCCGTGTTCCTGCACCCCCTCTTCTTCTATCTGCCTCGACCACACGCTCAGAATGCTCGACCGGTTAAGATAACCAACCATCCTCTCCGGATCTTCGCGCGTCACCACCGGAAGACGCCCGATATTATTTTGCAGCATTCGAAGCAGCGCATCGAAAGTCCGTTCGTCACTGAACGCAACGATTGGTTTGTGTCCACCAGCCTTGGCGACCGTGGTTCGCCCAGCGGGATCTTCTTCCAGCGCGCGCCGCAAGTCTCCCTGCGTGACCAGGCCCACCAAGCAGCCATCCGCCGAGGAAATGGGCAGACCTTCGCTCAAACTGAATTGCCGCTCTCCGCGTCCGATGCGCGCACTAAGCTCACCCACGGTCATATCCGACGGGATCGGAACCACGTCCTTGCGCATCACTTCGTCTACGCGAACCGAGTTCAGCACGTTGGCTTCGTATTCCCCGGGCACGTGCAGGCCGCGCCGCGCCAGCTTCTCCGTCATAATCGAATGCGGAAGGTAGTGCAGCGCGATCAGATCCGCGATCACGCAGCACAACATCAGCGGGAGAATAGCGTTGTAGTCGCGCGTAATCTCAAACGCGAAAACGATAAACGTGAAGGTAGCTCGCGATGCCGCGCCGAATACCGCGGCCATCGCCACCAGCGCGAACGCGCCGGGCGACAGATGCGCTCCCGGGATCAGGCGGTCGATCCCGATCGCAAAAGCCCCGCCCATCGCGGCGCTGGACATGAACATCGGAGCGAGCAACCCGCCGGATGTTCCCGACCCCAGCGAAATCATCAGCGCGATGGATTTGAAGACGGCGATAGCAATCAGCAGATGCAGCGCAAGGTTGCCGTTCAGGATGTCCGAGATCGTGTCGTAACCGACGCCCAGCACGCGAGGAACGAAGTATCCGATGATCCCCAGTCCCAGCGCACCGATCGCGGGGTGCCACAAGTCATCAATAGGCAGGCGCTCGAATTGGTCTTCCACCCAGTACAGGATCTTGGTATACGCAATCGCCGCCACGCCGCACAGCAATCCCAGCAAAAGGTAAAACGGCAAGCCATGCAGAACATCGAAGTCCACGTTGGACATCGTGAACATCGATTTCTGTCCGAGCAAAATCGCCCGCGTACTGGTGGCCAGCACGCTGGCGATCACCAGCGGAATAAACGAGCGGCCGCGAAACTCAAATAACAAAAGCTCGATCGCCAGAATCACGCCGGCGATGGGCGTATTGAACGTTGCCGCCATGCCCGCGCATGCGCCGCTGGCCAGCAGCACTTTTCGTTCCACCGCGGTGGTGGCGAGCAATTGCCCGACCAGCGAGCCGAATGCTCCGCCGGTCTGAATGATCGGTCCCTCCGCACCGAACGGACCGCCGGTCCCAATGGCAATGGCCGCGGAAAGCGGCTTCAGGATGGCGACTTTGGCTTCAATCCGGCTGCGCGATTGCAGCACCGCCTCCATCGCTTCCGGAATTCCGTGCCCTTTGATCTTGTCCGAGCCGTACTTGGCCATGAAGCCGACCACGATTCCGCCGGCCACCGGAATCAGAATTATCCACGCACCCAGCGGCGAATGTTCCGGGCTCCGAAAGTGAAAAGAGAGCTCATGATAAAAAGCGAGGTTAGTGAATAGGCCAATCATGTCGTACAGCACGAACGCGATCAGCCCCGCCAGGATTCCGATGACCGCAGCCAGCAGGGAAATCAGGCTGATCCGGTAGCCGGGCGCTGATGCGGATTCGGCGGACGCTGCTGGTAGCGCCGCCGTAGCCGAGTTGAAAAACGGAAGTCTCACGAACGTTCCCTATGCTTCGAAACGCTTCGAAATTTTCGCACCGGCCGGTCAGCTGGTTTGAGGATTTCTTCCAGCGTGGCGATCAGTTCACGGCCCGCGGTCTGTAATTCCACCGAATGCACGGCGGCGATCTGCTCCACCATGCACTCGCCACTCGGGGTGAGCCGCAGGAAAACCTCGCGGTGATCTCTAGGGTTGTGCGATCGCCGGACCAGGCGCCGGGCTTCCAGCCGGTTGATGAGTTCTACCGTGCTGTGATGCCGGATCACCATTCGGCCGGCGAGTGTTCCCACCGTGGGATCCACACTGGGCGGCAGGCCTTTGATTGCCAGCAGCAATTGATATTGCTGCGGCTCGAGCCCTGCGTCGCGAGCCGCGCCCGCGCTGAAATTTAGGAAGCGGCGAATGGCGTAGCGGAAGTCTCCGATGGCAAAGTAGTTCGGTTTGGAAGGGGTGTGGCTGGACATGTTCTAATTATATCGTAATACGATATAAAAGGACACGCCGTGCTCCGCTGGAGTGGGTTATCGATACAGTTCCTGGCCTCCCGGAGTTCGCCGTTGTGCACAACCACCCTGGTGGGGGGTCTTAAAACCGTGAGCGTTCTTCAATTGAGAATGTGAACGCCTCACCAACGCCGAAGTAAAATGGGGCTGGGCAATAAAATGCGAGCAAGATTCCGGCTCAGTTGTTCACTTTAGTGTTGATCGCGTTTGGCAGTTAAAACGATTTGTGTTTCGGGGGTCCACACAACCGGGGTGTGGTTGCGCACAACCACCGGGCTCACAGCGTGCACCACGCTAGATGTGTTTGCGGAAGGCCTTTTGCGTTTTGATGTGCTGGTAACCCAGCTTTTCGTAAAAAACATGCGCGCGGTCACGAATCACGTTAGAACGCAGCCCAATTTCCGTGCAGCCCCGTTCGCGCGCCCAATCCTCGGCATAGGCGAGCAGCCGCCGGCCGAGCCCTTGCGAGCGAAAGCGCGCGTCCACCACGAATGACGCGAGCTCAGCGTGTGCGTCGGAGGTGATGCCCCAAACCACGTAAATATCCAGCACCGCAGCGATTTCGCCGGCACCAGTTTCGGCAACCAGCACCGCGTTTCCGTCGTGCGCGAGCACGCCGCGTAGACGCGTTTCAAGTTGCTCGCGCGTGGACGGATAGCCAAGCTGCCCGCAGAGTTCCGCGATGCGCGCGGCGTCCTCAATCTTTGCAGGCTTCAGGACCGGAGCATCAGGTAGTGATGGCATAGCCACGAAAGTTCTCCCCTCCCGGCAGCAGCGCTAAAACACTTTCTCGGAATCAAGCAGGATCGTCACCGGTCCGTCATTGGTGATTTCCACCGACATGTGGGTCTGAAAAATCCCGGTCGCCACGCGCACTTCCAACGCCTGCGCGGCACGAACTAATTCCTCATACAGCGCTTTGCCCTGATCGGGCGGAGCCGCTTCGATGAAACTCGGCCGGCGTTGCCCGCGCGCGTCGCCGTACAACGTGAACTGCGAAATGGCCAGCAGCTCGCCGCGAGTGTCCAGCAGCGACAGATTCATTTTGCCCTGCGGATCACTGAAAATCCTCAGGTTGATGATTTTTTCCGCCATGGCCGCAGCGGTCGCTGCCGTATCGTTGCGTCCCACCGCAATCAGCGCAGCGATCCCCGCGCCGATCTGCCCCACGATTTGCCCCTCGACGCTAACTCGCGCCTGCGTTACGCGTTGCAACACCGCTCGCATGTTCGATTCCTCTCGGTCCTTAACGCTGTGACTCCAGAAATTTGTGAATCCCTTTATACCTCGTTCCGAGCCGGGTTACGTAGCGTTGTCGGGCAACAAACCGCTGCCCCCAAGAGCCGCCACCATGAGGTCACACACGCAAGCGTGGCATCGGCAATCTTGTCGGTGGGGAGGTCGGCACAATAATATTTCCGGCCGATCAATGCGAACACCAGCCCCGCGTCCAAGATGACCCGGCGAACCTAACCACGATCCTGGCCGAATGAGTTACAAATTCCCGATTCGAGCGCCCCATCCAGTCGCCCAATCCAGCCTGCCAGTTCGGATTGACCTCAACGAGCCGCCCCTCCAATATGGTGCGGTAGGAAAGTGATTGCCCCCACTTAGCCGCAGCGCGCCCCCAGCAATTCGCGGCCACGGGAAATGGAGGTCTCATCGGCGCATGAATGAAAGCACGCCAACAAAAGGAACCGCGCGATGGCTCACCCCCGGTGTGCTCGGCATTGGTCTCGCGAGTTTGCTTTCCGACTGGGGCCATGAAGCGGCCACCGCCATCCTTCCCGCGTTTCTCGCCAGCTTGGGAGCGCCCGCCTACGCCCTCGGCGTGATCGAGGGCGTCTCCGACGGCCTTTCCACTTTTGCAAAACTCGCCGGAGGATGGATTGCCGATCGGCCGCATCTGCGCAAAGCTGCGAGCGTCGCCGGATATCTAGACACCGCACTCTCCACCTGCGCTTACGCCTTCGCTCACAGTTGGCCGGCTGTGCTAGTCCTGCGCGCGCTGGGCTGGATGGGCCGCGGCAATGGCCCTTCGCGCGATGTGCTGCTGTCCTCCGCCGTCGTGCCAGAACAAATCGGCCGTGCCTTCGGCTTCGAGCGCGCTATGGATTCGGCCGGCGCGGTGGCTGGTCCGCTGTGCGCAGCGGCACTGATCGGCGCGCTAGGAACGCGCGGCGTATTGAAATGGACCTTCGTGCCAGGCACGCTTGCGGCCCTGGCATTTCTTTTCCTGGTCCCTGGAAGCGAAAAACCCACCCATCGCGCGCCGCATGGATTTGCGTCCAGTCTAAAGAAATTGTCTCCGCGATTTCGCCGATTTCTTGTGGGTGTGTTCGCGCATGGCGCGGGAGACTTTGCACCCACGCTGTTGATCCTCCGCGCGGCGCAAGTTCTCGCTCCGCGAGTGGGCACCGTCCGGGCAGCGGTGCTCTCCGTGGGGCTCTATACCTTCCACAACATTGTGAACGCCGCAGTTTCGTATCCCGCCGGGGCGCTGGGCGACCGCATCCATAAGCGGGGAATTCTCGCGGTAGGCTACGCGATGGAAGCCTTGATGTGCGCCGGTTTCATATTCGCGCCACCCACCCTCGCCATGCTGTCTCTGCTTTTCGCCCTGGCGGGAATTCACGGCGCGATCAAGCAGTCTCTCGAAAAATCGCTGGCCGCGGAATTGTTGCCGGAGGAAACGCGCGGTTCGGGATTCGGCGTCCTCGCGGCGGTAAACGGAATCGGCGACCTGGTATCGAGCGTAGTGGTAGGCGTGCTGTGGTCCAGCGTGGGAGCCGCAGCGGGTTTTATCTACGCGGGTCTGCTAACGTTCAGCGGCGCCGCGCTGATTTACTTTTACCTGTAGGCCGGCGTTTAGCCGCGCGCTTTCTGGGCGCGGGCTGGCATTGCGGACAGAAATGCGTGCTGCGTCCGGCCACCATGGTGTGACGGATCAAGGTGCCGCAGCGAAAACACTTCTTGGTGTCTCGCTGATAGACGCGATGGCACGCCTGAAACTCGCCCGGATTCCCATTCGAATCGCGGTAATTGGAAATCGACGACCCACGCTTGGCAATTGCCTCGTTCAACACCTTGCGAACCGCTTTGTACAACCGGCGAACCGCCTGGCGATCCAGGCTCGCCGCCAGACGTGCCGGGTGGATGCGTGCCCACCACAAACATTCGTCGCTGTAGATATTTCCCATGCCGCGCAAAACGCTTTGATCCAGCAGCAATGCCTTGATCCGCGATTTATGCTCGCCAATTTTCGCGCGAAATTCGTCCTCGCTCACTTCCAGCGGCTCCGCCCCCAGGTGTCCCAGCATTTCGCGGTGGCCATCCGCGGAAACCAGCGCCATGCGGCCAAAGCGGCGTGGATCGATGTAGCGCAGGTCGCGGCCATCGTCGAGCTCGAAGTACACATGGGTATGGGCCGCCGCCGGAGCTTCCCGCGGGCTGGTAATAAGCTGACCGGTCATTCCCAGATGTACGATCAAGTGGTGCTGTGCGGAAGAGTTTCCGGTGCCCGCGTGCAGATCGAACACCAGAAATTTCCCCATGCGCCGCACCGCATCAATACGCTTTCCGGGAGTGTGCATTTCGAGCGCTGCCGGATCGTCGATGAAATCGGTTTTGCCCAGCCGCGTAGCCAGAATCCGCCGCCCCGGCAGCGTTTCGCGCAAGCCGCGCACTACCGTCTCGACTTCAGGAAGTTCCGGCATCAGAGAGATGGCCTCCGGCAAAGGTAACACAGACCCAAAGAGCCCGTGCTAAACTCCCCAGCGTTCCCCAGGGCAGACCAAATGAAAAATGTGAATCGTGCAGTTCAGCTATTGGCGGTAGCAGTCCTTACGTTAGCTTTTGCCGCCGCGTCATCAGCTCAAATAGGTCCGCAAACAGCGCCGCACACCGTAGCCATCCGTGCGGGCAACGTGATCGATCCCGCCACCGGGGCCGTCGCCAAAAATCAGATCATCATCGTCGAGAATGGAAAAATTAAATCGGTTGGCGGATCCACCGCGATTCCCGCCGACGCCCAGGTAATCGACCTCTCGCAGGAATGGGTGACCCCCGGACTGATCGACGCGCACACTCACATCACCTTGGTCATGGCCGTTGGCGCGCCGCTCGAAACCGCCTAACTCGAAGAGAGCTCCGCCCACCGCGCGCTCCGCGGCCTGAAAACCGCCCAAGATATTCTTTGGGCCGGGTTCACTGCGGTCCGCGACGTCGGCAACGATGCCGACTACGCCACCGAAGACGTTCGCCGCGTCGTGAATGCCGGATGGTTCGACGGTCCCACCATCCAAAGTTCCGGAAAAATCATTGGCCCTTTCGGAGGCCAGTCCCATAACATCCCGGCCGAGCAAGGTCCGTTCTGGCGCTGGGAATATATCGACGCCGATGGCGCCCAGGAAATCCGCCACGCCGTCCGTGAAAATATTTATTACGGCGCCGATCTGATCAAGCTGGCCGCCGATAACAGCGACTTCCACTATTCGCTCGACGAGATTCGCGCGGCGGTGGACGAGGCGCACCACGCCAATCGGCCGGTAGCCGTCCACGTGTACGGCGGCGAAGCGGCGCGCAACGTGATCGAAGGCGGCGCCGACTCCGTCGAGCACGGATTCGATTTCGATGACGACCTCCTCAAGCTCACCAAGGAAAAGGGCCTGTTCCTGGTGGGCACCGATTTTCCGCTCGCGCACCTGCAGTTCATGACCGGCGTGAATGACAGCTTTTCGAGCGCCGAACACATGGACCAGAAAATTCTCCATCGTCTCCGCCGCGCCCACGAACTCGGAGTGAAGATGGCTTTCGGTTCGGACACGGTGATCGAAATGCCCCACCGCACCCGCGCCGATCTGATGCTCGATTATCTGGGTGAGTTCACCAAGGCCGGCATCCCGCCCGCGGAAATTCTGAAGGACTGGATCACCAACCCCGCAATTCTGATGCGCCTCGACAAGGAGCGCGGTTCGATCGCTTCCGGGTTTGCCGCCGACATCATTGCCACGCCGGCCAGCCCACTGGACGACCCGGAAAACCTGCGCAAAGTGAACTTTGTGATGAAAGACGGAAAGATTATTCGCAAAAACTGAACCGCATGCGCCGTAGTTAACCGGCCGCCGTTTGCAAAGTTGCAGAGCATGGGCACCCGAATAAGCTTCGCCCAGGGCACCCTATGAAAAAACGGAAGTTCATAGCTGGACTGTTCGCCGCGATACTGGCGGTAGCCACCGCGTCGTCGGCCCAAATAGGTCTGCAACCGGCGCCGCATACCATAGCTGTCCGCGCGGGAAACGTGATCGATCCCGCCACGGGAGCCATCGCCAAGAATCAGGTCATCATCGTCGAGAACGGAAGAATTAAATCGGTCGGCGCGTCCACCGCGATTCCCGCGGACGCCCAGATGATCGACCTCTCGCAGGAATGGGTGATCCCTGGCCTGATGGACGCGCACACCCACATCACCTTCGAAATGCCCGTCGGCGTCCCGTTCGAATCATCGTACCTCGAAGAAAGCTCCGCGCACCGCGCATTGCGGGGCCTGAAAAACGCGCAAGATATGTTGTGGGCTGGGTTCACCGCGGCCCGCGACGTAGGCAACGATGCCAACTATGCCAGCATAGACGTTCGCCGCGCGATTGTGGCCGGATGGTTCGATGGTCCGACGATTCAAACTTCCGGGAAAATCATCAGCCCGTTCGGCGGACAGTCAAAACACTTTCCGCCGGAAACAGGCCCGTTCTGGCGCTGGGAATATGTCGATGCGGACGGAGAGCAGGAGATTCGCCACGCCGTCCGTCAAAATATCTACTACGGAACCGATTTGATTAAGCTCGTCGCGGACAATGGGCCTTACCATTATTCGGTCGAGGAAATTCGCGCGGCGGTGGATGAAGCGCATCACGCCAATCGTCCTGTGGCGGTTCACGTGGTCGGCGGCGAAGCAGCGCGCAACGTGATCGAGGGCGGCGCCGATTCCGTGGAGCACGCTTTCGATTTCGACGACGATCTGCTCAGCCTCACCAAAGCAAAAGGCATATTCATGGTGGGCACCGATTTCCCGCTCGAGCACCTGAAACGGATGGCCGGCGCCAAGGCTGGTCCCGCCGTTTCCGAGAAAGAACACGACAAAATTGTCCATCGCCTGCGTCGTGCCCACGAACTCGGAGTGAAAGTTACTTGCGGTTCAGACTGCGTGGATGAACTGCCGAACCACACCCGCGCCGACATGATGCTCGATTATCTGGCGGAATACACCGCGGCCGGCATTCCGCCCGCGGCAATTCTAAAATACTGGATCACCAATCCCGCCACGCTCATGCGTCTGGATAAAGAGCGCGGTTCGATCGCTGCTGGTTTTGCCGCAGACATTATCGCCACGCCGGCTAGCCCGTTGGACGATCCGCAAAACCTGCGCAAAGTGAATCTCGTAATGAAAGACGGAAAAATAATCCGCAAGCCCTGAGGACGGACTCGGTTAGCCAACTCTGGAAATGAAATTCGGGGCGGCGGGTTCGCTCGCTACGGCAGTGGGATACCGGGCGAAGCGACCAACCCAGCCATCCGCAGCACTTCGGTATATTCTTCTTCGGTCAGCGGGGAAATCGTCAGCCGCGTATTCTTCAAAAACTTCACTTTCCGCAGCGGCTTATTGTCCCGCAGTTCCGCCAGCGTCACCGGGCGCGGCAAACGCTCCACCGCCCGCAAATCCGTAACCAGTTTCTTTGACTCCGGGTCGTGTGGATCGAGATAAGGATCGCGCGTCACTTCCGCCATGGCGTAAAGAGAGTGGTCCGGCTT
>Ga0182024_10014909_pt1 | contig 14966 bp, 10 predicted proteins | sample P32metaG_FD_120480 | JGI IMG/M metagenome (GOLD analysis project Ga0182024, IMG submission 120480) | Permafrost microbial communities from Stordalen Mire, Sweden - P3-2 metaG (Illumina Assembly) | ecosystem: Environmental > Terrestrial > Soil > Wetlands > Permafrost | place: Sweden: Stordalen... | reverse complement strand
GCGATGGAGAAATAGCTCATGGAACACCCGGCTGCCGGCCTAAGCTGAAAACGGGCCGGGCGATGGGGAGTTCCAAGGGGGCTCACAATTTGCCGGCTTGTTGCTCCAGCGTCTCGCGTTTCATTTCCAGCGCCAGCCAAAGTTCCTCATTGGCGTCTCGAATGGCGGCGCGTTCGGCAAGCTGGGCCGACAAACGCGCGAATTTATCGGGATCCCCGCTGTACAATGAGGGATCGGAAAGCGCGTCCTGCAAGGTAGCGATTTCCCGGTTCAGGCTTTCGATCCGCTCCGGCAAGCTGTTCAAGGCATGCTGGTCAGAGAATGACAATTTTACGGCGCTCTCGCGCGCGGGGCGGGATTTGGCCCCTTTGCGCCCCGCTCTGGGCTGGGGCGCGGTAACGCCTTCGCCCCGTTGCGCCACCATGTCGGAATAACCCCCGGCATAGGCGGCAAAGCGTCCCTCGCCTTCCGCCATCACCGTCATAGTCGCGACCCGGTCCAGGAAATCACGGTCATGGCTCACCACTAGGACTGTGCCGGGGTAATCGCCCACCGTCTCTTCCAGCAGGTCCAATGTCTCAAGATCCAAGTCGTTGGTGGGCTCGTCCAGCACCAGCAGATTGGACGGCAGCGCAAACAGCCGGGCAAGCAGCAGCCGCGCCCGCTCGCCGCCCGACAGCACTTTCACCGGCGTGCGCGCTTGCGCGGGCGTGAACAAGAAATCCTGCATATAGCTCATCACATGGCGGGGCTTGCCGCCCACATAAACCGTATCGCCGCCGCCCGAGAGCGCATTTGCGAGATTGTCTTCGGGATGCAGCGCCGCCCGGTTCTGATCCAGCCGCGCCAATTCCAGGCTGGTGCCCATTTTCACATTGCCGGCGTCAGGCTTGAGCACGCCGGTCAACAGATTGAGCAGCGTGGTTTTGCCGGCGCCATTGGGTCCCACAATACCCACCCGGTCGCCGCGATGGATGCGCAAGGTGAAATCCCGGATCACCTGTTTGTCGCCGAAGCTTTTTGCCACGCCTTTGGCATCGATCACTTTGGTCCCGGCCTGGCTGCCTTCGATCGCCTCCATCTTCACGCTGCCTAGCTGCTTTAATTCCTGGCGCCGTCCCTGGCGCAATTGATTGATCCGCGCCAACCGTCCCTGATTGCGCTTGCGCCTCCCGCTTCTTCCATGGGTAAGCCAATCCAGTTCATTGGCGATCTTGCGGTCGCGCTTGTGGCGTTCGCTCTCTTCCTGTTCCAAAGCCGCGTCGCGCCAATCCTCAAAAGCGGCGAAGCCGTGATCCAACCGCTGCGTCTGGCCGCGATCCAGCCACACCACCGCGCGGGAAAGATTTTCCAGGAAGCGACGGTCATGGCTGATCAGGACCAGCGCGCCATGCATCGCTTTGAGTTCGCTCTCCAGCCATTCGATGGCCGGCAGATCGAGATGGTTGGTGGGCTCATCGAGAAGAAGAATGTCGGGCCTGGGCGCCAGCACCCGCGCCAAAGCCGCCCGGCGGGCCTCGCCGCCGGACAGTGTCGCGGGCGCCTCGAGCCCGCTGAGACCCAGATGGCCCAGCAAGTAAAAAGCACGATTGGGATCATCGCCCGGCTGAAGCCCCGCCTCGACATAATCATGCGTGGTGGCATAGCCCAAGAGATTGGGTTCCTGGGGCAGATAGCGGATGGTGGCGCCGGGCTGGGCGAAACGTTCGCCGGAATCCGCTTCGATCATGCCGGCCGCGATCTTGAGCAAGGTGGATTTGCCCGAGCCGTTGCGGCCCACCAGGCAAAGCCGTTCGCCTTCGCCCACACTGAGTTCCGCGCCATCCAGGAGCAGCGTGTTGCCGAAGCGGATATGGATGTCCTTGAGAAAGAGCAGCGGCGCCATCTAGACCCTCGGGCTTTTCATATGTCTCGATTCTGCAATCAAGCGCGAAAAAGCGCTTTCGCGTTATGCATCATGGAATATCACGGCAATACAAGTTTTCCTTACGTAGCAGGATGAATTGGAGCCCGGGCCCACATGGGCCTAGAATGGCTTGAAAAAGGCAAAAGGGAATCCGAAAGTCCGACACATGACCAAAACCACTCGCCGCAAATTCCTCAAAACCGCTTTGGCCGGCGGCGCCGGTGTAGCGGCCGCCCTTCCCGCCCGCGCCGACGATTACGTTACGCCGTCGATGACGACGCCGGGCGGGCCCTTCACCGCCTATGGCATGCCGTCCCCGCACGAGGCCGACGTCAAACGCCTGGTGAGACCGCCGGGAATTTCGCCCGGCACCGGCGCCTGCCAGACCCCGCTCGAGCAGTTGGAAGGCATCATCACGCCCAATGGGCTGCATTTTGACCGTAATCACAATGGCGTGGCCGACATCGATCCCAAGACGCACAGGCTTCTGATCCATGGTCTGGTGAAGACGCCACTGGAATTTTCGGTGGATGCGCTCATGCGCTATCCCCGCGTGAGCGAGATGCATTTCATGGAATGCGGCGGCAACAGCGGCGCCCTCGGCGGGCCTCAGCCTGTGCAGGCCACTGCGGGCGGGATTCACGGACTCTTGTCATGCGCCGAATGGACCGGCGTGAAACTGGGAACGCTGCTGGATGAAGCGGGCGTTCAGCCCGAGGGCAAATGGATCCTGGCGGAAAGCGCCGACGCCGCCAGCCTGTCGCGCTCCATCCCGCTGGCCGAAGCACATGAACAGGGCATCATCGCCATGTTCCAGAACGGAGAGCGCATTCGCCCCGAACAGGGTTATCCCATGCGCCTGTTGATGCCGGGGTGGGAAGGCAATCTCAACATCAAATGGCTGCACCGGATTCAGGTCACGCCGGGGCCGACCATGACCAAGGACGAGACCTCGAAATACACCCAGTCCTTGAAGGACGGCAAAGCTCGCCAGTTCAATTTCATCCAACCGGTTAAATCGGTGATCACCCGGCCATCCGGCAACATGACCATGAATGGTCCAGGCTATTACGAGATCTCCGGCCTTGCCTGGTCGGGCCATGGCAAGATCACCAAAGTGGAAATCTCTATGGATAACGGCGCGACCTGGGTCGACGCGGAAATGCCGGGACCCATCCTGTCCAAATGTCTCACGCGGTTCCGGCTTCCCTGGGAATGGGACGGCAAGACGGTGGTGCTGCAAAGCCGCTCGACCGACGACCAGGGCAATCTCCAGCCGACGCGCGCGCAATGGAAGGCGCCTTTTTCGTCGGCGCAATTCTATCAATGCAACGCCATCCAATGCTGGCAGGTTGGGGCCGATAACACGGTGAAGAACATCTATGCTTAAACCGCTTCTGTTTCTTTTGGCGGCGGCCGCGCCGCATTTTGGTGCCCCTGCCGATCCGGCCCTGCTCAAAGCCTGGGATGTTTCCATCCAGCCCGACGGCAAGGGATTGCCGCCCGGCCACGGCTCGGTGGCGGAAGGCTTGGCCATCTACACCGAGAAATGCGTGATGTGTCATGGCGTGAACGGCGTCGGCAAACCAGCCGATCAGCTCACCGGCGGCATCGGCACTCTGGCTTCGGATCATCCGGTCAAAACCGTGGCGAGCTATTGGCCCTATGCCACCACCTTGTTCGATTATACCCGCCGTGCCATGCCGGTGACCCGTCCCCATTCGCTCAACGACCACGAAGTTTATGCGCTGGTGGCGTATATTCTTTCCATCGATGGCATCGTGAAGAAGGACGCCGTGCTGGACGCGAAAATCCTGCCCAAGATCAAGATGCCCAACCGGGACGGCTTCATCGACGCCTACGGCGCCGCCAAACGCTGATCAAAGAGCGGTTCCAGGAAAAGTGTGAGCGGTTTTTCGTCCGGAACCGCGACGAACAAAAACAGCTAGAGCATTTTTGCGATCCAAAGAGCAAAAATGCTCTAGCGCCGCCATTCCACCAGGCGGTTGCTCTGTTCGCCCAGCCCTTCGACGGACAGTTTCAGCCGGTCGCCGGGTTTGAGATATTGCGGCGGCTTCATGCCCATGCCCACGCCCGGCGGCGTGCCGGTGGCGATCACGTCACCGGGCAGCAATGTCATGAAATGGCTAATATAGCTCACCAGGGTGCGGACATCGAAGATCATGGTCCGCGTCGAACCATCCTGGCGGCGCATGCCATTCACTTCAGTCCATAATTTCAAGCTCTGCGGATCGGCCACCTCGTCCCTGGTCACCAGCCAGGGTCCCAGCGGCGCAAAACTGTCGCAGCCTTTGCCCTTGTCCCATTGGCCGCCGCGTTCGGTCTGATATTCGCGCTCCGACACGTCATTGACCACGCAATAGCCGGCGACATGGGCCATTGCCTCCTGCTCGTTGACATAAGACGCGCGCGTGCCGATCACCACGCCCAGCTCCACTTCCCAGTCGGTCTTCACCGAGCCGCGCGGCACCATGATGTCGTCATTGGGGCCGGTGAGCGCGCTCAGCGCCTTCAGGAACAGGATCGGCTCTTTGGGAATTTTCATCCCCGCCTCTGCCGCATGATCGGCATAATTGAGGCCGACGCAGACAATCTTGGAAATTCCGGTCAACGGCACGCCCAGCCGCGCGGAATGCGGCACTTTGGGCAGGCCGGCCGGATCAGTTCCGGCCAGACGCTTCAATCCGTCCGGCGAAAGAAGAGCGGGGGTGATGTCGCCGACGACGCCCGACAGATCGCGCGGCATGCCATCCCTGTCCACCAGTCCCGGTTTTTCCTCACCCTTGGCGCCCCAGCGTATCAGTTTCATCCTGGTGTCCCGATTCTGAAATTCGCATGATCTTTATATAGCCTGCTGGGCGAATTTCAGAATCGCAAGGACACCAGCAATTATTGATTCCCAGTGTCGTTTCGGTTTCGAAGTTCGCTACGATCCCGATATCGAAAAATGGCGAACTTCGAAACCACGACACTGGTTCTCCGCTCAGTGCGAAATCTCTTCCAGCCGCCGGTTCAAGGTCGCGGGGCCCCACAACCCGATCACCAGCACCATCACTACCATGGCGGCGGCAATGAAAAGAGCAACCGCCATCGTGCCGCCTTGGCGCAGGAAGAAGCCGATCATCAGCCCGGCCAATGCCGCCGAGACGCGGCTCCAGGAATAGACGAAGCCCACGGCGCGGGCGCGGATGCGGGTGGGGAATTGCTCGGCCTGATAGCCGTGAAGCGTGAAGGACAGCCAATTATTCGCCAAGGTCACCAGCACCCCGAACAGGATCACCAGCGCCGCCGCATCCTGGCGGGCAAAGAGGAATATGCCGATGCCGGTGGCCGCGCCCGCCGCCACGATCTGCCATTTGCGCTCGATGCGGTCGGCGATGACATAGCCCAGGAACGGTCCCACCGGATTGGCCAGCGCGATGATGAAGGCATATTCCAGGCTGGCGGTGACATGGATGCCTTTGGCGATCAGCAAGGTGGGCACCCATGAGCCGAAGCCATAGAAAGCGACGGTCTGCATGGCGTTGAACACCGACATCACCACAGTGCGCTTGAGGTAGGGCGGCCGGAACAATTCGCGGAAGCCGCCTTTTTCCTCGATCGCATCAGGCGCGGATTGGGGCGGTGGCAGCGGACGGCCCAGATCGCTTTCCGCCCGCGCCTCCAGCGTGCGCAATACAAGCTCGGCGTCCTTGTCGCGGCCCTGCAGCGCCAGCCAGCGCGGGCTTTCCGGCACGGCCAACCGAAACCACCAGGCCAGCAACGCGCCGGACGCGCCGATCAGCGCCACCCAGCGCCACCCGTCCAGGCCCAAGGGATGAAGCGGCAAAAGCAGCCAGCCCAGCAGCGCCACCAAAGGCACCACCGCAAACTCGATGCCCTGATTGATGGCAAAGGCCTGGCCGCGCCGGGGCGGCGGCACCAGTTCCGGCAACAGCGTGTCGATGGTGATCTGTTCCAGGCCAACGCCGATCGCGGCGATGAAACGCCAGAGGTCTATCGTAGCCGCGCTTTGCTGAAACGCCATCGCCGCGGTCGCCAGCGAGTACCACACCAGCGACACGGTGAAGATCGAACGCCGCCCCAGCCGATCGGCGATGAAGCCGAAGCCGACGCTGCCCAGCCACATGCCGGCGAAGGTGCAGAAGACGAAAAAGCCCACCCCATCCACGGCAAAGAACCCCGCCGGGCGCGCGGTGAACAAGCCGCTTGCTACCAGGCCCGGTGCGACATAGGCGGTCATGAACAGATCGTAGAATTCGAACGCCCCGCCCAGGGAAATCAGGATCACCAGGCGCCACAACCCGCGCGTCAAAGGCAGCCGGTCCAGCCTCGCCGCGACTTCCCCCGCATATGAACTCATGATTTCGCGATCTTGGTTGCTGGCGCGCGATGACTTAGGGTCCGACCCTAATCGCGGCTTGAGATCGCGGCAACCGGTGACAGGATTTGGGAATGGCCGAAACGGATTCTTCAATAGATGCACTTCCCACGCCCAGTTTGCTGCTGGACCGGACCCGGCTGGAACGCAATGCCGCCCGGATGCGCGAGCGGGCGAAGGCGCTGGGCATTTCGCTGCGGCCTCACCTGAAGACCGCCAAGTCGGTGGAAGCCGCCCGCTTCGTCCTGGGCGGCGCGCCGGGGCCTGCCACCGTCTCCACCCTCAAGGAGGCGGAGATGTTTGGCCGGGCCGGCATCACCGACCTTCTCTATGCCGTCTCGATCACCCCGCAAAAGCTGCCCAAAGTCGCGCAATTGCGGCGCGAGGGAATCGACCTGAAGATCATTTTGGATTCGATTGAAGCCGCGCGACTCGTCGCCGATTACGCCAAGCAATCCGGAAGCGATCTATCCGTCATGATCGAAGTGGATGTGGATGGTCATCGTTCGGGAATCCGCTGGGACGATCATGAGACGCTGATCGCCATCGCCAGAATTCTGTCCAAGGATACGAAATTCCACGGCATTCTTTGTCATGCCGGCGACAGCTACAAGCTGCGCGACCGGGAGGCGCTCGCCGCCTGCGCGGAGCTGGAGCGCGCGCGCATCGTGGCGGCGGCCGGCGCGCTGAGAGCGGCCGGGATCGCTTGCCCAGTGGTCAGTGTGGGCGCCACACCCACGGCGCTTTCGTCCCGCTCCTATGACGGGGTCACCGAGCTGCGCGCCGGGGTCTATATGTTCTTCGACCTGGTCCAGGCCGGCATCGGGGTCTGTGCAATCGAGGATATCGCGCTTTCCGTGCTCGCCACCGTGATCGGGCATCGCAAAGACAAGAACTGGATCATCACCGATGCCGGCTGGATGGCGCTGTCGCTCGACCGTGGCACGGCGCGCCAGCCGGTTGACCAGCATTATGGCGCGGTGTGCGATGCCGAAGGCCGGCCCTACCCCGACCTGGTGGTGCTGGACACCAACCAGGAACACGGCATTGTCGGGATCAGGCCTGGATCGTCCGCCGCGTCGCCTGCGCTTGGCATCGGCACGCGCATCCGCATCCTGCCCAATCACGCCTGCGCCACCGCCGCGCAGCATGACCAATATCATCTCCTGGACGCGAACAACGATGTCGCGGCGACATGGCCCCGTTTCCGCGGCTGGGATTGAAAACGGCTTCCTATTGCGGTCCACTCTTTCCGCTTCCCATGAGGATCTCCCATGAATCGCCTGCTCCTCACGTCCGCCGCGTTGCTTTGCCTGGCCGCCCCTCTTTGCCTGACGGCCTCTGGCGCGCGCGCCGACGACGGCATGTGGACCTTCGACAATTTCCCCACCGCCGCGGTCAATCAGGAATATGGCCTTCATATCGACCAGGCGTGGCTGGATCGTCTGAGAGGCGCGGCGGTCAGGCTATCGGTCGGCTGCTCGGCGTCGGTGGTGACCGCGGACGGTCTGGTCCTCACCAATCATCACTGCGTGCGCGATTGCGCCCAGGAGCTTTCCAACGCCAGCAAGGATTATGTGAAGGACGGCTTCCAGGCCGCCAAGCGCGAGGACGAACAACTCTGCCCCGGCTTGCAGGCGGAAATCCTCACCGCGATCTCCGACGTCACCGACCGCGTCACCAAGGCGGCGGCGGGAAAGACCGGCCAGGATTTCATCCGGGCCCGCGATGCCGAGATCGCCGCGGTGGAAAAGGAAAGCTGCGCCGGCAAGGAAGACAAATTCCGCTGCCAGGTGATCACGCTGTATGAGGGCGGCCAATACAAGCTCTATACCTATCGCAAATATTCCGATGTCCGCCTGGTGTTCGCGCCGGAAGGCCAGACCGCTTTCTTCGGCGGCGATCCCGACAATTTCAACTTCCCCCGCTACGACCTCGATTGCTCCTTTGTGCGGCTTTACGAAAACGGCAAGCCCGTCGGCACCCCGGATCATCTGGTCTGGAGCGCCGCCCCGCCCAAGGATGGCGAACCGATCTTCGTCGCCGGAAATCCCGGCTCGACCCAGCGGCTCTTGACGGCCGATCAGTTGCAAAGCCTGCGCGATCTGTCCTTGCCGGAGACGTTGATCTACCTGTCGGAGCTGCGTGGCCGTCTGATCCGCTTCACCGAGGAGAGCGCCGAACATAACCGCATCGCCAATGACCTTCTGTTCGGCATCGAAAACAGCTTCAAGGCTTTTCATGGCGAGGAGAAATCCCTGGTCGATCCGGCATTGATCACCGCCAAGCGCACAGCGGACGCCGATCTCAAGGCCCAGGTGGCGAAAAACGCCACACTATCCGCCGATATCGGCGATCCGTGGAGCGACACCGCCAAAGTCCAGGCGGATTATCACGCGCTTTATTTTTCCTATGGCATGATGGAAACCCGCGCCGGTCTGGGCTCGGACCTGTTCCGTTTCGCCCGCACCCTGGTTCGCGCGGCCCAGGAAAAAGCCAAAACCAACAGCGAGCGGCTGCCGGAATATACCGACAGCAGGCTGGCGCTGTTGAGCAAGACCATCCTCGATCCCCAGCCCGTCTATCCCGATCTGGAGCAGGCGACACTGGAATTCTGGCTGTCCAAACTGCGCGAGAATCTTACCGCCGACGCGCCCGGCACCAAGACTTTCCTGGGCAAGGACTCGCCCGAAACGCTGTCCGCGCGCCTGGCGCAATCCAAACTGGGCGATCCTGCCGTGCGCAAGGCGCTGTGGGATGGCGGCTTGGCCGCGATCCAGGCCTCGACCGACCCCATGATCCAATATGTGCTGGCCACCGACCCGGCCTCGCGCGCCATCCGCAAGCAATATGAGGACCGGGTCTCGGGTCCCACCGACCGCGCCGCGCAAAAGATCGCCCGCGCGCGCTTTGCCATTTACGGCACCCATGTCTATCCCGACGCGACTTTCTCGCTGCGACTTTCCTACGGCAAAGTCGAAGGTTGGACCGATAATGGCGCGACGGTGGGCCCCTTCACCTATTTCAAAGGCCTGTGGGAGCGCGCCACCGGTCAATTCCCGTTCGAATTGGCGCCGCGCTGGCAAGCGGCGCAAAACAAAGTCCAACCCGGCACTGTGCTGGATTTCGTCACCGACAATGACGTGGTGGGTGGCAATTCCGGCTCACCCGCGGTGGACGCCAAAGGCGACGTGGTGGGCGCGGTGTTCGACGGAAATATCGAAAGCCTGGGCGGCGCTTTCGGTTTCGACGATCGCGTCAACCGCACGGTGACCGTCTCGACCGCGGCGATCAGCGAAGCGTTGCGCAACGTCTATGACGATCAGCCTTTGGCGGCGGAGCTGGAAGGCCGCCGCCTCTGAGAGGACGCCGCTTTTCAGTTGAACGGCGGGACGCGGATGCTGAAATTGTGGGTGGCGCTTTGGACCCGGGCGATGCCCGCTTCCATATCCATGTCCACATTATTGTCCGTATGATAGGGCGGCAGCGCCTGGGCCATGCTGACCTGGATCGCCGCGGGATATTCGGTGCAGCCGGAAACGGAAATCAACGCGGTTGCCGCGGCCGCGCAAAGGATCAATTTCATAGGTTCGCCTTGTCTCTCGGTTGGAACCGCGATTTATCCCTCAGGCCGCGATTTTATCAAGCGCCGGCGGGTCACGATGGGTCAGTTTGCCGAGGTAAGCCTATTCATTTTTCATTGAGAGAACTGGAGCGGGCGAACGGATTCGAACCGTCGACCCTAACCTTGGCAAGGTTATGCTCTACCCCTGAGCTACGCCCGCGATCCAAGTTCAAGGGGCGGGTTATGGCCCATCGCCTCCCCCGTTTCAAGCCGGTCGGACCGCCGGATTAACCCTCCATCAACCGGTTGAAAAGCGCGCGAACCGCAATCTGCCGCGCCTGAAGGTCCTGCTCCAGCAGGGCGAAATCGGGGACTTGGCCCGCCTGGGCCAACAGAGTCTTGAGCCCCGCCGAGGCCTGGTCGGATTTGAGAGTCTCTTCCAGCGCGATACGCAACATCTGCGTGAGCGCCTGTTCCATGCGGGCTGCCTCGATCAGAAGCCGGGCGTCTTCCTGCTTGGGGAAAAGGTCCGCCATCTTCTCCAGCGCGGCGATGGTATTGGTGTCGAGAATCGAAGGGCGCGCGGGCGCATGGATCAGCTGCCAGGCCTGGGTCACGAACTCGATGTCGATCAGCGCGCCCGGCGCGTATTTGAGGTCCCAGACATTGTCGCCGGGATATTGCGCGGCGATCTTCTTCCGCATCTTGCGCGCATCTGCCAAAATGCGCTCCGGCTCGCGCGGCGTGGCAAGCCGCGTGGCGATTTCCGCCTCGACCCGGGCGCGCAATGTCTCCGCGCCCGCTATCGCCCGTGCCCGTATCAGCGCCATATGCTCCCAAGTCCAGCTTTCGCCGGCGTGATAATCGGCGAAGGATTGGAAACTCACCGCCGCGGGTCCCTTGTTGCCGCTGGGGCGCAGCCGCATGTCCACGTCATAGAGTGTACCAGCCGCGGTGGGCGTGGTGAGCGCCGCAATCAACCGCTGCGCCAGGCGCGCGAAATAAAGCGTGGCCGGCAATTTCCTTTCGCCATCCGAACGCTCCACGCCCTCGGGCACGTCATAGACGAACACCAGGTCGAGATCGGAGTTCGCCGTCATTTCCCGTCCGCCCAGCTTGCCCAGCGCGATCACGGCGAATTCCGCGCCCGGCACGCGGCCCGCATGCACGGCAAGCTCGGCTTCCACCACGGGGAGAAGCCCCGCGATCACGCTTTCGGCGATGCGCGAAAAAGCGGGGCCGGCCCGCTCCGCATGGGCGGCATCGCTTACCAATTGCACTCCGACGCGGAAACTTTCCTCCCGGGCAAAGCGGCGCGCGCCATCGAGCTGTTCTTCATAAGCGCCATGAAGCTGGCGCTTGAGATTCGCCCCCAACTGCGCCGGGGTGGGAAGGGTCGCGAGAAAGTCGGCCTCCACCAATCCATCCAGGGTGGCCGGCGCGCGCGCCAGATGCAGCGCCAGCCGGGGCGCCGAGCCCACCACTCTGGCCAACAGATCCAGGAATTCCGGCTTGGCCAGGAACAGGGAAAAAAGCTGCACCCCTGACGGCAGGTTGGAGAGAAAGCGGTCGAATTGGACAAAGGCGGCGTCGGGATCGGCGGTGGCGGCCAACGCCTTCAGGATCGCGGGTATCAGCTTGGTGAGAAGCTCGCGCGCCCGGGCCGAACGCATGGCGCGGACCCGGCCATGATGCCAGCCTCGGATGGTGGCCGACATTTGCGATGGCGCGCCGAAGCCCATGGCGCGCAACGTCTCAAGCGTTTCGGGATCGTCCTCGACCCCGGTGAAGACCAGACTGCCATGGCTGTCGGCCAGGTCTGCTTCCCGCTGGAACAGCCCGGCATAATGATTCTGGACGGTCTCCAAGCTCCACCTGAGCGCGGCGGAGAAAGAGCCGGCATCGTCATAGCCCATGAAACAGGCGACATGCGCCACGCCCTCCACACTTTTGGGCACGGTGTGGGTCTGCTCGTCCTCGATCATCTGCAGCCGGTGCTCGAGCATACGCAGGGAACGGTAGGCGGCGGCCAGTTCCGCCGCCGCCTCTTTCGCCACGATGCCTTGCGCGGCCAGCACCGCCAACGCGTCCAGGGTCGCGGGCGCGCGCAAGGAGGGATTGCGCCCGCCCAGGATGAGTTGTTGCGTCTGGGCGAAGAATTCGATCTCGCGGATGCCGCCCCGTCCCAGCTTGATATTGTGGCCGGCGACCTTGATCTCGCCATGACCGGCATGGGCGTGGATCTGGCGCTTGATGGAATGGATGTCTTCGATCGCGGCATAATCCAGATGCCGGCGCCAGACGAAAGGCGCGATCATCTCCTCGAATGCCTTGCCGGTCTCCGGATCGCCGGCGCAAGGCCGCGCCTTGATCATGGCGGCGCGTTCCCAATTCTGGCCCAGGCTTTCATAATAATCCTCGGCCGCGTCCAGCGAGATCGCCACCTGGGTGGCCGACGCGTCGGGCCTGAGCCTGAGATCGGTGCGGAAGACGTAACCGCCGGAGGTGGTCTCGGCCAGCAATTTGACCAGGCCGCGCACCATGCCCACGGCGGCGGCGCGCACATCGCCCTGTTTGGCGAAAGGAAAGCGTTCGTCATAGAAAACGATCAGATCGATATCGCTGGAATAGTTGAGCTCATGGGCGCCATATTTCCCCATCGCCAGCACGGTCAATCCGCTTCTGGCTTCCAGCGCCGCGCCGTCTTTTTCCGTCATGCCATGGCGCGCCGCCGCCCGGCGCAACAGAAAGCGCAAGGCGCCTTGAACCGAGGCATCGGCGAATTGGCTGAGCGCGCCCGTCACCTGCTGCAAGTCCCAGGAACCGCCAATGTCGGCGATGGCGATCGCCAGCGCCGCCGCGCGCTTGGCGCCGCGCAGTGCCGCCATGGCTTCGTCTTCGTGATCCAGCATCGCCACGGCGGCAGCGCGCGCGACGGAATCCCCTAGCGCGCGTTCCGGCCCCGCGTCCAATATACGTGTGAGATTTTCGGGTTCGCGCAGCGCCAACCGGCCGAGAAAGCCGCTATTGCCGAACGCGCCTTCCAGCAGCTTGCGTTGCGCCGCGCCGGGAGAAAGGCCGCGTTCGGCAAGCTCCGCCAGAATGCGCGCCGCCCGCGCGGGATCGAAGGGCAGAGGCGGAATATGCAAATCGGGCATCGCCCGAATGTAGGTTCTATTCCGCGGCGGTGCGAGCGGGGAGTTGTTGGGCGCGCGGCGGGACAGGAGCAAGGCGCAAGGCCGGCCGCGGGAAGCGCAAGATGGCTTTCAGGCCGGGCTGATTGTCCTCCAGCAGCAATTGCGCATTGTGGAAATGCGCCACCGCCGCCACCAGCGAAAGACCAAGGCCCGTGCCGGGCGAATTGCGGCTCGCCTCCAGCCGCACGAAACGCTCCACCACCCGGCCGCGTTCTTGCGGCGGAATGCCGGGACCGCTGTCGGCGACCGCAAGATCCACCCCGGCGAAGCTCTGGCTTAGGGAAATCGCCACCTTTCCGCCGGGCGGGGTGTATTTGATCGCATTGTCCACCAGATTGGCCAGCGCCTGGGCCACCAGGCTGCGCACGCCTTCGATCATCGGCACGCTGGCGGTGGAAAGGGCAAGCGCGACGCCCCTTTCCTCCGCCACGGGCTCGTACAATTCATTCACATCGCCCGCCACCGAAGTGAGATCGAGCGGTGACATGGCGCCGCGCGCCGTGCCGGCATCGGTCTCGGCGATCAGCAGAAGCGCATTGAAAGTACCGATCAACTGGTCGGTATCGGCGACGCAAAGATCGACGCCCTGAAATCCCACCGCGGGACGAATGGTCACCCGCCCGCCGGGCGGGGTGTATTTGATCGCATTGTCCACCAGATTGGCCAGCGCCTGGGAGATCAGGCTGCGATTGCCTTCGATTACCGTGTCGCCGCCATGAAGGCCGAACGGCTGCACCAGGGTGAGGGTGACATTCTTTTCCTCGGCCAGCGGCTCATACAATTCGCTGACATCGGCGGCGACCGAGGCGAGATCGAGCGGCGACATCGCCCCGCGCGTTGTGCCAGCATCGGTTTCCGCAATCAGCAGCAGGGCATTAAAGGTGCCGATCAACTGGTCGGTTTCGGCGATGGCGCGGTCGATCTCGGAGGTGTCGGAACCTGTTGCCGCTAGCCGCGCCTGCGACTGTTCCAGCCGCTGCCTGAGCCGGTTGAGGGGCGTGCGCAGGTCATGCGCCACCGAGTCGGTGACTTCGCGCATGCCTTTCATCAGTCGCTCAATGCGGTCCAGCATGCGGTTGAGATTGTCCGCCAGCACGTCGAATTCATCATGCGCACCGGACACCGGCACCCGGCGGGTTAGGTTGCCCGCCACGATCTCGCCCGAGGTGCGGTTGATCGAATCCAGCCGCGCCAGCAGATTGCGACTAAGCAGGGCGCCGCCCAGAAGGCCGAACACCAGGATCAGGCCCACCGTCCAGGGCAGCGTGGTGGTGAACATGCGCTGGGTGAGGTCGCGGTCATGCACATCCTCCGCCACCAGCAGATAGAAATCCCCGCCCGGGGTCTGGATCGGGAAAAGCTGGCCGCGGGCATGGCGCGTTTCCTGGGCGCCGTTGAGCCTGCGCTCATAATCGAATTCGACGAAATTGCCGGTATCGCCGGTCACCGCAGGCCAGGAATCCAGATTGCCCGCCAGCACGCGGTGCATGGAATCCGCCAGGACATACAGCGCCTGGCCGGGATGGAGCGTGCGGTCCATCACGCTTTCGTCCAGCCCGCGCACGCCCAGGCGTTGGTATTGTTCGTTCAGGCCGGTGATTTCGGCTTCGATGATCTGGTCGGTCTGGGCATCGAGCGTGCGCCGCGTGTTCCAATAGGTGAAGAACAACAGCGCGCTAACCGAAAAGGCGAACAGCAGCACATAAACTAGGACAATGCGGAATGCCTGGGTGCGAAGCAGGCGAAGGCTAGCCCGCGCTATGCCCTCCCCCGCGCCGGTCATCGCGCCCGTATCATGTAACCCGCGCCGCGGATGGTGTGCAGCAGGGGCGCGTCGAAGCCCTTGTCGATCTTGGCGCGCAGGCGCGAGATATGAACGTCAATCACATTGGTCTG
>Ga0182024_10014908_pt1 | contig 14966 bp, 12 predicted proteins | sample P32metaG_FD_120480 | JGI IMG/M metagenome (GOLD analysis project Ga0182024, IMG submission 120480) | Permafrost microbial communities from Stordalen Mire, Sweden - P3-2 metaG (Illumina Assembly) | ecosystem: Environmental > Terrestrial > Soil > Wetlands > Permafrost | place: Sweden: Stordalen... | reverse complement strand
CGGCGCCCGCGGGCGTGGTTCGCAGCCACGCACTCGGGAGGCCCCGGGACCCGATCGGGGGGCACTATGACCCTTCCGCAGGGAGCCTGCTGGACTGGGACTGGCCTTGAAGGCCTCGTCCCAGGGAACGCGGACCCGGGGAACAGAAATCGCCGCGTGGCGCGCCATCCCCTCGGCTTTTCGAGGGGCGGAAAGCTTGTCCCCGCGAAGGCGGGGAGGAATACGGCGTACCCGGCGCCGCATAAAGAATACGGGCGCTCAAGCGCGCCCTATTGGAATACGGGCAGCGGAGCGTTGGCTTCTTACGCGGCTTCGACGACGCGCAGCAGCGAGGCACGCAGCGCTTGCGCGGCGTCCGCGCCGAAGCCGCTTTCGAATTCTTTTTGCGCTTTGCGCCACTCGACCACGGCCTGCGCGAAGCGGGCTTCGCCGGCGGCAGTGAGGCGGACGCTGCGGGTGCGGCCGTCGGGACCGGCGCCGACCGCCACCAGCCGGGCGCGTTCGAGCGGGCGCAGCGCGCGGCCGAGCGCGGTGCGGTCCAGCACCAGGGCCTCCGCCAGCCGGCCGATCGGCAGGGCGCCCAGCCGGCTCAGCTTCGACAGGATCGAATACTGCGTGCCGCGCAGGCCGACTTTCGCCAGATGCCGGTCGTAGATCTGGCTGACGTGCCGCGCCGCCTGGCGCAGCGCCAAACAGTTGCACCGGGTGGGATCGAACAATTCCGGCCCGGCGGCCTTGGGCGCGACTTGCTTCATTTGCATGGCTCACATTCCGGCGGCGGCAAGGCCGCCCCTTGCCAATAGATGCATATGCACGTATTAAAGTCAAGATCAGGTGCATATGCACTAATAAGCCGAAAGGCGGAAAGGCCGTCATGGACCCGAGGACCAAGCTGCTGCTGGAAGCGCCGGTCACGCGCACCATCGTCAAGCTGGCGCTGCCGAACGTCGCGGTCATGGTGGTGCAGGCCTCGATCGGGCTGATCGAAACCTATTTCGTCGCAAAACTGGGCCTCGACGCGCTCGCCGGCATGGCGCTGGTGTTCCCGCTGTTCATGCTGCTGCAGATGGTGTCGGCCGGCGCGATGGGCGGCGGCATCCTGTCGGCGATCGCGCGGGCGCTCGGCGCCGGCAATCGCGAGCGCGCCAACGAGCTGGTCTGGTCCGCGGTCGCGATCACGGTCACGCTCGGCACTATCACCACCGTCTTGGCCTTGGCGTTCGGGCCCAAGCTCTACGCGTTGATGGGCGGCACCGGCGGATCGCTTGCGGCCGCGGCGACCTATTCGACCATTGTTTTTGCCTGCGCCGTTCCGCTCTGGCTGTTCAACTCGTTTGCCGCGGTTATTCGCGGCACCGGCAATATGCTATTTCCGGCATCGGTCGTCATAGCGGGCGCATGTTTCCTGGTGCCGGTTTCGCCGCTGCTGATCTTCGGCCTCGGGCCGTTTCCGCATCTTGGCATTGCCGGCGGCGCCGTCGCGGTGCTGCTGTATTACGTGGTCGGCTGCACGATCTTTGCGGTCTACATCTGGTCCGGCCGCGGCGTGCTCAAGCCTTCGCGGCTGCCGCCGCGCCTGACCTGGCCGCCCATGCGCGAAATTCTTCGCGTCGGCGCGATCTCTTCCATCGTCAGCCTCTCGACCAATGTCAGCATCGGCGTGGCGACCGGGCTTGCCGGCGTGGTCGGTCCCGCCGCGGTCGCCGGTTACGGCACCGGCGCGCGGCTGGAATATTTGCTGGTGCCCCTGGTATTCGGCCTCGGCGCGCCGGTGGCGGCGATGGTCGGCACCTGCATCGGCGCCGGCAACCGCGAGCGCGCGATGCGCGTTGCCTGGACCGGCGCGGCGATTGCCGGCGGCATTACCGAAGCGATCGGTCTTGCGGCCGCGATGTTCCCGCACGCCTGGCTCACGCTGTTCGGCAGCGACCGGGCCATGCTCGAAACCGGCACGCTCTATTTGCGCATCGTCGGGCCGGCTTACGGCTTTTTCGGCGGCGGCCTCGCGCTGTATTTCGCCTCGCAAGGCGCCGGCCGCATGGGCTGGCCTATGGCGGCCGCGGTGCTGCGCGTCGTCATTGCCGCCGGCGGCGGCTGGCTGGCGGTCGCATGGCTCGGCGGCAGCACCGCGCTGTTTGTCGTGATCGCCGCCGCGCTGGTGACTTACGGACTCGCCAATGTCGCCGCGGTTGCCGGCGGCGTGTGGTTCAAGGAGCGCAAGCCCGCGGCGAAGGCCGCCGCGGTAACGGCTTAAGCGACCTTCTTTCCCCACAGCCGCGCCGACGCGATGTCGGCGCCTTCGCGGATCGAGCGCAGCTTGAGCCAGACCGCCGGCTCGATCACCCATTCGCGATTCGTGAATGTCCCGAAGCCACAGTCGGTCGACGCGATCACCCGCTCGCGCTCGCCGACCGCCGCCACCGCGTCCTCGATGCGGCGCGCCACCACTTCGGGATGCTCGACGAAATTGCTGGTGGTCTCCACCACGCCGGGGATCAGCAGCATGTCCTTCGGCAGCGGATATTTTTTAAGCGCCGCATATTCGTGCGCGTGGCGCGGGTTGGAAAATTCGATCGACAGCGCGCCGACCTTGGCCTGGTACAGCGCCAGCAGAATGGTGCCGAGCGGCACGTCGTGGATATGCGGCCCCTCCCAGTTGCCGTAGCAGACATGCAGCCGGACGCGGTCGCGCGGAATGCCTTCGATGCCTTCATTGATGGCCTGCACGTGGCGCTCCACCGCCTTGACGAAGCCGCCGTCGTCGAGATCGCGGTACATCATGGTGCGGTCCATGGCGAGATCGGGCGCGTCGATCTGCAACAGCAGGCCGGCTTTGTGGATCGCCTGGTACTCGTTCTTCATCTCGCGCGAAATCGCGCTGAGATATTTGTCCTGGCTGCCGTAGAACGCGTCGAGCATGGTCGAGGAAATAATGCCGGGCGACGGCGCCGTCATGAACTGCTCGGCGAATTTGCCGGCGGAAATCTTCTTGAAGCGCGCGATCTCGTTTTCGATCGGCTTGAGGTCGAGATATTTCAATTCGCTTTGGCACTCCGGCGCGTTCTGCTGCTTGCTGACATGCGGGAAGCGCCGCTTGAGCTGCTCGACCAGATCGGGAAATTCCTCGAACTCGCGCCCGCGCCGGCGCTTCGACACGCCGGCAAAGCCGGCCATGCGCTGCGGCACGTAAGTCTGGAAGCCGACCCGCTGCTGTTCGCCGTCATTGCCGATGTCGATGCCGGCCGAGGCCTGCTTGTCGACCACGTGGCGCACCGCCTTGTCCATTTCGGCGGCCATCTCCTTGGCGTCGAATGTTTCGCCCGCCTCCTGGCGCACCAGCAAGTCGGACAGCTTCTCGTTGCGCGGCAGGCTGCCGACATGGGTGGTCAGAATGCGGTCTCGGCTGAAGATCATGCGCGTTATGCTCCCATGGGCTTAATTGACTTTTGTCATAGCAGGCGGCGGCCCAATCGTGACACGACATTGCGGCGTTCTATTTCCCTCTGCATAATACGAACCGTCCGGGGAGGAAAAGCAATGACAGCCGCCGAAGCACGCACGGCAGACCAAAGCGCGGCCGAGCCGGTGGGCCATATCCCGCTGGGCCATGTCCCACGCGATTACAACTTCGCCGCCGATGTGCTGCAAAGCAACCTTGCCGCCGGCCGCGTCAGCAAGCCGGCCTATATCGATGCGCGCGGCGTCCTGACCTACGGCCAGCTCGCCGACCGGGTGGCGCGCTTCGGCGCTGCGCTGCGCGGCTTGGGGATCCGGCGCGAAGAGCGCGTGCTGCTGGCGCTACTCGATACCGCCGACTGGCCGGTCGCGTTTCTCGGCTGCCTCAAGGCCGGCATCATCGCCGTGCCGGTCAATACTTTGCTCACCGAGGACGATTACCGCTTCATGCTGGCCGACAGCCGGGCCAAATGCCTGGTGGTGTCGGAGGCGCTGTTCCCGAAATTCGAGAAGCTGATCAAGGACAGTCCGGACCTCGAGCACGTCATCGTCTCCGGCAATAATCCACACAGCTACCGGCTGTTCGACGACGTCATCGGCGCCGACGAGCCGGAGGATTACACCGCGCCGACCGTCGCCGACGACATGGCGTTCTGGCTCTACACCTCGGGCTCTACCGGCAAGCCGAAGGGCGCGGTGCACGTGCACGCCAGCCTCAAGCTGACCGCCGATCTCTACGGCACGCCGGTCGCGGGCCTGAAGGAAAGCGACGTCTGCTATTCGGTGGCCAAGCTGTTCTTCGCCTACGGCCTCGGCAACGCCATGACGTTTCCCCTGACGGTCGGGGCCACCACGGTGCTGCTTCCCGACCGGCCGACGCCGGACGGCGTCGCCGCGCTCTTGCGCAAGCATCCGGTCACGGTATTCTTCGCGGTGCCGACCTTTTACGCCGCGTTCCTAAATAGCGCGAACGCGCCGCGCCGCGCCGAAGTGAAAATCCGCCGCTGCATTTCCGCCGGCGAAGCGCTGCCGGAGGAAATCGCGCGAACCTGGAAGGAACGCTACGGCGTCGATATCTCCGACGGCCTTGGCACCACCGAGATGCTGCACATTTATCTCACCAACGCGCCGGGCGCGACCAAATACGGCACCACCGGCAAGCCGGTGCCCGGCTACGAGATCAAGCTGATCGGCGAGGACGGCGAACCGGTCAAACAAGGCGTGATGGGCGAGCTTTATGCGCGTGGGCCGACGGCCGCGATCATGTATTGGAACAACCGCGAGAAGTCGCGCTCGACCTTCCAGGGCGAATGGACCCGCTCGGGCGACAAATACATCGAGGACGCCGACGGCTATTATGTCTGCTGCGGCCGCGCCGACGACATGCTGAAAGTGTCGGGCATCTATGTCTCGCCGTTCGAGGTCGAGGCCGCGCTGTCGTCGCATCCGGATGTGCTGGAAGCCGCCGTGGTGGGTTGGGGCGACGAGCAGAAGCTGGTCAAGCCGAAGGCCTATGTCGTGCTCAAGGAGCCTAGCAAAGCCAGCGATGCGCTGATCCGCGCGCTGCAGGAGCACGTCAAGGCCAAGCTCGCGCCGTACAAATACCCGCGCTGGATCGAGTTTCGCACCGAGCTGCCGAAGACGGCGACGGGGAAGATTCAACGGTTCAAGTTGCGGGTGGAAGGGCCCGGCGCAAGGTAATGACGCTGTCCGACTCCGGCTTTTTCGACATCGAATCTCAGAAATTGGAATACCGCATGATCGGGCCGCAGCCGGATCAAGCGCCGATGTTGGTGCTGCTGCACGAAGGCCTCGGCTGCGTCGGTCTGTGGGGCGATTTTCCCGACAAACTGCAGAAAGCGACCGGCTGCGGTGTTTTCGTCTATTCGCGCGCCGGTTACGGGAAATCGAGCCCGGTCGCGCTGCCGCGGCCGCTCTCCTACATGCATGATGAGGCGCGCGAAACGCTGCCCAAATTGCTCGACGCGATCGGCTTCCAGCGCGGCCTGCTGATCGGCCACAGCGACGGCGCTTCCGTCGCCGCGATCTACGCCGGCAGCCATCAGGATCACCGCGTCGGCGGCCTGGTGCTGATGGCGCCGCATTTCTTCACCGAAGACATGGGCATCGCCTCGATCGAGGAGGCGCGCAAGGCTTACGAGACCGGCGACCTGCGGCAGCGGCTCGCGCGCTGGCATGCGGACGTCGACAACGCCTTCAAGGGCTGGAACGGCGCCTGGCTCGATCCGGATTTTCGCAAATGGGATATCACCGAATTCCTCGCCTATATCCGCGTGCCGGTGCTGGTCGTGCAGGGCGAGGACGACCAGTACGGCACGGTGAAGCAGATCGGGGTGGCTAACCAGGAATGCTATTGCCCGGTCGAGGTGGCGCTGTTGCCGGGCGCCAGGCACTCGCCGCAACGCGACGCGCCGGAGGCAGCGCTCCAGGCGATTTCGGAATTCGTCGCCCGCGTCTTGGCGAGCGAGACGCGAGCGGCGTAAACGCTTACTCCGCCGCCTGCTTGGCCGCGCTCGAATGCGCCGATACCAGATAATCCAGCGCCGCCTGCACGCCGCCCTTCTTGTGCGGAATGCCGGCGAGCGCCAGCGCCATTTCGGTGGCGGAGAGCGCGCCCATCAGCATGGTGTCGTTGATGTCGCCGAGATGGCCGATCCGGAAGTATTTTCCGGCATAGGCGGCGAAGCTCGCGCCGTAGGAGATGTTGAAATTCTCGAGCGCCAGCGCGCGGAACTTGTCGGCGTCGTGGCCTTCCGGCAGCAGGATTGCCGTGATGGTCGGCGAATATTGACCGGCGTTCTTGTTGAGGTTTTCCAGTCCCCAGGCCTTCACCGCGCGGCGGGTGGCTTCCGCCAGGCGATGGTGGCGGGCGAACACGTTGTCGAGGCCTTCCTCATGCAGCATGTCGATGCCGACGCTGAGGCCCTGCAGCATCTGCGTCGCCGGCGTGTAGGGGAAGAAGCCGACCTTGTTCATGGCCAGCATTTCGTCCCAGGCCCAGAACGATTTCGTCATCTTCGAGGTCTTGTTCGCCGCCAACGCCTTGTCGCTCACCGCGTTGAACGACATGCCGGGCGGCAGCATCAGGCCCTTCTGCGCGCCGCCGACGGAAACGTCGACGCCCCATTCGTCGTGCCGGTAATCGGTCGAGGCGAGCGAGGAGATGGTGTCGACGAAGAACAGCGCCGGATGACCGGCGGCGTCGATCGCCTTGCGGATCTCCGCGACCGGCGTCAGCGCGCCGGTCGAGGTTTCGTTATGCAGGATGCAAACCGCCTTGATCTCTTTGTTCTTGTCTTCGCGCAGCCTGGCTTCGATCGCCTTCGGATCGGCGCCGTTGCGCCAGTCGGTCGTGATGAATTCGGGCTTCAGGCCGATCTTCTCGGCCATCTTCTTCCACAGCGTGGCGAACTGGCCGGTCTCCACCATTAGCACCTTGTCGCCGGGCGACAGCGTGTTCACCAACGCGGCTTCCCAGGCGCCGGTGCCGGTCGCGGTGTAGATGATCACCGGATTGGTGGTCTTGAAGATGGTCTTGATGCCTTCCAGGCACTTCTTGGTCAGCTTGGCGAATTCCGGCCCGCGGTGGTCGATGATGGGGGTATCCATCGCCCGCAAGACGCGGTCGGGAAGCGCGGTCGGCCCCGGAATTTGCAGAAAATGACGCCCCACCGCGCGCGATGAATTCTTAGCCATGACATTCGCTCCTAAACCGCAGTTTTTCAAAGATTTTCGTGGTTTAACCACGAGCCAGTCCCGGCGCGGGAGCGGCGCTTGTGGCGTTGAACTATGAATGCAACATTGCGGTCAAGCAGTTTTCCGCACAGCAAACAAGCCATCTATGCATAGGCTGAACGAAGCCCGAAAAGGAAACACGCCGTGGCAGTGGTAATGCCCGGCCTGGAACGGCGGCTGAAGGCCGAATTGAGCGGGGACGTGCAGTTCGACCGCTTCAGCCGGGGCCGTTATGCCACCGACGCCTCCCATTACCAGATCATGCCGGTCGGCGTGGTCGCCCCGCGCACGATAGAAGAAGCCGAACGGGCGATAGGAATTGCCCGGTCCGAGGGCGTCAGCGTGCTGGCGCGCGGCGGCGGAACGTCGCAGGCCGGGCAGACCGTCGGCGACGGGCTGGTGGTGGACTGTTCCAAATATCTCACCCGCATCCTGGATCTCGACCTAAAAAGCGCGTCTTGCGCGGTCGAGCCCGGCATTGTACTCGACGATCTCAACCGTCAGCTCAAGCCGCATGGGCTGTGGTTCCCGGTCGATATCTCGACTTCCTCGCGCGCCACCATCGGCGGCATGGCCGCCAACAATTCCTGCGGCGGGCGCTCGATGCGCTACGGCACCATGCGCGACAATGTGCTGGCGATCGAAGCCGTGCTGGCCGACGGCACGCTCGCGCGTTTCGGCCGCATCGGCGGCAGCCTCGCCGACGTGTTGGCGCCGCTGCGGCCGCTCGCCAAGGACCTGCTGGCGATCGGCGCACGCGAAGCCGACGAAATCGCCGCGCGTTTTCCGAAGGTGCAGCGCCGCGTCGGCGGCTACAATCTCGACGCGCTGGTGCAAGGTTCGTATCTTGGCAAGAACGACATCAATCTCGCCCACCTGCTGGTCGGCTCCGAAGGCACGCTCGGCTTTTCCACGCGCATCGAATTGAAACTGTCGCCGCTGCTCGGCCGCCGCGCGGTCGGCGCCTGCCATTTCGGCAGCTTCCGCGAAGCCATGAACGCCGCCCAGCACATCGTGCACCTGCTGCCGATCGCGGTCGAACTGATCGACCGCACTATGATCGAGCTGGCAAGCGAGATCCCGATGTTCCGGTCGACGCTCGACAAATTGGTGCGCGGGACGCCCGCGGCAATCCTGCTGGTCGAATTCGGTGAGGACAATCACGAGGAAAACCTGCGCCGGCTGCGCAAACTCAAGCATATGATCGGCGATCTCGGCTTTTCCTGGGACAAGAGCGGCGACCAATGGGGCGGCGTGATCGAGGTGCTCAACGCCGATCTGCAGGCGGCCATCACCGACCTGCGCACCTCGGGCCTCAACATCATGATGTCGATGAAGGAGCAGGGCAAACCGGTCTCCTTCGTCGAGGATTGCGCGGTGCCGCTCGAGCATCTGGCCGACTACACCAGCAGGCTTACTGAGATTTTCGAAAAGCACGGCACGCGCGGCACCTGGTACGCGCATGCCGGCTCCGGCTGCCTGCATGTCCGCCCGGTGCTCAATCTGCGGCTGGAGAAAGACGTCACAGCCATGCGCGAAATCGCCGAAGAGGCGTTCGCCATGGTGCGCGAATACAAGGGCTCGCATTCCGGCGAGCACGGCGACGGCCTGGTGCGCTCGGAATTCAACGAGCCGATGTTCGGCTCGCGGCTGGCGCGCGCCTTCGAAGAGGTGAAGGATCGCTTTGACCCGCACGGCCTCTACAATCCCGGCAAGGTCGTGCGCCCGCCCAAGTTCGACGACCGCAGCCTGTTCCGCTATCCGCCCGGCTACGAGGGCGACGACATCAAGACCCATCTCGACTGGTCGGCCTATACGGGCGCCGGCAACGGGTTCCAGGGCGCGGTCGAGATGTGCAACAACAATGGCGCCTGTCGGAAACTGGCCGGCGGCGCCATGTGCCCGAGCTATCGCGTCACCCGCGACGAACGCGACGTCACGCGCGGGCGCGCCAACACGCTGCGGCTGGCGATCACCGGCCAACTCGGGCCCGACGCGCTCGCCTCCGACGAAATGGCCGAGACGCTGAAGCTTTGCGTCTCCTGCAAGGCCTGCCGGCGCGAATGCCCGACCGGCGTCGACATGGCGCGCATGAAGATCGAGGTCAGCGCGGCGCGCGCGGCCAAGTATGGCCATTCGCCGCACGACCGGCTGGTCGGCTTTCTGCCGCGTTACGCGCCCAAGGCCGCGCGTTTGTCCTGGCTCGCCAATCTGCGCGACCGCGTTCCGGCTTTGCGTAAAGCGTCCGAAGTCTTCGCGGGATTTTCCGGGCGGCGCAGCCTGCCGAAATGGCGCAAGGACATTTACCGCGACCGTTCCGATTGGGCTTACAACGCAGCATCGGCGGCCGAGCCGATGCGCGAAGTCGTATTGTTCGCCGATACCTTCAATCGCTATTTCGAGCACGAAAATCTCGATGCGGCGCTGAGCGTGCTGGTGGCCGCGGGCTATCACGTCCACGCGGCCATGCCGGCGGATGGCGACGAGCGGCCGCTGTGCTGCGGGCGCACGTTTCTCGCGATCGGCGCGGTCGACGAGGCGCGGCGCGAGATGGAGCGCACGGTTGCCGCGCTCGCGCCCTATGTGTCGCGCGGCGTGCCGGTGATCGGGCTCGAGCCGAGCTGCCTGTTGAGTTTCCGCGACGAGATGCCGGCGCTCATCAAAAGCGATGCGGCCGGTGCGCTCACGGGCCAGGCGCTGCTGCTGGAGGAATTTCTTGCCCGCGAGCAGAAGGAAGGCCGCTTGAAACTGCCGCTGGGGCCGCTGCCGAAAAAGGCGCTGTTGCACGGCCACTGCCACCAGAAGGCCTTCGATGCCATGGGCGCGGTCGAGAGCGTGCTCAAGCTGATCCCGGAGCTTGCCGTCGAAACCGTGGAATCGAGCTGCTGCGGCATGGCCGGCAGTTTCGGCTACGACGCCGCGACCATCGACGTCTCGCTCAAGATGGGTGAACTGTCATTGCTGCCGGCGGTGCGCAAAGCGCCTGCGGATGCGCTGATCGTGGCCGACGGCACTTCGTGCCGGCATCAGATTCATGACGGCGCCGATCGCGATGCGCTCCACGTCGCCCGCGTGCTGGCGATGAGCGTTGAGGCGGCGCGCGGCTTGGAATAAGCGACCCGCCCGGACGGGGATGGCCGGGCGGGTCTTATCGATCGGCGCGAGGGTGGACGGGGGGCAGGCGCCGACCGTAGCTCACGAAGCGCAATTAGTAGGGGACGACGTCGCAGACTTTCGCGCGGTACAAATTGCCCCAGCGGTCATAGCGGCGGACGTAGTGGCATTCGGCGTAGCCGGGCTCATCGTAATAAGCGTTGGACGCTGCGGCGGCGCCGATCAGGGTGCCGGCGACGATGCCGGCGCCGATGCCCCAGCTGTGATGGCCGAAATGCGGGGAAGCCTGGGCCTGGCCGCCAATGGCGGTGAAGGTGGTGGCGAGGGTAAGCGCGGCGATCGCGGTGGCGATGGTCTTGGACTTGGTCATGGCGGGTCTCCATACGGTTGAATTGGAGCGGCCGTCATTGGCCGCGTGATCATGGGTCGCGCGGCCTGCGGAAAAGGTTCAAGGCAGCCGGTCAGGTCCCCAGCAACTGCGCCAGCTATTCCGGCCGGAAATTGAGCCCTAAAAAGCCGGCAATACCGAAAAACAAGCCAAAGGCGGCGGAACCCCAGGCGACGTAGAGCAGCCAAAAACTGTCGACCAGCGCGGCCACGGCGGCCACCGCGATAGCTATGGATGAGAACGCGGCCGACATGTCGAACTGGTCATCGTGAAAATTGAGCCGGTCGTATTCTTTCTCCAGGCGCTCCGCCTTGGCGCGTGTCTCTTTTGATCGCCCTTCGTATTTCTTGATGTCGGGCTCGAGCTCGGCCGCCTGCTTGGCGGTCAAGGCTCGGTCAAAATTGCCGGCGGTCTCTAAAAGCCGCAGTTGCGCCAGCCCGTTCTCGTTTATGTGCAGCTTGACGCGCGCGGCTTGGTATTCCGCCCAGGCGTCCACCGATTCCGACTTGGCTTTCTGCATAGCCTGATTGATGTTGTCGTCCTTGATATTCGACACCGCCATGAAGACCGACAAAATTACCACGGTGACGGCGACGAGATCGTTGAGCCGCTTGTCCGAGCCTTCAGTTTTGACGTCCGCATCCATCTTTGTGCCCCCTCCGGCGATTAGGGTAATGTAATCGGAAACAAGACTAATTACAGTTTCCTCTGTGGGCCATCTCGACCTTGATTGCCTAGGGAGCGCGGAGCGAAGTATGCCGTCCAAAAGGTTTTGTGCGATCGCCGTCGCCACGCTGCTCGCCGCCACGCACGCGCTATCGCCGGCGTTCGCGCAACCGCTCGACAAGGTCCGCTTCGGCACGAATTGGGTGGCGGAGGCCGAACACGGCGGCTTCTATCAGGCGCTCGCCGACGGCACTTACAAGAAATACGGGCTCGACGTCACCATCGTGCCGGGCGGCCCGAACGTGAACAACCGCATCCTGTTGCCGGTCGGCAAGCTCGACTTCTTCATGAGCGCCAACTCGCTGCAATCCTTCGACGCGGTCGCGCACGACATCCCGACCGTGGCGGTGGCGGCAAGCTTCCAGAAGGACCCGCAGGTGCTGATCGCGCATCCGGGCGTGCAGACGCTGGAGGATCTCAAGAAGCTTACGCTGTTCGTGTCGCCGGAGGGCATGGTCAGCTATTTCCAGTGGCTGAAGGCGAATTACGGTTTCGACGAATCCAAAGTGAAGCCCTACACTTTCAACGCGCAGCCGTTCCTCGCCGACAAGAATTCCGCGATGCAGGGCTACGTCACCTCCGAGCCCTACGCGGTCGAGACGCAAGGCCACTTCAAGCCGAAAGTGTTTCTGCTCGCCGATTACGGCTTCAACGCCTATTCGACCTTGATCGAGACGCGGCGCGATCTGGTGGCGAAGCAGCCTGACTTGGTACAGCGCTTTGTCGATGCCTCGGTCGTCGGCTGGTACCATTATATCTACGGCGACAGCCGGCCTGGCAACGAGCTGATCAAGAAGCAGAACCCGGAGATGACCGACGCGCTGCTCGCCTATTCCATCGCCAAGATGAAGGAATTCGGCATGGTCGACTCTGGCGACTCGATCAAGCTCGGCATCGGCGCCATGACCGACGCGCGGGTGAAGAGCTTCTTCGACAAGATGGTGCGCGCCGGCGTCGTCAACCCCGGCCTCGATTACAAACGCGCCTACACGCTGCAGTTCGTCAACAAGGGCGTCGGCGCCGAGTTGCGGCCCAAATGAGTTCATCCGGATCGAACATTGTCTCGCTGCGCAACGTCGGCAAGACCTTCGAGAGCGGCACGGTCGCGCTTGACGGCCTCAGTCTCGACGTTAGCGACGGCGAATTCGTCTCGCTGCTGGGGCCGTCCGGCTGCGGCAAGTCGACCGCGCTGCGCCTCATCGCAGGGCTAAACACGCCGTCCGCGGGCGCGGTCGAATGGCCGGGAGGCCGCGGCAAGATCGGCTTCGTGTTCCAGGAGCCGACTTTGATGCCCTGGGCCGACGTCGCCGCTAACGTGCGGTTGCCGCTCAAGTTGGCGCATGCGGATCCGGCAAAGGCACAGGCCGCTGCGATGCAGGCGTTGACGCAGGTCGGGCTTGCCGATTTCGCGCAAAGCTATCCGCGCGAACTATCCGGCGGCATGAAGATGCGCACCTCGATCGCGCGCGCGCTGGTTACCGAACCCCAACTGCTGCTGATGGACGAGCCGTTCGCCGCGCTCGACGAGATCACCCGCTTCAAGCTCAACAACGATCTGCTGACGCTGTGGCAGTCGTTGCGGCGCACGGTGATCTTCGTCACCCACTCGGTGTTCGAGTCGGTGTACCTGTCGCAGCGCATCGTGGTGATGACGCCGCGGCCGAGCCGTGTCTTCGCCGACATCGGAATCCCGGCGCCTTACCCGCGCGACGAGCGCTTCCGTACCTCGGCCGATTTTGCCGGCTATTGCCGCACCGTCTCCGAAGCGCTCGGCAAAGCGATGGGAGGCGCGTCATGAGCGAGCGCGCGCTGCGCGTCGGCTTGCCCATTTTGGTACTCGCCCTTGTGCTGCTGGTTTGGGACCTGGTGGTGCGCGCCTTCGCCATTCCGCCTTACGTGTTGCCGGGTCCCGGTCTGGTGCTGAGCACCTTGATTTCCGACGGCGGCCTGCTGTGGCATTCGCTGCTGGTGACGCTCACTACCGCCTTCGAGGGCTTCCTGCTCGCCGCCGTCGGCGGCATCGGCTTGGCCGTCCTGTTCAGCCAGTCCCGGCTGATCGAATACTCGCTTTATCCTTACGCGGTGATTCTGCAGGTGACGCCGATCGTCGCCATCGCGCCGCTGCTGCTGATCTATCTGCCGCAGCCGCTGGCGGTGCTGGCCTGCGCCTGGATCGTGGCGTTCTTTCCCGTGCTCGCCAACACCACGCTCGGCTTGAGCTCGGTCGACCACAATCTTGTCGCGCTGTTCGAGCTCTACAAGGCGTCGCGCTGGCAGCTGCTGTGGAACCTGAAGCTGCCTTCGGCGCTGCCGCAGATGCTCGCCGGTTTGCGCATCGCCGGCGGGCTGTCGCTGATCGGCGCGGTAGTGGCCGAGATCGCCGCCGGTTCGGCCGGCGCCGGTTCGGGGCTCGCTTATCGCATCGCCGAGTCCGGCTACCGGCTCAATATCCCGCGAATGTTCGCCGCGCTGCTGCTGTTGTCCGCCGCCGGCGTCGTCATCTTCTTTGCGTTGTCGGCGCTTTCGCATCTGGCGCTGCGCCGCTGGCACGAAAGCGCGCTCAAGCGGGAAACCTAAAAAGAATACTGCGTGACGATCCCGAGCAGCGCCATGACGACGATGACCTCGATCAGGCTGCGGTGGAAGCGGAACGCCAATATGGCCGCGGTGACGGCAAGGATGGCCGCATGGGTATCGAGCGCGCGCGGATCGAAAGCATACCAGCGCAGCGGTCCCCAATGGCGTTCGGTGACGGTGCCGAACAGCACGTGCAGCGCGAACCAGACCGACAGATTGAGGATGACGCCGACCACCGCGGCGGTGATCGCCGCCAAGGCGCCGGCGAGCCGCCGGTTGCCGCGCAGTTGTTCAATGAACGGCGCGCCGGCGAAAATCCACAGCATCGCCGGCACGAATATCACCCAGGTGGTCAGCGCCGCGCCGATGAGGCCGGCGACCAGCGGCGTGAACGGCGCCGCTTCGCGGAAAGCGGCCAGGAAGCCGACGAATTGCGTGACCAGGATCAACGGCCCCGGCGTGGTCTCGGCGAGGCCGAGCGCGTCCACCATTTCCGGCGCCGTCATCCAGCCGTGGGTCTCGACCACCTGCTGCGCCATATAGGCCAGCACCGCATAGGCGCCGCCGAAGGTCACCACCGCAAGTTTCGAGAAAAATACGCCGATGTCGACCAGAACATGATGCGGGCCGAGCACCACCGCGGCGAGGGCGACCGGCGCCCACCAGATCACGAGACCGGCGACGCTGGCGACCGTGAATTGCCGCCAGCGGTCGCCGGAATATTCGGTGATGTCATGCGGATTGGCGGCAACGCCGAGCAAATCGGGACGCGTCCGGGCGATGACGTAACCGGCCAGCGCCGCGGCAATAACGATCAGCGGAAACGGCGCGGCCAAAAAGAAGATGCCGATGAACGCCAAGGCCGCGAGCGAAACCAGCAGCGACGACTTCAAGGCGCGCTTGCCGATACGAATCAGCGCTTCGAAGACGATCACCAGCACGGCGGCCT
>Ga0182024_10014907_pt1 | contig 14966 bp, 14 predicted proteins | sample P32metaG_FD_120480 | JGI IMG/M metagenome (GOLD analysis project Ga0182024, IMG submission 120480) | Permafrost microbial communities from Stordalen Mire, Sweden - P3-2 metaG (Illumina Assembly) | ecosystem: Environmental > Terrestrial > Soil > Wetlands > Permafrost | place: Sweden: Stordalen... | reverse complement strand
CCGGCTTCAATCGGTGGCTGGTTCCGCCTGCGGCGCTTTGCATTCATCTCTGCATCGGCGAAGCGTACGCCTTCAGCGTCTTTACCAAGCCGATGGCGCAAGCGATCGGCATCACCGCTCCAACGCCCGGTGCCGATTGGACGGTTCCCGAACTTGGCTGGATCTTCAGCCTCGCCATCTTGGTCCTCGGCCTCTCCGCGGCATTTGGCGGCAAGTGGGTGGAACGCGCGGGCCCTCGCAAGGCGATGTTCGTCGCGGCACTCTGCTTTAGCAGCGGCTTGATCGTTGCGGGTATCGGCGTCAACGCGCATCTGCTGTGGCTGGTCTATTTCGGCTACGGGGTGGTCGGAGGCTGCGGACTCGGCATCGGCTACATCTCCCCGGTCTCAACGTTGATCAAATGGTTTCCCGACCGGCCGGGCTTGGCGACTGGCACCGCCATCATGGGCTTTGGCGGCGGCGCAATGATCGGCGCTCCGCTCTCCGTACTCCTCATGAAACACTTCGCGAACGCATCGGGCACCGGCGTCGCGCAGACGATGTTCGTGCTGGCCGTTCTCTACTTCATCTGGATGGTCGTCGGTTCGCTGATCGTGCGAATCCCACAAGAAGGCTGGAAACCGGCCGGCTACGTCGCGCCGCTCGCTTCGCAGGCCATGATTACGAGCAAAAACGTCGTGCTGGAACGAGCCCTGCGCACGCCGCAGTTCTATCTCCTCTGGCTCGTGCTCTGCTTGAACGTCACAGCGGGAATCGGGGTGATCGGCCAAGCGTCGCTCATGATCCAGGACATTTTCGGCGTGACTGCCGTGGCGGCGGCGGGCTTCGTGGGCCTCATCAGCCTCTTCAACATGGGCGGCCGAATCTTTTGGGCGTCGCTTTCCGACTTCGTCGGACGTAAGCGAACCTACGCCATCTTCTTCATCGCGGGCGCGGTATTATACGCTTTCGTTCCAACCTTGGGACATCTGCACGCCGTCGCGCTCTTCGTCCTGTCGTTTCTGTTGATCATCAGCATGTACGGCGGCGGATTTGCGACGATTCCGGCGTACCTGCGCGATCTCTACGGAACCGTCAACGTCGGCGCGATCCATGGAGCGCTGCTGACGGCATGGTCGGTTGCCGGAATCGCAGGGCCGGTCCTGATCAACTACATTCGCGAGTACGAAATCAACCACGGGGTCGCCAAGGCCGACGCATACTCCGTTACTATGTACGTCATGGCCGCGCTTTTAGTCGTCGGGCTCCTGTGTGATCTCGCGGTTCGCCCGGTCGACGAGCGCCACTATCTCGAAGCACAAACCGTAACCTGAGGTTTCTACGATGGATCAGCTCGAAGAACGCATGCGCCCCGAAGACAGCAACACGACAATGCTCGTTCTGGCCTGGCTCTGGGTCGGAGTCCCGCTGGCTTGGGGCATCGCCGTCACGATCGACAACGCCACGAAACTCTTCCAGTAGCGCGACTGGGCGAGGGAGTCGCCGTCTTACTCGGACAGCAACGCTGTCTGGGTTGTCTGCGGGGCGCCACTGCCGCATGTAACCTTGCCGGTCAGCACGGCCGAACCCGAATAGGACGGGCGCCCGCGATTGACTCCGTAAAAGAGCGTAGCCGCCGGCCTGTGTGATTTTCACGGTAGCGGCGAACTCGTCGATCACCTTCTTGCCGACGGCAATCGCCCATGCAAGCTTACACGTTCCCTTGAACGTGATATCGGTAAACGACAGCGTATACTGCCACGCTGCGCCCGTCGTGATGTAACTGTCGGGCCCCGTCAATCCGACGTTATCTTTGGTCTGCGCACCCGAAACGCAGGAAAAACACCGCACGCCGCTTTGGGCCTCGCCGCCGGAGACAAAATTGATCAGGAAAGGCATCGACTTCGTGTTGGGGTGAATTGGAAGCCGGCGAATCACCTCACGGCCTGGGTTGATCAAGATGGGCGCGGAGTCAAGTGCTGCCAGCGCGGTTCGAGTCGATAGGGCGATGTCGTCAGATCCGACCGCGATCGGTGCGGGTCGTTCGGACTCTTTCGACCAGGCAAGCAAAGCCTCATTCAAACGGCTACAAATACCGTCGCACGCGTGCCCGATACGCCGTGAACTCTGCGCCGTAGTGCTGTTGAAGGTATGCTTCCTCATGCAGAACTTGCCGATGAAACAATGCTATCCCCGCGGCAAAGTATAGCAACGGAAGCCAACGTGGCTGTATCAAGAACTCACCGAGCAGGATACAGCCGAAGGCCACATAGATAGGATTACGGGTAAATGCGAAGATGCCCGACGTAATGAGCGCGTTTGGGTGTTCGGTATCGATTCCGACGCGGAAACTCGACCCAAACGACGCAAGACTGGCGATCATCAAGTACAACCCTGATGCGCAGAGCGAGACCCCGATCCACTGCAACGACGAGACTCGAAAGAGCTGCTCACCCGCGAAGGTCGGCCAGCTAAACGCGCCGGCGAATACGAGATAGAAGTACAAGAACGCAAACGGAGGGATCAAGAAGTCGGTCTTGTCGATCGTGCCGAATTTCATCGCGACGATACCACGTTGATTTAACATCCACACGCGCACGATCACGATGGACATTAGGAGTACGACGGTCAACGCACCGAGATAGCCTGGCACCACGCTAGCGCTCCGTTTAGACTCTGCTGATTGAAACCTCGTAACTGGGCCAGCGGCCGCCCGGTTTCAATTTCGGCGTGGGGCGGTAGGGGGCTTGACAATCCGTAACGCTTAACGGTATTGTTATATAACATTATGGTTAACTGTTCTGGAAATCTCGATGCGGTGTTCTCGGCTCTGGGCGATCCGACCCGAAGGCAGATCGTCGAGCGCCTGGCTCGCCGGCCGCTGTCGGCCGGCGAGATCGCATCGGGCTTTTCCATATCCCAGCCCGCGATCTCGAGGCACCTTCGCGTGCTCGAAGAGTCGGGCTTGCTGGAACGGCACGTCTTGGGCCGCGTGCACCACTGCACGCTCTCCCCAACCGTCATGAAAGCCGCCTCGGGATGGCTCGACAAGCAGCGCAACTTCTGGACCGCCGCGCTCGATCGTCTCGACGACCTCCTCGCAAAATCTCCCAAACGAAAGAAGTGACAATGAGTAACACACATACGCCGGTCGCGCCGGCACTCGTACTGCGCCGCACCTACGCGTCTCCGAGGCAACGCGTCTTCGACGCCTGGACGAAACCCGAGCTCGCGATGAAGTTTCTGGGCCCGGACGACGTCACCGTGACCGACGTTCGGATGGACGTGCGGATCGGCGGCTCGTACACGATCACGATGCTCATGCCCGACGGCGAGCGCTGGAACGTAGGCGGCACGTACCGAGAAGTACGCCCGCCCGAGCGCCTCGTCATGACCTGGCGCTGGGAAGAAGACAAGCCGGAAGACGAGCACGACACGCTGCTGACACTCGAGTTCAACGATCTTGACGGCGGGACGGAGCTCGTGCTCACGCACGAGCAGTTCGCGAGCGAAGATTCGCGCGACGGGCACCAAAAGGGCTGGACCGCCATCATGGAACGGCTCGCAGCTCTCCCTTATTTGGAAAAAGAGCAAAAATGACGACCGCTCATAAGACCGGAACGCGCGGCGTCGACGGCCTGCGGGGCATGTACCAGTGGCTCGACCGCGCGCCACGCGGGCGCAACGAGAACTTCGACGACGTTCCTTGGTTCCGCCGCCACGACGAGTACGCCAACTAGAGAGAGACGCTCGTGATCGGCGTGGGCTGATCGGTTTCCATCGGCAGATACTTGACGGTTGAACCAGCGCTCGCCAAGGCTTTGCGAACGTCGACGCTGCGCAGCGATTGATCGTTGAAGGTTCGGAAGTAGAACTGAAGATTCGTAAGGTCCTCGGCTGAGGTCCAGAGCGTCCACTCGTCGATGGTCTTCCCTTGAACCTCGTCGCGAACGGCGCCGACGGGGATGTCGAAGTTGTTGAGGATGTGGAAGACCTGCTGCACCGCATCGCTCGCGGTTGCCGGCTGCACGGCTGCCGCTTCGTAGGCGACGGCGCGCACGAAACGCGACGGCGGCGTGAAATCGCCGGGAATCCCATAGAAACCCGATCCCTGACCGAAACTGTTCAGCGTTACGCCCTGTATCGTCATCGACTCGCGGTTGTTCGGCGAGAGGCCGACGTAGTTGCTCAGATTGGTGATGTGCCAGTCGAACGTCGGCGAGTTTGTGATCACGCCGAGCGGGTCGTCGTAGATTACGAGCTTTCCGCCGATGGGCTCGACCACCACCGTGGCGCCGGTCTTATCGGTGATGCGAAAGTGCACCGGCGGTGCCATCCCGAGCTGCGGCACGACGGTAGGCGCGAGCACCACTTTTTCGTAGGCTGCCTTGACCTCGGCAACGCTGGCAAAGTTACCCAGAATCCACATTGAGTACTGATAGCCGGCCATCGCGCGCGATGCATTCTCCGGCGTCACGTCGGTGTATCCGGCAGAACCCGGGAAGAAGAACTCGCCGACGTACAATCCTTGGTCGTTGAGCCCATCCACGACCATCGGCAAACCAAATGCATTGGCGCCGACGATGCCGTACTTCGTCGTAAACAAAACTCCCGACGCGCTATTCGGCAGCGAGCCCGTGACCGGCGTTCCAGCGGGATAGACCAGCACTTTCGATTGGAGATCCGCGCCGAACTCGAGCGTACGTGCCACGACGACGGCGCCGTCTTTGGCGGTCAATCGAATTCCGGTGCACGCGCGCGCGGCCTGCCAGGCAAATAGCGAAATCATCGCCAGAGTAAAGATCGTTACATAGCGCTTCATTGGCGGTGTTTTCGACCAAGCGAGCGCCGTCTCATTTAAGACGCGTCCGAATCGTTCGGTGGAGGCTTGGGGTTGTTGCTGGGATGAACAACCTCAACACCACCGGCTCGTTTCCGCTTGGTGATCGCTCGGTGAAACGACTGGGCTTTGGTGCAATGCAGCTGGCCGGGCCGGGTGTGTTCGGACCGCCGAAAGATCGCGATACCGCCCTGGCCGTGCTGCGCGCGGTGATTGCGAGCGGCGTTAACCACATCGACACCAGCGACTACTACGGCCCGCACGTCACCAATCAGCTGATCCGTGAAGCGCTACATCCCTACCCGGACGATTTGGTATCGTAACCAAGGTCGGCGGCGTGCGGGGCAAGGATGCGTCGTGGCATCCGGCGATGACGCCCGCGCAGCTTACAAGCGCGGTTCACGACAACTTACGCAATCTTGGGCTGGAGTCGCTGGAAGTCGTCAATCTACGAATCATGGGACAGGGCCTTGGCCCAAGCGAAGGCTCGATCGAGGAGCCATTGACGGCGCTGGCCGAGTTGCAGCAGCAGGGCCTGATCCGACACCTCGGTTTGAGTAACGTCACTCCAACGCAGGTCGAGCAGGGACGTGCCATCGCCGAAATCGTCTGCGTGCAGAACCACTATAATCTCGCCCACCGCGACGACGACCCGCTTATCGATGCGCTGGCGGTAGAAGGCGTTGCCTACGTGCCGTTCTTTCCTCTCGGTGGTTTCACGCCGCTGCAATCGTCAACGCTGTCCGACGTGGCGGCGCGGCTCGGCGCGACTCCAATGCAGGTAGCCCTAGCGTGGCTGCTGCAGCGCGCACCCAACATACTGCTAATCCCGGGCACCTCTTCTCTCGCTCATCTACGCGAAAATCTCGCGGTTGCGGAGATCGAGCTGCCCGGCGATATGCTTGCCGAGCTCAACGGCATCGACGAGTCCGGCCGCTAGGCTGACTTAGCCACGGGGGCCCGGCGCGACGAAACCTTTGCGAAAAGTCGTCAGTAGCTCAAGCAGATGTCGAAGATCTCGCGCCGCGAAATGCTACTTGCGGCGGCTGCCACTGGGGCCGTGCCGCTTCTCGCCAAGCGCGTGGCAGCAAGCGCGCAATCGGTCGAGCAATCCGGCTTCGTCGCTATCGGCGGCATCGATCAATGGATCGCAATCGCGGGCGAGGACGAACACAATCCCCTCATTCTCTTTCTGCATGGCGGGCCGGCCGAGGCAGAGTCGCCGTTCCTGCGCGAGTTCATTCCGTGGGAGCACGATTTCATCGTTGTTAACTGGGATCAGCGAGGCTCCGGCAAGACCTACGGTAAGAACGGGCCGGCGACGCTCGGCATGACGGTGCAGCAAATGGCACAGGACGCCGTTGACGTCGCCGAGTATGCGCTGCGCAAATTTGAGAAGCCGAAGTTGATCCTCGTCGGGCATTCGTGGGGTGCGGTTCTCGGCTTGCACGCCGTCACGCTGCGCCCCGATCTCTTCTACGCGTTCGTTGGGACGGGGCAGCCGGTCAGCTGGAGCTTGTCGCTTGAGGATCGCGAACGCTGGGCTCGCCGGCAGGCGCTTGCAGAACACAATACGGCGGCGATTAAGCAACTGGACGATACCGCCACGCTGCCGGCGAGCGACATGAAGCGCGTCATGGCTTCAAATAAATGGCGGATGTCACCGTCGGACTTGCAGTATCTCACAATCGAGCGCGATTTCATCGGCCCTCCACCTTTTCCCACCAAAGGCGACGTTGCCGATTGGATCGCCGGCGGAGATTTCACAGGTCCTAAACTCTGGCCGGCCATCTTCAACTTCGATGCGCGCAAAGAGTTCCCGGAGATCCCGGTACCGTTCTTTGTCATCGAAGGGCGCGACGACCACATGGTGTCGTTCGAGGCCGCGAAGGAGTACGTCGAGCAGGTGCGCGCACCAGTCAAGGCCTTCATTCCAATCGACGGCGGCCACTTTGCCTGTTTCACCGATCCGAATCAATTCATCGCTGCGTTGCAGACGCGCGTAATGCCGTTGATCGATGGGTAAAGTGCAAACGCTTTCGAGGCGAAGAATCGGCTAGGACGTAGTTTCGTCGATATATTGGTGGACGAGCGCAATTGCCATGCTGCCTTCACCCACGCTCGATGCGACGCGCTTCATCGATCCGTGGCGAACGTCGCCCGCCGCAAAGATACCGGGGATGCTCGTTTCGAGCAGGTAAGGATCGCGCGCCCATGATGTGCCCGCGGGTTGGAGGTCGAGGACGTCGCGCCCCGTGCAGACAAAACCCTGCGCGTCGCGAATCAATGCGTCCGGGAGCCACTTCGTCTCGGGCTCGGAGCCGATCAAGATGAAGAGCATCTGGGCGTCTACCTTCTTCTGCTCGCCGTTTTTGTACTCAATCTCGATCGATTCGAGATGGTCGGTGCCGCTCGCGCCGACGCATTCGCAGGTGTACTCGATGCGAACGTTCTCCTTCTTCGCCAGCTCGTCGATGAGATATTGCGACATGCTTGCCGCAAGTTTCTCTCCGCGCACCACGATGGTCACGCTGCTTGCGTAGCCGGAGAAGAGCATCGCTGCCTGGCCCGCCGAGTTGCCGCCGCCGATAAGAACGACGTCCTTACCGCGCGCGCTCAGCGCCTCCGTGCGCGAAGCGCCGTAGTAAACGCCGCGGCCGCGCAACGCATCGGCGCCGGGAAGCGAGAGCCGCCGCCACGCCACGCCGTTGGCCAGGACGATCGCCTTGGTTTGCACGCGGCTGCCGCAATCGAGGACGATCGCGTGCGTTGTGGCCGATCCGTCGCGTGGCTCGATGCTGGTCGCTTGTCGCGCAACGATGATCTCCGCGCCGAATCGTTTCGCCTGACGAAAGGCACGCGAGGCGAGTTCGTCGCCCGAGACGCCCCCCGGAAAGCCGAGATAGTTTTCGATTCGCGACGACGAACCGGCTTGGCCGCCGGGTGCGCGGCACTCCAAGAGTACGGTCTGTAGGCCCTCCGATGCGCCGTAAACGGCCGCGGCCAAGCCCGCCGGCCCCGCGCCGACGATCGCGACGTCGTACGTCGCTTCACGCGGCGCGGTTTGCAGTCCAAGGCGCTGCGCGAGCTCCGGGTACGCGGGCTTGATCAGATACGACCGGTCCGCAAAGAGCACGGCCGGATAGTTGCCTTCGCGCAGGAGCTCGGGTGGCACGTTCGCGGCTTGGATTTCGGCGGCAGTGTCGGGGTTGACCCAACGAAAGCCGACCTGATTGCGCGCGAGAAAGTCTCGGAGGTCGTAGCATGCGAAATCGTCGCGACGGCCGAGCACCGTGACGCTGATGAGCTGCGTGGCGATCGACGCCTCTTGCAAGCCGGTAACGCGCCGCGCCATCTCGGTGAGGATCTGATGGTTTACGTTCGGGCAGCGCGCGACGAGTTCGTGAAAGTCGATGGCTTCGAGCCGCATCAAGCGCGACGGCGCAGCCGCGCGTATTCCCGCGAGAAAACCCGAGCCGAGCAGCAGCGGCACCTCGCCGAAGAAGCCGCCTGGCTCGACGACGTCGACGACCTGTTCGGCACCGGCGAATATCTTGACGATCTCACACCGGCCCTCGACGACGAAGTAGAAGGCCGCGGCTTCGCCTTCGAGCACAACCCAATCGCCGGTGTTGACCCGAAGGTCGGCGCTGCGCGAAACGATCGTCTCGAGCGCCTCGCCGCTCGCCGATCCGAAGAGCGGAAGATGGGCGAGCGCCTCGATGGTAATCATGCAAAGCGGCTTTTCCGCGCGACCTCAGAAATACTGCAGGCCATGAAGCGTATAGTATGTTTGATTGCCGGGCTCGCAATCGCGAGCTTTCCAGCCGCCGCGCCGGCGCAGACGGTAACCGTCAACGGTCAGCAGTTGTATCTCAACCCGGGGCCGATCGAACGCGCCGGGCGCGTTCTCGTCCCATTGCGGGGAATTTTTGAGCGCCTGGGCGCGTCGGTCGTCTACTCTGCGGGCACGATTAACGCCACGAAGGGGGGCACGACGGTCTCGCTGCAAATCGGCTCGACGCAGGCGCAGGTCAGCGGCGAGCCCACGACGCTCGTCGTCGCACCGTTCATCGTCGGCGCGACGACATACGTTCCGCTTCGCTTCATCGCGCAGTCGCTCGGGGCAAACGTCGGCTACGACGCGTCTACGCGTATCGTCGCGATCACAATATCGGGGGAGGTGGTCCCAATCGGGCCGGTCCACCCGCCGCGGCCTCCGCGGCCGCCAAACCCACCGCCGGTGCAAGCCATTAATTTGTACGCGCATCAGCCGGCGCCCGGCGAACGCGTTGCGAACCGGTTCGTCACGATCTCGGCGCAGTTCACACGCCGAGTCGAGCCGGGCAGCGTCCGCGTTTGGCTCGACGACAACAACATCACGTCGCGTAGCGCGGTATCCCCGAACGGCTTTTCGTATAAACCTCCGGCGCCGCTCGACTTTGGCCCGCATAGAGTGCGCGTCGCAGGCCGTGGCTCCGACGGAGCGCAGTTCGACCGCTCGTGGTCGTTCTCCGTAGCCGGGGCGGCCCCGCCGCCTGCAAATCCCATCGATCTGCGCGGGAAACAACCTGCGCCGGGCGCGAGCGTGAACGATCGCTTCATCGTCATCGCTGCCGAGTTCACGCGCGACGTCGACCCCGCCAGCGTCCGCGTGCTGCTCGACGGCAACAACATCACATCCCGCAGCGGCGTGTCGGCGACTGGCTTTTCGTATAAACCGCCGGCGCCGCTCGACTTCGGCTCGCATACGGTGCGCGTCACCGGGCGCGGTCCCGCCGGGGGCTCGCCATTTGACCGCTCGTGGTCGTTTTCAGTGAAGCGCGGCGTCGAGGCGCCGCTGAGCGTCACGATAAACCAACCCGCGCCGAATGCTCCGGTCGGGCGTAACTTCGCGATACAGGGCAACACGGTGGCCAACGGAAGCGTCAGGGTTACCGCGGGGGCGACGCCGTCCTTTAGCGGTCAGTTCTCCGGCAGTACCGATGCCGGCCCACGCGGCAACTTCAGGATTAGCGTGAACTTGAGCACGATGCCGGGTCAACAGGCGGTCAGCGTACGAATCACGGTCACCGATCCGGCGACGTCGCGAAGCACTGAGACCACGCTGCAACTTCGCTTAAAGCAATGAGGAACTAACAGCGGCCGTTCCTACCTCGAGATACGCACCTTGCAGGGCGTATAGGCTTCGGTGTGGTCCCATCGACGCTATGAAACTATCGGCGCATTTGCCCTGTAGCAACGTTCTAAGGCGCCAGGAATTGTACTATCTAATTCGCTTCGCCCTTGGCATCGCATTTGCGTTCGTGCTGACGTGTGTGCCGGTGCGGGCTGCCGTGACGGGAAGCTTCTCGTTCACCGTGGCACGCACGCCTCACCCTTTGGCCCTCGACGCGGCCCTGGCCGATCCCGCGTGGTCGGCGGGCAAGGTCCCCAACGGCGACGGGCCGTGGGAGAACGTGACGACTCGCGCGCCCGCCAAGTTTGCGACGACGGCCTATCTCTTGTACGACGATAAGAATCTCTACATCGGATTCAAAAGCGAGCAAGCCGGCGTTCCAATCGTCGCGACGCAGACGACGAACGACGTGGGTTTCGGTACGGACGATTTCGTCGGCATCGGGCTACTCAACGGGGGCGGTGGAAGCCAAGCCTATTATTTTGAAGCGACGCCTCGCGGCACGCGCTTCGAGCAGGCCAATGAAAACGTGCGCTTTCGGCCGCGCTGGAGCGCCGCCGGTAAAGTCTCCGACGGAGCGTGGAGCGCCATCATGATTATTCCGCTCGACGTCTTGCGCGTGGCACGCGGCGGCAAGCAAACGTGGCGGCTGCAGTTCGTTCGCCAGATCGCGGCACCGGGCGAGCACCTTTCGTGGGTCTGGAACCCGATCATGGGGGACGCTGGGAGCGGAACCTGGCCGACCTTCCAAAACGATACGCGCTTTTGGGCCGGCGGGGACTTCGACATCGCGGCATCGGCCGCGGCTCGGCCCAAGCCGCGCGCCGACATCTACGGCCTCGCCAGCATCGGCGAGAATCGCAATCTCTTTCAGCAAGCCAACGGCGAGTTTTTACCGGAGAACGTGCGCTCGTTCGGCGGGGACGTCAGCTACCCGATCACGCCGACGGTCCGTTTTGTCGGAACGCTCAATCCGGATTTTTCCAATGTCGAGATCGATCAACAAACGATCGCGCCGCAAGAGTTCCAGCGGCAGCTTCTCGAGTATCGGCCGTTCTTCGCACAAGGTGCGGCTTTCATCAATGCCGCCTCAGGACCGCGCTCGCCGACCGGCACCAACGTGAACGCCTCCGACCTCGTCTTCTACTCGCCGTCGGTCGGGCCGTTCGATAGCGGCGGCAAGGTCGAGGGAACGTTCGGCGACCAAAGTTTTGGCGTTCTGACCTTCCACGGATACGACGAAACGACAAGCAACACGTTTAGCGATCAGGCGTACGGCTACGAGCACGCGCTGCCGAACGGTTCGTTCATCTACTGGAGCGACGGCGTCTTTGCCAACCACAGCATCGCCGGCACCGACGACACGATCGAGGCCGGCGCCGAAGCACGCGATTATTCAAACGGGATGATTTACTTCTTCGACCATTCGTTCGAAGACGGCACGTGGGTACCTCAGGGCAACGCCGACTTTACGGAACTCTTCGTGGATCGCCACAAAGGGCCGTTCGAGGCTAACGTCGGGTACCTCGACGTCTCGCCCAACTACAACCCCATCGACGGCTACACGCCGAACTCGGACATTCGCGGGCCGCAATTCTACACGGACTACACCGGAACGGCGCCGGGCATCAAGAACTACACGATCTTTTTTGCCACGGATCGCTTTCTGGACGACTCGGGAGCGGTGCACCAGGCCGACACTCAATTCTTTCTCAACGCCACCTTCAAGAATCTCTTCTCACTCGACGGCATAGGCGAGGCGGTCGGGGAACTTCGCTCTTACAACATTCCGGCCGGCCCGGGTTGCAGTGGGCCGATCCTGTATCAATCGAGTTTCACCGGCTATCCGTGCTACATCGACGGCGTAACGCAGCCGTTCAATCTCTACCAGATTCCCGTCGGCTATCGCGACGGGACGCCGTCGCCCTTGGATGCCAGCTATCAGTGGGGACCATTCGGCGACGACTACGTGCATCTGTTTACGCTCGTCACGAGCCGCCCGATCGGGAAGCGCTTCAGCCTCGGCTTGGAATATGACGGAACCTACGAGCGAGCGTTCTCCGACGGCGTGCTCGATTCACAGTGGCTGCGGCGCATCTCGCTGGGTTACAACATCAGCAACGAGAGCAGCTTCAGCTTGGAACTGCGCGATATCAACGGCCTTGGCGGTTTTGCCACCTCCTACCAAGTCGGCAACAACCTCGCCGTGGCGTATCACCAGCGATTTCCCGAAGGCGACGAGCTCTATATAAACTTCGGAAGCCCGGCCTCCGGTGCAACGCTCAACCGTTTAATCGTCAAGTTTGTCCTTCACGAAGGCGCCGACGAGGGGACGTAATGGCGTCGGCGGCGTTCGCGCGTCTTCGCGGCCTCCACGTCGCGGTCGCGCGGCGGCGCCTGGGTGACCAGCGAGGCGAGCAGCTCGCGCGCCGCGCCGGCTACCCGATCGACCGCGCGCTCGAAGGCCGCCTCATTTGCCTTCGACGGGTGGTGCAACCCGCTCAGCTTTCGAACAAACTGCAGCGCCGAAGCGCCGATCTCTTCATTCGTTGCCGGCGGCGCGAAGTTGTACAAGGTCTTGATGTTACGGCACATGAACTCTCCGGTGCTTGACGTTTAAGGTTACTTCCCTCGATCACATCGTTCTCAACGTGTCCGACGTCGACCGGTCGCTCGCCTTTTACGTGGACGGCCTGGGGCTCGAGCCGGTTCGACTCGGTGAATATCGTCGCGGCGACGTGAAGTTCCCGTCCGTGCGCGTCGACGCGGGCACGATCATCGATCTCTTTTCGCCGGAGATGCGGTCCGGCGCCGCGCCACCGAACGCCGCGAACCTGAATCATTTTTGTCTGGTCGTCGAAGGCGGCATTGGCGAGATCCTCGCACGCGTGCGCGCGATAAACGCAACGGTCGACGAAGGCCCAATCGAAGTCTTTGGAGCGCGCGGAAACGGGAGGTCGATCTACATCTCGGATCCGGACAACAACAAAATCGAACTCAGAAGTTATGCGTTGGAGTAACGTTGCGGCGGGTTTCGCGCTCGTCCTCGCATTTCTCGCTTGCGATTGCGCGGTCCAGGCTGCCGACAATTCGGCAAAATGCAGCTCGGAGGTGTCACTCCCGATGCAGACGCGACTCGTCACGGCAGAGAACGCTCTCGGCTTCACGCTCCTGCATGCGTCGACCGGAAAGAACGTTTTCATCTCACCTCTTAGCATCGCACAAGCACTCGGCGTCGCCTATCTCGGCGCGCGTGGCGCGACCGCTAAGGCGTTCATCGAAAGTTCCGTCGTTCCGCCGGGCGATCCGTCGGACTTTGCTTGCGCGTCGCAACACTTGCGAACCGGCCTGCCCCAGGCTGACGCCGGCGCCGCGCTCGAGTTTGCAAACGCCTTGTGGGTTCGCCAAGGCGTCTCGCTCAAAGCATCGTTCGTCGAGCAGGCGCAGACGGCGTTTGGCGCCGACGTCACACCGCTAGACCTCAACAGCCCCGACGCGGCCCGCACGATCAACGCATGGGTAAGCCGGCGGACGCACGGGCACATCCCCACGATCGTCAACAGCGTCGCCGGTGCCGAAGCGCTCATTACCAATGCGGTCTATTTTAAAGCCTTGTGGGAACAGCCGTTTTTGGCTTCCCAAACGCACACCGGCCGCTTCTTGGGCACGGCCGGTACGACGAGCGTCCCGTTCATGAATCAAACCACGACGATCTCGTACTATGCGGGTCCCAAATTTCAGTTCGTGCGGCTCGGCTATCGCGGAGGCCGCTTCGCAATGTACGTCGTGCTTCCGAAGCAGGGCACCGGTTTGGCAATGGAGAGCGAACTTCCACGCGCCTTTGCAACGGCACTCGCGAACGCGACCCAGCGACGCGTGAACCTGCAGCTTCCGAAGCTGCATCTTTCGTATGAAGCCGACCTAATTTCGCCATTGAGGGCCGCCGGGTTGGGGATTGCATTTTCGGATCGTGCCGATTTTGGCGGAATTAGCGATCGACCGCTGCGAATCAGCAGTGTCATTCACAAGACCACGCTTGACGTTGACGAAGCGGGAACGACCGCCGCTGCCGCGACGGCAGTCATGATGCCGATGAGCATACAATTCGGCGGCGCTCCCATCGTCGTAAACGTCGATCATCCGTTCTTCTGCATTATTCGGGACGATCGAAGCGGCGCCGTGCTCTTCCTTGGCGCGATTAGCGATGTCCTATGAGGAGCGATAGATCGCAGCCTGCTCGGTGAGAATGCGCGCTTGCTGCGCGGGATCGACTGCCAGTGACCAGTCGCCGCGGTCAAACGTACCACCAAGCACGATGCCGTCATTACGCGGAAACATGTAGAGCCCATTGGCGAGATAGATGTAATCTACGTCGGCCTGCGGTTCGAGCACCGTGAGCTGCCCGCGCACCGGAACGAGCTCGTCGTCGTTGCAGAGGGCGCGCGCGCCGATGCCCGTACAGTTGAAAACGACGTGTTCCGCTAGGTCGTGTATCTGGCGTAGCGTCGCAAACGTCCGCACTTCAATCTTGCCGCCGCGAAGGAGAAAATCGCGCATGACGGCGGGGAGATAGGTATTTGGCTCGATCAGCATCGTCGTGAACCGCCGGACCAGCGGGACGGCGAACGGGGTGGTGGCGGGGTCGATCGTTTCGATGTCTTCATAAAGATCCTCGATGCCGGCCGAAACGGCGTAGTCGAGTTCGTCGCGTTCCGTGGCCGCATGCTTGAGCGCGTAGTTGTCGATCCAGAGTACACCGTACGTGGGGCCCACCATTAACTGAAAAGCGCGGTTGGCAATGCGGGCGGCACGCCGAAAGGTTTCGAGAAACTCGCTGGTAGCGTCTTGGGATGCGAAGACGACGGTAGGCGTCCACTGAGCGCCCGCGATGTTGGATGTCGTGTTCGGCGGGACGCTCGAGGCATAGATCGTCACGTCCCATCCGCGGTCCTGAAGAACGCGTGCGGT
>Ga0182024_10014906_pt1 | contig 14967 bp, 20 predicted proteins | sample P32metaG_FD_120480 | JGI IMG/M metagenome (GOLD analysis project Ga0182024, IMG submission 120480) | Permafrost microbial communities from Stordalen Mire, Sweden - P3-2 metaG (Illumina Assembly) | ecosystem: Environmental > Terrestrial > Soil > Wetlands > Permafrost | place: Sweden: Stordalen... | reverse complement strand
CTTCGATCTCGGCTCGCGCGAAGCCGCTTTCGCCTTCCTCAACGCCCTGGAGCTGCTGGACATCGCCAACAATCTGGGGGACGCCAAGTCCATGGCCACCCACCCAACTACCACCACCCACCGCGCCATGACCGAGGCGCAGCGCCTGGAGATCGGCCTCACCCCCGGCTGGGTGCGGGTATCGGTGGGGCTGGAGAACGCCGCCGACCTGGCCCGCGACATCGAGCGCGCCCTGGACGCCGCTTGATGGCCGCGTAACGCGTTACGGCCTGTCAAAAGCCCAGGCGCCTTAGGAGGAAAAGACCTTCACCTTCGCTTCCAGAACACCCCCAACCTCGCCACATGCCGCTTGGGCAGTTCCTTGCGGCCCGCTTCGACGTAGCCCAGGGCGGCCATCAGTTCGGCGACGAGGATGTGGGCGGTGGGGACGGCGGCGGGGTTCTGGCGATAGTCCTCGCCGAGCGTCTCGTGCAGCAGGGTGTCGATCCCGGCCATGGCGGGCAGGCCGTCGAGGGTCGCCTCGAGCGCCGCCGAGCGCGCTGCCGGAGAAGCCATGACCTCGCGCATGTGCGCCATCAGCGGATCGGCGTGGCCGAGCGGTTCGGGTTCGGCATAGGGCAGACCCAGGAGTTCGATGGCGCGGGCCAGGTGATTGCCCTCCGCCGAGTGCAGGGCGCGGGCGCGTTTCCACACGCCGTAGCGCTCGGTCTGGCTGCGCGCTCGAAGCTTGCCGCGCGTCCACCCGCCGATAAACACCTCTTCCTTCATGGCGTCTTTCTTCATGGCGACCTGAATTAAGGCGCCTCACCCGCTTTGCTCAAGGGGAACCATGCGGCTAGGGTTGAGACCATGGCGAGGTTCCAGTCGGGCGGCTTCACGCTGGCCTATGACGATATCCGGCCCTCGGGCGGCGAGAGCGGGACGGTGGTCCTGATCCATGGGTTCGCCACCAATCGGGCCGAGAATTGGCGTCGGCTGGGCTGGTACGGCGCCTTTGAGCGCAAGGGCTGACGATGCGTCGCTCTGGATTTGCGCGGCCATGGCGAAAGCGACAAGCCGCACGAAGCGGCCGCCTACGCCCGCGACGATATGGCCGGCGACGTCCTGGCGCTCATCGATCATCTGAATCTGGGGCGCGTCGACCTCATGGGCTATTCCATGGGATCGCACCTGGCCCTGGCCGTGGCGGCGGCCCATCCCGAGCGGGTGGCCAACCTCGTCCTGGGCGGCGTCGGGGCGCGGATGCTCGGCGGCGAGCCCGGTCCGCTCGCCGGCGCCATGACCATGGCCCAGGCCATGCGCGCGGCCGATCCGGCGACGATCACCGAGCCGACCCTGAAGGGCTTTCGGCAGTTCGCCGAGAACCAGGGCGAGGATCGCCTGGCCCTGGCCGCCTGCGGCGAGGGGCGTGGCGGGGCCCTCGAGGCCGGCGACCTTCAACGCCTGACCACGCCGGTGCTGGTGGTGGCCGGATCGCGCGACGACATCGCCGGCGATCCGCAACCGCTGGCAGACGCCATCGCCGGCGCGCAGTGTGTCACCCTGCCGGCCTGCGACCACTTCTCTGCCATCCCGCACGCCCTCTTCAAGGCGGCGGTGTTCGACTTCCTGGAGGGCTGGCTGGAGTAGGCGCCTCAGGCCAGGTTGTAGGCCCCGCCCCTTTCCAGCGCCGCCTTGAAGGCCGGCCGGGCGTGCAGGCGTTCGACCCAGGCCGCGAGATTGGAGAAAGGTCCCAGGCGGCCAAAAGCGCGGCCGACCTCGCCCACGAAGCTCATCTGCACGTCCGCGCCGGTGAGGTCCGCGCCGACCAGATACTCCCGTCCCTCGAGGGCTTGGTTCACATAGCCCAGGTGATTGTTGATCTCATCGTCGATGCGGCCCTTGAGCGGCGCCGCCGCCTCGCCCAGACGCAGGGTGTAGAGCAGCAGCATCAGAGGCAGCATGGCCGAGCCTTCGGCGTAGTGCAGCCATTCCAGATAGGCCTCATGGTCAGCGGAATCGGCCGTCGGCGCGAGACGCCCGTGGCCGTAAGTGCGGATGAGATAGTCCACGACGGCGCCGGATTCGGCGATGGTGAGGCCCTGGTCGGTGATCACCGGCGATTTGCCGAGCGGATGAACCGCTTTCAGCTCCGGTGGCGCGAGATTGGTCGTGGCGTCGCGCTGATAGAAGTTGATCTCGTAGGGGACGCCCAGCTCCTCGAGGAGCCAGAGGATGCGCTGAGAGCGCGAATTGTTCAGGTGATGGACGACAATCATTTTTTGAGAGGCTTTCCGTTGGCTGGGGCCAACACATAAACGCCGCTGACCTGGCCGGAGGCAATGGCTTTGGCGATCGAGCGGTGGCGGGGCGGCCCGCTTGGCGCTACGCTCGCTCCCCATGCACGACATCTTCGATCTTCTGATTCCGCTGGCCCTGGCCGCCGTGGCCACGACCCTGGGCTTTGGCGTCTACACCCTGTTCCGGGGCGGCGAATTCGGGTTCAAATGGTCCAACAAACTCATGCGCCTGCGCGTGCTTCTGCAAGCCTGCGCCATCCTCATCCTGCTCGCCGCCATCGTGTGGCGCGGGCGGCATTAGAGGCCCGGGCCCTGGTCACGCTCAATCGCATCTACACGCGCGCCGGCGACGGCGGCGAGACCCGGCTATCCACCGGGGAGAAGGTCAGCAAGGCCAGCGGCCGCGTCGAGGCCTACGGCGGCGTCGACGAGTTGAACGCGCTGATCGGTCTGGCGCGTCTACAGACCATCGGAAATCTCGAGCTCGATCCGATCCTGGCGCGAATCCAGAATGACCTTTTCGACCTCGGAGCCGACTTGGCCACCCCCGAAAGCAGAAAGGCGGGCGCTCCGCGGGCGCTGCGCATCACCGCCGGCCAGGTGGCGCGTCTGGAACGCGAGATCGACGCGCTCAATGCCAGCCTCGCGCCGCTGACTTCCTTCGTTCTGCCGGGCGGATCGGCGGCCTCGGCGGCCTTGCACCTGGCCCGGACCGTCTGCCGGCGCGCCGAACGCTTCGCGGTGGCCTTCGCTGCGAATGACGGCGCGGCGACGCATGCCGAGGCCCTGCGCTATCTCAACCGATTGTCCGATCTGCTGTTCGTCGCCGCGCGCCTCGCCAATGACAGGGGGGCGGGCGACGTGCTCTGGGCGCCCGGCGCGACGCGCTGACCCTCGGAAGGCGGCGGGCGGACCAGACGGCGCCCGGTGATCCGCCAGATCGGCAGCGGGGTCAGACATTGGCGGTCGCGGACGTCCCACCAGGCGCCGCGTTCGTCGCAGCGCTTCACCGGCCAGATGTACGCCCAGTCGTACCAGGCGGCCCCGGCGCTCGCCACGAAGAATGCGGCCAGGACGATCACCTTGGTGTTGGTTATCCAGCGGTTCATCGGCGGGCTTCATACAGAGGGCGGCGAGTAGAGGCCAGAGCGCTCGCGGCGCCTAGCTTGCATTGCGCGGCCAAGGCGCTATTGCCCAGTCCTTACGGTCATCTGGGCCGCGGCCATCTTGCGCCATCGAGGCGGTGAAAAGCGATGAAGATACTGGTCCCGGTCAAGCGGGCGATCGATTCCAATGTCAAGGCGCGGGTGAAGTCCGACCAGACTGGGGTCGACCTGGCCAATGTGAAGATGTCCATGAATCCCTTTTGCGAGATCGCTGTTGAAGAGGCGATCCGCCTGAAGGAAAAGGGCCTGGCCGAAGAGATCGTCGCCGTCTCCATCGGCCCGATCCAGGCCCAGGAAACCATCCGCACGGCGCTGGCCATGGGCGCCGACCGCGGAATCCTGATCCAGACCGACGCCGACCCCGAGCCGCTGGAAGTGGCCAAGCTCCTAAAGGCCGTGGCGCTCGCCGAGGCGCCGAGGCTCATCTTGATGGGCAAGCAGGCCATCGACGGCGACAACAACGCCGTGGGCCAGATGCTCTCGGCGCTGCTGGGCTGGCCGCAGGCCACCTTCGCCTACAAGCTCGAACTGGCGCCCGATACGGTGCGTGTGACGCGGGAAGTCGATGGCGGACTGCAGACCCTGGAGCTCGATCTGCCCGCCGTGGTCACCGCCGATCTTCGCCTCAACGAGCCGCGCTACGCGTCCCTGCCCAACATCATGAAGGCCAAGAAGAAGACCATCGATATCAAGACCGTCGACGACTACGGCGGCGCCGGAACCGGGCATCTGGCGGTCCTCAAGGTCGCCGAGCCCGCCAAGCGGGTGGCGGGGGTCAGGCTAGAAAACGCCACCGAACTGGTCGCCAAGCTCAAGACCGAAGCGGGGGTTCTCTAAATGGCCGTTCTCGTCGTCGCCGATCACGACAACCTGACCCTCAAGGACAACACCAGCAAGACCGTCACCGCGGCGCGAGCGCTCTCGCCGGACGTCGACGTGCTAGTGGCCGGCCAGAGCGTGGCGGGGGTGGCGGCGCAGGCGGCCAAGATCGCCGGGGTGCGCAAGGTGCTCACCGCCGAGAGCGAAGCCCTGGGCAAGCAGATCGCCGAGGCGCTGAGCGCCTGCGTTGCCCCGTTGATGGCGGGCTATGACGCGCTGCTCGTTCCGGCCACTTCGGTGGGCAAGAATTTCGCCCCTCGCGTGGCGGCCATGCTGGACGTGGCGCCGATCTCCGAGATCGTCGCGGTCGCGGCCGCCGACACCTTCGTGCGGCCTATCTACGCCGGCAACGCCATGGAGACGGTGCGCTCTTCAGACGCCAAGAAGGTGATCACCGTGCGCGCCACCGCCTTCAAGGCGGCCGACGAGGGCGGCGCGGCGCGGATCGAAGCGGTCGATCCAGGTCCCGGCGCCCCTCACACCCGGTTCGTCTCCGACGAGATCGTCAAGTCCGACCGCCCGGAACTGGCCGGCGCCAAGATCGTCGTCTCCGGCGGACGCGCCATGGGCTCGGCCGAGGAATTCCACGCGGTGATCGAGCCTTTGGCCGACAAGCTCGGCGCGGCGGTCGGCGCCTCGCGCGCCGCCGTGGACGCCGGCTATGCGCCCAACGACTACCAGATCGGCCAGACCGGCAAGGTGGTGGCGCCGCAGCTCTACATCGCCATCGGCATCTCCGGGGCCATCCAGCATCTGGCCGGCATGAAGGACTCCAAGGTCATCGTGGCGATCAACAAGGACGCCGACGCGCCCATCTTCCAGGTCGCCGACTACGGCCTGGTCGCCGACTACAAGTCGGCCGTGCCCGATCTCATGGCGGCGCTGACGGCGGCGGGGATCTGATTCACGCTGCATCGCAGCAAAATCAGAGACGGCGCGCTCGCTTGTGTTAAAACGCTGTCATAAGAGTGACGCGAAGGCGAACTGAAGATGGCGGAAATCAAGACGGTCGGTGTCATCGGCGCGGGCCAGATGGGCGGCGGCATCGCTCATGTGTGCGCCCTGGGGGGTTACGAGGTTCTGCTGAACGACATCGCGCCCGACAGGATCACCGAGAGTCTCGCCCACATCGACCAAAGCATGGCGCGCCAGGTGTCGCGCGGGATCATCAGCCAGGTGGACATGGATGCCGCCCTGGCGCGGATCACGCCCAGCCCGGGCCTGGAGGCCATCGGCAAGGCCGACCTCGCCATCGAAGCGGCCACGGAAAACGAGGAGACCAAGAAGGATATCTTCAAGGCCTTGCGACCGTACCTCTCGGCGACCACCCTTTTAGCCTCCAACACCTCGTCGATCTCGATCACGCGCCTCGCCTCGTCCACCGATCGCCCCGAACGGTTCATTGGGCTGCATTTCATGAACCCCGTGCCGCGCATGAATCTGGTCGAGATCATCCGCGGCATCGCCACTGATGCGAAGACCTACGAAATCGCCGTGGCCTTCGCCAAGTCGCTCGGCAAGACGACCGCCAACGCGGAGGACTTTCCGGCCTTCATCGTCAACCGCGTCCTGGTGCCGATGATCAACGAGGCGATCTACACCCTCTATGAAGGCGTGGGCACGGTGGACGCCATCGACACCGCCATGAAGCTGGGCGCCAACCATCCAATGGGCCCATTGGAACTGGGCGATTTCATTGGTCTGGATACGGTGCTGTCGATCATGAACGTGCTCTACGACGGCCTGGCTGATTCCAAATATCGGCCCTGTCCTCTGTTGGTGAAGTACGTCGAGGCCGGCTGGCTGGGGCGCAAAGCGGGGCGCGGCTTCTACGACTACCGTGGCGAACACCCGGTACCGACCCGCTAGGGTTTCTTAAATGCCCGACGTCCGCGTGCGCGGCCTTTGCCCGGCCCGGTTCGCAAAGGTGGAACGGGCGTTCGCCGCCAATTTCGACGAAGGCCACGAGCTCGGCGCCCGGTTCGCCCTGGCCATCGACGGCGAGATCGTCATTGACCTGATGGGCGGCTGGGCCGATCGCGACGAGAGCGTGCCGTTCGGCGAAACGACCCTCACCCCCATCTTCTCCACCACCAAGGCCATCGCCAGCTTCATGATCGCCCGGCTGGTCGGCCAGGGAACCCTCGCCTTTGACCACAGGGTCGCCGAGGTCTGGCCGGCCTTCGGCACGGCGGGAAAAGGCTCGCTCACCGTCGAGGAACTGCTCTCCCATCAAGGCGGTCTGGCCGGCCTGGAGGGCCCCATGACGCCGTCGGACTGGTTCGACTGGGACGGGGTCTGCGCGCGCCTGGCCGCCATGACGCCGCTCTGGCCGCCGCGAAGCGCCAGCGGCTATCATCCGGTGACCTTTGGCTATCTGGCGGGCGAGATCTTTCGCCGCGTCGATGGCCGCACCCTGGGGACGGCCCTTCGCGAGGACATCGCCGCACCCCTGGGCCTCGACCTGTGGATCGGCCTGCCGGACACCGAGCACGCCCGCGTCGCCCAGGTCCGCCGGCCGCCGGCCATGCCCGATCTGGGTCCGATCACCCAGATCAAGCGTCTCGCCTTCCTCACCAAATGGGCCTCGCCAGGCGGCCGAGGCGAGGCGGCCTGGCGGCGGGCCGAAATTCCCTCGGCCAACGGCCACGCCACCGCTCCCGCCCTAGCGGTGCTGATGGCCGCCCTGGCGTGCGACGGCCGGATGGGGGCTTCAAGGCTGCTGGAGCCCGGCGTGGCGGGGCAGGCGGCGAGCGAGCGCATTTCCGGGCCGGACCTGGTCTTGCCCTATGACATGAGCTGGGGCGCGGGTTTCATCCGCAACCAGGGTCTGGGGATCTATGGTCCGGGCGCGGGGAGCTTCGGCCACTCGGGCTGGGGTGGCAGCTGCGCCTTCGCGGACCCCGAACGCCGCATGGCCGGCGCCTATGTGATGAACCGCCAGTCGGCGCAGCTGATCGCCGACCCGCGGGCCCGGCGATTGATCGAGGCGGCCTACGCCTCTCTTTGAAGGCGTCGTGAGGCCCGCCACGCGCCGAAGACGAAGGTCGCCGCGCCGGCCCAGATGAACAGGAAGGAGGCGCCCGTCATGGGGTTCAGCCTCTCCCCATTGGCGATCCCGACCGCGAAGCCGATCGTCGGGCTTATGAACTGCAGGAAACCCATCACCGAAAAAGGCAGGCGCCGCACCGTCCAGGCGAAGAGCGCCAGCGGCGCCACGGTGGCCGGACCGGCGGCGGCCATCAACAGGGAGCGGCCGAGCGACCGGCCGAAGATTCCCGCGCCGGCATGGTGCAGCCAGATCACATAGGCGAGGCCTGGCCCGGCCATCAGCAGGCATTCCACGAAGAGGCCCGTCTGGGCGTCGGCGTCCACGTGCTTGCGGATGATCCCGTAACCCCAGAACGTGCAGGCGAGGAAGAGGGCGATCAGCGGCGGATGGCCCAGAGCGACGGTCTGCAGGATGACCCCGACGACGGCCAGGGCGATGGCGGCCGCGCCGACGCTATCGACACGCTCGCGGAACACCACCATCCCCACCGCCATGTTGAGCAGGGGCGTGATATAGTAGCCTAGGCTCGATTCGAGGTTGTGGCCGTGGGTGACCGCCCAGACATAGACCGCCCAGCCCGAACCGATCAGCAGGGCCGACAGGGCCAGAAGACCCAGGAGCCGGGGCCGCGCGAAGACGCGGCGCGCCTGGCCGCTCTGCCCCGCGGCAAGGACCAGCAAGAAGGCCCAGGGGGCCGCCCACATGGCCCGCTCGCCCAGGATTTCCAGAGGCGTGGCGCCGGCGCGGCCCATGACGATGAACAGGGCGGGCATGGCGCCCCAGAGGGTGTAGCATCCAAGGCCGACGATGAGCGCCCGGCGGGAATCGCCGCCAGGCGTCGCGGCGGAAAGACTCACGCCAGAACCTTGCGTCCGATCAAGCCGCGTTCATGGAGCAATTCGGCGATCTGAACCGCGTTCAGAGCCGCGCCCTTGCGCAGATTATCCGTCACCACCCACATAGAAAGGCCGTGTTCCACCGTGGGATCCCGGCGGATGCGCGATACATAAACGGCGAACTCGCCCTGGGCTTCCTTGGGCGTCATGTAGCCGGTGGCGTCACGCTTATCGATGACCATGATCCCGGGCGCCTCGCGCAGGAGGTCGCGCGCCTCGTCCTCATCGAGCGGCTCGTGGAATTCCACGTTCACCGCCTCGGAGTGCCCGACCATCACCGGCACGCGAACGCAGGTGACCGTGAGCGCGATGGCGGGATCGAGGATCTTGTGCGTCTCGTTCCAAAGCTTGGCTTCCTCGTCGGTGTAGCCGTCGTCGCGAAAGCCGCCGATGCAGGGAATGACGTTGAAGGCGATCTGTTTGGGAAAGACGCGCGGTTCGGAGGGGCCGAGGACGAAGACGCCTTTGGTCTGATCCCACAGCTCGTCCATGCCTTCCTTGCCGGCCCCGGAAACCGACTGATAGGTCGCCACCACCACCCGCTTGATGCGCGCCGCGTCGTGCAGGGGTTTGAGGGCCACGACCAGCTGGGCGGTCGAGCAGTTGGGGTTGGCGATGATGTTCTTGCGGCGCGCCCAGCCCACCTCGTCCGGGTTCACCTCCGGCACGATCAGGGGCACGTCGGGGTCCATGCGCCAAGCCGAGGAATTGTCGATGACGATGGGGCCGGCGGCGCCGATAAGCGGCGCCCACTCACGGGAAAAGTCGCTGCTGACCGACATCAGCACCAGGTCGACGCGCGAGAAATCGAACTGAGCGATGTCCTCGCACTTCACCACCCCGGCCTTCCAGCCAACCTCGACACCGAGGGAATTGCGCGAGGCGATGGCGTGGATGCGGTCCACGGGGAAGTTCACTTCCTCGAGGATGTTCAGCATTTCACGTCCCACCGCGCCGGTGGCGCCGACCACGGCGACCCGGTAACCCATCCTGGAGTCTCCCTCGTTGAGGAAAAGGTGAGGCGCCCTAGCGCGGCGTGGGCGTGGAAATAAGCTTGGAGCCGGTGAACCGCAACCATGCCACCACCACCAACCCGGCGAGCATCAGCCCCGCACCCAGCCACAGGACGCCATGCACGTCCCGCTCGCCCACCACCAGGGAGGCCAGGGCAGGGCCCATGGCGCCGCCGAGCAACTGGGCGGCGCCGCTTTGCATGGCCGCGCGGCGGCTCGGATCGGCGTCAATGGTCATGGGGACGAGGAAGGGGGCCAGAAAAATGGCGAAGAGACCCGCGACGGCGTTGGCCGAGATAAAGACCCAGGCGGGCGAGTGGAGGGAATAGACATACCAGACGACCAGAAAGATCGCCGAGGTGATCAGAAACACCACGAAGTAGCGCACCTTGCCGGCCAGCGCAGTCGCCGCCGCGCCGCCCAGCGTTTGGGCGATAAGGGAAGTCCAAAGGGCGGTGCGGGCCACGTCGGCGTTCAACCCCGCCTGTTCAGCTAGGGGTTGAAGGTAGACCGATACGGCGCCGTTGGCCGAGACGTAGATCAACGTGGCGACAAGGGCGATCCAGCCGCGCAGCGGCGGGGCGCCGCCCTCGCCCGGCTTCTTGGGCAGGGGCGCGTAGCGGCTGGGCGAGGCCAAGGCCGGCAAGACCCCGAGCAGGCTGGCGCCCGCCAGGGCCGCAAACCCGCCATTGGCGCCGAACCTCGGCATCACCCACACGGCTAGAACAACGGCGAGTCCCAGCTGGGCCAGAGTCTGGGTGGCGAAGAAGACGCCCGCCCAGCGCTCGGGCGTCACGGTGCGGGCGATCATGCCGACGGTGATCCACAGAAGGACGCCCTCGGCCGCGCCCGCCCCGGCCCGCAGGGCAAAGAGGCCCAGCCCGCCGCTCCACATGGTCGCGATGTCGAACCCGGCCAGGACGAGGGAGGCGGCGACGCCGATCAGTTTTAGGCGCGCGGGCTTGAGGAACATGCCGACCAGCGCCGTCGAAACGCCCATGGCCAGGAGCTCCAAAGTGGCCGCCTGGCCGATGCCCGCGGCGCTCAGCCGGTGCTCGTCGGCCAGGGCCCCCAGGAGTATCGGCATCACGCCGAGCACCATCAGCGAATTGATTCCCACCGCGATGGTGGCCGCCGCATGCCCGCCGCTGAGCGGCGGACCCACGGCGTCGTGAACCAGGTGGTCGTGGACCTCGTGGGTCTGAGAGGCTTCGGGCGTGGCGATCATCGGACCTTTCAGGGCGTGAGGGGGCGTTCGTGGGCGGCCGAGCGGGGTCCATCTTGGACTCTCGCGTCAACCGCCCATAGGGTGGATGGCGCCAAATCGCTCGCAAATTCGTTTGAAAACGGCGATGGAACGCCTCCGCTATTACAAGACAAGGACTCCGCCCATGCCGCGCAAGCCCAACTACCAGTTCGAGCGTCTGGACCGCGAGCGCATCAAGGCCGCCAAGGCGGCCGAAAAGGCCGCCGCCAAGCGCGAGCTGAAGGAGCGCGAAAAGTCCGGCGACGCCCCGGACGGCGGTCCGCCTGGAAAGGAAGATTAAGGAGGCGGCGCGGTGGCTGCGGCGAGCGTCCGCACCCATGAGACCGTCACCCTCGACGGCGAGCACTTCGAGGACTGCGAGTTTCGTCAATGTCGGCTGGTCTACGCCGGCGGGGCGCCGCCCAAATTCGTCGGCTGCCGCTTCGATGCTTGCGAATGGAAATTCGAAGGTGCGGCGGCCAACACCCTGGCCCATCTCAAGGTTGTCTGGGGGGCCGGTGGCAAGGCGGTGGTTCAGGGCCTGATCAAGGAGATCACCGGAGCCGGCGGGAAGACGAAGTAGGCGAAAAGGCCGTCAGTCGTTGAGCTGCTTCCAGCGCGCCAAGGCCTCGGCCGGGCCGGCGTAGGCTTCCTGCAGCCTCGGGTTCCAATAGCGCAGGGCGTCCAGGGCCACCCGCTTGCCCGACACCGCGCAGATCACATAGCGGCCCGGTCGCACCACGGTGAGATCGCCATCGCCGTAGCGCACCACCGCGATCTCCTGGTCCTTGCCGGCGAGATCCTTGTCGTAGGCGTTCATGGCTTTCATTTAGCCCCAACCGCCAGAGGTTCCAATCTCTCCGTCAGAAGAGGCTGCCCTGGGCCTTGTCCGCTGGGGCGGGCGAGACCCGGCGCGCTGACGGCGCCGTCCCGTCGATCACCGCGCCTCGATCGCCGTCGCCGAACACCAGCTTCACCTTTTCCCCGGCGGCCAGCGTGGCGGCGGCGCGAACCAGCCGCCCGTTCTTGCGGTGAATACGGGCGAACCCTCGCGTCAGGGGCCGGTCGGGGTCGAACGACAGACGCAGTTTTTCGAAGGCCGCCAGCGCTTCGCTGGCGCGATCTATACGCCGGCGCACCGCCGGAGCGAGGCGGACGGCCAAGGCCGCCAGCCGCTCGGACTTTACCTGGATCGGCCGCTGCAGGAGCACCGGTTTGAGCGGCGCGGCGAACGCGGCGAGGTCATGACGGTGGGCGGCGACGTTCTTTTGCAAGGCGGCGCCGAGGCGGCCGGCGGCGAGATCCAGCCGCTGAGTGGCGATGGCCAGAAGATCGCCTGGCCTGGGAAGGCCGCCGCCGGCGGCCAAGAGCCGGTCGCGGCGATGATCGATCATCCGGCTTCCGCATTGGATGATCCGACGCTCGTAGTCGGCGAGGCTGGCGGCCAGTTCGGCGAACACCGGAGTCGCCATCTCCGCCGCCGCGGTGGGCGTCGGCGCGCGCCGGTCGGAGACGAAATCGATCAGGGTCGTGTCCGTCTCGTGCCCCACCGCCGAGATCAGCGGGATAGGCGAGGCCGCCGCGGCTCTAGCGAGATCCTCATCGTTGAACGGCCACAAATCCTCCACCGAGCCGCCGCCGCGGGCGACGATGATGAGATCGGGGCGGGGAACCGAGCCGGGAATCCCTCCGCCCAGCGCCAGCGCCCCGAAACCTTCGATGGCGGCGCGCACCTGGGCGGCGGCCTGATCGCCCTGGACCACCACTGGCCAGACAATCACCCGGCAGGGCCAGCGTTCCTTGATGCGGTGGAGGATGTCGCGGATCACCGCGCCGGTGGGGCTGGTGACGACGCCGACCACGCCGGGCATGGCCGGCAGGGCGCGCTTGTGCGAGGACTCGAAGAGGCCCTCGGCGGCGAGCTTGGCCTTCAACCGCTCGAGTTGGGCGAGCAGCGCGCCGACCCCGGCCGGGGCCATGGTCTCGATGACGATCTGGTACTGCGAGCGGCCCGGATAGGTGGTGACCCGGCCGGTGACGATCACTTCGAGGCCCATCTCTGGTCGGACCGCGAGCGTGCCCACCTGGCCTTTCCAGATCACCCCGGCGATGGAGGCGCGCTCGTCTTTCAGATCGAGATAAACATGCCCGTTGCCGTGAAAGGTGACCTTGGAAAGCTCGCCGCGCAGCCTGACGAAGCCGTAAGCGTCCTCGAGCGTACGCTTGAGCGCGAACGCCAGTTCGGAAACGCTGTAGGTCTGGGCGTTGGACTCCGGAACATGGGAATCTGGCCCCTCGACGGTCGTATCGTCGGTCATGCCATCAATCTAGACCGCCAGCCGCGTCGTGGGCAGAGGGCGAAGGTCCTTTAGATGTACCGCCGCAACGAGCGGGCGAGCTCGGACGGGCTCGACTTCTTTCTCATCTGTTGCGGTTGGTAGGCAAGGCGGGCGTGCTCCACGCAATAGGGCCCGTCGTCGGAGGCGCGGCGGCCGCAGAAGGTAAACTCGTCCGTGGCGGGATCGCCGATCGGCCATTTGCACATGTGCGCGCCCAGGGTGAGCACCGTGGCCGTCCCGGGCGATTCGACATAGGGCTCCGTCCTGACCGCCGGCGCGGCGGCGACATGGCGCTCGGCCACGCGGCGCTGGATGTTCGGGCTCGAGGGGGCCGGACGGGCGGGACGTGGCGCCTTGAATGTCGATCTCGCCGGCTGCGAGGGCGTCGCGCGGCCCGATAAGCCCAGGCGATGGACCTTGCCGATGACGGCGTTTCGGGTCACCCCGCCCAACTGCTTGGCGATTTGGCTGGCGGAATGACCGTCCAGCCACAGTTTTTTCAGAACTTCAACGCGTTCGTCGGTCCAACCCATGATCGCAACGCTCCCATCCCTTGCCTCGGAACGATCGACCCGCTTTCTAGGCGGGCTGACCTAGATGTTGTGTCCGCGCGGTCGTCTTGCGACGGCCAACCACAAGATATCGTAGACTCCTGTCCCTGAGACACAATAGGCGCCATTGATCCGTCCACAGGGATCAACATCTTGTGCCCGCATTTCACCGGCTTGCGATCGCGGGCGCGCGGGCGCACATGAGGCTTCATGAAGGATATGGCCGTCGCCGCCGAAGTGATCCCGCCCCTGCCTCGCGACTATCACGGGGTCAACTGGGTCGGACTTCGCACCCTCTACATGCGCGAGGTTCGCCGGTTCTGGAAGGTCGGGACACAGACCCTGGCCGCGCCGGTTGTGACGGCTCTATTGTATATGTTGGTGTTCGTTGTCGCCGTCCGGGGCGCCGCGCCGCCGGTCGAGGGGGTGAATTTCGCCACCTTCGTGGCCCCGGGCCTGATCATGATGCAAATCCTCGGCAACGCCTTTTCCAACTCCTCCTCGAGCCTGCTGCAAGCCAAGATGAACGGCCTGATCGGCGACTTCCTGACCCCGCCGCTGTCGCCCGCCGAACAAGTGGCCGGATTCACCCTGGGAGCCGCGACGCGCGGGGTGATGGTGGGCGCGGTGACGGCGATCGCCGTGCTGCCCTTCGCACACCTCGGCGTCGCCCACCCATGGGCGGTGATCTATTTCGGCTGCGGCGCCGCGCTGGTCATGGGCATGCTGGGTCTAATGGCCGCCATCTGGTCGGAGAAGTTCGACCACATCGCCGCAGTGGGCAACTTCATCATCATGCCGATGACCTTTCTATCGGGGACCTTCTATCTGGTCGCGCGTCTGCCCGAGCCCTTCCGCACCGCGTCGCACTATAATCCGTTCTTCTATCTGATCGCGGGCTTCCGTTACGGCTTCATCGGCCATGCCGACGGCTCGCTCGCCGTTGGCGTGGCCCTGACCGCCGTCCTGACGATTTTTCTGGCGCTGGTGTGCCTGTGGATGTTCGCCACCGGCTACAAGATGAAGACCTGATCCGTTGACATAACGCCCGGCCGGGACGAAAACGCCGCGCTTCCAGTCCCCGCGCCCCCGCGCGGGGATTTCTCGCTTTTTGGGAGGCCGGCCGATGGCGCAGGCAAAACCGCCGGCCGTTCCCGCCGATCATCTGCTTGGGGTTTACAGTCGGGCGCCGCTGGCTTTCGAACGTGGTGAGGGCGCGTGGCTCTATACGGTCGAGGGCGAGGCCTATCTCGACTGCCTGGCGGGCATCGCCGTCACGGGCCTGGGCCACGCCCACCCCAAGCTTGTCGCGGCGCTCACCGAGCAGGCCGCAAAGCTCTGGCACGTCTCCAACATCTTCCGCATTCCAGGCCAGGAGGCGCTGGCGGCGAAGCTGTGCGCGGCGAGCTTCGCCGACGTGGTGTTCTTCACCAATTCGGGGACCGAGGCGGTGGAGTGCGCCCTGAAGATGGCGCGCAAATTTCACTGGGCGAACGAGGCGCCCGAGCGCATCGACATCATCGGCTTCGAGGGCGCCTTTCACGGG
>Ga0182024_10014905_pt1 | contig 14967 bp, 13 predicted proteins | sample P32metaG_FD_120480 | JGI IMG/M metagenome (GOLD analysis project Ga0182024, IMG submission 120480) | Permafrost microbial communities from Stordalen Mire, Sweden - P3-2 metaG (Illumina Assembly) | ecosystem: Environmental > Terrestrial > Soil > Wetlands > Permafrost | place: Sweden: Stordalen... | reverse complement strand
CGCGAATGACGTTGCTGCCGCGCGCCGCGAGCCCGCGCCGGCACTCCCCGATGATCGCCGCGGCAGACGCCGCGCGCCCTGACCCATTCACGCACTCACCTGATGTTTTGGGTGAACGAAACGGGTCCAGGATACCTATTTTCGTGGCGCCGACAAAGCCGGGTTGGTGAGGGTCCACTGCAGGACCTGTTTCGCGACGCTCGCGGTGGCCTCGTTGAAGGCCTCGACGATCTGCGCGGTCGCGTTGGCCGCCGCGGGTTGGCGCACGCTGATCGTGGTCTGCGCCAGGATCTTGCGCTCGGGTACCTTGACCAGCTTGACCGCCAGCGCCACCCAGATTGTCGGCGCGCCGGCGGTCTTTGCGTCCGGCGAATCGTAGACCGCCTCGAAGTGCCGCAGATCGCCCTCGATTTCGAAATCGGCGCGCAGGTCGAGCGAATCGGGGCCGACCGCGGCGACCGATTTGCTGTTCTCGAACGTCTCGACCAGCACCGCGCGCACCAGGGCCGGGGTGCGATCGGCCCAATCGCCGTCGGCGAGATAGTCGAGCCCGTTTGTCGCGCGCACTACCGCAATCCGGCGCGGCTCGATCCCCTCCGGCGCATAGGGCGCGTCGATGAGGATTTGCGCCGTGGTGCGCGGCAGGTTCGCCGGGAGATCGGTCGGCGCGCTCAGCTGGAACAGCGGGCGCGGCGGCGTGGTGAACATTTTGGCGCAGCCGCCCAGGCCGACCACCAACGGGGCGACCGCCGACAGCGCCGCCACCGCGAGAATGAGACCCGGACGCCGCGGAAGGTGCAGGTTTCTGGTCATTTCGGCTGATATCCCTCGCGCCGGTCGCCAAAGAGAATGCGGCTCGGATCGTGTTCGAGCTGGTTGGTAAGGCGGCCCAGTCCGGAAATGAACTGCCTTGCTTCGCCGATCAGCGAGTCGACGTCGCCGAGGGTGTGCTGGCTGAAGTTCCGGATGCCGGGCCGCAGGTCCTGGATGCCGCCCTGGAGATCCCGATTGGTGTCGGACAAACCCTTGGCCAGCTTGTCGAAATCCCCGAGCGAGGCGCTGAGCTGATCCTTGAGCCCGTTGGGGTCGGAATAGCTCTTGTTGAGGCTGGCGAACAGCGCCGACGCCTGCTTCAGCGCCTCGCCGGCATTGGCGGCGATCTCTTCGCTGTGCTGCTCCACGTTGCTGCTGATCTTCTGCAGATTGTCGAGCATCGCGCCAAAGGCCTGGCGGTTCTGGTCGCTGAGGACGTCTTCGACGCGGTCGAGGATGACGTCGAGCTTATCGAGCAGCTGCGGTCCGCGCGCTGTAAGGCTCGAGAGCGTCGAGCGGCGCGAGCGGATCACCGGATAGCGTTCGCCGCGATGGGCCGTGACCAGCTCATCGCTCTTCCCCGGCGAGATCAGGATGAAGGACACGCCGCTGAGGATGTTGGTCTGGATGGTGGCGGCGGCATCCTTCTTGATTTCGACGCTGCTCTTGATATCGGTGGTCACCCGAATGGGCTTCCCGCCGTTCGCGGCGAGGGTTGTCGGGTCGGTGACGATCTCGATATCAGACACCGTGCCGACCGGGATGCCGTTGTATTCGACGCGGGCGCCGGTGTTCAGGCCGCTCACCGGCCCTTCGAAATAGATGTCGTAATGGGCGAAGCTGCTGGTGAACTGGGTTCCCGCCAGCCACAGCACCGCGACAAAGGCGAGGAACACCATCGCCAGCACGAAGGCGCCGACGGCGACGTAATGTGCGCGTGTCTCCATCTCGCTCCCTCTCGCCCCGGCTCAGGTGGCGGACACCGCCGGCTCGGCGGGGTGTGCCGCCCGCCCGCGCGGACCGTGGAAATAGGCATGGATCCAGGGATGATCGTCGCGCAGCTGCTCGTCGAGCGTCCCGACCCGGATCTTCTTGTCGACCAGCACCGCGACCCGGTCGCAGATCGCGAACAGGCTGTCGAGGTCGTGGGTCACCAGGAACACGGTGAGGCCCAGGCTCGACTGCAAATCCTTGATCAGCTGATCGAATGCCGCGGCGGCGATCGGGTCGAGTCCGGCGGTCGGCTCGTCGAGGAACAGGATGTCCGGGTCGAGCGCCAGCGCGCGCGCCAGCCCGGCGCGCTTGCGCATGCCGCCGGAAAGCTGCGCCGGGAATTTGTCCGCCGCGTCCGCGGGCAAACCGACCATGCCGATCTTGCAGGCCGCGATCTCCGCCATCAGCCGCGGCGGCAGGCGCAAATCCTCCTTTAGCGGCACCTCGATGTTCTGCGCCACGGTCAGCGAGCTGAACAGCGCGCCGTCCTGGAACAGCACGCCCCAATGGGTTTCGAGCTCGTGCCGGTCTTCGTCGTTCATGTTGAGGACATCGTGGCCCAACACCTCGATGCTGCCGGAGACTGGCTGGTTGAGGCCGACGACGGTGCGCAGCATGACCGATTTGCCCGTTCCGGAGCCGCCGACGATGCCGATCACCTCACCGCGCCGCACGTCGAGATCGACGCCGTCGTGGATCACCTGGTCGCCGAAAGCATTTACCAGATCGCGCACCCGAATGACGATGTCCTCGTCGTTCCCCGGGGCAGTTTGGGGGGCGTTTTGCGGGCTATTCTCGGCCATGATCAAACCTTCAGCATCGAGAAGACGATCGAGAACGCCGCGTCCATGACGATCACGAAAAAGATCGATTCGACCACTGATTGCGTCGTGAGGCGTCCGACGCTTTCGGCGCTGCGCGTCACGTTGAGCCCCTCATAGCAGCCGACCAGCGCGATGATCGCGGCGAAGAACGGCGCCTTGACGACACCGACCCAGAGCGTCGTCGGGGTGACCGCCGATTGCAGCTGCGTCAGAAAATTCGGGATATTGATGTCGAGCACGACCCACGACATCAGCGCCCCGCCCAAAATCCCCATGAAATCGGCGAAGAACACGATCAGCGGCAGGGTGATGCCGAGACCCAGCAGGCGCGGCAGCACCAGCACCTCGATCGGGTCGAGGCCCAGCGTGCGCAACGCGTCGATCTCCTCGTTGACCTGCATCGTGCCGATCTGCGCGGTGAATGCGCTGCCCGAGCGCCCGGCGATGATGATCGCCGACAGCAGCACGCCAAGTTCACGCAGGATCGAGACACCGAGCAGGTTGACCGTGTAGATCTCGGCCCCGAAGCGGCGCAGCTGGTCGGCGCCTTGATAGGCCATCACGACCCCGATCAGGAACGACAGGAGCCCGACGATCGGCATCGCGTCGAGGCCGACCACCTCCATCTGCACCAGCGTCGCGATGAGGCGCAGCCGGCGCGGCTGTCGCAACAGCTTGATGAGCGTTACCGTCACCAGCCCGGTAAAGCCGAGAATGTCGTAGACCCGGTTCAACAGCTGCACCGAGACCCGGCCGATCCGCTCGAGAAAGCCGACAAACGTGTGGTGCGGCGGCCGAGGGTGGGGCACCGGCTCGGTGACGCCGCGCGCCCGCACCTGCTCGAGCAGCGGCGCGAAGCGCGGCTGCAGGTTGGACAGCTCGACCTGGTTGCCGCGCGCGGCCAGTTCGTGCTCGGTGCGCAGCAGGAGCCACGCGCCGGCGCTGTCGAGCCGGTCGACGCCGGAGAGATCGACCGTCACCTGGCCCTGTTGCGGCATGTCCAGGCTGTGCAGCTGGCGATCGAGGTCGGCGGCGGTGACGACCAGCCACTCGCCTTCGGCGCGCAGAACCGTCGCGCCTTCTTCTTCCGATGCGAGGATTGTTGCGGCGGGCGCCATGCTTTCTCGAAACCGGTGACGCAGCGGGCTAAGCCTTTCCAATTACGCGAAAAGCCGCTATGCCGCAACGATTAGGCACATTCCCGTCGGTATAGGCGCGCGCGCATGGACCTCAAGGACCACATTCGCTCGATCCCCGATTTCCCGAAACCGGGAATTCTGTTCTACGACATCTCGACGCTGCTGGCCCATCCGCAGGCCTGGCGGGCGACCATCGAGCGCCTGGCCGAGGCGGTGCGGCCCCAGCGGCCCGACCTCCTGATCGGCATCGAATCGCGCGGCTTTCTCGTCGCCGCCCCGCTCGCCTACGCCCTCGGCAGCGGCTTCGCGATGGTTCGCAAGAAAGGCAAGCTGCCCGGCAAGACCGTGCGCTTCACCTATGATCTCGAATACGGCAGCGACACGATCGAGATCCAGGAGGACGCGATCGCGCCGGGGCAGCGCGTCATCGTCGTCGACGATCTGATCGCGACCGGCGGCACCACCGAAGCGGCGATCAACCTGGTCACCCAGCGCGGCGGCACGGTGGTCGGCGCCGCCTGCATCATCGAGCTGACGTTCCTCAACGGCCGCGCCCGCATTCCCGTGCCGGTGACGGCGATGGTGAGTTACGATTCGTAAGATACCGTAGGCGGAACAGCGGAGCGTCATCCGCCGATATGCGATATGTAACCGGCGGAATGCGCTACGCTTTTCCGCCCTACGGCGTTAATCGCACGCCGCGTCGGCGGCTCCCGTGCTCCTCGCCACCACCGCGTAAAGCGGTGCGCCACCGCCCGGCGGGGTGCGGTCGAGGCAGCGTATGTCGGTCCAATTGCCGGCCTCGGCGAAATAGCGCGCGACGAGGCCCAATTGCCCGGTCTCGTCGAACAGCCGCCAGCAGCCCGTCGCCGGCGTGCATAGACATCGGTTCGAGAAGGTCACGACCAGCGGCGAGCCCGGCTTCAGCACCCGGCCGATCTCGCGGATCACCTCGGCCGGCCGGGTAAAATGCTGAACGGCGCCGCAAATCGCCGCGCCGTCGAATTCTCCACTGGCAAAATTGATGTGCGGGTCGCGATTGAGATCCTGCACCCGCCATTCGTCGAGGAACGGGTTCTCCGCCAGGACGCAGGCATCGACCCCGAGCCCGACCACGCGCCGGTAATAAATCTCGGGCGGCAGATGCGAGACCCAGCTCGACATCACGTCGAGGATCGCGCCTTCCGCCGGCATCACTTCGCGGTAGAGATCGGTGATCGCCGCCACCGCCACGGCATCGACCTGCGCGAACCCCATATCCGGCCCGAGACCGCCCCCGGGACCGGCATGCAATTGCTGGTCGAGGAGCATCGGGGGTGGGGTGGGAAGCGGCGTCATGGCCTCTGATCGATCCATCTAGGGGTGAGATAGGCAATTCCGCGGCACGCCTCAAGGGTTTGCCTGATCATTCTGCGATTACCTCCTCGGCCGGGGCCAGCGCGAGGCCCAGATCGCGCGCCACCGCCGGATGGGTTACCCGGCCGCGGCAGATATTGAGCCCGGCGCGCAGATGCGAATCGTCGCTGAGCGCGCGCCGCCAGCCCTTGCCGGCGATCGCCTCGACAAACGGCAGGGTCGCGTTGTTGAGCGCCACCGCCGAGGTGCGCGCCACCGCGCCTGGCATGTTGGTGACGCAGTAATGCACGACACCTTCCTCGACATAGGTCGGCGCGGCATGGGTCGTCGGCCGGCTGGTCTCGCAGCAGCCGCCCTGGTCGATGGCGATGTCGACGATCACCGAGCCCGGTCGCATCGCCCGCACCAGCTCGCGGCTCACCAGCTTGGGCGCCGCCGCGCCCGGCACCAGCACCGCGCCGATGACGAGATCCGCCGCACTCACCTCGCGCTCGATATTCTCGACCGTCGAGAACAGCGTGTGGAGCTGCGCGCCGAATTGCAGGTCGAGCTCGTAGAGTCGCGCCAGCGACTTGTCGATCACGGTGACGTAAGCCTCGACCCCCATCGCCATGCGCGCCGCGTTGGTGCCGGCGACCCCGCCGCCGAGGATCACCACCTTGGCGGCCGGAACGCCGGGCACGCCGCCCAAGAGGATGCCGGTGCCGCCCTGTTCTTTTTCCAGGCAATGGGCGCCGACCTGGATCGCCATCCGCCCGGCGACCTCGCTCATCGGCGCCAACAGCGGCAGCCCGCCGCGATTGTCGGTCACCGTCTCGTAGGCGATCGCGATCGCCCCCGAGCGCAGCAGCCCCTGGGTCTGCGCCGGGTCGGCGGCGAGGTGGAGATAGGTGAACAGCAGCCGGTCCTCGCGCAGCGCGCGGATTTCTTCCGGCTGCGGCTCCTTGACCTTGACGATCAGCTCGGCGACCGCGAACACATCGGCCGCGCGCGCCAGGATACCGGCGCCGGCCGCCTCGTAAGCGCGGTCGTCAAAGCCGATCGCCGCGCCGGCGTCGCTCTCGACCACCACCTTGTGCCCGTGATGCACCAGCTCGCGCACGCTGCCGGGCACCAGCCCGACCCGGTATTCGTGCGACTTCACCTCTTTCGGAACGCCGATCAGCATCGTCTCGTCACGCTCCTCCCGTTCGATGATATCGGCGGCGGCGAGCGAGATTACCAGCCCTTTCGCGATGGTTCCCCACCCTACCTGCGGCGAGTTGTCGCGGATCCGCCGAAAGCCAAAAACCCCGGGGGTCGAAGCGTGTACCGTGCCGTCGCCGCCTTCATCGCTGATGGAATTTAAGCCCGATGGAAACACCAGCCATTATCGCGCTTGTTTATCTCGCGATCGGCGTCGCGATTTTTGCCCATCCCGCGCTGCCGTTCACGCCGCACGATTTCCACTGGCGTCGCCAGATCGACGTGTTCCGCAAGAATTTCCGCGATGTGCTGATCTGGCCTCTCGCGTTGGGCCTGTTGATCGCCGAGCGCCGCTAGGAATCCTTCAGCTTGCGCACCACCGCGTCGGCCAAGGGCAATGACGCGGTCAGCCCAGGCGACTCGATCCCGTAGCAATTGACCAGGCCTGGCACGCCGTGCTCCCGCGGCCCTTGCAGCGTGAAATCGGCGGCAGGGTCGTTGGGCCCGCTGATCTTCGGCCTGATACCGGCATAACCTGGCTGCAGCGCGCCGTCCTTGAGCCCCGGCCAATAGCGCCGCACCGCGGCATAGAACGAGTCGCAGCGGCGCGGATCGACGCTGTAATCGACCCCGTCGATCCACTCGACGTCCGGCCCGAACCGCGCCTGGCCCGCCAGGTCGAGCGTGATATGCACGCCGAGCCCGCCCGGCACCGGCACCGGGTAGATAAGCCGGGTGAACGGTGTCTTGCCGGTCAGCGTGAAATAGCAGCCGCGGCAGAAATAGGCGGGCGGGATCGTGTCGAGCGGGATGCCCTCGATCGATCTCGCCAGCGCCGGCGCGTAGAGGCCGGCCGCGTTCACCAGATAGCGACAGCGGAGCACTGTCGGCTCGTCGCCGCCGATCTCCAGCTCGAACCCGTCTGCGACCACCCTGCCGCCCAGCAGCGGCGTCTTGAACGCGACCATCGCGCCATGATCCTCGGCCTCGCCCTGGTAGGCGAGCATCAGCGCGTGGCTGTCGACGATGCCGGTCGACGGCGACAACAGCGCGGCGACGCAGTTGAGCTCCGGCTCCATCCGCCTCGCCTCGGCTACCGACAGCCAAGTGAGATTGTCGACGCCGTTGGCCTTCGCCGCCGCCTCGATCTTCTCGACGCCGGGGATCTCGTCCTCGCTGGTGGCGACGATCAGCTTGCCGAGCGCCTTGTGCGGCACACCGTGCTCGCGGCAATAGTCGTAGAGCCGGTGGCGCCCCTCGACGCAGGCGGTCGCCTTCAAGCTCCCCTTCGGGTAGTAGAGCCCGCCATGGATCACCTCGCTGTTGCGCGAGGAGGTCTCGAACCCGATCGTATAGGCCTTTTCGAGGACGACGACGTCTTTCCCCGCGAGCGCCAAAGCCCGCGCCGCGGCAAGCCCGATGACCCCGGCGCCGACCACCACCGCCTCGATTTCGTCCACTGCCCCGCCCCGTTTACGCGCTCACCCGCCCGCATGTTGGCCGGAAGCCGGCCGGGGCCGCAAGCGCGGTTACGCCGCCTCCGCCGCGCGCCGGCGCTCCTCGGTCATCAGCGCGGCGACCCGCCGCATTCGCGGCCCTTCGAGGATCTCGTCGAGCGGCGCCGACAGGCGGCGGCGCCAGTTCGGATGCGCGTCGCTGGTGCCGGGGAGGTTCGCCTGCTCGACCTCGCCCGCGATGTCCTCGATCTGCACCAGCATCAGCCGCGCGCGCGAGCGGGCCAGGAACGCGAGGATCGCGTCGCCCAATTCCGCCGCGTAGACCGGCTCCGCCTCCCGCGGCAGGAACTCGCCAAAGCGCTCGTAGGGCATCAGCCCCTCGCGCGCCAGCGCCTCCAGTATCTGCCAGCGGGCGGTGTGGCGGTCGGCGATGTCGGCCGCTTCCGCCGCCGCGTCGGGGTAGAGTTGGAGACGCTGGCGCCACGCGATGTCGCGGCCGAGCCAGAACCCCTTCAGCGACGCCAGGTCATGGGTCGCCGCCGAGGCCGCGGCGAGCGGTGGGTAGTCGCCGGGCGGGATGAAGTTGCCGTCCCACCGCCGCTCGAACATGACAACGCGGTAGGACAGGAGGTTCGCCGCCTGCATCGTCTCGCGGAAGCCCGACGGCACGGTGCCGAGATCCTCGCCGACCACCGCGCAACGCTGTCGCTGGCTTTCGAGCGCCACCAGGCGCACCAGCTCGGCGAACGGGTAATTGACGTAGGCGCCCGACATCGCCGAGCGGCCCGCCGGCACCCAATAGAGCCGCGCCAGCGACATCACATGGTCGATCCGCAGCACCCCGGCGTGGCGCATATTGGCGCGCATCGCGGCGATCAGCGGCTGGAACCCGCGCTGCCGCAGCGCCAGCGGGTTGACCGGCGCGAGACCCCAATCCTGCCCGGCGCGCGACAGCGGATCGGGCGGCGCGCCGATCCCCATCCCCGGCACGACGAGCCCATGATCGGCCCAGGCCTCGGCGCCGTGCGGGTTCACCCCGACCGCGAGGTCGCGATAAAGCCCGAGCGTGAGGCCGGCGGCGCGCCCAGCTTCGGCGGCGGCGCCCAATTGGCTGTCGGCCTGCCATTGCAGGAACTGGAAGAATTCGACGCGCTCGCGATGCGCCGCGGCGAACTCCACGACCGCAGGGGACTTCGCCACGCGCAGCTCGGCCGGCCAGTCGTGCCAGGAAAAATGGCCGCCATTGCCATTGAAGTGCTCGTGCAGCGCCTCGAATGTCGCGAACGCGGCGAGTTGCTCGCCGCCGGCGCGCTGGAAGTCGCGGAATTCCCGGCCGAGCCTCGTCTTGGCGCCCGGGTCGCTGGCGCGAAACCGCCGATACAGCGCTTCGAGCACCGGCCGCTTCAGCGCGGCGACCGCGACGTGGTCGACGAGTTCGGTCTTCCGCGCCGCGGCGAGCGCCGCGTCAGGCGCCAGCGCACAGATCGCCGCGTCTTCGGCGAACCCCGGCACCGCGCTGGGGTCGATATAGAGATAATCGAGCTGCGCCCGGCTCGACGGCGAATAGGGGCTCGAATGGCGCGGCTCGCTGGCGAACAGCGCGTGCAGCGGGTTGATCCCGACCGTGGCGACGCCGAATTCGCCGGCGGCGCGCGCCAATCGCGCGAGGTCGGTGAAATCGCCCATGCCCCAGCCGCGCGCGCCGCGCAGGCTGTAGAGCTGCGTGGTCAGCCCCCAGCAGCGCGCGCCCGGCTGCAGCTCCGGCGGCAGATAGCACGCGGGCGGCGCCACCGCGATCCCGGTCCACGCCGCCGCGCCGCCGGCCGCGAGCTCGAGCCGGTGATAACCGAGCGGCATGCCCTCGGGCAGCGCCAGCATGCCATTCGCGGAATCCCACTGCCCTTCGGCGCTGCCGCCCTCCTCGAATTCGAGGTGCCATTCCACCATCCCGCCGTCAGGAGGCAGGCCGAGCGCGAGCGCCGGAGCTTCGGCGGCGACGATGTAAAGCGGATCGAGGCCAAGCGGCGCTGCCCGGCGCATCTCGGCGAGTTCGGCGGCGGCTCGGATTGGCTCCGGCGATAGGCCAAACGCGGCGACCAGAGCCCCCAGCGTCTCCGCGTCGGGCTCGTGGATCACCCCGAGCGCGTCGGTGTGACGCGTCTCGATGCCGAGCAGCGCGGCGACCGCGTGAAACGCCGCGGCGGGACTCGCTTCGCCGCTCATCGCCGGTCTCGAACCATCGCCTGCGGCGTGGTCGTCCGGCCATTCGCGTCGGTGCGGTTGATGAACAGCGCGAAGCTTCGCGCGCGCAATTTGTAGGCGTGGCCGGCAACGTACAGCTTGCTGTCGGTGACCAGGCCGCTCGGCTCGGCGGTATCGACCAGCGCTTCCCAGGCGAGCGATGCGCCGAGGCGCGGGAAGCGGAAATCGAGGTCCTGGTGATAGGCGCTAATCATCACGAGGAAGCTCGCGTCGATGTCGCGCTGGCCGCCCGTTGTATAGAACTCGCCGGCCGCGCCGCCCAGCACGTAGCCGAGCGTCATCGCCATCGGGTTGCGCCAATCCTCGTCGGTCGCTTCCTCGCCCGCCGGGGTCACCCAGGTGATGTCCTTGAGCCCATCCTCCGACAACACCTCGCCGCGGAAAAACCGCGGGCGCGAGAACACCCTATGGCGCCGGCGCAGATGGATCAGCTCGCGGACAAAACCGCGCAGCGCCTCGTCCTCGGGGCGGATATGCTGCCAGTCGATCCACGAGATTTCGTTGTCCTGGCAATAAGCGTTGTTGTTGCCGCGCTGGCTGCGCCCGATCTCGTCGCCGGCGACCAGCATCGGCACGCCCAGCGACAACAGCACCGTGGCCAAGAGGTTGCGCTTCTGCCGGTCGCGCAGCGTGAGGATCACCGGGTCGTCGGTCGGACCCTCGACCCCGCCGTTCCAGCTGAAATTGGCGTCGTGCCCGTCGCGATTGTTCTCGCCGTTCGCCTCGTTGTGCTTGTCGTTGTAGCTGACGAGGTCGTGCAGCGTGAAACCGTCATGCGCGGTGATGAAGTTGACGCTCGCCCAGGGCCGCCGCCCGCGATACCCGAAAATGTCGGACGAGCCGGCGACGCGCGAGGCCATGTCGGCGACGAGCCCGCCATCGCCTTTCCAGAAACGCCGCACGACATCGCGATATTGGCCGTTCCACTCGGCCCAACCGGGCGGGAAATTGCCGAGCTGGTAGCCGCCGGGGCCGACATCCCACGGCTCGGCGATCAGCTTGACTCCGGCCAGCTCGGGGTCCTGGCGGATCGTATCGAAGAACGCGCTCCCTTGCGAATACTCGCCGCCCTCGCGCGCCAGCGTGGGGGCGAGGTCGAAGCGGAACCCGTCGACATGCATCTCGCCCGCCCAATAGCGCAGCGAGTCGGTGACGAGCTGCAGCACCCGCGGATGGTCGAGGTTGAGCGAATTACCGGTGCCGGTGTAGTCGGTGTAAAAGCGCCGGTCGTCTTGCAGCCAGTAATAAGAAAGGTTGTCGATCCCGCGGAACGACAGTGTCGGGCCCAGATGATTGCCTTCGCTGGTATGGTTGTAGACCACGTCTAGGATCACCTCGATCCCCGCGTCGTGCAATCGCTGGACCATGGTCTTGAACTCGGCGATCGCGCCGGTCGGCAGGAAGCGCGGGTCCGGCGCGAAAAACCCGATCGTGCTGTAGCCCCAAAAATTGGTCAGCCGGCGCTGGATCAGCTGGCGCTCCGGCACGGCGGCATGCACCGGCAACAGCTCGACCGCGGTGACGCCCAAATCGACCAGGTAATCGATCACCGCCGGTGCGGCGAGCGCCGCCAAATTGCCGCGCACCGCCGGGTCGACCTCGGGATGCATCATCGTGAAGCCGCGGACGTGCAGCTCGAAGATGATCGACTCTTCCCACGCCGTGCGCGGCGGCCGATCATCGCGCCAGGTGAACGCGGTCTCGACCACCCGGCATTTCGGCATGTAGCGCGCGCTGTCCCGGCGGTCGAAGCCGAAATCCTCGCGCGGGCCGCCGACCCGATAGCCGAACAGGACATCGTTCCACTGAAACTGGCCGTGCAACGCCTTGGCGTAGGGGTCGAGCAGCAGCTTGTTGTGGTTGAAGCGGTAGCCGTTGGCAGGATCGTGGGGGCCGTAGACGCGGTAGCCGTAAAGCTGATCCGGCCGTACTTCGGGCAAATAGCCGTGCCACACCTCGTCGGTGTACTCCGGCAGCACGATACGCGCCTGCTCCTGGTGGCCCGAGCGGTCGAACAGACACAACTCGACCTTCTCGGCATGCGCGGAGAACAGCGCGAAATTGACCCCGCGCCCGTCCCAGGTCGCGCCCAGGGGATAGGGGGTGCCCGGCCACACCCGCAACGATGCCATCGCTCCCCTAATCCCCTGTTTGGGCGAATGAGAACAACGCCCTCGCGCCCCGCGTTCCCGCCACCATAGCGCAACGGGGTTGAGCGGATCGGAAAATTGGGTTGAACTCGCGTATCTGGACGCTTCGGGAGAGACTGCCATGCCGTTCTACGAAAAAGGCGATGTCCGCATCCGTTACGAGGAGGTGGGCTCGGGCTTCCCGCTGCTGGTCACTCCCGGCGGGGGCTTGAACTCCCGCGTCAGCAATTGGCCCACCGCGGTGTTCAACGCCCCGGAGGCGTTGAAGAACGACTTCCGCTGCATCACGATGGACCAACGCAACGCGAACGGTGGCGAGTCCACCGGCCCGATCCCGGCCAGCGACCCGTGGGACGCCTTCGCCGACGACCAGCTTGGCCTAATGGACCATCTCGGCATCCGTGAGTTCTTTTATATGGGCTACTGCATCGGCGGCTGTTTCGCCGGCAAGCTCATCGAACGAGCGCCCGAGCGTGTCGTCGCCGCCGTGTTTTGCCAGACCGTCGGGCACCGCCCGGAGCTCCCGGATTACATGTACGATTCCGGCAAGGATGTTTGGGCTCCCGAGCTGCTTCCGCGTCGGCCCGACCTCACTCAGGCGATGGTCGACAAGTATCTGCACGACCTCTACCGGGTTCAGCCGGACTTCCTGTACAGCGTGTCGCGCGACTTCATTCGCAACTGCCGGAAGCCGATGTTGGTGCTGCCCGACGACACCCCGGCGCACCCGCTCCAGACCTCGATCGATGTCGCCTCGCTGGCGCCCAACGCCGAGATCACGGTCTTCCCGTGGCGCGACCCACCGGAGCTGAAGGAGCGGACGATCAGCCGGGTGCGCAGCTTCCTCAAGGCGCATGTGCCGATGCGGGCGGCCGCCCAGTAAACGGCGGCGTTCGCCCTCTCAGGCGGCGGCGTGCCTCAGCACCATGTCCGCCGCTTTTTCGCCGATCATGATCGAGGGCGCGTTGGTGTTGCCCGAGGTGAGTGTCGGCATGATCGAGGCGTCGGCGACCCGCAGCCCGTCGACGCCGTGCACGCGAAGCTGGGCGTCGACGACCGCCATCGCGTCGGAGCCCATCTTGCAGGTCCCGACCGGGTGATAGGTCGTCTCCGCGGCGCCTTTGACCCAATCCAGAATTTCGTCGTCCGTGGTCCGGTCCGCGCCGGGCGCGACCTCCGTCACCCGCAGCGGAGCCATCGCCGGCGCGGTCATCACGGCGCGGGCGATGCGGATCGCGCGCACGGTCAGCTCCGCGTCGGGCGGCGACGACAGGAAGTTGAAGTTAATCGCCGGCGGCCGGCGCGGGTCGGCCGCGGTGATGTGGATGTGGCCCTTGCTCTCCGGTCGCATCGGGTGCGCGTAGCAGGTGAAGCCCGACTCGCGGGCAATCCTCGGCCCTTTCGGGCCCTGCACGGTCAGCATCGGGACCCACCCGAGCAGCAAATCGGGCGCCTCCAAGCCTTCGCGCGAGCACACGAAGGCGCGCATCGGCGCACCGACCGAAGCCAGAAAGCCCTTGCGGAAGAGTGCGTAGCGCAGCGCCTGATGTACCATGCCGAGACCGCGGGCGCGGTCGTTGAAGGTGATCCCTTTCTTGCCGACCAGCCAGCGCGTGCGCGGCGCGTAATGGTCGCGCAGATTCTCCCCGACCCCGGGCAACGCCTGGCGCACCTCGATGCCCAGGTCGCGCAGGCGCTGGGGCTGGCCGATCCCGGACAATTCCAGCAATTGCGGGGAATTGATCGTGCCGCCGCAGACCACGACCTCGCGCCCCGCGGCCGCGCCGCGCGCCTCGCCGCCGACCGAATAGCGCACGCCGGCGCAGCGTTTGCCGTCAAAGACCAGTCCCTCGGCTAGCGCATTGGTCTCGATATGCAGGTTCTGGCGCTTGCGGATCGGGTCGAGATAGGCGCGCGCCGTGCTCTGGCGGCGGCCTTTGGCGATCGTCGCCTGGCTCATCACGATGCCGTCCTGCGCGGCGCCGTTATAGTCGGGGTTGTGGCGGATGCCGACTTCGCCCGCCGCCTGGATCAGCGCCTGAAAGATCGGGTCGCGCGGCTCAGGATTGGTGACGCGAAGCGGGCCTTCGCGGCCGCGGAAATTATCGTCGCCGCCCCCCTCGTAGCTTTCCATGCGCTTGAAGAACGGCAGAACCTCCTCGTAGCTCCAGCCCTGGTTCCCCATTTGCGCCCAGGTGTCGAAATCCTGCGACTGGCCGCGCACGAAGGCCATGCCGTTGATCGAGCTGGAGCCGCCGAGCAGTTTTCCACGCGGCACCGGGATGCTTCGGCCATTGGTGTTCGCCTCGGGCTCCGAGGCATAGAGCCAATTGGCCGCGGGATTTTTGATCAGCCGGGCGGAGCCGACCGGAATGAACGACCAGGGATGGCTGGCCGGACCGGCTTCCAGCAGCAGCACCTTGTTGCGCGGGTCGACCGACAACCGGTGCGCCACGGCCGCGCCGGCCGAGCCGGCGCCGACGACGATGTAGTCATAGCTCTGCATTGTGCTTGCGCTCCCGCCACTCGGCTCCAATCATAGCGGCGCGAGACTTCATCCGGGGCAAGGAGAAAACGCCATGCCGGTCTACCAAAGAGGCGACATTCGCATCCATTACGAAGAGGCCGGCTCCGGCTTTCCGTTGCTGGTCATCCCCGGCGGCGGCCTGAACTCGACGGTGGCGGGTCTCGCGACCTCCCACCCCTTCAATCCGATGGTGGAGTTCAAGGACCAGTACCGCGTCATCTCGGCGGATTTGCGCAACGCCAATGGCGGCCAGTCCTCCGG
>Ga0182024_10014904_pt1 | contig 14967 bp, 18 predicted proteins | sample P32metaG_FD_120480 | JGI IMG/M metagenome (GOLD analysis project Ga0182024, IMG submission 120480) | Permafrost microbial communities from Stordalen Mire, Sweden - P3-2 metaG (Illumina Assembly) | ecosystem: Environmental > Terrestrial > Soil > Wetlands > Permafrost | place: Sweden: Stordalen... | reverse complement strand
GTCGAGCGCGATTGGCCGCGGCGCAACGGCCTGCTCGAGGTTCATTCGCAAGCGCTCACGCGCGAAGACTACCTCCGCTATCCCGAGCGCGGCCGTCGCCTCACCGATGCGGACGCAAAGCGCATCGCGCACCTCAAGCGGCGCGGCAAATCGGCCACTCCCACCGTGCTCATATGCGTCGGCGACGGACTCTCCTCGGCCGCCGTCGAAAAGAACGCAGCGCCGCTGCTGCGCGCTCTCACGAAGATGCTCGCATCGCGATACCGGCTGCTGAAGCCGATCTTCATTCGAAATGCGCGCGTCAGAATCGAGGATCATCTCGGCGAAATATTGCGCCCCGACCTCGTCTGCATGATCGTCGGCGAGCGTCCCGGCCTGGTCACGGCGGAAAGTCTGAGCGCGTACCTGATTTATCGTCCCACACTCAAATCAATCGAGCCCGACCGCACCGTGATTTCGAACATTCATCGCGGCGGGATTCCAATCGCAGAGGCCGCGCGCAAAATCGTCGCGCTGCTCGACGACGCGATCCGATTGCGCGCCTCCGGCGCCGCATTGGCGCAGAAACTCACGCCCGCGACGTAACCCCTGCTGGCTGGCGCCTGCTCTTCCGAAAAACTACGCTGGAAAACAGTCATGTCAGATCGTGAATCAGTACTCGCCGCCAACCGCGCCTTCTACGACGCGTTCGAAAGTCTCGACGCGGAAAAGATGGAAGCTATCTGGCTCAAAGACCCGCGCATCATTTGCATCCATCCCGGACATCGCAAACTCTCCGGATGGGGTCCCATCATGGCGAGCTGGGAGGGCATCCTCGACAACGTGTTCGAGATGAAGTTCGAGCTCGGCGAAATAGAAATGATGATCAGCGGCGACCTGGCGATCGTCGTCGTCGAGGAAAACCTGACGCAGCGCGGTTACGACGGCGCGCAACGCGTGAACGTGCTCGCCACCAACGTCTTCGAGCGCGTGGGCAACGCATGGTTCATGGTAATGCATCATGGGTCGCCGGTGTTTGCGCAGCCCGACGACGAGCCGCCGCTGCAATAGTGCGAGGAGAAGATCGCGACGATGCTCAAACGCGTTGACAGAGTTCAGATTGCGGTCGCGAACTGTAATGCGGCCGAGGAGGTCGTCGAGGAAGTCTTCGGCGGAGAGCTCGTTCGTCGCGACAAAGCGGCGACACTATGCGCCAAACGATCCACGATGCAGGCGGGATCGAGTCTCATAGAACTTCTCGAACCCGACGGCGCAGGTCCCGTTCAGGAGTTCGTCTCCAAATGGGGCAGCGGACTTTTCGGCGCAGGATTTTCAGTGGACGACCCCGACGCCGCCGCACATCATCTGACAAAGATCGGCGTCAACTTCGTGCAATCCGCGGGTCAACTATATCTCGACTCCGGCTCGACGTTCGGGATGCGCACCGTCATCTCGCAGCATCACGAACGCGCACCCGTCGGCGCGATCAAGTGGGCGTACGAAGTCACCAACGTCGTCGCCGATTGGCAGGCGGCGTCCGACCGCTACGCGCTCATCTTCGGCCTCGACGCGGCGAAGTTCAGTCCGATCGAGAGCAAGCAGTTCGGATATACGGGCACGCTCACGCTATTCGATCCTCCCGCGCGTCTGGACAGAATCGAGATCGCGCAGATCACCGACGCCAACCTTGCGATGGGCCGCTTTCACCAACGCCGCGGCGACTCGCTCTACATGTTTTTCGTCGAGACCGACGACGTCGGCGCACTCGAACAGCGCCTGCAGGCGCGCGGCGCGCGTTACGCGGCGCATCGCAAAGACGAGGCAGGGCTGGCGGAATTGTTCATCCATCCGTCAGCATTCCTCGGCGTGCTGGTAGGAGTAAGCCGCACCGAGCACGCATGGACGTGGTCCGGCGATCCGGAGCGCGCAAAGCGCGCCGCAGAAGCGCGCGCGCCGCAGCGCTGAAATACTGGCGCTTTGCCATGTGGGAGTATTCGCGCTATCCTTACCTAAGGTAAGGAATCTATTCAAAGGTAAGGAATCATGGCTACGTCGACGCTAACTAGAAAGGGCCAAACCACAATCCCGGCAAAGGTCCGAAACCATCTTAAGCTCCGGCCCGGCGACAAAATTGAGTTCGTTATCGAGCGCGACGGAAGAGTAGTGCTTACCCCGAAAAATATAGATGTGCGTGAGCTCAGGGGAATACTCGCTCCCCTTGTCAGACGGAGGCTCACGATTGAGCAGATGGACGAGGGAATAAGGAGCAGATTTGCGAGGCGGTGAGGGGAGTCGATACCAACATACTGGTTCGCTATATCGTTGCGGATGATCCTCGACAGTTCCGAGCCGCTACGCGTTTCATCGAGCATGAATGCTCACCGCAAGAGCCCGGCTTTATCAATCGCCTGGTACTCGCGGAAGTCGTCTGGGTGCTTGAAGGCTCTTACAGGCTCCCTCGTTTGGCGATTGTTGGCGCGCTCCGTCTGCTCCTCGGCGCCAGCCAGCTCTCGATTGAAGACGTTGACGACGCGCGCGCTGCACTCCTCGAATACGAGGACGGTGCCGACTTTTCTGATAGCCTGATCGCCAAGGCAAACGCTCGACTCGGCTGCGAATACACCGCGACGTTTGACCGCAGGGCCGTGAGGCGCAGCGGATTTCATCTCATCAAATGAAAAAGCCGGCGATCGAAAGACCGCCGGCTCGCAGTGTCAAAATCGCTGCGCACGAACTACTTCGCGTCGTGCATTGCTTGCACCAAAATTGCTGCCAGCTCCGGGCGCGTGAACTCCGGCGGCGGCGCTTCGCCCGCGCGCAGCATCTCGCGGACCTTTGTGCCCGACAGTATCACCCGGTCCGCATCCGAATGCGGGCAGGTCTTGAACGACGCCATCGAATTGCATCGCTTGCAGTAAAAGGTGTTCTCGAACATCAGCGGCGTGATTCCGAGTTCCTCTGGTGCGAACCGCTCGAAGATTTTCTGCGCGTCGTAACTGCCATAGTAGTTGCCGACGCCGGCGTGGTCGCGCCCCACGATAAAATGCGTGCATCCGTAGTTGCGCCGCGCGATCGCGTGCAGAATCGCCTCGCGCGGACCGCCGTAGCGCATGTGCGCCGGGAACACGCCGATCATCGCGCGGTCCTTGGGGTAGTACGCGTCGAGCAGTACTTTGTAGGTCTCCATGCGAACCGCGGCGGGCACGTCGTCGCCCTTGGTTTCACCGACCAGCGGATGGATCATCAGACCGTCGCAAATTTCGAGCGCCGCTTTCTGGATGTACTCATGCGCGCGATGCGTCGGGTTGCGGGTCTGGAACGCGACGATCTTTTTCCATCCACGCTCGCGAAACGCCGCGCGCGTCTGCCGCGGCTCGCGCGGAAACTCCAGGAACGTGCGCCCCGGTATTTCCTCGACCAGCGTGACCTTGCCCGCGAGGCAGTACGGCGGCATCGAGGTGACGTTCTTCGCCCCCGGATGAGCGTCCTCGGCGGTGCCGAATACGTTTTGCGCTTCGCTTTTGCGATCGACTTTGTAAATTTCCGCGAGCTTGAGAATCGCCAGCCGCTTGCCGTCTTCGGTCGCGAGCGCGATCTCGATTCCGGTCTTCAGCGACTTCGCCGTCGCCTCATCCACGCCGAGCGTGATCGGAATCGACCACGGCACACCCGACGCGAGGCGCATCTCGTCGCGCGCGCGGGTGTAATCCGCCTCGCCCATGAAGCCGGTCAGCGGCGAGAACGCGCCCGTCGCGAGCATCTCGAGATCGGCGATATCGCGCGCGTTGAGCGTGACGCTCGCGAGTTTCGCGGCATGCGCCGCCAGCGCAGCGCGCTCGGAGGCCGGCGCTTTGAGATCGACCAGCTCGCCGCCGCCATGCGCCGAGATTGCGTCGTCGCGCACGCTCATCGCCGTGCTCCCTTGTTGATGTAGTTCAGCTCCTCGAGCCGCCCGAGCAACTTGCCCAGGCTCTGCTCGACGGTCTCCGTGCTGCTATCGACGACGAGCTCCGGCTTCAGCGGCTCTTCGTACGGGTCCGACACGCCGGTGAAAGATTTGATCTCGCCGGCCAGCGCCTTTTTGTAGAGGCCCTTGACGTCGCGCTCGACGAGTTTGTCGATCGTGCATCGCACGAACACTTCAAAGAAGCGCTGGTGCAAGCCGCGCACCTCGTCGCGGACGTCGCGGTAGGGGGAAATCGCCGCCGAGATCGCGATCACGCCGTTGCGCGCCAGCAGATTGGATACGTAGCCGATCCGCCGGATGTTGATGTCGCGATCCTCCTTGGAAAAGCCGAGTCCCTTGGAGAGATTGGTGCGAACTTCGTCGCCATCGAGGATCTCGACGCGATGCCCGCGCTCGCGAAGTTCCGTTGCGAGCAGATTCGCAAGCGTGGACTTTCCCGCCCCGGACAGGCCTGTAAACCACAAGGTAAACCCTTGATCCATCGGCTAAAACTGAGCTCCCTTAAGAATAGATTACTTGGCGGACTCCAGAAGTTACTTAATATTGTCGGAGGAAACAAGGCCGCCGGCCTCGGGGTAAATCAGCTGCTTGCGATGGGAAGATTCAGATGAATCGCCAGTGCGGCGGGCGAGCCGAAGATCTCTGTGGCGCCCGCCGCGAGCAATCGGTCGCGCGCGCTGTCGGTCGGTGCGATTCCGTAAAATCGTACGCCGCAACTTTGCGCGGCGCGGATGTCGGCGTCGCTGTCGCCGACGAATGCGGCCTCCGATCGATCGACGGAAAATATTTCGAGCGCGCGAATCAGCATGTCGGGCGCCGGCTTGAGTCCGAGCAGGGTGTCGCGCCCGACCGTCGCATCGACCGACGCGCCGCCGTTTCTGTTGAACCATCGCTGGACTGTTTTCGCCGAGTTGGATGTCACGATCGCGATGGCCGCGCCGCTCGCTTTCAAAGCCGCGAGTATTTCAACTGCGCCGTCGAGCGGTTGCGCGCGATCGACCCCCGCCAATTCGAGTTTCTCAATTATGTCGGAAGCGTGCTGGAGTGTTTCGATTACTTTCGCCTGGTCGGAGTCGTGGAGGGTGATCGTGCGGTAGGCGTCGTAGAGCGGGAGATTGCCGCGCGGGATTCGTGCGAACAGTTCGTTGCGCGCGCCTATTGAGCGAAGATAGGGTTCGAGGATGAGTCGCCCGCCGGCCCAATCGACCTCGGGTTCGAGGCGCGCGATCGTGTTGTCGAAATCGAACATCCAGAGTTTGTACATCACGGATGAACGCGAACCCTGGTCTCGCAGCCGTCGAACTCGATTGTCGCGCGTGACGGGTTTTCCGCATAGCCGGCGATCAGCTTGAATGTCTCCGCCGTCGCGAGCATCGCGATGAAATCCGCAGCTTCCGAACGCGTGCCGAACTGTGCGTCGAAGGTTTGTGGGCTCTGAGCGTCGGGGATCTCGAAGATTTTCCCCGGCGCGTCGAGGCGCGCGATCACCGATGCTCGCAGATCGACACTGCGCAAAATCTCGTGCGCAACTTTCCGCGCCGCTTCACTTCCGATGATCACGAGTGCCAGATCGACGCGGTCCTGCGATTCATTCGCGATAGTCACGGCTACGTCGGGATTCAACTCGCGCATCTCGGAAATTTTCCCGGCGAATGCACTTTGCTCGCCGCTCAATCGAACGACGATCGCTCCGACGCCCGCGCCGACCAGGTAGGCGAGCGGTGCTTCGATATCGCGCGCGTCGCCCACCAGCAGTATCCGCGCGGCGAGCAGGCGTTCCTGGCCGCGGCCGCCGACGTGCGGCACGATTATCTGTCGGCTGTAGCGATCGATTTGCGCTTCCGTCAGAGTCATCGCGCGCTTGCGGACCTACTCGATTACGTTCTTCTCGATTGGCTCGACGGTGACTCCGGTGCTGCGCAGCCACGTCAGTGCGCGTTCGATCTGATCGTTGGTGCCTTCGAATTCGACGGCGACCAGGCCCATTTCTTCGGACACGCTGGCGCCGCGAATATTGAAAACCAGATCGAACTTCTTCACCAGCTGGTAAAGGATCGGCTCCTTGATCAGCGTGCGCGGATAGCTCAGGTAGTAGCGTTCGTGGATACGTTCCATTTGCGTTATTTGTTTTTCCACTTGGCGATAACTTGTTGCAGGCGCTCGCGACGCCATTCCTGCCATCCGATCCACAAATTCGTCGAGAGGTACTTGTCGCCGAAGTCGCAGAACACGGTGACTATCGTGCCTTCGCGAATCGAGCGCGCCACCTTGAGCGCCGCGATCATCGCAGCGCCCGACGATTGCCCGACCAGGATGCCCTCGGTCTGCCCGAGCGCGTACACCATCTCGTACGCCTCCTCGGTGCCGACCTGGATTTTGTCGTCGAGCTCTTTTTCGTGATAGATGCCCGGCACGATCGAGCTCGCCATGTGCTTGAGGCCCTCGAGCCCATGCATCGCGTCGTCGGGCTCGACCGCGATCACCTTGACCGCGCTGTTTTTCGATTTCAGAAATCTGCCGGTGCCCATCACGGTACCACCGGTGCCGATCGCCGCGACGAAATGCGTCACCTGGCCGCGCGTCTGACGCCAGATTTCCGGGCCGGTGGTCTCGAAATGCGCCAGGGCATTGGCCTCGTTGTTGTACTGGTCAGGCTTGAAGTAGCGCGCGGGGTTCTCTGCGATCAGCTTGCGGCACATGATGATCGCGCCGTCGGATCCCTCCATCGGATCCGAGAAATGAATCTTTGCGCCGTAAGCCTCGACGATTTTTTTGCGTTCGCGGCTGACGTTCGACGGCATTACGAGCTCGATCGGATAGCCAAGCGTCGCACCGAGCATCGCGAGCGCGATTCCGGTGTTGCCCGAGGTCGAGTCGAGGATCACCTTGCCGGGTTTCAGTTTGCCTTCGGCGATTCCGACTTCGAGCATCTTTTTCGCCGGCCGATCCTTGACCGAGCCGCCGGGGTTGAAGCCCTCGAGCTTGGCGAAAATCCGCACGCCGGCGGGAATCAATCCCGCGCTCAGCCGCTTGATCTCTAGCAGCGGCGTGTTGCCGACGAGATCGAGCACGCTGTTCGCGCGCCCGACCGGAACGATCTCACGCAACGGCACGACGCGCTCATGCACGTCGACCGGTGCGCCGGCGTCAGCGTCCGCCGGCAATCGCGGGAACGATTGAGATGTCGTCGCCATCCTTTACCTTGGAGTTGATCGCATCGAGGAAGCGGATGTCGTCGCCGTTCAGATAAATGTTGACGAAGCGGCGGATGTCGCCTTTTTCATCGAGCAGCCGCTCGCGCATCCCCGGATGGCGCCGTTCGAGGTCTTCGATAACCGCCTTGATCGACCCGCCGTCGGCCGGGACTTCATCGACGCCCGCGGTGAACCTGCGAAGTGGGGTTGGAACTCTGACGCGTACTGCCATGATTGGGGACTAGCCTCCTGGTTGAATTCCTACACTTATGCTGGCCGCATAGCCCAAACAAGGCTAGGCGGCGCTATCTGCGGTGCGTTTGCCGTTGGTTAGCCGATCGAACAACGCGTCGAAATCTTTCAGCCGCGCGTCGATGATCGACGGCTGCTCGATCGCGCTCGCGACCGCTTCGAGCGTTTTGTAACCGTTGCCTGTGATCGCCACGACTACAGTTTCATCCGGCTTGATGCGGCCCTGCTTGACCAGCTTGAGTGCGACCGCGAGCGTGGTGCCGCCGGCCGGCTCCGCAAAAATTCCCTCGGTGCGTGCGAGCAGCTTGATCGCGTCGATTATCTCCGGGTCGGTGGCGACGTCGCCCCAGCCGCCGGAGTCGCGCACCGCTTTGAGCACGTAAAAGCCGTCGGCAGGATTTCCGATCGCGATCGACTTTGCGATCGTGTCGGGCTTCACCGGCGTTATCAGGTCAGTATGCTTGTGCAGCGCGTGGATGACGGGTGCGGAGCCGGCGGCTTGCGCGGAGTGAATCTTGAACTCGCCGCTCTTAATCAGCCCGACTTCCTTCAACTCCTTAAATGCCTTCGCGATCTTCGGCAGAATCGTCCCGCCCGCAGTCGGCACCACGATATGATCTGGCAAACGCCAGCCCAGTTGCTCGGCGACTTCGAAGCCGAAAGTCTTTGCGCCTTCGGTATAGAAGGGTCGCAGGTTGATATTAACAAATGCCCACCCGTACTTGTCCGCGATTTCGCTGCACAGCCGGTTGACGTCGTCGTAGTTGCCGCGAATCGTGATCACTTTTGCGCCGTAGATCGTCGAGCCGACTACTTTCCCAGCCTCCACGCCTTCGGGCATGAAGATGTAGCATTGCAGTCCCGCGCGCGCCGCGTGGGCCGCGACCGCGGTCGCGAGGTTGCCGGTGGACGCGCACGACACGGTGGTGAAGCCGAACTCGCGCGCCTTGGTGATCGACACCGACACGACGCGGTCCTTGTACGACAGCGTCGGATGATTGACTGTGTCGTCCTTTATATAGAGATGCTTCAGTCCGAGCTCCGCGCCGAGCCGTTTGCAATGTAATAGCGGGGTGAAGCCGGAGTTAGGACCGACGACCTCGTTCTCGTTGAAATCGACCGGCAGCAATTCGCGATAGCGCCACAGGTTGTGCGGCCGCTTCTCGATTATCGAGCGCGAGATCGCCGCACGAATCCGCGCGTAGTCGTAGGTGACTTCGAGCGGACCGAAGCACGTCTCGCAGACGTGGAGCGGACTTATCGGATACTCCTGGCCGCACTCGCGACATTTCAAATTGGTGATGTAGCTCATCGTGTCCTCGATTCTGTTACTTGCCCGGCGATAGCGATTCGCGATGCCCCTGCTGCCACGCGCCGCAATCGCATCCGGGCCGCGGTCTAACCTCCGCAATCCGCACCCGGCCCGGGCCGGACGCGTCATAAGTGAGAATTTTTCCTGAGAGCAAGAACGTCTGCGCGCGCGAGGCGCGCATCGCCTCGCCCGCCTGCATCTCGCCAATCGCGGCCGCGACCGGACCGACGATCCCTGCCTCGCGGCAAGTCTGGATTTCGTCTTCATCGGGCGGCGTCTCGAACACGCATCGGATGCATGCCGTCTCGCCGGGAGTCACCGTCATCGCCTGTCCCGTCATCCCGACTACGCCGCCATAGACGAATGGCATCCGCGCGGCGACACACGTGTCGTTGATCAAAAACTTCGCGGCTGGACTGTCAGTCGCGTCGATTACGAAATTGTTGGCGGCGACCAGACGCGCCGCGTTGGACGCGTCGAGCGCGATCGCATGCCGCTCGACGCTGACGCCGGGGAATCGCTCGCCGAGCCATCGTGCCGCCGCTTCAATCTTGGGCGTGCCGATATCACGAGTGCGAAAGATTACCTGGCGCGCGAGGTTCGACAGCTCGACCGGGTCGGGATCGACCAGCATCAGCCGTCGTGCGCCCGCTCGCGCGAGCGCCCACAATGCGGGGACGCCAAGTCCTCCGACGCCGACGATCAGTATTCGATCCGTTGCCACCTACTCGCGATCCTCCCGGCCATCGAGAGCGCAACGCGGTCAGTGCCGATGGGAATGTCGGTGAAAAATCCTGCGGAGACGGTAAGACGAGGGCTTAATACTCTCGCCTTATCTTCCAGGGGACTCTCACGCGGAGAACCCCTGCAGGAGTTAGCACCAGCACCCATCACGGGCCGGTTGCTGCGGCATCAGCGGGCCATGTCCCTCCGCCGCTCTCGATAAGGCTGCAATTGTTTGCAGTTGCCTAACGGTAATATGCGACCGCATGCGTTGTCAATCGACAAACCAATCGGTCAGTCATTTGACACTTTCGTTTGCTACTCAACGTGCATTTAACTATGTTCGCCGCAATGTTTTGGGGGCGTTTCCTGGCGGGGAATCGAATCTAGTAGAGCCGTACGCGGATTTCGCGACGCAACGCGTTAGGAGATCGACTATGACCTCTCGATGGGCGGGGCTGGCTGTTTGTCTATTAGTCGCAGGTGCAGGGCTGTCACTTTATACCTCCGGATGCGATCCGTGCGCGTCATGTTCCAGTGGCGGCAAACCTACCGCGTCGCCTACGCCCGCACCGAGCAGCGCGACGGGCCAGGGTCTGATTGCAATCGACACGGTGAACAATGTCGGCTACGTGCCGATCTATACACTAGTACCCGGCGGATCGCGGATTAATCCTGACGGTTCGACGCCTGCTGTGTCGGTTCCTGGGAGCTCCCAGCTCGCGGTTGTTGACCTGACGATTGGTGCGGCTAATCCGATCATCAAGCTTCTCGAACTGTCGAACGTGGTTGTGCCGACCGGAGGTGCCTTCAATCAGAAGAACGGTCGTGTGTACGCGGAAGGAACCCTCGCCGACGGCACAGTCAGCATCTTTGAGATCAATACGACGACTCAGACGGTCATCAACACAATTCCCTGCCCCGGGATCACCAACTCGAACCGCTTCGGCGGAGTTGTAGCCGACCCCGTGCGCAACTTACTGGTGGTGGCCGGAACCGCCACGATCGGTCTGATGGATACGTCGGTGGAACCGCCGGTCTTCAACGCCGCATCGGTGGTCTCCGTTGCGGGTACCGATTCGCTCTCGCTTAACCCAACGACCGGCATTCTGTTCATCTCAACCGACGGAACCAATCAAATCGCGAATATCGCGACGCTTCCGCTGGTCGTGCAATCCTTCGTAGGCACCGAAGCTACAACGGACGGAGTCGGTTTCGATTCCGCGACTGACATCCTTTTGCAAACCGATGAAGTCGGCGCCGACCACGGCACCGCTTTCAACTTCGGAACGCTGGATACCACCGTGACGCCGGCGACTGCACTGAGCATCGGATTCGACGGACTTGGATTTCTCCCACCGACTGGCGAAGGGCCGGGCGGGCAGACGGTCGTCAACGAATCCACCCATCAGGGGGTTATCAGCGACGAATTCGGCCAGAATCTGAAAATGATTCATCTGCCGGTCGCAAAGGTGGCGGGTGCGCTCGACAACAATGGCCAGCCTGGAAGCGGCACCCAACCGGACGCAGCGTCGGTCTTTACGATTTGCGCCGGGCTGATTCCAATGGGAGACGTCAGCGGCACGCCGACCCAACTGGGCATTGTCGGCGACCCGAACACGTTGTCGGTCGACGTGAAAAATAATCTGGCCTACATGCTGGCGGACACGGATCCATTCTTTCATTCATGGGCGAACGACCACGATCCGCAGCCGCCGCTGTTCCTGATTCGCGTCGATCTGTCAGCGCCCGTGCTCGGCGGGAGTCCGACCGGCACCCTGCACTGGAATCCGACCAGCTCGGCCATCCCGATGCCGTGACGGCTGGCGATAGCTGAAACCGCGGGCGCTATCCGATCAGCAGTTCGGCGATCTGGACACCGTTGAGCGCGGCGCCCTTGCGCAGCTGGTCGCCGACGACCCAGAAGTTCAGCGCGTTGGGGCAGCTCAGGTCCTCGCGGATTCGGCCGACGAAGCAGTCGTCCTGTCCCTCGACGAGGATTGGCATCGGGTAGCGATTCTGCGCGGGATCGTCGAACAGCCGGATTCCCGGAAAGTTCGCGAACGCCTTGCGCGCGTCGGCCGCCGCGATCTTTGTCTCAGTTTCCGCGTTGACGGAAATCGAATGCGCGGTGAAGACCGGCACCCGCACCGTGGTCGGTGAAATCAGCAGTTCGGGCTCGTCGAGAATCTTCCTGATCTCGTTGACCAGCTTGATTTCCTCGCCGGTGTATCCGCCCTCGACAAATTTGTCGATATGCGGAATCAGGTTGAACGCAATCTGATGCTGAAAAAACTCCGACTTGATCGCCTCGCCCTTCGACCACGCGAGCGTTTGCTCGCGCAGCTCGGCCACTCCGCTGACACCCGCGCCCGAGACCGCCTGGAAGCTGGTCGCGACCACGCGCTTCAAACGGCCCAGGTCATGCAGCGGCTTCAGCGGCATCACGGTGACGATCGTCGTGCAATTGGGACATGCGAGAATCCCTTTGTGACGGCGCGCGGCGGCGCCGTTGATCTCGGGCACCACCAGCGGCACGTCGGGGTCCATTCGAAACGCATTCGACTTGTCGATTACGATTGCACCCGCTTTGACAGCGATCGGCGCGAACTCGCGCGATTGCTCGGAGCCCGCCGAGAACAGCACGATATCGATTCCCTTGAACGAGTTGGCGTCGAGCTTCTCGACCGTTATTGGCTCGCCCGCGAAGGTGACGGTCTTGCCCGCCGAGCGCGCCGACGCATACGCGCGCAGCTCGCGAATCGGGAACTTGCGCTGCTCGAGGATTTTGAGCGTGGTCTGTCCGACGGCGCCCGTCGCGCCGACCACCGCGATCCGTTGTCCATTAGCCATCGCGCGATTCTATCGCGATGCGGGCATTGGAGTGAATAGCCTTGCGTTTCTTGAACGATTTGCGGTGCAGTGACGGACGCCGGAGCGTTCGTCGATTCTTCGCTGCGCTCAGAATGACACAAAGAACGCCCGGCACTTTTTCCGTCATCCTGAGCGCAGCGAAGGATCTCGCGCGAAGCGCGTTTCGCCAGCGCGCAAAGTTGAGCTCAAGCTTTTTGCATCAGCCAGTCGCTGACCAGCTCGAATACTTCATCAGACGCTTCCGACAATCCGTGCCCGACGCCCGGTAGAATCCGGATCGTCTTCGGCTCGCCCGCGCGATCGTACAGCGCCTGCGAACTTTCATGCGAAAGAATCGTGTCCGCGCCGCCATGAATCAGCAGCAACGGCTTGGGCGCGAGCTCCCCCGCCACGTGCGCGCCCGCGAGTTGGCTCGACAGCGCAATTACGCTGGTGACAATCGGACTCAGCGTGCCAGCGTTGATCGCGACCGCGCCGCCGAACGAATGCCCGATCAGCGCGACGCGCTCATTGCCGATGCCGCCAAGGAACGTCAGCGCCGCCATCGCATCGACCAGGCATTCGCCGAACTCGTTGGGCGCGCGATAGTCCAGCCGCGCGATCGTGAGTCCGCGCTTCGGCAGCTCCAGCCCCAGCCGCGGATAGAGCATCGAAGGCCCGTCGAACCCGCCCATCGCACCGCTGACGCATAGCACGGCGCGCCCCTTCTCCGGCGCCGAATGCAGCATGAGAGGAATCGCGCCACGCGTCGTCGCGATCGTGACTTTGCGCGCGCCCGCGATCTCATCGCCCGGCTCGACGCCGGTAATTCTGAGCGTTACTCCTTCGTCCAAAATGAATTCCAGTCAAGTGTTAGGGTTAGGTGTCTTATCGCGACCGAATCGCGAACGGCCCCTCGAGTCCCGCGTCATTCGGGTCGCCGAGCATTCGCATTCCGTAGCGAATCATCGCGGCCAGCCGTTCGATCCTCGTCAGCAGTTCGGCCTGCTCCTCGCGCGGCGCGGCGGCGAGCTCGGCGGCGACGGCGGCCAGGTTCGTGCGCATCAGTTGCACCGCGCGCTCCAGATTTTCGCGCTCCGGGATGCCCGCGCGAGCTTTGCGCCGCGCCTCCTGTATCTCCGCAAAATCGATTATCTCGGCCATCTGCGCTTCAAGTCTCTACGCGATTATCGCGCATCACGGCCACGCGTGGAAACCAGGAAGAAGTCATCTCAGTTTCTTGCCCGCGCGACGCTTCTCCGCGAGCGTGCGATGCCCACCTTCGGCGACCCATCGCATCTGGCGCGCCATCCCGTTGAGAATTTCGACCTCGCGCGCGGTCAAGCCGCTGCGTCCGAAAATCTCGCGAATCGCGAGCATGATATGATCGGGGTTGTCGTCGGGAATAAAACCGATCGAGACCAGCGCCTCCGCGAGGCGCTCGAGCATCGGGTCGCTGATTGACGCGGCAACGAATTCGGGCGCGCGAGCGGATTCCACGGCTGCCGTCGCCGCCATCATCAGCTCGTACGCGACAACCATCACGGCTTGCGCGAGATTAAGCGAAGGATATTCGGACGCGGTAGGTATCGTAATCAACCGATGACACAACTTGAGCTCGCGATTTGTGAGTCCGCGATCTTCGCGTCCAAAGACAATCGCGATTTTGTTCGCGCCGGCCAGGGCGTCGAGTTCCGCGGCTGCCGGGCGGAGCGGAGTCGCGCGGCTGCGATAGCCGCCGCGGCGGCTGGTGGTGCCGACTGCGAGCGAACAATCCGCAAGTGCATCAGCAAGACTGGGATAGACACTCGCGTTGGCGAGGATGTCGTCGGCATGCACCGCCATCTTGACGGCCTCGCGATCGTTCAAAGGACCGCGTCCGACGAGCCGCAGGTCGTCGAAACCCATGTTCTTGAGCGCTCGTGCCACCGCGCCGATATTGCCCGCGGATTGTGGGCGATACAGCACGAACGCGAATTTTGCGGGCGAAGCCATCTTCTGGTTATGCGGTTGTTGTCGTCGCAAAGAAAGCGACGGAACGAAAATCCGCATCTTTCTTGGCACCAGGTGCAGGGGTTACCCTTGCCGAAGGAAGTATGAAACCCACCGCGGGTTTCATTACAATGAAGTTCCTACGATGAAGATCATTTCCTTCGGCGACGTGCACATGGCGACTCGCAATCTCGAGCGGATGGGCGAGGTGATGCGCGATTGCGATCTCGTGATCCTGTCCGGCGACCTCACTAATTTCGGCGGCGTCGAGGACGCGCGCAAGGTGATCACCGACGTGCGCCGCGCGTGTCCCGCCGTACTTGCGCTGCCGGGAAATCTCGACCAGCGCGAGGTGATCCCGTTTCTCGAAGCCGACGGAATCGCGCTGCACGGCAAGGGCCGCGTCACCGGCGGCGTTGGGATCTTCGGATGCGGTGGGTCGAACATTTCGCCGTTCGGCACGCCCACCGAGTTTACCGAGGATGAGATCTACGCGACGCTGCGGGCCGGCTACGACTTCGTGCGCGACGTGCGGCCGCTGCTCATGATTTGTCATCCGCCGCCGTTCGATACCAGGTGCGATCGAATCCGCAGCGGGAAGCCGGTTGGCAGCACGGCCGCGCGCCAATTCATCGAAGAGGTGCAGCCCGACGTTTGCATCTCGGGGCATATCCACGAATCCGCCGGCGTCGATC
>Ga0182024_10014903_pt1 | contig 14969 bp, 14 predicted proteins | sample P32metaG_FD_120480 | JGI IMG/M metagenome (GOLD analysis project Ga0182024, IMG submission 120480) | Permafrost microbial communities from Stordalen Mire, Sweden - P3-2 metaG (Illumina Assembly) | ecosystem: Environmental > Terrestrial > Soil > Wetlands > Permafrost | place: Sweden: Stordalen... | reverse complement strand
TCCTGGCAACCGACAACTGCTATTCGCTGTATTTCGCCGTGGTGGTATCTGTCTCGAAAACCGTCACATCCTTCACTCGCACGCGACCATTGGTCACGCTTTTCAACTTTGTATTCGATTGCTCGTAGAAATACTTTGCCAGATTCTCGGCCGACGGATTGATCACCGTGAACGGCTCGATCTCATTGATCATCTGGTGGTCCAGACGCTCGATCACGTGCTTCATCACTTCGCGCAGATCTTTAAAATCGAGCAGCAGGCCGGCCTTGTCCAGTTCGGCTCCAGCCAGCGTCACCCGGATCTTGTAATTGTGCCCGTGCGGATTCTCGCACTTGCCCTTATAGTTGCGCAGGTAATGCCCCGCGGCAAACGTGTCTTCAACCGTGACTTCGAACATGATCCCCCAACAGCCGAGGCGTGAATCCAGCGCCGGCTGCGCGTATGCGAAACTTCTATTGTACCGCTCGAGCTTGTGTCGTAGCTTGATTGTGGGCTGGAAAAGTGAAAGACGCGACGCGCGACAAGCCACGTTAGCGACGAAAGAATACAGCCCATGGCGCCAGCCGTGGGTCGCAAGTGGACAACGAGAAGCCCCGGAGGGGCGAAAGAAAAGTCACGAGACAGGCTGGGCTGGGACGATGCTGCCGGCGCACTCCGCTTGACTCCATTCCCCCTGCGAATGTAGCTTGCCTATTCGCGGTTAGATCCCAAGGAGCACGAATGCTGCAGCGAAAACCCTCACTTGCGTTGTTGTTTATCTTGGCTGTGACTTCGGGTCTTTTTGCGCAGACACGGCCCGATCCGCCGGACTTTGACGCCAAAGAGCACTACACGAAGTATGAGTACAGGATCGCGATGCGCGACGCCGTTCACTTATTCACGTCCGTCTATGTGCCGAAAGACGGTTCGCACTCTTACCCATTCCTGATCGACCGCACGCCTTACAGCGTTGGCCCTTACGGCGTCGACCTGTACCGGACGCAACTCGGTCCCTCCCCCGATTTCGACAAGGCGGGATACATCTTCGTCTTTCAGGACGTGCGCGGCCGATACATGTCGGAAGGCCAATTCATCGAGATGCGTCCACACATCGACAATAAAAAGTCGAAGCAGGACGTGGACGATAGCAGCGATCTTTATGACACCATCGACTGGTTGCTCAAGAATGTGCCGAACAACAACGGCAATGCGGGAATCTGGGGAATCTCGTATCCCGGATTTTTCACCTCGGCCAGCATCATCGACTCGCATCCCGCTCTGAAAGCCGCCTCGCCCCAGGCTCCCATGACCGACCTTTTCATGGGAGACGATGCTTACCACGGCGGCGCCTTCATGCTGGCAGCGAACTTCGGCTTTTATAGCTCGTTCAAGCCGCAGGAAAATCCGCAGCTTCCGCCGAGAACTTTCGTGCCCTTCGACTGGGGAACCAAAGACGCTTACGAGTTTTATCTGCAGACCGGGCCGCTGTCGAATTTAAGCAAGTACCTGGAAGGCAAGAGCGCGCTTTGGGACGACCAGGTCAAGCACGATACCTACGACGACTATTGGAAGGCGCGCAATCTGGCTCCCCATATGAAGAACATTCATTGCGCCGTGTTGACTGTGGGCGGGTGGTTCGATGCGGAGGATTTGCAGGGTCCGTTCACCACATTTCATTCCATCGACAAAAATAATTCCGGAATTTTCAACGCGCTCGTCGTCGGACCCTGGGTGCACGGCGGATGGGCGCGCTATGACGGCGAACACCTGGGACGCGTGGACTTTGCCTCGAATACCGGCGAGTATTACCGGAAAAATATTCTCTTCCCGTTTTTCGAGCAGTACCTCAAAGGCAATGGCGACGCCAAACTTCCGAAAGCGTATGTCTTCGAGACCGGAACGAACGTATGGCGGCAATACTCCGCTTGGCCGCCGAAGAATGCCGAGCCAAAGACTCTCTACTTCCATGCCAATGGCAGTCTATCGTTTGACGCGCCGGGCGCGGAGTCTCCGGAATTTGATGAATATGTGAGCGACCCGGCGAGACCTGTGCCCTTTGTGAATTACGCGGCCCTGAATGTGCCCCAGGAATACATGCTCTCGGACCAGCGCTTCGCCGACAGCCGCACCGACGTCGCGGTATATGAAACGTCAGTCCTGCAGGAAGATGTCACCTTCGCCGGACCAATCTCGCCGCGCCTTTTCGTCTCGACCAGTGGCACGGATTCGGATTGGGATGTGAAGCTAATTGACGTGTATCCGACTGATTATCCGGACAGCAAGCAGGACGCGCCCCGGCCCGAAGACCGCGACAAACCCCGAAAAGACGTGCCCGCGCCGGCATTCGCGATGGGCGGATATCAGCAACTGGTGCGCGGCGAACCCTTCCGCGGAAAATTTCGTCACAGCTTCGAAAAGCCGGAGCCGTTCACGCCAGGAAAAGTAGAAGAAATCACCTTCACCATCCAAGACATCAACCACACCTTCCGCCGCGGACACCGCATCATGGTGCAGGTGCAAAGCTCGTGGTTCCCCCTCACCGATCGCAACCCCCAAACTTTCGTCAACATCCCCGACGCCAAGCCCGCCGACTTCGTGAAAGCCACCGAGCGCGTCTACCACACAACGGCCCAGCCATCAGGAATCGCGGTGCAAGTGGTACCAAGGCCCGGAGAGGCACAGGGGCCGAAGTAGCACTTGCCTCTTGGCCTTGCTGTAATGTAAGGAATGCTGAGTGTAGATAAGGATTCAATTTGGCCGCAGCCACCATAACATCGAAAGGACAAATTACCATTCCCGTTCAGGTTCGCACAGCACTTGGGGTGGTTGCCGGGGACCGCATTGAGTTTGTGGAAGTGGAGAAGGGACAATTCGCCATCGTAGCGGCAACCCGTTCCGTGAAGGAATTGAATGGGCTATTTCGCGACCGGCGACGCAAGCCGGTATCAATTGAGGAGATGAACGCCGCCATCAGGAAGCGTGCATCCAGATCCCGTGGATCGGCCTCGACACGAATAGAGTCGTCCGCTACCTTACTCACGACGATCCTGTGCAAACAGCTGCGGCGTTGAGCTTGGTGCACTCCCTCTCCTCGGATTCTCCCGGATTTCTTCCTTATGATTGTCATCGCGGAACTGATCTGGTCGGAGGCCTCCTACGATTTCAAGAAGAAGGACATTGAGCAGGTGCTGGAGACCGTCCTGCGGAGCAAGGAACTGGTGATTGAGCGAGCGGATCTCGTTTCGCAAGCGTTGAGGAGTTTCCGCGCCAGCCGCGCGGACTTCGTCGATTGCTTGATTGAGCGCTGCAGCAGCGCAGCCGAATGCTTGTACACCGTTACGTTCGATCGGGATGCAGCAGAGGGCGCAGGAATGCGATTTCTCAGGTAGATCGTGCGCTCAGCTCCCCACATCAAAAAACTCCTCCACCACCCGCATCTCAGTCGTCTTCTTGTAATTCGGTAGACTCTCGATGAACACGCGCCCGTACTGTTTCTTCAGAATGCGGTTATCGAGCAGCACCAGCAGTCCGCGATCGTGCAATGACCGGATCAACCGCCCGAACCCTTGTTTCAGCGTAATCACAGCAGCCGGCACCTGATATTGAAAGAACGCATTCCCGCCACCGGCATCAATCGCCTTCACCCGCGCCGCCACCACGGGATCGCTCGGCACGGCAAATGGCAGCCGGTCAATAATCACGCAACTCAGTTGCTCGCCCTGCACGTCCACGCCCTGCCAGAAGGACGACGTCGCAAACAGCACCGCATTCGGCGTCAGCCGAAACTCCTCCAGCAGCGCGCTCTTCGGCGCATCGCCCTGCCGTAAGATCGGGAACTCCACTTCCCCCAGCAGCCGCTGATAAATGTCGTTCATCTGCGCATAGCTGGTAAAAAGCACAAACGCCCGCCCCCGCGTAATTTCCAGCAGTCTGCGAATCCGCTCCGCCGCCTTCGCCGTAAATTGCGCTGTCCGAGGATCGGGCAAATCCGGCGGCATATACAGCAACGCCTGGCTTTCATAGTCAAAGTGCGAGGGCAGCACCGACTCGCGCGCATGCTCCAGCCCCAGCCGCTGCCGGATGTACTCAAACCCGCCGCCCACCGCCAGCGTCGCCGAAGTCAGCACCGCACACTCCAGCTTCGACCACAAACACTCCCGCAGAATCGGCCCCACATCAATCGGCGTCGCCTGCAGAAAAACATTCTGCCTCCCACGCCCAGATGTCTCCGCACCTTTGTTCGCTCCGCGCGACCCACCCCCCCCACCCCGCCGCTCAATCCAAAAAACGGTGTTGCGATCCTTCGACTCCATCGCGAATCCAAGCTGCACCTGAATCTCCTGTGCCCGACGCACAAAGTTAAATATTTCCTTCGGCTTCTGCGGCAAGCCCTCAAGTTCTCCCGCTACTCGCGTCAGCGCCTGATTCAGCGCCACAAACTCGTCCCCATTTTCCTCGAGAAATTCCCGCCGCGTATCGAACGCAAACCGCCCCTCCCCCGGAGGCAGCAGCGAAAAAAAGAATTGCGACCGCTCCCGCAAACTTCCCAGCGCCCCGGAAAGCGACGCGGACATCATCTTGTTATGCTGCAGCGAATTCTCCACATCCCGCGCCAATTCCTCCAGCCGCAGATTACTCACCGAAATCCCGAAATAATTCCCCGCCACATCTTCCAATTCGTGCGCCTCATCGAAAATCACCGCAGCGGCTTCCGGCAGAATCCCCGCATCCGGCGCTCCCTCCGCCAGCAACTTGATAGCGAGATCCGCAAAAAACAAATGATGATTCACGATAATAATGTCGCTCTCCATCGCTTTGCGCCGCATTTCGGTGATGAAGCACCGCTCCCACTCGCTGCACTTCTGCCCAATGCAGGCGTCGGCGCGCGCGTCGAGCTTGTGCCAGAGCAGGCTAGCCTCGGGCAGTTCTGCCAACTCGGCGCGGTCGCCCGTTCCCGTCGTCTTTTCCCAGGCAGCGATGGCACGATACTGCTCGATCTGCTCCAGTCCGCTCAGGACGGGCCGATCCGTCAGGTCGTACAACTTCTTGCGGCATAAATAATTGTTGCGCCCTTTCATGTAGCAGACCGAGAGCCGCCCCGCGATTTCTTTGTCATTTCGAGCGGAGCGAGAAACCTGCTTTTCGCCGCCACCGTACAGCGCCTGCTCCAGAAAAGGAACGTCCTTATAGAAAAGTTGCTCCTGCAGATTCTTCGTGCCGGTCGAAATGATGACGCGCTTTCTCGAACGAATTACCGGCATCAGGTACGCTAGCGTCTTGCCAGTACCCGTGCCCGCCTCTACGATCAGATGCCGTTTTTCTTCCAGCGCCTGCTCGACCGCCTGCGCCATCTGCAATTGCCCGCGCCGAAATTCATACGTCGGATGCATGCGCGACAGCACTCCGCCCGGCGCAAAGAATTGGTACAACGAGGCGTCCTTCCCGCTGGGGCCAGTGCGGCTCGGTGAAAGAGGAGATGCGGGCTGGGAACTGAAAGCCACAGGAGTCTCTATAATAACTACTTCCGGCCGCGCGCATCGGCTGTCGCCACATTTAAGATCAAACCTTGACCCAGCCCACTTACAATTCGACCAGCACTCTCGCCACCACCGCCGCCGGCATTCCCACAGTCGCTATCGTGGGCCGCCCCAACGTAGGCAAGTCCACGCTCTTTAACCGCATCGTGGGTTCCCGCCGCGCCATCGTCGGCGACGAACCCGGCATCACGCGCGACCGCCTCTATGGCGACGCAGAGTGGCGCGGCCGCAGTCTCCGCCTGGTCGACACCGGCGGCATCATTGCCGACGACAAGGATTTCATCCCCGCGGAAATTTTTCGCCAGGCACGAGTTGCGTTCGACGAAGCCGCCGCCATCGTCATGGTCGTCGATGGACGCACCGAACTCTCCGCGCCCGATTTCGAACTCGTGAGCCTGCTGCGTAAGACCGGACGTCCGCTCTTCCTGGCCGTCAATAAAGTCGACACCATCAAGCAGCAGTCTTTGCCCGACGAATTCCACCGCTTGGGAATCAGAAACATTTTCCCGACTTCCGCCGAGCACGGCCGCGGCATCGACGATCTTCTCGATGCGATTCTGCCGATCCTGCCGCCAGAAACTGATCCCTCCAGCACCGAAGAGTCCGCGCCGGCGAACGACCCACGACGAACGGCCAACGACGAGTCTCTCGCAGCCGTCGACCAACAACCCACGCACGAAGTGAAAGTTGCCATCATCGGGCACCCCAACGTGGGCAAGTCGACGCTGCTGAACTGCCTGACTTCTTCCGACCGCGCCATCGTCTCCCCCATCCCCGGTACCACGCGCGACGCAGTCGACGAAATCGTCGAGTACAACGGACGCAGCTTCCGCTTCATCGACACCGCCGGCATCCGCCGCAAAGGCAAGACGCACCTCATGGCCGAAAAACTTTCCGTCGTGATGGCGCGCAAGCATCTCGAAGGCGCCGACATCGCCCTGCTGGTCATCGACGCAACCGAAGGAGTGAGCCAGCTCGACGCCTCCATCGCCGGATACGCCCACGAGAGCGGCCGCTCCATCATCATCGTCGTGAACAAATGGGATCTCGTCATCAGCGGAAAAGAAAAAACCGCGCGCCCCACCAAAGCCGAACGCATGCGCGAAAGCAAGCGTCCCGGCGACCGCGACGCCTACGAGCAACAACTGCGCTATGAACTCAAATTCCTGAATTACGCGCCCATCGTCTTCATTTCCGCGCAAAGCGGCAAAGGCACGGAGAAAATCTTTCCTCTACTTGAAGAAGTCGCGACCGAGCGCCGCAAGCGCGTCACCACCGGGCAAATGAACCGCTTCATCGAGCGCGTGGACTTCGACCGCGCCTCCGTCCCCGTGCGCCAGCGCGTGAAGATTCTCTACATGACGCAGGCCTCAGTCGCCCCGCCAACATTCGTCCTCTTCACCAACCGCGCCGTGAAGCTACATTTTTCCTACCAGCGTTTCTTAGAAAATCAAATCCGCGCAGCCTTCGGCTTCGTAGGCACCCCAATCTGGATCAAGAACCGCGCGCGAAATTCGTAGAAGAGCAGCTCACGTAGGGACAGCCGCCTCGGCTGTCCAGCCAGAGTCTGCCCGGAGAGAGCGCTGCGAGCCGAAGGGGCGAAGCTCGTCTCGCATGACTACCGCATAGGGATTGGACCCCGGCGCTGATCGACCAGAAATGCAACTCTGATAACTCCAGCCGAGCGTACGGCATCCAGGACTTGCTTGACCGTGCCCCACCGAGCCCGCTGATCCACGATGATGTAGACCTTCCGCTCGACACCACGATCCCTTGTTCGATCCTCAACCTTCGCTTGCAAAGCGAAGGCGTCGATTCTCTCGACACCAAAGTAGACCTTACCGTCGCGCATGATACATACCTGCATCACGTCTTTCCGAAGCGCGCCCGGCATTGGAACAGGATGCATGACCTTCGGGAGGTCGGCGCTGACGCCATGGTGCGGGTTATACGTCATCCCTTCAGCAATCAACACGACGAACAGCAGCGCGACTAAGATGCTGGCGAACGCGGTCGCGTCGATGCCGCTGAACAACTTCGACGATCTTTGGGATTGGTTCGGCATCCAGGTTCCACCGTCGCAAGAACAATTTTCGTCACGCCGCAGGCTCCTCGAAAAATTACCGCGTAATTAATCTCTTAGACCTTCATAAAGCCCAATTACTCTCCCGCCACTTGTTGCCCCTGCGTCATCAACCCCACCTGCTGCACTCCCGCGTGATGTGCCAAATCAATCACGTTGGCAACGTACAGAAAGTCCACGTCCGCATCCCCGCGGACGAAGACCACCTTCTCCGCGCGCTTCAAATAAATCTGCGCCAGCCGCAGTTCCAGATCCTCCCAGCGAACATCTTCCTGATTGATCTTCACTGTCGGCGGCGTATCCTTCGCCGTCCAAACAACCTGGATCACCACCGTGCGCTCGACTGCGGGTTCAGACGTTTGATCTTTCGGTGGCTGAGGAATCTGCACTTTCTCCCCATACTCCGAATCCATCGCCACCACTAACATGAACATGACGATCAGGGTCAGCAGCACGTCAATCAGCGGCGTGACGTTAATCTGCGGACCGGATGGACCTCCGCCCGCCATGGAGAAAGCCATCGAGATTTGCTCCTCTCGGCACGCGCGTGTCTGCAACATCAGACACCTCTCCCGGCCGGAGAGTTCCCTCCTGCTGGTAGCTTTCAAGGACTCGAAAGCTGGTTAGGTTCCTGCTTTGGCAGCTACTCATTCGCGCGGCATGCGGGAGCTGAGTAGAATGGAGGCGAAACACGACCGTCAAATCTCGGTACAACGAGGGACGCTATGAAACATTCGATCTGTCTCTTTCTGCTTCTCGCAGCAACTGCAGTTTTCGCGCAGGACAAGAATCCAGTCACATCGGTGGTGAAGGAAATCCTTCCGCACCAGCAAAAGAACCTGGTAGCCGCAGTCGAAGAGATGCCCGCCGACAAGTTTGGCTACAAACCCACGGAGCAGCAGACGACGTTTGGCCATCTCGTCCTGCACATGATCGGGGCGAACAATCATTTGTGTTCGACGATCGGAGACGTGCCCGAGGTCAAGCCGGCGGTGGCTCTGACAGAATCCGACAGCAAAGACAAGCTGGTGGCGGCGTTGAAGGCGAGCTTTGAATTCTGCAGCACAGCGCTCGCCAAGGTAGACGACTCCAAGCTCGGCGACGAAGTCGAGTTATTCGGCGGCCGCAAAGGACCGCGCGCCTTCGCCCTGATCGCCCTCACCAACGACTGGGCCGACCACTACAGTTCCGCGGCCATGTACCTGCGCCTGAACGGCCTGCTGCCCCCAACCGCGCAGCCCAAGAAGTAGCTTTTTGATTTTGAAAGGCGTTTTGAAAGGGCGCGACTTTTAGCCGCGCCGTGATTGCTGTGCCAGATTAGCCGCGAAGCGGCGTCGGAATGCAGCCCACGGCGCAAGCCGTGGGAAAAACGTGAATAAACGCACAAGCCCCAACGGGGCGAAAGAGGATTTCGCCCGAATGCATTAAACAAGCTCTACTTAATTTGCACGAATTCATTTGCAGACACCGATTTGGAACTCCCCGGCGCGGCATGCTGCGGCGCTCTCCAAGAATCAAAGATTGAAACCTGATGCACGCACGACACCGTGCAGTGCGGCGCGCACGATTTCTCCGTCAGGTATTCGCGGCGCAGGTCGTCGCGCGTGTAGGTGGCAAGCGGCACCCCAGGATAGCCGCGCTGCTGCGAACAATAATGGACCAGCCCGTTTTCGCAGATGTAAAGGTAGCGCCCGCCGGCGCGGCAACGCCAGTCGTTGGGCTGACCTTTCGCGATGTTGTCCTGAAATGCGTTGATCCGGGTAAAACTGACTTTTTCCAGCGCCTGCATTTCGTGATAAATGCGGCGCTCTTCGTCGCCGAGCGGCTGCAACTGACCGCTGCCATCGTGAATAATGCCGATGGTCGAGGTAAATCCCAGTTCAATCGCGCGCTTGCCAATCACGAGCGCATCCTGCGGACGGGAAATTCCGCCACCGACCACGGAATTAATATTCACATGAAAATCGGCGTGCTCGGCGAGCAACTGCAATTTCTTGTCCAGAACCTTCAGGCTCTTCTTCGACACTTCGTCAGGATTCACATTGTCGATAGAAATCTGCAGCCACTCGAGCCCCGCTCGGTTCAGGCGCTGAATGCGCTCCGTCACCAGCAGATACCCGTTGGTGATAAGTCCGGCGATCATGCCATTTGCCCGGATGCGGCGGATCACGTCATCGAGCTCGGGATGCATCAGCGGCTCTCCGCCGGAAACAGTCACGACCGCAGTACCCAGCGAGCCCAGCTTGTCGATCCGGCGATACATTTCGTCGATCGGTACCGGCTTGGAGAAATCGTCGAACTCGTTGCAATAAGTGCAGGCCAGGTTACAGCGGCGCATCGGAATGATGTGCGCCAGCAGAGGGTGGTCGGTCGAGGCGAGCGCCCGAATCGCCATATTCGCGCCACGAAGGTTGCGCTGCAGGGCTTTGGCGCGGCGGCGCACGGTTGTAATGAGGGACGGCATAGAAATCAGTTACTTCTATTACAACACAGGCATAGACCCGGGTGCATGCGCGACAACAGCGTTTGGTAGATTCCGCGGGTTGAACAGCCGATCAAGCCGCTCGGCGTGTGGACCGCCGTTAGTAAAGGCCGCCACGTGGGGACAGCCGCGCCGGCTGTTCGAGCAAGGCTACGCAGCCGCAGCAGGCGTCCTAATGACTACGGATGTGAACCCGGCAATCGCGTCTTGAATCGGGCGAGGCAGAAATAGACTGGCCTACTTCGCACTACGCATTCCCCACCGAAACGCATTACACTAATAGGTTGCAATCTGCGCAGCGATATCCGCCTTGTGCGCGAACTCATTCCTCGAGGTAGGCCATCATGTCTGTGAATAGCTTCAACAGCCGCTCCACCCTCAAAGTCGGCAACAAAGAATACGAAATCTACCGTCTCGACGCCCTTGATAAACAGGGAATCTCCACCGAGCACCTGCCCTTCTGTTTGCGCATTCTGCTCGAGAACCAACTCCGCACCGAAGACGGCCGCAACGTCACCCAGGAAGGAGTGCGAGCTGTGGCGAAGTGGAATAGCAAGTCGAAGCCGGAAAGAGAAATCGCCTTTACTCCCAGCCGCGTTCTTCTCCAGGATTTCACCGGCGTCCCCTGCATAGTCGATCTCGCCGCCATGCGCGACGCCATGCAGACCTTAGGCGGCGATCCCGCATTAATCAACCCTTTGCAACCGGTCGAGTTGGTTATCGATCACTCGGTGCAGGTCGACGAGTTCGGCACGCCCGGCGCTTTCGAACTGAACGCGCTGCTCGAGTTTCAGCGCAACAAAGAGCGATACTCCTTCCTCCGCTGGGGCCAGACCGGTTTCCGCAATCTCGCCATTGTTCCGCCCGACACCGGCATCGTGCATCAGGTGAATTTGGAATACCTCGCGCGAGTCGTTTTCGTTCACGAAGCCACCGGCAAGCGCACCGCCTACCCCGACACCCTAGTAGGCACCGACAGTCACACGACGATGATCAACGGGTTGGGCGTGTTGGGGTGGGGGGTTGGAGGGATTGAGGCGGAGGCGGCGATGTTGGGGCAGCCCGTCTCTATGCTGATTCCGCTGGTGGTGGGAGTGAAGCTCACGGGGAGGTTGCGGGAGGGAGCTACTGCCACGGATTTTGTTCTTACGGTTACGGAGATGTTGCGGAAGCATGGAGTGGTTGGAAAGTTTGTGGAGTACTTTGGGCCGGGATTGCGGGATTTGCCGCTGGCTGATCGCGCGACGATCGCGAATATGTCACCCGAGTACGGAGCGACGTGCGGAATTTTTCCGATTGATAAGGAAACGCTTAAGTATCTGCGGCTGACGGGGAGGAGCGAGGAGCAGATTGCATTGGTTGAGGCTTACAGCCGCGAGCAAGGACTGTTTCACGACGAAAAGACTACGGAGGCGGAATACTCTGAGTTGCTCACACTTGATCTCGCCACGGTAGAGCCTAGCCTGGCTGGGCCGAAGCGGCCACAGGATCGCGTGGTGCTGTCGCAGGCGGGAGAGTCCTTTCAGAAGGCGCTGCCTTCGCTGCTCAAACCGAAAGCTGCGGCGACAACGGCAGTTATCGCTGCCACGAACGCGAAGTGGGAGCAGGAAGGAGGGAGCCCGGCTGCGATTGGCGTGGAAGATCCGAAGGTTCATGAGCATGTGCCGGCATCGGTGAAGAATGCGCTGAAGCACGGCAGCGTCGTCATCGCAGCCATCACGTCGTGCACGAATACTTCGAATCCTTCGGTGCTGATTGCGGCGGGGCTGCTGGCGAAGAAAGCGGTGGAGAAGGGACTGTCGGTCCCGCCGTGGGTGAAGACTTCGCTGGCTCCGGGATCGAAGGTGGTCACCGACTATCTGGCTAAGGCGGGATTGACGCCCTATCTCGAGAAGCTGAAGTTTCATCTAGTGGGATACGGATGCACGACCTGCATCGGGAACTCGGGACCACTACCCACGGAGGTTTCACAGGCGATCGAGGAGAATGAGCTGGTGGTCGCGTCGGTGCTTTCGGGGAACCGGAACTTTGAGGGACGCATCAACTCTGAAGTGCGCGCCAACTACCTGATGTCGCCGCCGCTGGTGGTAGCGTTTGCGCTGGCGGGGCGCATTGACATCGACCTGCGTAAGGATGCCATTGGCAAGGGCAGAGATGGTCAGCCGGTGTACATGGCCGACATCTGGCCCTCGCAGCGCGAGATCGAAGAGCTGATGCAGCAGTCGATTACCTCGGAGATGTTTTCCAAATCGTACGCGGAAGTTTTTCAAGGGGACGAGCGCTGGCGCGGGCTGGCTGTGCCCCAGGGCGAGACCTATGCGTGGGAGAAGGACTCCACCTATATCCGTCAGGCTCCGTATTTCGATGAGATGTCGGTGAAGCCTGCGCCTGTGCACGACATCAAGAAAGCGCGCGTGCTCGCGCTCCTGGGGGACAGCGTCACAACCGACCACATCTCGCCGGCCGGGTCGATCAAGAAAGATGGTCCGGCCGGTAGATATCTGCAGGAACATGGCGTGAAGCCGGCGGATTTCAACTCCTACGGTTCGCGGCGCGGCAATCATGAGGTGATGGTGCGCGGCACGTTTGCCAACGTGCGACTGCGCAACAAGCTGGTCGCGACCGAGGGCGGATATACGCGGCACCTGCCGACTTCGACCGAAATGTCGATCTTCGACGCTTCGGAAAAGTATCGCGCCGGGGGCACGCCGCTGGTCGTTCTCGCGGGCAAGGAATATGGCTCGGGCTCGTCGCGCGACTGGGCGGCCAAGGGACCGGCGCTGCTGGGCGTGCGCGCCGTGATCGCGGAGAGCTACGAACGCATTCACCGCTCGAACCTGGTGGGCATGGGCGTGCTGCCGCTGCAGTTCTCTGCCGGCCAGAACGCCGAATCGCTCAAGTTGACGGGAGAGGAAGTGTTCGAGATCAGCGGTATTCGCGACGTGGTCGAACACTTCGCCGCTGGGCGCGAGGTGAAAGTGCGCGCCACGACGAAAGGGAAACGTGAGATCGAGTTCAACGCTCTAGTGCGAATTGATACGCCGCAGGAGGCGCTGTATTACGCGAATGGTGGGATCTTGCAGTATGTGCTGCGGCAGTTGTTGGCGACGAAGGCGCAGACCGTGGGCGTGTGATGTTCCGGTGTCGCATCCCGTCCTTCGAAGGCCGCGAAGGGGCGGGCAGTTCACGTCTTTAGTGCCGAAAGGCTGGGCCAGCCCATGGCGGGACCGAAGAGTAAAGAGGTCGAGATGGGTACCGAAATGAAGCCCGGTTACGCTGAACATAAAATTCTGATTTGGGGTAAGACTTACCCCGAACTCAGCAAAAAGTACATCGAAACCGTCTGTACTGCAGGCGCTTGAGTCTGGCCAGCCCGTCCGACTCTATCCAATTACTTACAGATATCTGAACGACGAGCAGTTCAAACTTTACCAATGGATCACCGCTGGACTCCTGAAAAATCCCAACGATACCCGCCCCGAGAGCTACCGCACCAAGGGCATTGAACTGGCAGCGCATGACAATATCTTGCATACTTGTCCTGCGGGGATACTTGCCAGATTTTGCCTATTGACAAGGGTTTGGTTAACTCAGGTTTCAAGCGTGGAATTCTACGCCGTGTCGCGCTCTGGATTTTCTTGACGTCTTAGGTCCTGCGCAGTCGATGCGCGCCTCGCTATCGTCCCTCCGGAACTTGGTTCCATTTTTTGCGGCTTACCCCGGACTTACGTCCGGGGCTGACTTATGCCGCCGCTCCGCGGCTGGAGTGGGGATGGCTCCGGTCTGCGCGCTTCGGCTACGAATCCTTTTCAAAAGCAAATTCTAGATCGTCCGCTCCACACGGCCACACGTACTCAGTTTTTTTTCAACTTGTATCCGGGTGGTATCTCGAACAGGGAAGGATGAGGTTCCTCCGTTGAGGTGGGCTTGCAGTAAGTGGTTTGCTCGCCGGTGGGACTCGTGACTTTGGTCAGCACCGGCGTTTTCAGCTTTACGCTGGTCCAAACTTCGGTGACGGTAGGCTGCGGCGGTTTCGGTAGCTGCGGCGGCCTCGGGGGCGTGGCGGACGCCGGGAGATCGGGAATCTTCGGCATTTGCGGGGCCTGCGGTTTTGCTGGCGCTTGCGGTGGAGGCGGCGGCTGGGGCGGCGAAAAAGTGTAGCGCTTGCCCTCGACTTCATGACCTTCGATCGTGCTCTTGCCCAGATCTTGCATCTGCAGGGGCGGAGGCGGCGCCGGTGCCCCGGGCATCTTTGGACTTCCCGGTGGCGCCGGTGCGGCGGTCGCTGGCGGCGTCGGGACGACCGTCGCCTCTTTCTTCAAGTGATCGAGCAGGATGGTTTTCTGGCCGGCGGGGTTGGAGATGATGCTGGCGGTGGGCGTGTCGATGCGCATGTTGCCATTGCTCGAGCGCCACATGCGCGACGCGGATTGTGTGGGAGGGCTGCCGCCAGGGGCCTGTGTCTTGGTGGCGCAATCGGAACACGAAGGAGGGGTCGGCGGAAGTGAAGGTGGCTGCACGGTGCGACAGTTTATCACGGCAGCTTTTTAAATGTGAGGCTGTCCAACACCAGTCATCTGTTCAACCATTGGCGCTCAACCATCTGTGATGTGAGCGCTCTTGATCAGACAGGCCAATCCTGGGCTAGTAGCATCAGTCTGTATCTCGGTCACCAGGCGCATGCCAGGCGAACGATGAACCTGGAACCCGCTGCCGCCAGAGAGTGACTAGGCCAAGGAGTAAGACGATGACCTACAGCATGACTAAACCCTGCCCGATCTGTAAGCAGCAATTGACGAAGCAAAAACCTACGGAAACGGTGCCGTGCACCTGCGGTCAACATATCTGGCAGGGATAGCGGCTGTCGTTTGCTCCGTTTGTTGCCTCT
>Ga0182024_10014902_pt1 | contig 14969 bp, 13 predicted proteins | sample P32metaG_FD_120480 | JGI IMG/M metagenome (GOLD analysis project Ga0182024, IMG submission 120480) | Permafrost microbial communities from Stordalen Mire, Sweden - P3-2 metaG (Illumina Assembly) | ecosystem: Environmental > Terrestrial > Soil > Wetlands > Permafrost | place: Sweden: Stordalen... | reverse complement strand
GGAAATAGGCCCAGGCGGGCAGGGGGGTGGCCCGGACCCGTTTCAGCATCCCGTTCTGCCGCCGGGTGGAGAGCACGATTGCGAGCTGGCTGTAACAGGAGCCCAGCACGGAGAGCGCCGCGATGGTGGGCACGTAGTACTGCAGGGCCGACAGCCCGTAAAAGTAGGAGCTCCGGCCTACGCCGTGGAACAACGCGCCGAACAGGGTGATGATCACGACGGGGAACACGAACGTGAAGAACGCGCTCTGCGGGTTGCGCCAGAACGACAGCTGCTCGTAGCGGACCTGGTGCCACAGCAGGGCGAGATCACCCCGCCGCGCCTGGCCGGTCGTCGGCGTCATGTCATGGTCCTTTCTCCGGCCCGCTTGCGGCCGGACCGCCTACCGCCGGCGCGTGTGCCGTCGCTAGTGGCCGCCCGGCCGGGGCCAGTCAGTCTCAGGTAGACGTCTTCGAGGCTGGGCGGTTCGACCGTGAGCTGGTCCAGGACCAGGCCGCGGTGCAGCGCCCAGGTGGTCAGCTCGTGCAGGGCGCGGGTCGGTTCACTGACCGCCACAGCGACCAGGCCACCCGGTTCCGGCCCCCCGGCCGGGTCCACTCCCGGCCGGGCCCAGGCCGGGAGGTCCGCGGCCACGCATCCGCCGGGGAGCGCGAAACGGATCTGGGTCTGAGCGGCGGCCCGCCCGCCGATGTCCGCCAGCGTCCCCTGGGCCACCACCTGGCCGTCGGACAGCACCGCCACCCGGTCGGCCAGCGCCTGGGCCTCCTCCATGTAGTGCGTGGTGAGCAGGATCGTGGTTCCCGAGTCGCGCAGGCTGCGCACAAGCTCCCACGCGTCCCGCCGGGCGGCCGGGTCGAACCCGGTGGTCGGCTCGTCCAGGAACAGCAGTTCCGGATCACCGATCAGCCCCAGGCCCAGGTCCAGGCGGCGTTTCCGGCCTCCGGACAGGTTCCGGACCTTGGTCCGCTCCTGCCCGGCCAGGCCGACCAGGGTGATCACCTCATCGACGCCTCGCGGTGCGGGGTAATAGCCCGCGTTGCGGGCGATGGTCTCGCGGACCGTCAGGTAGGGCTCGACCGCGATGTCCTGCAGGACCAGCCCGATCCGCTCCCGCAGCGCCCGGCCCGTGGCCCGGTCACCGGGATCGAGGCCCAGCACGTCGGCCTGCCCGGCGTCCCGGCCCCGGAATCCTTCCAGGATCTCCAGCGTGGTCGTCTTGCCCGCGCCGTTCGGCCCGAGCAGCGCGAAGATCTCCCCGCGGCCGACGGTGAAGCTGACCCCCCGGAGGGCCTGCACCCCGCCGTAGCTCTTGGCCAGTGCCGACACCGTGACGGCGTTAGCCACGGCGCACGCACCGGATCTCGGCGGACACGTCCAGGTAGCGCCCGGCCAGCCCGCGGGACGCCGTGATCCCGAAGTCGGTCCGGTCGATCCGCACCGCGGCGCGGGCCGTGAACGAGCCGTCCGGCTGCACGCTCAGCTCGAGGGGCAGGCGCACCGGCCGGGTGGTCCCGCAGACGGTCAGCGCACCGTCCAGCGTGTCCCCGTCCGTTGTTTCCGCAACGAAGACCATGGCGGGGTGCCGCCCCGTGTCCAGGAACCGGGCCGAGCGCACGGTCATGTCGCGTGGGCTGAGGCCGGTGCGGAAGCTGGCCGCGTCGACCTCCACGCGGATACGCGAGCTGGCCAGCGGCTCGGTGACGTCGACGGTCCCGGCCTTGATGCGGAACGTGCCGCGCACCGGGGCCAGCCCGAACAGGTGCCGGGTCCGGAAGGCCACGGACGACCCGTCCGGGTCGATGTCATAACGGCCGAGACGGGGCTTCGTTGCGGAGAATTTTGCTTGTTCTGTCATGCACCCAGGACACCCCGGCGGGGCCGGGGCGCGGCAGGGCGAGCCGGAGGGTTCCGGGCCGGCGAAGGTCGCGGCTGGGCGGGCGGGATACGACTTTCGTAGGTTCCTGTCCCGCCGAAGGTGTGCGCGAACCGGGGCCCGGGGCCCTCGCTGACGTAGCGTGAAACGCGTGAGCGAGGAACACTGCCCGTCAGGCCGCCAGTGGTGGTCCGCGAACCACTGGCCGTCCCGGCACCGGACCGCGTTCGACGTGGGGCTCGCGGTCTTCTTCGTGCTGCTGGACACGGCCGCGACGCTGGTCGGGATCTCCTGGTGGCCGGCTCATCCGGGCACGCTGGCCTGGGCCCTGCTGGGCATCCAGGCCGCCGCCGACCTGTCGCTGGTCGCCCGGCGCCGCGCGCCGCTGCTGGTGATCGCCGTCCTGGGCGCGTTCACGCTGGCCGTCACGCTGCTGATCCACCCCGCCGGTGCCCTGACCCCGGTCGACATGGGCAACGTGTGGGCGCCGTTCGCCACGTCGCTCGCGGCCTACGGGCCCTTCTACTACCGGGGGGACCGGCGGGTTGCGTTCCTGGCCGTCGCCGTGCTGGCCGTGATCGTGTGCCGGCCCTGGCACCCCTCGGTCGAGGTCATCAGCAACGGATTGCTCCGCATCCTGGTGGGGCCGCTGCTGGCGCTGTACTTCGGGGCCCGCCACGCGCTGCTGCAGTCGCTGCGCGACCGGGCCGACCGGGCCGAGCGGGAGCGGTACCTGCTCGCCGAGCAGGCCCGGACCGAGGAACGGGCCCGGCTGGCCGGCGAGATGCACGACGTGGTGACGCACCGGGTCAGCCTGATGGTGCTGCAGGCCGGGGCGCTGCGGATGACGGCCCCCGACGAGACGACCCGGCAGGCCGCCGAGGACCTGCGGGTGACCGGCTGCCAGGCCCTGGACGAGCTGCGCGACCTGGTCGGCATCCTGCCCGCGCATCCGGACGGCGACGAGACGCCGTCCACGGACGGCCTGGCGGCCCTGGTCGCCGAGTCGGTCAGCGTGGGCACGCCGGCCGAGCTGACCGAGGAAGGCGACCCGGCCCTTGCCTCGCCGCTGGTCGGGCGGACCGCGTACCGGATCGTCCGGGAGGCCCTGACCAACGTGCGCAAGCACGCGCCCGGCGCGCGGGTGACCGTGCACGTCAGCTACGGCGACGCCCAGGTCCGGCTCGCGGTCCGCAACACCCCGGCCCCGGGCACCGTGGACCGGTCCGGCCTGGCCGGGACCGGCTCCGGCCTGGGCATCGCCAACCTGCGGCAGCGGGTCGAGCTGGTGCACGGCACGCTGCGGGCCGGGCCCGCGCCGGACGGGGGATTCTGCCTGGAAGCCACGCTGCCCGCCTACGTCCCCACGGCGGAGCCGGTAGGGTGACCCGGTCATGATCAGGGTCGTGGTCGTGGACGACGAGCCGATGGTCTGCGCGCACCTGCGGACCATCCTCGGCTCGGGTGGGACGATCGAGGTCGTCGCCGAGGCGCACGACGGGGCGGCCGGCGTGGAGGCGGTCACCCGCACCCGACCCGACGTCGTGCTCATGGACCTGCGCATGCCGGGGATGGACGGGCTGGCCGCCATCGAGAAGATCGGCCAGCTGGCCGCGGCGCCCGCCGTGGTCGTGCTGACCACCTTCGACGCCGACCAGTACGTGCTGCGGGCGCTGCGGGCTGGCGCGGCCGGGTTCCTGGTCAAGTCCACCCCGCCGGAAGACCTCATCGGGCTGGTGCAGGTGGCCGCGGAGGGTCACATGGTGCTGTCCCCGGCGGCGGCGCGGCGGCTGATCGCCGCGTCGGCCGACACGCACCAGACCCGTGACCGGGCCCGCCAGCTGGCCGCGGCGCTCACCGAGCGGGAAGCCGAGGTGCTGGCCTGCCTGGGCGAGGGCCTGTCCAACGCACAGATCGCGGCGCGCCTGTACCTGTCCGAAGCCACGATCAAGGGGTACGTGTCGCGGACCCTGGACAAGCTGGGCTGCGCCAACCGCACCCAGGCCGGGCTGCTCGCCCACGACGCGGGCCTGGTTCCCCCATAACCGTCCAAACCGACCCATTAGGGTGGGCGGTAGCACCGGGGGTGGCCGGGCACGAAAGGACGGCGTCGTGTGGGAGTCCCAGGATGATCCCGCCGCTGAAGCCTCTGCGGACCAGCCCGTCTTCGACACCAGCGTGGCCAATCCGGCCCGGATCTGGAATTACTGGCTGGGTGGCAAGGATCACTTCGAAGCCGACCGGGAGGCGGCCGAGAAGGTCATCGAGGTGATGCCGTCCATGCCGCTGCTGGCCCGGCTCGCCCGGCGGCAGCTGATCGACACGGTGCGGCTGCTGGTCGGCAGCTACGGTATCCGGCAGTTCCTGGACATCGGGAGCGGCCTGCCCACGGCCGACAACACCCACGAGATCGCCCAGCGGGCCGACCCGCGGGCCCGGATCGTCTACGTGGACAACGACCCGGTCGTGATCTGCCACGCCCGCGCGCTGCTCACCAGCGGCCCGGAGGGTGCCACTGACTACATCCAGGCTGACCTGCGGGATACGGCCACCATTTTAACCGGGGCCGCGCGAACCCTCGATTTCCGCCAGCCGGTCGCCGTCCTGCTCATGGGCGTGCTGCACTTCATCCCGGACTCCGATGATCCGTACCGGATCGTGTCCCGGCTGATGGACGCGACGGCCCCCGGAAGCTTCCTGGTCATCGGACACGGGGCCAGCGACATCCAGGCGGACGCGGCGCCGGAGGTGACGCGGCGCTACAACGAGCGGTCGTCCGCGCGGCTCACGCTGAGAACCCGGGAGCAGGTGGCCCGGTTCTTCGACGGGCTGGAACTCGTCGGCCCGGGGCTGGTCCCGCTCAGCCAGTGGTGGCCTGCGGACGAGGTTGACCCCGGCGCCGCCGGCGGCGTGATCGGCCACAGCGGGATGGCCAGGAAGAACGCCCGTCCCGGCTGAGTCGCTGGCCCCGGCTGACCGGACGTGCGACCGTGTGAGAACAGTGCCTCACGGGGTAGGTGCTGTCCCATCTCGGCGAGCGGGGGCCTCATGGGACGTGACATTCAGGCCATCACGATCAGTGGCGAGGACCGGCGCAAGTACCGGGAAAAGGTGCAGCGTTCACTGGACGTGTTCGCCCGGATGCTCCGCGAGCGCCGGTTCGAGGCCAGCCCGTCCCGGGTGGGCGTGGAGATCGAGCTGAACCTGGCCGACTCCCGCGGTGCGCCGTCCATGCGCAACGCGGCCGTGCTCGACGCAATCGCCGACCCGGCCTGGGCGACCGAGCTGGGCCAGTTCAACCTGGAGATCAACGTGCCGCCCCGGCGGCTCGAGGGACACGCGCTCGCGGACCTGGAGCAGGAGATCCGCGCCAGCCTCAACGCCGCGGACGCCAAGGCCCGGGGGGCCGGGAGCCGCCTGGTCATGGTGGGCATCCTGCCCACGCTGGCCGAGGAGGACATGCACGAGGGCACCATCTCGTCCAACGACCGCTACCGGGTGCTGAACGAGCAGATCTTCGCGGCCCGCGGGGAGGATCTGCGCATCGCGATCGACGGCCCCGAGCACCTGCTCACCCACTCGGGCAGCATCACCCCCGAGGCCGCATGCACCAGCGTGCAACTGCACGTCCAGGTCAGCCCGGACGCGTTCGCGAGCTACTGGAACGCGGCCCAGGCCATCGCCGGTGTCCAGGTCGCGCTGGCCGCCAACTCGCCGTACCTGTTCGGCCGGCACCTGTGGGCTGAGACCCGGATCACCCTGTTCGAGCAGGCCACCGACACCCGGCCGGACGAGCTGAAGCAGCAGGGGGTGCGGCCCCGGGTGTGGTTCGGGGAGCGCTGGATCACGTCCGTGTTCGACCTGTTCGAGGAGAACATCCGGTACTTCCCGTCCCTGCTGCCGCTCTGCGAGGACGAGGACCCGCTGGCCATGCTGGACGGCGGGGAGATCCCGCAGCTGGCCGAGATGAGCCTGCACAACGGGACCATCTACCGGTGGAACCGGCCCGTGTACGCCGTCGTCGACGGCCAGCCCCACCTCCGGGTGGAGAACCGCGTCCTGCCGGCCGGCCCGACGGTCGCCGACGTCATGGCCAACGCCGCGTTCTACTACGGGCTGGTCCGGGCCCTGGCCGACACGCAGCGGCCGGTCTGGACCCAGATGTCGTTCGCGGCCGCGGCCGAGAACCTGCACGAGGCCGCCCGGCTGGGCATGGACGCCCGGCTGTACTGGCCCGGGCTGGGTGAGGTGCCCGTGGCCGAGCTGGTCCTGCGCCGCCTGCTGCCGCTGGCCCGCGAGGGCCTCACCCGGTGGGGCGTCGACCCGGACTCGGCCGCCCAGCTCCTCGGCATCATCGAGCAGCGGTGCCTGACCGGCCGCAACGGCGCGACCTGGCAGGTCGCCGCGACCCGCGCCCTCAGCGGGCCGGGCGCCGGGCGGGCGGAGGCGCTCCGCCAGATGACCCAGCGCTACATCGAGCACATGCACTCCAACCAGCCGGTGCACGCCTGGCCTGAGCCGGGGTAGCGCCCGCCGTTCCGCCGGGCCGTTCCGCGCTGCCGTTCCGCGCTGCCGTTCCGCGCTGCCGTTCCGCCGGGCCGTTTCGCCGGGCTGGCCGGAGGGGACGTCTGGTGGCAGAGCCGGCGCCCCTCCCGGCTCGTCGCAGGGTTTGCTACAGGGGGGACACGCTGGGCGTATCGACGACCCGCCCGGAAGACGACGCGATCACCACCTGGCTCGCGCTGGTGGCCATGGGGCTCGGGGTCTTCGTGATCGCCAACGATTTCACCGCGCTCAGCGTGGCCATCCCCCGGATCGAGCAGGACCTGCACACCACGCTGAGCGGGGCCCAGTGGGTGATCAACGGGTACGCCCTGCTGTTCGGGGTGCTGATCGTCACCGGCGGCCGCCTGGCCGACCTGCTGGGCCGCAAGCGCATGTTCATGGCCGGCGCGTCGATCTTCGCGCTGTTCTCGCTGCTGTGCGGGGTGGTGCCGGACGTCGGGCTGCTCGTTGCCTGCCGGGCGCTGATGGGCGTCGGCGGCGCGCTGATGTGGCCCGCCATCCTCGGGCTCACCTACTCCCTGCTCCCGGGCGACCGGAAAGGGCTGGCCGGCGGGCTGATCCTCGGTGTGGCCGGGCTGGGGAACACGGTCGGCCCGCTGCTGGGCGGCTGGCTCACCGACGTGGCCAGCTGGCGGCTGGTGTTCTTCGTCAACCTCCCGGTGACGGCGTTCGCCATGCTGGTCACCCGGCGCCAGGTCCCGGAGAGCCGGGTCAGCGGGGCGGAGCACGGCATCGACTACCCGGGGGTGGCCCTGCTGTCGGCGGGCGCGATCGCCATCCTGATCGGGCTGGACCTGGCCAATGCCGACGGGTTCACCAGCCCGCTCATCCTGGCCTTGCTGGCCGGCGGCGTGGCCCTGCTGGCCGTGTTCCTGCTGGCCGAGCGCCGCCTGGGGGAACGGGCCCTGGTGCCCGCCGTGGTGCTGCGCAACCGGGTGTTCGCGGCGTCGTGTGCCGCGGTGCTGCTGATATCGGCGATCTTCTTCTCCGCGCTGCTCTACCTGCCCCAGTTCATGGAGGTGGTGCTGCACTACTCGGCCATCAGGTCCGGCGCGGGCCTGCTGCCGCTGATGGGAGTGTTCGCGGTCACCTCGTTCGTGGCCGGGAGCCTGTACGGCCGGCTCGGCCCGCGGGTCACGGTGTCCGCGGGCGCGGCCCTGCTCGCGGCCGGGATATTCATGCTGTCGTTCCCGGCTGGCGGGTCGGCCTACCTGCCGCTGGTACCCGGGATGTGCGTGCTCGGGGTCGGCGTGGGGCTGTTCTACTCCGCGGTGACCACCGCCGCGGTCACCGCGCTGGACCCGGCCCGGGCCAGCCTGGCCGGCGGCATCGTGTACATGTGCCAGATCGCCGGGGGCGCGATCGGTCTCGGGCTGAACACCGCGATCGTGCTCGGCGCGGCCACGCTGCGGCACGGCATCACGATCGCGTTCCGGGCCGACGCCGTCCTGGCGCTGGCCGGTTTCGCGGTCGCGCTGGGGTTCGTGCGCGGCTCCCGGGCCTCGCCCCCGCACGCCGCGGTGGCCCCGGCCCACCATCGGGTCCGCGCCTGATTGTCACTATGTGAGACCGGGGAGCGCGCGCCGGCGTGCCAGGATCGGGCGGGCAGACCTCCGTGGTGCCCGCGACCGGAACGAGGAGACATGAGCGACACGAAACCCGCATCGCCGCAACCACCGATGCTGACCGTCGCTCTCGACCTGCCGTCCGCGCAAATCCTCGCCGACCAGGCGTCGATCGTCTCGGATCTCCAGTTCACCGTGGAATGCTGCAAGGGGCTGCTCGGTGAGCTGGACAAGCCCGAGGAAGACCGGGACCCGGTGGTGCCGCAGGCGCTATGGTCGGCCGCCCTGGCCTCCTACTCGCGGTGTTTCAGCAAGGGCAAGCGGTTCGGCCTGGGCCCGGACGACATCACCAGCCTCCCTCTCGAGGGCGAGGTCCTGACGTTCCACAAGTGGGCCATCGAGCAGCGCACCAGGCTCACCACCCATCCGGCCGACCCGTTCGACGCGGCCAAGGTGGGGGCGGCGCTGGCGCGGCCCGGGCAGGGGAAGCGCCGGGTGGAGGGCATCGCGATCCTGACCACCAGCCGCGTGCTCGTCGACGACACGGGGGTGCGGCAGCTGGGCGCGCTCGCGTCGGCGCTGGCCAAGCAGACCGCTGAGCGGGCCCAGGAGCAGCAGGACACGGTGCTGGAGGAGGCCCAGCAGCTCGACCTGGACATGCTCTACCGGCAGCCGCCACTGAGCAGCGCCCGCCCGCTGGCCAACCTGCCCACGCTGCCGCAGCCCTCCGCCTGACCCGGCCTCCTGGTCCCGGCCTCCTGACCCAGGGCTTGCTGACTCGGGGGTCCGGGTGTCCTGGCGCGGAGCCCACGGCGGATATGGCCGGCGCCGACATTTCCCGCGAAACGTGCGCCTTTCCGGGGTGTTTTGCTCCTTTCGGCACACCGTTCGCGGGAGACGTGGGCGGGAGGGGCCAGTGTGACTGGAGGGCATGAGGCCCCGGGAAGTCACGGCCACTGGCGTCACCGGCGCGGGCGGCTTCACCGGCCTCCTTCGTCCCGTGGCCGTTCGGGCCGAAGCAGTTCCGGGAGGCCGGTGCGGCTGCGCAGCCGTAACGTTCCCGGGACGATAGCTGCGTAGCGTCCTGGGAGGTGGGGGGGACGCAACCGGGGAGGGGGCGTCTTTCAGGGGGTTTCACGACGTGCGTCTTCTCCGCATGCCATGCGTGTGTCGCCGCTGCCGGTGGGCACGGCGAAACCTCCCAAAGGAGAGAGAGAAGATGCGCAAGAGTCCATTCGCCGTGGGTGCCGCGGCCACGGTGCTGGCGTTCGGCGCCAGCGTCGCCGGGACGTCGGTAGCCCAGGCTTCCACGGGCAGCACCGCCTACGTCTCGCCGTCCGGCAGCGCCTCGGGCGCGGACACATCGTGCGCCACGGCCGGCTACGCGAGGATCAGCAAGGCCGTGAACGCGGTCAGCGCGGGCAGCACGGTCGTGGTCTGCCGCGGGGTCTACAAGACCCAGGTCGTGGTGACCAAGCCGCTGACCCTGGCCGGGCAGCCCGGCGCCGTGATCGACGCCAAGGGGCAGAAACCGCTGAAGATCGGCCCCATGAAGCTGCCGGGCAGCATCGGGATCGGCGTCCTGGGCACCAAAAACGTGCAGGTCAGCGGGTTCAAGGTCCGGAACGCCGGCTTCGACGCCATCCTGGTCGCGCTGAGCTCCAAGGTCTCGGTGTCCCACAACGTCCTGAAGCACAATGGCGACGTGGGGGTGGACCTGAACGGCTCGTCATGGTCGCAGGCCACCAGCAACGTGTCGGAGGACAACATGGGCGGCGGCTTCCTGGTCGCCGACGACGTCGGGCCGAACAGCCACAATGTGGTGGCCTGGAACGTGGCCACCGACAATCCGGGCGGCTGCGGGGTCATCCTGGCCGGGCACACCACCGCCGGAGTGAGTGACAACCTGGTGGCGCACAACCTGCTCACCTACAACGGCACGCTCAAGTCCACCGGCGGAGGCGCGGGCGTCGTGATCGCCACGGAGGTCCCGGGCGAGACCGTGGCCCACAACACCGTGACCGGCAACCTCATCTACGGCAACGGGCTCGCGGGCGTGACCATCCACGCCCACTTCCCCACCCAGAACCTCAACGGGAACCAGATCACCGGCAACGTGATCGGGACCAACAACACCCTCGGTGACCCGATCCAGCTGGGGACCTCGCCAGGGTCGAAGAAGAACGTGGCCGTGCCGGACACCCGGACCACCGGCATCCTGGTCGGCTCGGCCAGCCGCATCCACGTCGAGATCAGCGGCAACCGCATCGCCCGCAACCACTTCGGGATCTTCCTCGAGGGAGTGGGCCACGTGGTGCACGCCAAGATCTTCGGCAACCAGTTCCACAACGTGGCCAAGCCGGTCAAGTGGGTGATTACCCACTAGGCGGCGGCTGCCGGACCGCGCCGTCCCCCGGAACCTCGGGCCCGGGGGATGGCGCGGCTGGCGAGCAGGGGCCGTTCTCAGGCCGCGGCGAAGCCGAAGGTCAGCTTCTGCCTGCGCAGCACCACACCCAGCCACAGAATGGACACGCCAGCCCCGGCGATGATGAGCCCGATGGTCGCGACCGTCGACAGCTTCAGGAACACGTCCAGCGGCTCCGACACCATCAGCACCGCCAGGCAGGCGGCGGTCAGCCCGAAGACGCCCGCCCACAGCCAGGAGCCGCCCTGGAAGAAGCGGTGCAGCCCCGGGTGGTGGTGGGCCGCCGTCTGCCGGAGGCCGACCACTTCAGCGGCCAGCCGGGCCAGGAGCGGGTTCGGGCCGCGGGCGGTCCGGGCGAACAGGACGCACATGCACACGTTGGCGAGCACAAAGTGCAGCAGGAAGATCCACAATTGCCCGGTCGCGATGACCACCGCGGTCTGCAGCGTGAGCACGATCGCCGTGATGGTCAGCAGGCCGGGAACGGAGCCCGTGACGACCTTGCGGGCCGCCGCGGTGACCCAGGTTGCCGCGACCCCGGCCAGCAGGCCGACATCGCGCCCGCCCAGCCACGCGCCGACGGCCAGGGCGGCGATCGGGAGTCCCACCGACTCACTGAGGCTCCACGCCATGGTGCGCAGCAGCCGCAGCGGCCGGGGTAGTTCCAGGTCGGCCATGGTCCGAGCCTACGCGTCCACGGTCAGTGACACAGCCGTTTGGGTGCAGTTACGGATGGCTAATGTGCCAGTTACCGGTGGCTAATGTGACGGGGGCAAAGTCTCGATCGCGGCAAGCGGGGTTAACCTCGTAAAGAGACCGTTAGGGCTGGGTTAGGAGTAACCCACCAGCGCGACCCGGCTGGTTCCGGACGATGACCCGGGCCATCCGAAGCGGGCGGGCTCGCGGGCCGGGTCCGGAGTCCGGAGGAGCCATGACAGGGGACGCAGTTCTGCTGGGCGGGCCACTGGGTCTGGGCCACGAGATGATGGCGCGGTGCTGTGCTGACCTCCTGGAAGGGTCGGGGTGGCGGACCCGGAACCTGGACAGCATGTCCCTGCTCGGAGCGAAGAGCGGAGGAGCTGCCGCGCGGCTGTTCAACGCGCTCATCTCCGTCCCCGGCGTGTACGACGGGCTGCACTTCTCTCATCTGCGGACCGGGAGCCGCCTGGCGGAGCTGATGGACCGGCGGGCCCTGGCCCCGATGGTTCCGGCCCTGCGGGCCGACCTGCGACGGGAGCCGGCCGACCTGGTGCTCAGCGTGTTCGCGACCGGTGCCTCGGCGGCGGCCCGGCTCAAGGCCGAGGCGCCACGCCGGCGCACCGTCGTGCTGTGCACCGACGTCTCGGTGCACCGGCTCTGGGTCGCGGAGGGGACCGACCTGTTCCTCGTCACGTCCCCGGCCGCGGCCGCATCGGTGCGCCGCTTTCTTCCCCGGGCCGCCGTGGCGGTCGTACCGCCCCCGGTCCGCGCCGCCTTCTACGCCGCGCCCCTCCAGGAGGAGGCCAGGCAGGCCCTGGGCGTGCCCCTGGGGGAACCATGCGTACTGGTGATCGACAGCGGCTGGGGATTTGGCCCGCTGGTGGAGAGCGTGTCCGCGCTGGCCGCGGCCGGCGTGCATGTCCTGGCCGTAGCCGGGCGCCAGCGGGCAGTCGAGCGCCGGCTGCGCGAGCTGGCCCGGGTGAACCGCAGGGTTACGCCGTTCGGCTTCACCGACCGCGTCCCCGAGCTGATGGCTGCCTCCGATGTGGTCGTGGCCCTGCCGGGCGCCACGACCTGCAGCGAGGTCCGGGTCGTAGGGCGCCAGCTGCTGCTCCTGGACCTCATGCCGGGCCACGGGCGGGACAACCTGCTCCACGAGCTGGAGCTGGGCGGGGCCCATGTGTGCAGGCCGGACCCGGCGGGGGTGACGGCCAGCGCCCTGGCCCTCCTCGACGCGGTGCCCCGCCCGGCGCCGCGGTCCGGCTCGGTGCCGCGCTGGGAGCCGGCCTACGCCGCGGCCCTGGAGCGGGTTGGCCTGGACGTGCACCCGAAGAGTCTCGCGCCCGGGCCGGCTGGCCCCGGTGAAGTAGCACAGGCAGCTGCCGCTGACTAGAGAAGTGGCCGTGACAGGAGGAATGCGGGATGCGTGTTCTGCTCGTTCACCCCAGCGCGCTGATGTATTCGGAGATCTTCCTGCGGCTGGAGCCGCTCGGCCTGGAGCGGGTCGCGTCGGCGGTGCTGGCGGACGGGCACGAGGTCCGGCTGGTGGATCTGCAGGTGTACAGCCACGCAGAGCTGGAGCGGGAGGTGGCCGAGTTCCGGCCGGACGCCGTCGGGTTCAGCCTGAATTACCTGGGCAACGTGCCTGAGGTGGTGAATCTGGCCAAGTGGGTCAAGGTCGCCCTGCCGGGGTGTTTCGTGTTCGCGGGCGGCCACAGTGTGTCGTTCGTGGCCGAGCAGGTCCTCGCCCACGGCGATGGCGCCATCGACGTGGTGCTCAAGGGCGAGGGGGAGACGGGCGCCCCGGCATTGCTCGCCGCGCTGGCTGACGGGGCACAGGCGGACCGGGCGCTGGCCGAGGTGCCCGGGGCGGTCACTGCCGAGGGGCCGGGCCGGCCGCCGGTGATGACGCACAGCCTGGATGATCATCTGCCAGCACGTCATCTCGGAGGCCGGCGCCGTAAGTACTTCATCGGGGTGATGGATCCGGCCGCCTCCATCGAGTTCACCCGCGGCTGTCCCTGGGACTGCTCGTTCTGCAGCGCCTGGACGTTCTACGGCCGTAGCTACCGCAGGATGTCGCCGGACGCGGCGGTGGAGGACATGGCGCGCATCCAGGAGCCGGGCGTGTTCATCGTCGATGACGTGGCCTTCATCAAGGCCGAGGAGGGGGACGAGATCGCCCGGCAGCTCGAGCGCCGCGGGATCCGCAAGGAGTACTACCTGGAAACCCGCTGCGACGTGCTGCTGCGCAACGAGGAGGTGTTCCGCCGCTGGAGGCGCCTCGGGCTCAACTACATGTTCCTCGGCCTCGAGGCGCTGGACGAGGAGGGGCTCACAGCCTTCCGCAAGCGCACTACGCCGCAGGTCAACAACAAGGCCCTGGAACTGGCCCGGTCCATGGGGCTGTCGGTGGCCATCAACCTCATCGCCGACCCGGACTGGGACGAGGCCCGCTTCGCGTTCGTGCGGGAATGGGCCATGAGCGTCCCGGAGATCGTCAACATCACCGTCCAGACGCCATACCCGGGGACCGAGACCTGGGCGACGGAGTCCCGCCGCCTGACCACGCTCGACTATCGCCTGTTCGACGTGCAGCACGCGGTACTGCCGACCCGGCTGCCGCTGCACCGCTTCTACGAGGAACTGGTCAGGACCCAGTCCGTGCTGGCCCGCAAGCATCTCGGCACCGCGGCGCTGGCCAAGACCGGCAGCATCGTCGCCCGGCAGCTGCTGCACGGCCAGACCAACTTCGTCAAGATGATCTGGAAGTTCAACAAGGTCTACAACGCCGACCGCCAGTACTCCGATCACCTGCAGGAAGTCCAGTACCAGCTCCCGCCGCAGGCGGAGCACCCGCCCGGCCAGGTGCCCGGCCGGAAGGAGCTGTACATCCACGTCCCGCCGCGCGCTCGGTCTTAATGATCATGGCCCTGACTGGGTTGCGCGCGCTCATCACCGGCGGATCAAGTGGTATCGGTGCCGCCACCGCCCGCATGTTCGCCACCCGCGGCGTCCGTGTCGCGATCGCCGGACGCGATCTGGCCGCCCTGCGCCAGGTCACCGCCGACACCGGGGGAGTCATCCTCCCCGGCGATCTGCGCGAGCCAGGATGCCCCCGGCAGACCGTCGAGGACGCGGCCGATGCGCTCGGCGGGCTGGAGATCGTGGTGTCCAACGCCGGGATCGGCTGGGCCGGGTCGTTCACCTCGATGACCGAGACCGAGATTGACTCGCTGCTCGACGTCAACCTGCGGGCCGCGGCCCATCTGGCCCGCGCCGCGATACCGTACCTGCCGCCAGGAAAGGGCCGGCTCGTCTTCGTGGGGTCCATCGCCGGACTGGTCGGCGTCACCGGTGAGGCCTGGTACTCCGCGACGAAGGCCGGCCTGGGATGCCTGGCCGACACCTTGCGCGCGGAACTGCGGCCCGCCGGGATCGGAGTGAGCCTGGTGAGTCCCGGTGTCGTCGATACTCCCTACTTCGAGCGGCGCAAGGTGCCCTATCAACGCCATCATCCGCAGCTGATGACCGCCCAGGTGGCCGCGGCGGCCATCGTCGATGCCGTCGACCGTGGCCGTGACAACGTCGTCGTGCCCTCCTGGCTGTCCCTTCCGGCCCGCATGAAGGTCAATTTCCCGGGCCTGTACCGCCTGCTCGCCACCCGCTTCGCCTGACCGTCCGGCCTGACCTGGCCAGCGCCGGGCACGCCCGGTCCCGGGCACGTCAGCGCTGGCCAGGTCAGGGTGGTCCAGGTCAGGGTGGTCCAGGTCAGGGTGGTCCAGGTCAGGGTGGTCCAGGTCAGGGTGGTCCAGGTCAGGCGGGCACCGCTGCGGGCTTG
>Ga0182024_10014901_pt1 | contig 14971 bp, 12 predicted proteins | sample P32metaG_FD_120480 | JGI IMG/M metagenome (GOLD analysis project Ga0182024, IMG submission 120480) | Permafrost microbial communities from Stordalen Mire, Sweden - P3-2 metaG (Illumina Assembly) | ecosystem: Environmental > Terrestrial > Soil > Wetlands > Permafrost | place: Sweden: Stordalen... | reverse complement strand
GTCGATCGCGGTGATGTACCTGTTCTCGTTCGTGAATCCGGAGCACGAGCGCCGGACGCGCGAGATCGTGTTCGAAGAGTTCCCCGATGTCGAGCACGTGTCGCTGTCCCACGAAGTCATGGCCCGCGGGCCCGAATTCGAACGGGTCTCGACCACACTCGTGAACGCCTACGTCGCGCCCCGCATCGCGCGCTACACCTCACACCTCCAAGACGAGCTCCGACGTGCCGGTTACGCCGGCCCGTTGCTGATCATGCAGTCGACGGGCGGCGTGATGCCCCCCGACTACGTCGCTCGCCGAGCGGTGACACTCCTCGCGTCAGGACCGACCGGCGGTGTGATGGGAGCGACCCTTGCCGCGAACCGTGCCAATGCCGGCGACTTTCTCGCCGTCGATATGGGCGGAACCAGCTTCGACATCTGCCTCGTCCGTCACGGTCAGCCGCAGATCAAGACCGACTGGAACTGGCGCTACCGCTACTACATCGGCTTGCCGATGGTCGACGTCCAAAGCGTCGGCGCCGGCGGCGGCTCGATCGCACGCGTCCGTCAAGGTGCACTGCTCGTCGGGCCCGAGTCGGCGGGATCCGCGCCGGGCCCGGTCTGTTATGGACGGGGCGGCACCCTTGCGACCGTGACCGATGCCGACGCGGTGCTCGGCTACCTGCCCACCGACACGTTCGCCGGCGGCCGCATGCACCTCGATGTCGCAGCCGCCGAGGCCGCGATCCGCACACATGTCGCGGAGCCGCTCGGCATCGACACACTCGACGCGGCGTGGGGCATTCAGCGCATCGTGAATGCGAATATGGCCAATGCCAGCCGCAAGGTGCTCGCCAGTCACGGCGCCGACGCCCGCGACCTGGCATTGATCGCCTACGGCGGCAACGGAGCGGTACACGCCTGCGCAATCGCGCGCGAGCTTGGCGTGCGTCGGATCTTCGTTCCCAAGGCCGCGCCCGCGTTCTCGGCGCTCGGGGTCCTCGTCGCCGACTATGTGGTCGACCTGGTGCGCTCCTATGTGACCCCGCTGTCACAAGTCGATCTCGGCCGCGTGCGTGCACTGATGAGCGAGCTCGACGGCGAAGTCACCAAGGAGCTCGAGCCTGCCGGTCTGGACGCCGCCGAGACGGTGACGACGCTCTACGTACAGATGTGTTATCCGGGCCAGAACTTCGACATGAGCGTCCCCGTCCCGGAGGGCACCGCGCTTGACGAACCGGGCTTACTCGATCTCGCCGAACGCTTCCACGACCAGCACGAGGCCGAACGAGGATTCTGTTTCCGGTCGCAGCAGCCCGTGGTCCGTGGCGTGCGGGTGACCGCACGCGGGTTCACACCCAAGCCCGACCACTTCGCCGAGTCGGGTACGACAAGCGACGCCGCGCAGGCGCACAAGGGCACACGGCGCGCCTACTGGGGCCAGTCGTGGACCGACACGCCCGTCTACGACGGCACACAGCTGGGCACCGGCGCACGGATCGCGGGTCCTGCGCTGATCGAGGAGCCGTTCACCGTTGTGGTCCTCCCGCCGAACACCGCCGCCAAACTCGATGAGTTCGGCAACTATGCGATCGCGTTGGAAGACGTCGGCTAGGCCGCTCTTCGGTAGCGACGCACCGCGACCGGAGCGAACACGGCGATGATGCCGATGCTCCACGCCAGCGACGCGAGCACCTTTTCGGTGCTGGCGTACTGGCCGCCGAGCACCAGCGACCGCACCGCGTCGATCGCCACCGAAACCGGCTGATTCTTCGCGAAGGCCTGGAGCCAACCCGGCATCGAGTTGACCGGCACGAACGCCGACGACGCGAAGACAAGCGGCGCCAGGATCGGGAACGACGCCGCCTGCGCGGTTTCCGCATTGCTGACCGACAGGCCGATGATCGCGAAGATCCACGTGAGCGAGAAGCCGAAGAGCAGCATCACGGCCATGCCCGCGACGAGACCCAACGCGTTGGTTTGCACGCGAAAGCCGACGAGGTAACCGACAGCCAGCATGAGCGCGATGACGAACACGTTGCGGATGAGGTCGGCGAGTGTCCGTCCGGCGAGCACGGCGGACCGCGCCATCGGCAGCGAGCGGAACCGCTCGATGAGGCCCTTGTTCAGGTCTTCGGCGAGCCCGACGCCCGTTTGGATCGCGCCGAACGCGACAGTCTGCGCGAAGACGCCAGGCATCAGATAGTCCACGTACGGGATACGGCCGGACACGTGTATCGCGCCGCCGAACACGTAACGGAACATGAGCACGAAAATGACTGGCTGCACCGTCGCGAAAACGAGCAGCTGCGGCAGTCGCCGCAACGTCACGAGGTTGCGCCACGCGATGGTCTTCGTGTCGGCGACCGCCCACCCGAGCGCGCTGCGCTGCGGTCGGTCGCTGACGGTCTGGGTGATGGTTGCGGCGGTCATGCGGCACCTCGCGCTCGACGCCCCCGGCCGAGGGCCGGTGCATCTTCAGATTCGGATTCCTCGGCACCGTGGCCGGTGAGTTCAAGGAACACATCGTCGAGGGTCGGCTCCCGCAACCCCAGCTTCACCGGCTCGAGTCCTTCGTGATCGAGCGCGCGTACGACATCGATTGCGACGCGTGCGCCGTCGTTGGCTTTCAGCTCGACGGATCGGCCGTCGGACTGCACCTCGGATGTGCCGAGCGGCGCGAGGACGGTCCGCGCCCGTTCCGCGCAGGCAGGATCTGCGAGCTCGACCTCGACGATCGTGGCGCCCAACCTGGCCTTGAGCTGGGTCGCGGTTCCCTCCGCGATGACGTGCCCGTGGTCGATCACGACGATGTTGTCGGCGAGCCGGTCGGCCTCTTCGAGGTACTGGGTCGTCAGCAGCACCGTCGTACCGTCGGCGACGAGCTCTTCGATGACCCGCCACAACCCGGTGCGTCCCTGCGGGTCGAGCCCGGTGGTCGGCTCGTCGAGGAACAACACTTGCGGCCGGTGCACCAGCGCGGCCGCAAGGTCAAGCCGACGACGCATGCCGCCGCTGTAGGTGCGCGCCGGACGATCAGCGGCTTCGGCGAGATCGAAACGTTCGAGCAGCTCGTCGGAACGGGCGCGGATCGTGTTGGGTGACAGGTGCGACAACAACCCGACCATCCGAAGGTTCTCGTGGCCGGTGAGGTTCTCGTCGACTGCCGCGTATTGTCCGGCGAGGCCGATGCGCTCCCGGACGTCCTGCGGATGGCTTCCGACGTCGATGCCGAGCACTTCCGCCCGTCCGCTGTCGCGGGTGAGGATCGTGGTGAGGATCCGGACCGCAGTGGTCTTGCCGGCACCGTTGGGACCGAGCAGGCCGAGTACGGTGCCCGTCGGGACCGCGAAGTCGACGCCGTCGAGCGCCACCACGGCCCCGTAGGTCTTTTTGAGTTTCTCGACTGTGATCGCGTGTTCCATGGTCCCGAAGTCTCGCACATATCCTTGAATGATGTCAAGTATCTAGGCCGTTCAATAATCCAATCGCTTGAAGTGTTCATCTGATCGTCGTACTGTGGTGGGGTGACAACGCGACGGGGCACGGAGCCTGCAGCGCCGGCCGGCGCCGACACCGCGGCCGAGGCGTGGCGGCTGCTGACCGCCGTGATGATGGCCCGCAAGGAACAGTTTCCCCAGATCGCGGCGTCGTTCAACCTCAACCCCGGCGCCTTGCACGCCCTGCTCACCCTCGATCCCGACGAACCGCGCTCGATGAGCGCGCTCGCCGGCGGGTGGGGTTGTGACGCGTCCAATGTGACATGGCTCGTCGACCGGCTCGAGGAGCACGGCCTTGTCGAGCGGCGCGCCCATCCAACCGACCGCCGTGTGCGCACCGTCGCGCTCACGCCCAAAGGTGTGCAGGTCCGCGAGGAGGTCGAAGCGATGATCTACGAAGCACCCGCATCGATCGCCGCATTGAGCGCAACTGATCTCGAAACGTTGTGCCGAGTGCTGCGCAAAGCGGCGCCCGAAGACACGGCAACGTTCGCCAGCGTTCGGTTCTGACCGAGCGATTCGAGGCTCACCTCCGAAGGCCCGGACCGTTCTCAGACGTCGGACCGTCAGGTCGGCCCGCACGTCGCAGCCCTGTAGATAGGCTCCCCGCTTCGTGACACCCGCGCACGACCTTCGCTTTCTCAGCGCACACGAGCATGCCGTGCTCGAGGTGGTGGCCGATCGACTCATCCCGCCGCTCGATGCGCATCCCGGCGGCGCCGCGCTCGGCGCAGCCGACTATGTCGACCGATTGCTTGGTGCGTTCACGTTCGATCCTCCGTTGATCTTCGCAGGCGGACCGTTCAGTGGGCGCGCCGGGGGCGACGCCTCGTTCGGCCAGTTCTTAGCGCTGTCGCGCCACGAGGAACTCGCATGGCGTACGCGCATCGAAGGATCGGCCGGCCTGCCCGAACGCGAGTTCAACGGCCCGACGCGCGGGTGGCAGCAGATCTACCGCCACGGCGTCGCGGCGCTCGGCGCCGATTTCCTCGACGTCGAAAGCGACGAGCAGGACCGACGCCTACACGACACGCCCGAGATCCGAACGCTTTTCTATACGCACGCGTGCGAAGCTGCCTACGGCGCCCCCGAGTACGGCGGCAACCCCGACGGAGCCGGTTGGGTTGCGATCCAGTTTCCCGGCGACAGTCAGCCGCGCGGTTACACCGACGACGAGGTCCGCGGTCGTGCCTGACCCAAGCCGCGACTGCGACGCCCTGATCATCGGGACCGGTCCCGCCGGGGCGACCGCAGCCGATGTGCTGACCGGTGCCGGCTGGTCGGTGATCATGCTCGAGAAGGGCCGCAACCACCTGCTCGCCCTCGACGAGCCGTTCGCCCCGCTCGGCCACGTCTCGAACGACGAAATCAAGTTCTTCCGCCGGCACTTCCTCGGACCCGATCCTTTCCTGGAACCCCGCACGTACCGCCGCGACGAAGCCGACGGCGACCACCTGTTCGCCGGCGAGGTCAACAACTTGCCGTCAACCGTCGGCGGCGGAGGGTTCCACGCCGACGGCAAACTGCCTCGCTTTCGCGCCGTCGACTTCAAGGCCCGCTCCGAACTCGGTCCGATCGAAGGCTCCGACATCGTCGACTGGCCCGTCGACTACGACGAGATGGAGCCGTACTACGCGCACGCCGAGAACCTCGTCGGTGTCGCGGGCCTCGCCGGCGCGAACCCGTTCGCCGAGTGGCGATCCGGCGGATACCCGATGCCGCCCGGCGCCGACATGTACGGCTCGGTGCTCACGACCGAAGCCGCGCAACGCCTCGGATACAACCCGTATCCCGCACCCACCGGTGTCAACTCGGTCCCCTACGACGGCCGGCCCGCCTGCAACAACTGCGGCTTCTGCGGTTTCTTCGGCTGCCCGATCGACGCCAAAGGCGATCCGGTCGCGCCGCTCCGCAACGCACTGCGCACCGGCCGCTGCGAGATTCGGCCCGAGTCGTTCGTCGAGCGAGTGCTCCTCGACCCGGCCGGCCACGCCGCCCGAAGCGTCCGCTACCGCGACATCGACGGCAACGCGCACGAACTCACCGCGCGAGTCGTGATCGTCGCGTGCGGCGCGTGGGAGACACCACGGCTGTTGCTGCGCTCGGAGATCGCCAACTCCTCGGGACTGGTCGGGCGATACCTGATGTACCACTTCCAGACGTACGTGATCGGCTCATTTCCTTTTCGACTGCACGGCCACCGCGGACGGTCGGTCACCCACCTGCACGACGACCACTTGATCGTCGATGACGAAAGCCGCGCGTACGCCAAAGACCACGGACTGCCGTACTTCCGGGCCGGGATCGTCGAACACGGCGGCGGCGGCCATCCGATCATCGAAGGCATGTACAGCGAGCCCGGACTCACCCACACCCGCAGGATGCTCGAATCCCCCATGCGCGACCGGCTCTGGGCGTTCACGGTGCAAGGCGAAGACCTCCCGCAAGTCACGAACCGCGTCGACCTCGACCCGAGGGTGCGTGACGTGCACGGCCTTCCCGTCGGCCGCGCGACCTACGACGTTCACGCCCACGAGGTCGTCGCTTCGCGTTTCTACGCCCCCAAACTGGCCGAGATCATGCGCGAAGCGGGCGCGCAGACGACGATGTCGATCACGTCGCCGAGATTGGAGGCAGACCGAGCGGCGCGAGTCGGCGCATCGATTTCCCGCCACATCATGGGCACCTGCCGGATGGGCGACGATCCGCGCCGCAGCGTGGTCGACCGCTGGCAACGTTTCCACGACGTCGAGAACATGCTGTGCACCGACTCGTCGGTGTTTCCCACCTCGACTGGATACGGCCCGACCCTCACCATCGTCGCCCTTGCGATCCGCGCCTGTCGCGAACTCGCCGGGCTCGCCCCGTTGCGCAGCGAACGGCCCACGACTGCGTCACCCGCCGCCGGGACCGACAACCGGCCCTGACCGACGCACCGTGCGATCGTCGACCGCCAGACCGGCCGCGCGTCCGGCTCCCCCGGCCGATACCCGCTCTCCGGTGGCCGGTCACGCGCCACGAACCGCCAGACGAGCGTCGGTCGGCCCGATCGCCGCGGCGTGTAGGCACACGTCGAATCGGGTACCTCGACCACGTGACGAAAGCTCGTCCCGCGCCGTGCACGACCGCTCACGACACGCGGTCCGATCCGATCGTCCCGATCAGCTGCCGTGGCGAACCTGTGCGCAACGTGACGTCTCCCCGCGCGATCCAGATCGCGATCACGCCCGGCTCGTCGCAACTTCGACACATCCGACGAAAGCTTCGCGACCACCTCGACACGAGACGGGGCGTTCAAGCTGGTCACATTCGAGATGTCGAGCTCGTCGCCGACGAGTTGGTCGGCGCAGCCTTCGAGAGCGGGATCCGAAAGCCTCTGACGCTCCAAGTTGAGCTGCTCGCCCGGTTGACGAGCGTGCGTGTGTGCTGTCCGAGCAATGTCGAACTGCGCGACGAACCCTTCGGGATACGAGAGCGCGTGCTCCATAAGCTCGCGTTCGCGTGCGGCACCCGCAGTTACGCCGACGGCTCGGTCGACCTGTGGGCCGAGATCGTTCGGCCGACACACGCCTGAAGCGGCCGCACGAGCCGCACCGTCGGCGGTCGCCGCCAAAGCTTCCGGCGCCGTCCGCGCGGCTGGACCAACGCATGGGACCTGCGCAACGGGGCACCGCCGGGGCTGGCGGACCGATCTGGTGCGGACCATCCGCGGCTAGATTCGGGTGGGCGTGGGTTGTGGATGTTCCCAGTGAGCGAGGATCATGGCGACCGGGCTGCAGATCGTGTTCGAGGACAGCTCGGTTCGAGTGATTCGACTCATGGGCGAACTCGACTTGGACACCGTCGGCCGGTCCCGCGGGTCGCTCGAAACGGCAGTCGCGACCGCCGACGTGCCGATCGTCGTCGATCTGTCCGAATTGACTTTTTGTGACTCGTCGGGAGTGCGTGCCCTCCTCGCGCTGCACCGCATGGCGGCGGCTTCGGGCGGAGAGTTCTGGGTACGCAACCCGACCCGGGCGGTCGCGCAGGTGCTGAACCTCACTGGCGCCGATCGGTTGCTCCTGGCCAGGAACGACGGCAACAGCTCCTAGGACACGGCCTCGATGGTTGAGATTTCCGCGTCGCTGACGGACACTGACGAACTGGCCCGGTTGCGTGCCGAAGCACGCCGCGTGCTTGAGAGCTCTGGAGCGAGTCGCGCACATCAACAAGACGTCGTGTTGGTGCTCACGGAGCTTGCAACCAACGCGTTGAAGCACGCGCAAAAGCCTTCGCGTTTCTCCCTTGTCGTAGAGCAAGACTGCGCCGTCGTGCTCGTCAGTGACGCCGGAGGCGGCAACGTCGCGGTGCGCGTCCCCGTCCCGGGCGATGGCGGCTACGGCTTACGGATCGCAAACGCGCTGGCACAAGGCTGGGGATGTGCGTCGGGCCGACACGGCAAGACGGTGTGGGCCGTGCTTGCCCGCGATCGTCCAGAGTCGGCCGGCGTTGCGGCCACCGGTCCCGTGTCGCGACGCGATCCGTACATCAAGCCCGCAGAACGGTCCGAATCGGCCGCCGAGCCCATCTTTGACGCGGTTGCGGTGCTCCGCCTCGTACCCGATGTCGGCGTCGATTTCGACATACAGTTCGCGAACCAGGCCTTCCTCGACATCATTGAACGGTCCGCTCCCGATGTCGTCGGGCAGCGTTGGTCTGCGGTCATGCCCGCCTTCGCTGCCCGGGAGGTATCGCAGGCCTACGCACACGTCCTGCGGACCGGCCAGGCGTATGAAGGCGCCGGGATGGTCATCGAAACGGACGACCCGGCGGCGTCCGTGCTCGCAGATCTGCGTGTCACAGGGTTCGGCGACACGTTGATCTGCGAATGCCGCGACTCGACTCCGAACGGCCGTGCGGTCGGAGCCGTCGACGACAGCCAATCGCATTTCGAAGCTGCGCAGCGGCTCGCACACCTCGGCACGTTCGATTTCGACCTCACGACAGGACGGCTCAGCTTCTCCGACGAGATGCACCGGATTTGCGGACTCGATCCAACGCGCGACCGGGTCCGCAGCCTTGATGATGTCCTGTTCCTCCTCGAAGCCCGCGAAGCCCAGCGAATACCCGAACTCATCCCGCGAGCGGGGGACGCGCAAAACCCGATCGAAGAAGAATTCTCGTTTACGCGACCCGACGGCGAGACCCGCGTCGCCGCGTTGTTGATCGAGACGGTCACCGACACCCACGGTCGACCCAGACGTCTCCGGGGCACGGCGCTCGATGTCACAACTCGGCGACACAACGAAACCGAACTGCTTGCGTATCGGCGCGCGCTCGACGAGGCGCAGCGACTCGCGCAGCTCGGAAGCTGGCACTATGACCTCACGGCCGGTACGTCGCTGTGGTCCGCGCAGATGTTCCCCCTGTTGGGACGAGACCCCGCCGACGGACCGATGCCCACCGGCCTTTGGCGAACGTTGGTCCATCCCGACGACGCCGACATCGTCCACGAAGCCGAACGCCGGGCGATCCGTCTCGGACGCGCCTTCTCGTACGAAGCCCGGATGGTCCGAAACGACACAGAGTGGGTCGCGGCCGTACGAGGCGAACCCATCGTCGACGACGTCGGAACCGTCGTCGCCGTGCACGGCACCGCGCAAGACATCACCGACCGACGGGCCGCCCAAAACGCGCTCATCGCCAGCGAAGCAGCCCGTGCAGCCGAACACGCCGCGATCGAGGCGCTCCAGCACAGCCTGCTTCCGGCCGCGTTGCCCCAACTCGACGACCTGAATATCGCCGCCCGCTACGAACCGGCCGGGGACGGCACACTGTTCGGCGGCGACTGGTACGACGCGTATGTCCTGCCCGACGGACAACTCGTCGTCGCGCTCGGCGACGTCGCGGGCCACGGCCTCGACGCCGTCGCGACAGCCGCGCAGCTCCGCAACGCGGCACGCGCCTACACGATCCAGAACTCGTCGCCGGCGGCTGCCCTCACCGCCTTGGACCGACTCGTCCATCAGCTCCATCCCCACGAAATGGCCACCATGATCCTCGGGACGTACGACCCGGCTCGAGCCACCATCACGTTCGCTCGAGCCGGGCACCCGCAACCAATCGTCCATACACCAAACGGACGCCCGTCGTCTCTCACACTCGATGGCGGCCTCCCGCTCGGAGCGGGCCACGCAAGCCGCATCCCCTACCGTGACACCGTCGTTCCACTCGGCGGCGGAACGCTCATCGTCCTGTACTCCGACGGATGTATCGAACAACGCAACCGCAGTCTGACCGACGGCGTCGCGGAGCTCCTACGCGTTGTCGCTGAGACATCCGACCTCGACGTGCTCTGCGATCGCGCCGTCGCCCTTCCCATCCCGAAGGCCGAAGACGACCGCTGCGTTCTCGCCATTCATCGAAACCCCGACCGCCCGGACCCGCCGGCACCGTGATCGGGCAACACCCGCCGAGCGCACACGCTCACTGATCGGGTGTCTTCCAGGCACCGGACAGCACGCACGACGGGACGTCACCGACCGGGCCGACACCAAGCACCGGCCGCCCCCACGATCCGATGCTGGCCCTCCCGTACGGGGGGCGTACCCATGATTGCTGCCCACACGCGGTGAGGACACATCGGTTTCGAAGGTCCGTACGCCCTGTCACGGCCGGGCCGGTGCGGCGGGACATCACTGTCACGATGCACCGTTCGGCGTCGGGAACCGCGCGCACGCGGGGCACGACCCGACGCGATCCGTGTGTTCGATCAGCTGGGCGTCGCGGTCGCTGAAAATGTGTTGCCGGGACCGGGGATTTCTTCGTTGAGTACCGAGGTCAGGGCTTCGCAGTTCGCGAAGTCCGGGATCGAGAACGTGCCGTTGAATGTCGAGGCCGAGCCGAGGTGTGCGGTGCCGCTCATGGTGACGCTGACCGGCGCCACCGTGGTGCACGAGTTGCCGACGAGATTGACCGGCGGAACCGGGATCGGCGCCTTGACTGGAAGTGCGACCGGAACCGTGGGTGTGGCGAGATACATGCTGACGATGTGGATGTTGAAGGTCGAGGTCGCCGTGACTTTGAAGGTCCCGATGTTGACATGACCGGTGACCGGTTTCGTTTGGACGATCGCGGCGGTCGCGGTGACGAGCCCGACGCCGGCTTCGGACTGGGTGAAGGTCGTGTTGGGCAGCGCGATGCTGCCCTGGAGTTGACCGGTGCTGAGGTCGATGCCGCCTTTGAAGATGCCAGGTGGTGGCGACATCGTCAGGTTGGCTTTGACGATGTGGGTGGTGGCGACGACCTTGTATTTGAAGGTGTAGATGGGGTCACCCTTGGGGAACGCCGACGCGGGTCACGCCACCAGCGTGACCGGAGCCAACGCGGTGAGGGTGAGCGCGACGGCGGCCAGGGTGCGCTGCGTCCGTTTCGACATGAGGTCCCCGCGGTTCGGTCCCTGGCGGCCGGAAGGCCCGCCCTGTGTACAGCTGGGGTACCCGAAATCCGAGGGAACGAAACCTTGGTTTCATACCTGAGGCCGTCGAACCTCAGGTGTCGGCGCTGGATCCGTCGCCCAGGCTGCGCGTCCGCGCCGCGTCGCATCCCGCGCGTGTGGATGGGACCGCCGAAGCCCGATCGAACATCCGACACGGCAGTCGCGCTGTGCGCGAGGAACTCGCACGCAGCATCATTCGAGGTCTACAAAACCAGAGTTTGCCGCGGCGTCGCGGTGGGTACCGGGTCAGTGGAGTGGCGCACACCACCGGTCCGGGGACACCTACTACCGACGATGAGAGGTGCGTGGGAATGAGAAAAGCTTGCGTCTTCATGATGGCCGTCGCGTTGGTGGCTCCGATCGCGGTGCTGACCGCCGGACCTGCGAACGCGGCGGCGGGCACGACGTGTGGGAAACCGAGCGGGACGATCACGATCTCACCTGGCCTGACGTCGAAGCCGACGGTGCAGACCATCAGCGTCGTCCTGCCGGTCAAGGCTTGCAAAGGCGGTGGTGTCACCGGCGGGTCCAGTAAAGGCTCGCTCAAGACCACCGCGATCGACATCTCGACGTTCGCGGGTGGCAAGCCGGTGACGCTCAACGACACGATCACATGGAATACGAAGGCCACGACGACCTTTGCCGCGAGCGCCACGACCAAGATCTCGTCCAAAGGGGTCATCACGTCGACCATCAAAGGCAAGGTGACGAAGGGACTCTTCGTAGGCGGGACAGTGAACGCGACTGTCCTGGTCAAACTCGGCCCATTGGTCCACAACGCGATCAAGAACCTCATCGTCACGGGCACCACCGCGTTCGTGATCACCTGACACACACGGGCGACAAGAACGTCGACACGTCTCGGGGCCGGTTTCCACCGACCCCGAGACGTTTCACATCACCCCGATCCTCGATCGGTGCTACCCGCAGGTCCGAGCGACAAGCAACCACCAGCGCCTCGGCGAGGGCTTCGTCGATGTCAAAGTCCCACTGCCAAACCAGTGCATACCAGCGGCCGAGATTGGGAATCACTCAGCTATGAGAATCACTGAAGATCTGATCGCGTTCATGCTGACGGCTGCCCTCCTCGCGTTCGCGATCTTGGGCTTGGTGACCTACGCAGCCGTCACATTGAAGTAGACGCAACCTCCGCTCCTGGGAGCGAGTGCCCGGCTCCGGGCCTTCCACCGCGTTGGCGCCTCGGACGTCCCGAGACACCGTCACAGCCCACGCATGTCGTCCCCGGCACGTGCTGCATCCTCGGTACGACCCGCGGCCGGCGCGCGAATCGCGGTCGGGTTCCGTCCTCGCCTGCAACGGCGTTGCGGCGCGTGGATAGGCTGACGGTATGGATCTCAACGCACTGTCGGCATTGTCGCTCCCCGACCAGGACGGCACGCCGCACCGGCTCGGCGACCTCTGGCAGGACAAGCCGGTCGTGGTCGTGTTCCTCCGGCACTTCGGTTGCCTGCACTGTCGGGAACACGCCGTCGAACTCCGCGACCGTTACGACGATCTGCACCGACAAGGAATCGAGCTCGTGGCGATCGGGACGGGCGATCAGCGGTACGCGGGCGGGTTCGTTCGGGACGAGCGCATCCCTTACCTCGTCCTGGTCGATGACGAAGCGAAGGCGGCACGGGCCGCTTCGGTTGGCGTCGCGTCGTGGTATCGGCTCCTGCACCCCAGCACGTGGGCCGCGACGGTCGCGACGTGGAAGCGCGGATATCGCGTCCATCAACCCGGCAAGCGCGTCACGCAACTCGGCGCGACCTTCGTGATCGGCCCGGGCGATCACGTGCGTTACAGCCACGTCGACGCCGACAGCACGGACCACGCATCGGTGCGCGACGTTCTCGCCGCGGTCGGGGTCTGAGCCGCGAACGAGTGAAGGCCGTCATTTTCGACTTTTACGGCACCCTCGCCGAGACCCCCGACTGGGGGCCGTCGTGGCAGGAGATGGTCGCCGATGTCGGCTACGAGCTTCCTGACGATGTGCGCGACCGCTGGTGGAATGACGGGATCGACGGCACCGAGCACGACGAGCACTCGCAATCGCGTGCCCATTACGTCGCCTGGCAGCAGGCGCGCATCCGCGGGATGCTCGCGGACTGCGCCGTGCCGGTCGATGTCCAAGAGGAGCTGATCATGCGGGTACGCGACATCGGTGCGCACCGTCGCATGCGGGCCTACGACGAGGTCACCGGTGTCCTTGACGCACTGCGGGGCCGTCGGCTGACGCTCGCGATCTGCTCGAACTGGGACTGGGATCTCGAAGAGGCCATCGAGGCTGCCGGACTCTCGGGGACCGTCGATGCGGTCGTGTCGTCCGCGTGGGTCGGCGCACGCAAGCCCCACCGCCGCATGTACCAGGCGGTGCTCGACCGGACCGGTACCGCACCCGCCGACACCCTGTTCGTCGGTGACACGTGGTCATGTGATGTCGAAGGTCCGCGCGCTGCGGGGTTACGGCCGGTCTACGTGCGCCGCCCGCATCTCGGCCCCGACGCAACCGCGCCCGCCGATCGTGACACCCAGGCGGTGCACCGCGCGAGCGACCTGCGCGCCGTGCTCGATCTGGTCAGTTGACGGCGCGCTCTCGGCCTTCCCAGTACGGCGCGCGGAGATCCTTTTTGAGAACCTTGAGCGCGCCTGACAGGGGCAACGGGTCGGTTCGGATCTCCACCGATTTCGGCACCTTGAAGCCCGCGATCGATTTGCGCGCGTGGGCGATGATCTGTGCCTCGGTCGGATGCGTTCCGGCTCGAGGCACCACAATGGCGTGTACGGCCTCGCCCCACGTCTCGTCGGGAACGCCGATCACCGCGACCTGCGCGACGTCCGGATAGCTGGCGATCGCGTTCTCGACCTCCACCGAGTAGACGTTCTCGCCGCCGGTGACGATCATGTCCTTCACACGGTCGACGAGGAAGAGATAGCCGCGCTCGTCGAGGTAGCCGGCATCACCGGTGTGGTACCAACCACCGCGGAAGGCTTCCTGGGTCGCGTTTGCCTGCTTCCAGTACTCACGCATGAAGTTGCCGCCCCGTGCGCAGACTTCGCCGGTGACGCCGGTCGCCACGGCGTTCCCGGCGGCATCCTGGATCGACAGGACGACACCCTGGATCGGCCGGCCGGCCGACTGGAGACGGGCGCCTCCGGCACGATGTTCGTCGGCGCCGAGAACGGTGAGCACTGCCGATGACTCGGTCATGCCGTAGCCCTGGAGCACGTCGAGGGTCGGAAAGGCGGCGAGCACCCGATCGAGCAGGGCGGCAGGCATCGGCGACGCGCCGTAGGTGAGCGTACGCAGGCTCGCGATCCGCTCGGCGCGGAACGCGTCGTGGTTCAACAACATGGCGATCATCGTCGGAACCATCACGGTCATTGTCACTTGATTGAGCTCGATCGCGTCCATCACGCCGACGGGGTCGAAGAGAGGCACGATGACCGAGGTTCCACCGTAGGCGGGGACTCCGACGATGCCGCCCATCGACGCGGCATGGAACATCGGCGTCTGGTGCAAGTACACCTCGTCGGCCGCGATCCGCCATGCCATCGAGACGTGGTAGAGGTTCAGCAATTCGGCGCGTTGATCGAGGAGTACGCCTTTGGGCGTTCCGGTCGTGCCGCCCGTGTACATCAGGATGACTGGATCTTGCTCTTCCGGTTCGTCGGGAATGACGGGGTTCGCGGCCGCGAGAAGCTCTTCGAAGTCAGCGTCGTGCGGTACGTCGCCGGCGCCCAGAAGTACGACATGCTCGAGGCCGACCTCCTCGCGCACCTGGTCGATGACCTTGGCGAAGAACGCATCGGTGAAGCACACCTTCGTGCCGGAGTCGGCGAGGATGAACGCGAGCTCGTTCGGAGCCAAACGGAGGTTCAACGGGTTCACGACCCCAGCTCCGAGGAACGCGGCGTGGTACAGCTCCAAGAACCGGTGACTGTTGAGCGCCATCACCGCCACTCGGTCGTCGCGTCGGACTCCCAGCGTGGCGAGCGCGCCCGCCGT
>Ga0182024_10014900_pt1 | contig 14971 bp, 12 predicted proteins | sample P32metaG_FD_120480 | JGI IMG/M metagenome (GOLD analysis project Ga0182024, IMG submission 120480) | Permafrost microbial communities from Stordalen Mire, Sweden - P3-2 metaG (Illumina Assembly) | ecosystem: Environmental > Terrestrial > Soil > Wetlands > Permafrost | place: Sweden: Stordalen... | reverse complement strand
GTGGTTGTCGGGACGCCGATACCTGTCGTATGGCTGACGAGCTTGCCCTGACAATTGACCAGGCCAAGCTGTCCGTCGCTCGCCAGGCGCTCCTGGTGCGTCTGGATCGTGCGGATCGGCTGCTTGCCGGATTAGACCCGGTGGATCATGCCGCGGCGTTGCTCACTCTGGTGGGGGAGTGGCGCAGCGCGTCGGAGTGTGAGGGGATGCTGACGGGGTTAGCGCGACAAGCCGACGTGCGCGACGCCGAGATGTTCACGCGCCTCGAGCACATCTTCGACGCAGTCGCCCTGATCGTCGCGGACGATGACACCCCTAAAGCGGAGAGCTGTACTCGCGAGTCTTGAGCGAGGACGGTCGACCCTACGTGCCGTAGCGCGCTGCGAGCCACCGACGCCAGTCATGCCAGGCTGCCGGAACGTCCGTCGGCATAAGGTCGGTCGGCGTCACGACGCGATAGCGGTTCGGGCTCTTCAGGACCGAGCGCCACGCGGACTCCAACGTCTTGTGACCTGCGTAGTCGCTGACGGCGTGCGGCACGTGGCGACGAAGCTTGAGGTTGCCGGCGGGGATGACCTGTACATGACGCCAGTCGTCGATTGTCGGCCAGCCCTCGATTGCGTCGCGCGTCATCTGCCACGCAAGCAACGTCTGGCGCATCAACTGGTAGTACGGCTCGTAGAAGAACGTCCCAGGATCCCGCCGTTTCACGGGACAGCTCGGGTCGTCCAGCAGCGCCTGGTACCGGGCGAGGCGGTCGGTACCGGCCTTCGATACTCGCGCCACCGCTTGCTGTCCATAGGTCTCTAGGAACTTCCACTCGAACGCGAGGACCACAATCTTGCCGCTCCTCCGCTGTCCAAGCATGAGCGCGTCGAGCGAGGTCACGTTTGCTCCGCGCGTCCTCCTCGTGCTTTCATTGAGCAGGTCGCGTTTCGGCAGCCACTCGAAGGCGACGAAGCCCCTCTCCCCGGGAACAAACAGCACCCGATCCACACTTGGGTCGACCTGTCGCGCTACCTGAAGCGCGATCTCAACGTGATTGCGCGCAGGTTCCAGGTGGTTGACGCAGGCGAGCTGCGACGAGGTGAGGTGTCCTGTGGGCAGACCAACGACCCCCGCTGCCCGTCGAGAAACAGCTTCGTCCCGGCTTAGCCACCACGTTATGGAGTACTCCGAGAAGTAATCGAGCGCTCCCTGCCGCAGCCCGCAATACAGTCCTTCGCCGGCCCGGTCCATGGGAAGAATGTGGCTCGCTCCCGAACCAGCGTGGCTCGTCAAGCGCCGGAGCGACTGGTCACGAAAGGTCTCGGACCCACTCGGCCCGACCTCGCCCGCCTCGATCATCGCCTGAGCGTAGCTAGCTCGCAACTTGGGCATGACGGCTCCTAACGATGCTTGGTCGTCCATGCGTCCCACGCATCGACACGCTGAACCCAGTGATGGGCGGCTGACCATTTCCCGACCAGCGTTCCCCAGCGCAGCGGGAGGCTAGGGCGCGGCGTTGGCAAGGGGTGCTGGTGCCCCGGCAGATGCGCCGAGCGTCTCTCTCCGTATTCGGTCGTGATGCCGCCGAACACCCGTGCTAGGAGCGCGACGGTCGCGAGTGAGAAGACGAAGACGGTGGCCATTACGGTGACGATGCCGAGCAGTTCGACGCCGAGCTGATGGAAGGCTGCGCCGCCACCGCCGAAGAACAGCCCGTTGGGGAGCTTCGGGAAGCCGGAGCCGGCTGCGAAGGGTCGCTGGGCGAAGAAGGCGATCATCGAGACGCCGAAGAGGCCGCCGACGAGGTGCCCGGGGAACAGTGCGGCCGGATCGGCAAACCAGCCGAAGCGAAAGAAGAAGCGTTCGGAGAGGAGAAACAGCGGCCCGCCGCAGACGCCGAGGATGATCGAGCTGGCCGGGGTGACGAATCCCGCGAGTGGGGTGATGATGATCAGGCCCATCAGGATCCCGTTGACCGCGTAAAGCGGTCCGGTCCGGGTTGATCTAGCAGGCAAGGATGGTCAGGTGGCCAGCAGCCAACTAGTCATCAGAGCGGTCGTTGGTGGCTTCAGTGCGACCAAAATATGACCGCAAGGGCGTGCGGCTGGGTGGTTTACTGAAACCGTGACTGGTTCGGCTGGGCCTGAAAGCGCTTCGAAGGTGTTCTTGACGGGCGCAAGCGGAGAACTCGGGCGGCCTACCGTGAGCCGCTTGATCAGCGAGGGACATCAGGTCATCTGCGCGAGTCGCAGCGACTCCGCCGATCGCATCATCGCCGATCTTGGCGGCACGCCGACGAGAGTCGACCTCTTCGATGCCGGGGCGCTACGTCAGGCGGTCGGCGACGCCGAGGCCGTGCTCCATCTCGCCACAGCCATACCGCCCTCTGCGGAAATGGGTGACCTGTCGACATGGGTGACCAACGATCGGCTGCGCGAGGAGACGACCGCCCATCTCGCCGACGCAGTTGCAGCCAACGGCGCGAGATCGCTCCTTCTGCAGTCGTACTTCGGCGTGCGGGCGCCTGACGGCGACACCTGGATCGGGGAGGCAGCGGATCGTGAGCCGCAGTGGTCGCGGATCGGAGTGATGGACAGCATGCGTACGGCGGAGGAGACCACTCGGGCGCTGAGCAAACGCGGGGCCGACGGCGTCATCTTGCGTTTCGGCAGCCTCTACTCCGCCACATCCGAGCAACTCCAAGCGCAGGTGCGTTTCCTGCGTGCCGGCGAGGCGTCGATTCCGGGGGATGGCTCAAACTACTGGCCGTTCATCGGCACCGAGGATGCAGCCGCCGCCGTGGTCGCCGCGTTGCCACTCACGGATGGCGCCTATGACGTGGGCGACGACGACCCGGCCACACTGGAAGCCTTCTGGACGATGGCCGCTCGAACCCTTGGAGTGCCCACGCCGCCGAAGGCGGCCGTGAGCGGTCCCATGACCGACATTCTGCTCGGCTCCTGGCGCGTGTCAAATCGGACGTTCGCCGAGGCCACCGGGTGGAAACCGCGGTATCCGTCGGTGTCGGAGGGTTGGCCAGACGCCGTCCGCCGCTACCTGACCGAAAAACCCGGTCTGCGTCCCACATGATCGCGGTCCCCGCCACGATAGAATGCCACAAGGTAGGGGCCGCCAACGCCCCGACCTTTGTGGCATGAGACTAGTGGGCCTTCTCGTAATGCTCCACCGGAAAACGCTCGCCAGAAGCCCAGGCTTTTCGGGCGTTTTCGGATCTGTTCTCGGTCCAAGGTTTCGAGAACGCCCACTAGGCGAAGCCGGAGCCCTTGGGGGCCGACTCCACCCCGCGTGCCTCGGGCAAGTTGAACCGCTTCTCGTCCTCCTCGTCGGTCACCCACGCCCGCGCGATCTCCTCACACGTCGCGAACCAGACTCCTTCCTTGGAGGTGATGTGCTCGACGAGGCGCTCAAACCACATCATGTGGTGGGCTTGGCCAATGATCTGCGGGTGCACGGCCACGGCGTAGCACGCGTTCTCGACGCGCTCGTAGCCGTAGTCGAATATGTCACGCCACCGCTTGAAGATCGTGTCGGTGTCCTGTTGGCCAGCCTGTGCGCCGGTGTACGCGAGTGCAGGAAAGTCGTCCAGGTACCAACTGACCGGGATCTCCAGGACGCGGCTTGCGCGGCTTGGAACGTTGCCCTTCTCCCAGTTGATCTGCCACCGCTGCGGATGGTAAGGAACAAGATCGCGCGCCATCAGGCTCGAGTCATAAATGAAGCCGAACTCCTCAACCAAATCGAGCGTCGATTCCGAGTAATCCCAGTAAGGAGACCTGTAGCCGACCGGCTTAATCCCGAGTTGCTTGTCATACGTCTCGAACGCGAGCTCGATTAGCCGACGCTCGGTGTCCTGCTGGATCTTGGTGGGGTTTTCGTGATAGTAGCCGTGATGACCGAACTCGTGGCCGTCGGCCTGGATGGCCTTGCACGCGTCCGCAAAGGTATCGACGGTGTGACCAGGCGTGAAAAACGTTGTCCTGATGTCATGGCGGCGGAAAAGCTCGAGCAGTCTCGGTACGCCGACGGCTGCACCAAACTCCCCGCGGGCCATGAAGGACGGCGTCGGCCAGTTGAATGCGCCGAGCCAGAGACTCTGGGCATCAAAGTCTGCGCCTAGGTTCACGGCAATCCTCTTGCCAGCCGGCATCTGAATGTGGCCCATGTGGGCTCCCCTTTTCTTCTATCGTTTGGTTGAAAGACCTAGCTTTGAACGAGCGCCGAAGTGTGAGACGGCCAGTTGACGTAAAGGTCGGCACGTCTGCGGCGGTCGCGGAACGTAGGCGCCGCCCCGGTCTCCCGATTCTGGTAAAGCTTGTCGATGTCGACCGTCCCGCGGACCACCATCTCTTCGTTGACCGTCGCCTCGGCGACGATGCCGTTTGGCGTCCAGAGATTGTCGCACGGGGTGAGGATCGAGCTCTGCGCCCACCCGTTGGGCAGCGGCGCCCCTGGGCGTCCCCCGGTGCAGCAGTGCACGAAGTACACCTGATTCTCGATCGCCCGCGCCTGGGCGCAGTGCCGCACGCGCCAGAACCCGAACTCGGTGAACGTGTAGGACGGACACAGGATAATTTCCGCGCCCTGCTCCGTGGCCGTGGCCGCGCATTCCGGGATCTCTGCCTCGTAGCAGATGTTGAATGCGACGGTCGCGAAGGGCAGCTCGATCTTCTCGACGGTCACGCCCTCCTCGGTGGACCAGTCCGCCTCGGCGGGAAAGATGTGCGTCTTGATGTGCTGGTGGATCGTTCCGTTCGGCTCGAAGAGGTGGCCAACGTTGACATAGCGGTCGCCGTCCTTGAGCAGATGTGAACCGGCGACTATGTACTGGTCGCGTGACTTCGCCTCTTCGGTGAAGAGGGCCCGGTAGGCGTCGGTGAATTCGTCGATTCGCGTCAGCTCCGCAATCGGCGCGGTCTTCCAGTCCGAGTACGTGCTGAAGAGCTCGACGGTAAAGAGCTCTGGGAACAGGACGAGGTCAGCGGCCTTCGCTTGGTTGAGCAGCGCCCGACAGTGATCGCCGAACTCATCAAAGCTGCCAACCGGCCGCACGGCAAAGTTCACCGCTGCGATCGAGACGTAACGAGGCACGTAACACTCCTATCTAAGTTGCGTGATGGCGGTTTCGGGTACAAGGCAGGACGGTTACTTCGCGGTCAGGACGGGCGTCGCGGCGGCGGGCAGAATTGATCAGCTCAGAATGGATTGTATCCGGCTGCGTCACCAGCTCGCGCGAACCCTCTACAGATTCCAGCACCTGGCCCGGTGCGCTCGCGGCTCTAATTCGGCGGCCGCTGGAGTAGCCTGAGTGCCCACCGGGCGACCGCGGCAGCGTCGCCGACCGGCGCAGCGACGGCTAGCCATGCGTATTACTGCCGTCGTGGACGAGCGTTCCGATACCGAGCTACACGCCGCGCTCGACATCGGCGCCCCACCGCGCTTCGGACGCATCACGCCGGCCTGACACGCCCCTCAGCCTGTAGGCACACGCACATGAGCAGCACAAAGTCCCGAACCCCCAACAACCACGGGCGAGAAGGGCCTCTCCGTGCACCTCCGAGTTGCGGAACTCGAGTGAACATCTGCGCCGCCGCCGTTCGACGAGGTACCTGCTAGCCATGTGGCTAGCGGTGCGCGTCTGTTCGCCGCTCGCGTAGCGGTCGTTCGGGCGCCCGGCGATCAGTCCATCAGCATCTCAACTAGAGCCGCGAGAGGACAGCATGAGGTGCTGCAATTGGCTGCGTGCCTGCGGTCGGCAAGACACGCCGAAACGCAGGCGCCCCCACGGGCATCCCGGGACGGTATCGAAAGCGACTGGGCCCGCATCGACCTAACGTGGAGTACAACAGGTCTTAAAGGAGACAGGGGGCAACAACCCGACGTCTTAAAGGAGATGGGTCTGATATGAAGCAGAGGCATGTACGAAGCGGTCTTGGCGGGAGAATGCCAAAGCCGCGCACCTTGGCGGCCGTCGTTGCGTTGGCGGCAAGCGTCGTGGGTGTTTCCGCCGCCATGGCGAGTTCGTCACACGTGGCGGCGGCACGCTCCGCGGCGGTGACGCACGGTGTGAAGAAGGGGCTCAAGCTGGCGTTTTTCTCTGTCGGCGACAACAACACGTATCTACTGGCCGGTATTAAGGGTGCGGAGGCTGCGGCAAAGCAGTACGGGGCGTCGATTCACGTGTTCAACGGGAACTTCGACGGCCCGACTCAGCTGGCCCAGGTCACGAGCGCAATCGCCGGCGGCGGCTACGACGGGTTCGTCCTCGAGCCGAACAACGGCGCCCAGCTATGTTCGGCTGTCAAAGCGACGATCAAGGCGAAGATCGTTATCGGGATCACCAACGTGCCAGCGTGCAACGCGGCGTATACACAGGTCTATCCGGGCACCGTGATCTTCGTTGGCGGCCAGAGCCCCGGCGACTACACGCAGTGGTATCAGCAGGGTTTCAAGTCGGCCAAAGGCGGCCAGTTCGGCGTACTAGTCGGGCCGGCGACCCAGGGCAACTCGTTGACGGCACAGCAGGTCCTGTCGTCGATCGCTTCGAAGTATTCGTCGTGGAAGAACGTTGGTGGTATTCAGCCGACTGACTACCAGGCCAGCGAGGCTCTCACCAAGACGCAGGACATGCTGTCGTCGAATCCAGGGATCACGCTGCTGTTCTCCAACTACTCGGGCCAGACGCCGGGGGCGATCTCGGCCATCGATTCTGCCGGCAAGAAGGGCAAGGTCAAGATCTTCGACCTCGGGGGCGACTCGGTCATGTTCAACGATGTCGCCAATGGCCAGGTCGCGAGCACAGAGGTCTACCTGCCCTACGAGGAGGAGGAACGGGCTGTCCAGGCCGTAGTGGCCAAGCTGTCCGGTCTCCCGACGCTTGGTGGCGTGCCGGTCGGCAAGTACTGGGACCTCACCAAGGACCCGCGGCTGCACGGCCTCTCGCCGTTCGTCACGAAGGCGAACATCGCGGCATACAAGAAGATCAGCCTGCCGGAGTACTAGGCCGACATTACTAAGCGCCCGTCACCGATCCTCCGTCTGCGATAGTGGAACAACACCCGCTTTCTCACGTTGTTCGTGAGCGCACGGCAGAGGACGGTGGCGGGCAGGTAGTGCTCCGGCTCGTCGAGGCATCCAAGACCTACCCTGGCGTTCGCGCACTGAAAGGCGTCAGCCTCGGCATCGAGAAGGGGCGGGTGCATGCGCTCGTCGGCGAGAACGGCGCCGGCAAATCGACACTGCTGAAGCTGGTATGCGGCGCGGAGCGCCCGACGAGTGGATCAATCGAAATCGATGGCAGCGAGGCGGTGCTCCATCATCCCCACGTGGCACGCCGGTTGGGTATTGCCGCCGTTCACCAAGAGCTGACGATCCTTCCCGCGCTGTCAGCCATGGCGAATGTCTTCTTGGGTCAGGAGTTTCGCAGTGGCCCACTTCTCAACGCGCGGCGGATGGGCATTCGCTACCGCGAACTCTGCAACGAGTTTGCCGTCAAGATCGCGCCGACGGCGCCAGGGGCGTCGCTCTCAGTCGCCGACCAGCAGATGCTGGAGATCATGCGGGGCATCCAAGCCGACGCGCGGATACTCGTCCTCGATGAGCCAACGGCGTCACTCGCCGTCTCGGAGCGCGAAGCGCTGTACACGAATCTCCGACGGCTACAGACCCGTGGCATCGCGATCGCACTGATCTCGCACGATCTCGACGAGGTGCTCCAGCTGAGCGACACCATCAGCGTGCTGCGCGACGGCGAGCTCGTGCGCACGGCGCCAGCAAGCGACTGGAGCAAGGAAGGCCTTGTCCGCGCCATGCTCGGCCGCTCCTCGGCAGTCGCCGAGGGAGAAGCACGGCGCCGCCCGGCAAAGACGTTGTCTGATGAGGTCGCACTGTCGGCGCGCAACATCGTCGTTCCGGGATCGATTCGTGGAGTCTCGATCGACATCCACCGCGGGGAGATCGTCGGACTCGCCGGGTTGGTCGGCGCCGGACGAACGGAGACGCTCCGCGCCCTGGCGGGCTTGGAGCCCTCGTCAAGCGGCGACCTGGTAGTGGCGGGACGCTTTGTCCGCTGGCCACATACACCGCGCCAGGCGCAGCGCTATGGGATCGCGCTGGTGCCGGAGGACCGTAAGACACAGGGGCTTGTACAGCAGCTGCCTGCCTTCGCAAATGTCACCCTGGCAAACCCATGGCCCGCCGCGATCGGGCCGGTGCTGCTGCCAAGCAAGGAGCGAAGCATGGTCGCCGCCGTCACCGCCCGAGTGGGGTTCGCGAAGGGTCGCCTCTCGGCTCAGACCCGCACCCTGTCGGGCGGCAATCAGCAGAAGATCGTCCTCGCGAAATGGATTGCCCGCAACATGCCGGTCCTGCTTGTAGACGAGCCAACACGCGGAATCGACGTCGGTGCCAAAGAGGAGATCTTCAACACGCTCCACGGACTGGCCGACGCGGGGACCGCAATCCTGCTCGTGTCATCCGAACTCGAGGAGGTGCTCGAACACAGCGACAAGATCCTTGTAATCGCCGGCGGTGCCGTCGTAGACGAACTGGACGGAGCGAGGGCAACCCAGGCGCAAATCCTCGAGCGGGTTTTCGCAGTAAAGGACGATAGATCGTGACCTCAGTCGACATAGCTGTTGTAGAGCCAGAGCAATCCGGCACGCCCCCTGAGAAGTGGCTGCTGGTCGCCTTGTCTATCGCGCTGCGCTACGGCATGGTGGCGGTTTTTGTCGTCATGGTGATCGTCACCTCGATCCTGGACTCAGGGTTTCTGACTTCTGAGAATCTCCTGAATCTGCTGCTCCAGTGGGCACCGCAGGGCCTCATGGCTATCGGCATGACTTACGTGATCATCTCCGGCGGCTTCGACCTATCCGTTGGAGGCACCTACGCCGGAGCCACGGTCCTCGGAGCCGCAATTGCCAACCACGCACCGCTTGCGCTCGCCATCGCGGCCACGATGGCGGCTGGGGCGGCCGTCGGCGTCCTCAACGGCGGGCTGATTACTAGGCTTGATGTCAACCCCTTTGTGGCCACCCTGGGGATGGGGTTTGTGATCACAGGCGTTGCCGAAGTCGCTTCGGGCGGCCAGCCGATCATCGTCAACAAGGCGAGCTTTGCCACCCTTGGAACGGGCGACTGGATCGGACTGCCGATACCGGGCGTGCTCCTAATCGTCGGACTGATTATCGGCGGATTCACGCTCGCGCGAACGGTGTACGGGCGATACATCTATGCAATCGGAGGAGGCGAGGAGGCCAGCCGTCTGTCGGGCATCCGGACGCGGATCATTAAGACAGGGGCATACGCCCTGTCCGGGACCCTCGCCGCTCTCGCGGGCCTGGTGATCGCCGCGCAGCTGTCGGAGGGCCAGGCCGACATCGGGGGGACCATTGAGCTCGATGTCATCACGATCGTCGTGGTAGGAGGGACGGCCCTTGCCGGCGGCGAAGGCGCGATGTGGCGCACCGCGATCGGCATTGGGATCCTGGCCGTCATGGGGAACGCGTTCGACCGGCTGCAGGTGAACAGTTTCTGGCAAGAGATCATCAAAGGAGTGATCATCGTTGGAGCGATCGCTCTGGACTCGTATGGCAAGCGTCGACCCAGGCAGTACGACGTGGACCTACGCTCTCTGCTCGGCTCGGTCGTGAAACGACCGCCGTCAAAATCCGCCGGGCAATGACCGCGCCTGCGAAGCCGCAGTCTGGTGGTTGCGTGACAGCGCTTTCGCAGCTCGACCCTGAGGGCGCGCTGCGAGGAGGTCCTGCTTGAGGTGCTATCCCCCTTGGTAACGACTCCCAGCGTCAACCCGGGCGTTTTCGAACTCGCCGATGGCCGAGCGGGTCTGCGCCTAGCTCGACAGCCGGCGTTCTCGGTCAGGATTGTCGAGTTCGCTCCCGGCCGCTGTCAGTGCACGTGTGGCAGACCCAGCGTTGACGGTGTCACCGACTTGCGGCGCCTCTCTTAGGCGGATATGCTGAACCGGCTAAACACAGGCTCTAGCGCAGGGGAGGACAGCTTGATCGATCGGCCCCGCGACCCCGATGTCTCGGTGCGGACGGGCGCCGAATCGGGAATGGCTGGTGTTGCCGCCTTGGCCAGGATAGGCGGCAGCCGCTCCACCCAGTCCGTACTCGCCACTGCGCGCTCGAACCCCGAGCGGCACGCCTTCGACGGTGGCCGGTCGAGCGCGATCCGTCGCGAGCTGCAGCCTCTGCTCGAGGAGCTGCTCCGCCTCCTCGACGCTGATATCGGGATCGTGCTGCACATGTCATCGCGCGGGCACGCCGGCGTGCTCGCGACGGCGTCCGTTGACGGGATCGTACCTCCGCTGGTCAGCGAGGAGGTACGACTCACAGACGGCGACGGGCGGCCGTTGTCGATCACCAAGCCGCAGAAGCTCGAGGACATCGTCGTCTCATCGACGGGTCGTCCGTGGAGTGCCCGTCTCGCCAGTTCCCTCGCGGTGCCGTGGGCCGAGTCTGGTGGCTCTGGCCTGGTGCTCTTGGGCGTGCACGCGGGTCGCTGGGTCGAGCCGTCCTTCGCGTTGGCCGCGAAGTACCGCCTGTCGCTTGCAGTCGCGCACCGCGACGCAGCCCGCCGCGGTTCGATGCAGCTTGCCGTCGACCTCGCCGCCGCGTGCATCGCGGTCGATCGTGCCGAGATCGAGGCGACGCAGCCCGCTGAGCTACTCGCTCACGTGGCGACGATCGCGCGGGGCCTGTTCGGCACGGCGGTGGCTTACATCGCGACGTCTGAGCGTGGCTCGGGCAACTTCCCGTTCGCGACGCTCGTGGGAATCCGGACGAGTTCGTTCCGGCGCCTCCGGATGCGCCACGATCAGGGGCTCGGGGGTTGCGCGCGACGCGAGCGCCGGACCGTGCGAACGCTCGACTACTCACGCGACTGCCGGCTGATGGATGCCCCGGTCAAGGAGACCGAGGATGAGGGGATCGTTTCCGCGATGTGTACGCCGTTGATGATCGACGGATCCATACAGGGGTCGCTATACGTCGGCGACCGTCGCCTGCGGGCGTTTAGCGAGACGGACGCTGCCATGTTCGAAGAGTTTGCGGGTCACGCAACGATGGTCCTCGACCGTCAGCGTCTCGAGGAGTGCCGCCTCAGCGTGCTGCGCCACCAGGAACGCGAGCGCCTGGCCTCGATGTTGCACGACTCGGTGGTTCGCTCGCTGGTCGAGATTGGCTACTCCGCCTACCAGGGGCGCGACATCACTGAGGATGCGGCCGTGCACGGCCTGCTGAGGTCGATCGGCGACATGGCGGGCAGCACGCTCGAGGCGCTGCGCGGCGAGCTGGCGACACTGAGCAACCCCCGAGAGCGAGATCGTCCGCCGCGCGCCGGCGAGCTCCTGGAGGCGCTGCGGCTCGAGCCGCGTCGTGGGGACGTCACACGCACGGTCGAACTGTACGGGCTCGATAACGACAGCGAGGTGCCCAACCACCTGTTCGACGCGCTGATCTCCGTCGGCGAGGAAGCGCTCGCCAACGCTGAGCGTCACTCCGAGTGCACCAGTGAGCATGTTCGCCTGGAGCGGACCGACGCGGAGCTGCGGCTGCGTGTGAGCGACAACGGACGCGGCACGGATCTCTCCGTGCTGGAGTCGGTGCTCGCGAAGCGCTCAGGACATCTTGGTCTGCGCAGCATGCGCGCTGCGACCCGTGCGGTCGGCGGCTATACAAAGCTCGTCGACGGTCCGTTCGAACGCGGCACCGAGGTCTTCGCGGTCGTCCCATGCCCGAAGAAGACGTCCGCGTCGTGAGCGTCCAGGACTTCACTGCACCGTCAGGCGTGACCGCCATCGATGTCGCCATCATCGACGACCACATGGTCGTCCAAGACGGTGTGCGCGCAATGGCGGAGCGCGAGCCCGATATGCGGTTCGTCGGCGGCGCAACAAGCGCGCAGGAAGCGGTCGCGTTAGTCGAGCAAACGCATCCGACCGTCCTGCTGCTCGACGTACGGCTTGGGGCCGCCAGCGGCCTGGATCTCTGCGAGCAGCTCAGTACGCGGTTCCCCGACAGCCGCATCCTCGTCTTCAGCGCGTTCTGCAACAACGAGCTGCTGACCCAGGCGATCCGTGCCGGTGCGGGCGGCTACGTCGTCAAGGATGCGGACACGAGCCGGCTTCCGGGCGTTATTCGCGAGTTTCACCGGACCGGCAAGTACTTCGATCCGCAGGTCGCTGGGGACCTGCTCGTCGGGATCGTTGGCGGTGGCTCACGCCGCCCGGTCGACCCGGGACTGTCCGCGCGCGAACGGCGGATTATTCAACTCGTGGCGCAGGGGGCGAGCAACCACGACATTGCGAATGAGCTGAACATCAGCTACCACACGGTCAAGTTTCACATCTCCGGTCTCCTGCGCCGCTTTGGGGTGCAGCGCCGAGCCGAACTGGTCAGGGTCGCCATGGAGCGCCAGATCGTCCAGTGACGGCCGATGGCCTGAAACGGCCTTCAGGTACGCGGATGGGCCAGAACCGTGCGTCGTGGAGGCGCGAGGTGACACGCTCGAGTTGCTCGGGCGCTCACGTCGGTTGGGGTACCCGCTGAGCGAGAACCAACCAACTGGATTTATTGGCAGGATTCGGCCCATGCGCGAAGCGGATTTCCCGAGCTTCTTGGAGTTCGCGCGCCGCGAGGGGTGGTCGTGCGATACAGCAGAGTTGCGGGCGTTTGCGGGCGCCAACCCCGACGGCTGCCTCGTCGCCGACGAGGATGGCGAGCCGGTGGGGTTCGTGATGGCCTACCGCCACGTGCGCAGCGCCTGGATCGGGAACTTGCTGGTCGCACCGAGAGCGCGTGGGCACGGCCTGGGCGGGCACCTGTTGGGTGTGCTCATTGAGCGTCTGGATGCGGTCGTGCCAACGGTCTACCTAAACGCAGCGCCGGTCGCGCGTGAGCTCTACGGACGCTTCGGTTTCCAGGAGCTCTGTCCCGTCGCGCGCATGCGTCTCGCGACGAGCATCGGGGACGTGGTGTTCGAGCGCGGCGGCGCCTCGTTTCCGGGACTGATGAGCCTCGATGCCGAGTGCTGGGGAGACTGTCGCCGCGAGATGCTCACGACGATGCTGTCGGCTCGCTGGGTCGTTCACGACGTACAGAGCGGCTCATACCTCGCTCTCGGCGTGGTCGAGGATCGCGTAGCGATTGGTCCGTTTTTGCTTGGTCACTCGGCGCCTGAGCCGGCGGTAAGGCTGCTGCGTCGCGCGCTCGGGATATCCAGGGGATTGGTCGGCGAGGGCGCTGTTGTCGCGGATGTCCCGGTTGCGTGCGCGGCGTCGATGGCAGCTGTTCAGGAACTCAGTGGCGAGCAGATCAGCGAGACGCTGTGCATGGTCCGCGGCGAGCAGGTTGGCGTTGACTTCTCGCGGATCGCCTCATTTGCCAGCTTGGGATCCAAGGGCTGAGCCCCGAACACCGACGATCAGCCCCTCGTCAATCGCGCAGGCCGGATCTGCAACACAGGGACAGCCTGGGGGGACGCTCAGGCTGCGAAGAGCGGCGCATCACGTGCAGGCGAAGGAGCTCTTGAAGTAGGTCCGATCATGCGGGCGATCGGGTTCGTGGCAACGCGCTGGTGATCGCTGGCGTCGGGTGCGTTAGGGATGTGGTCAGCGCGTGCCGGTACAGCGCAGGTCGGCGTCGAGCGGGCCGATGCGGTACTGCGCGAGGTTCGGCGCCACGCCGGTGAAGCCACCGCTCGTGCAGTTCTGCTGTGCCTGCGTGAGTGTTGCGTCGGTTCCGGCCACCCAGTCGGGCAGCTGGCCGTGGAAGGCCGTCGGTGTTGTCTGCGGCGTCAGCCCCGTGATCTCCTTCCATTGGGCGCTGGTGGAGTAGATCCCGATCGGTCCGGTCGCGCCGGCGTTGTTCAGGCCGGCGATGAAGCCCTGCAGCGCGGCGATGTTGAGCTGGTAGGTCCCGGCCCAGCTCGTCATCAGCTCGACGTCCAGCCACCATGGCGCGGTCTTGGCCGCGACCGGGTCGAGCCCGGCGACGAGCCGGTAGGAGTGGGCGGCGCGCTGCTCGCCGTAGATGTACGAGCAGGCGTTGGTCAGCAGGCCGTTGCAAGCACCGTAGGCCGGCGCGGTGCCGACGCTAGGCCAGTCCGCAACGTGATGACCGCCCGGGTTACCGGTGTCGATGTACAGCGACAGGGGCGGCTGCTTCGGCCGCTTCTGCCCCGGCGCGTCGCGGGCCCAGTGCCGCTCGTCGCCGATACACGGGTTTGCTTTGTTCGCCAGCCCGCCATTGACGCCGACGAGCCCGAACAGCGGATTCGACGGGTAGGAACCCGAGCACTGCGGATAGGAGACGTCATAACCGGTGGTCGGCGACGAGCCGCCGCTCACCGCGATGACCAGCACCACAATGACGACGAAGGCGAGCGCCACCACCGGCACCCATCGCGCTCGGGACCGGGAACGGCTGGCACGCGGCACGGCGTCAAGCTACCACGAGGCTGGGCCCGCGCGGGAGCCGTCGGCGGCAGAAGAGTGCCGCGAGCGCCACGGTCGCATTCGCCACCTGCGAGGTGGCGTTGCCGATGATCGTGTTGGCGACAAATGAGTGGCATCGCTCAGCAGCCGTCGCACGAGCGGATCGCCACGCGCGCGGTCGTCAGCGGGCGCTAGCAGAATCACGCCCGAGCACCAACTGAACCCGCAAATAGCGAACCGCCCTTCGCATAGGAGCGGCAAAAGCAGGCTCGACAGGCGCTTGGTCGTGGGCGAGGCTGTCGGGATAAGTTCTAAACCCGACAGCCTCGGGCGAATGCGAGCGTCATGCTTTCCGCGCAAGGCAGGGAGGACGCCGTGCACGGGTTGCGTCTCAGAACTGCTGTAAATACGCGTCGGGTGCTGTCAGAGCGACGGCGTAGGTTCCCTCAAGTCCTGCCAGACGATGAAGGAGGCCTACGCCGTGAGACGCACCGTACCGCCATC
>Ga0182024_10014899_pt1 | contig 14971 bp, 11 predicted proteins | sample P32metaG_FD_120480 | JGI IMG/M metagenome (GOLD analysis project Ga0182024, IMG submission 120480) | Permafrost microbial communities from Stordalen Mire, Sweden - P3-2 metaG (Illumina Assembly) | ecosystem: Environmental > Terrestrial > Soil > Wetlands > Permafrost | place: Sweden: Stordalen... | reverse complement strand
CTGCAAACGCCAGCAAGGCCGTGGAATCCACTCCCCCACTTGCCAGGAAACCGACGGGGACGTCACTAATCATGTGGTCCTGGACCCTTCTCCTGAGCAGCTCCCGCAGCTCATCCGCGGTTGCGTCGAAGGAAAGCGATGAGCGTTCCGCGGGAAACGTGAGGTCCCAATATTGAAAGAAATGGACCGTACCATTCTTCACAGTGAAAGCGTGCCCTGGCAGCAGCCGGTGGATGTCGCTGAAAAGCGTCCGCGGACCGGGACAGTAGTTGTAACTTAGAAAACTGTCGATGGATGGAAGACTGATCCCACGGGGGACGCGCCTGTCCATGAGGAGTGCCTTGATTTCAGAGGCAAACCAAAGGGTCTCGCCGGTTTTGCAAAAGTACAGCGGCTTAATGCCCACGCGATCCCGGGCCACAAAAAGTGTCTGGCGCGGAACATCCCAGATGGCAAAGGCAAACATACCGCGAAGCTGGTTGACACAGGCTGTGCCGTATTCCTCATAAAGGTGAATGATAACTTCCGTATCGCACCGTGATTTAAAGCAATGCCCTTTCGCGATAAGCTGTTGGCGAAGCTCGGGGAAGTTATAGATTTCACCATTAAAGACAATCCAGACAGAGTCATCTTCATTGGACATCGGCTGCGCGCCATCGGCAAGGTCGATAATGGAGAGCCGCACGTGTCCCAGCCCCGCGGGTCCCTGGACGTGGATCCCATGACCATCGGGTCCACGATGGCGCATCACGCCGATCATCCGGGCGATTTCCTCCGCCTCCACATGGCGGGATGTTTCGAAATTTACTTTACCGGCGATGCCGCACATATGGCAGTAGGGGGGTGGCCGGGTTGGCGGAGGGGGTCCCGCGACCTGCGTGCCGCCCCAACGCTCCAGCAGAGGATGCCAATCCATTTTTGCATCGAGGTTTTCCAGGACTTCTTTCTCAAGATAGATCCAGGTGTCAGAAGGATGATCCTCACAATGGAGGAGATTGTCATCAGGAAGCGGTAGCGGAAGGCCGCCAGCCGGCCTTGATGTTTCCGTATAAATCGGAATACGGATTCTCGCATGATGATGGAGGATGACGCCTCGAAGGAGCCGGTGGAACTGGCGCCGCCATGATGCAGCACTTCCGCGCGTGGGACATGGTAAACCTTCAATCCGCTACGTCGGACCTTGGCGCATAAGTCCATGTCTTCGCCATACATGAAGTACTCCGGACTGAACCCGCCTACTTTGCGGAACACCTCGCTGCGCATCAATAGGCATGCTCCACAGATAGCCTCGACTTCCACGGGGCTTTGTGAGGCATAGACTCCGGCCGTTCCCCACATTCGGGATTTTGGAAAGAGGCGCCGCAGAAGGTCGGAATCGAGAGCCTGATTTAATGGAGTCGGGAACGATTGGACGCAGTTCGTTTGGAGATGGCCGTGCCGATCCAACAGATGAGCGCCTAACGCGCCGGCGTCAGGAAGGCGTTCAAGTTCCGCAAGCAGTTCGGAAATAGCGCCTGCTTTTAATTCAGTGTCCGGATTGAGAAATAGCAGAGAGTCGCCGGTGACCTGCCCGAAGCCTAAATTATTGGAGCGGCCGAACCCGAGGTTTTCGGCACTCTGAATAAATGTTACTTCGGGGAACTCGGTCGCGAGCATTTGGCCGCAACCGTCGTATGACCCGCCATCTACAACGATGATCTGTGGCGCGAGATCGGCGCAGGTGCCGCGAATGGATTGAAGGCAGCGGCGGAGGTAATCCTTCGAGTTCCAATTGACGATAAGAACGGAGAGCGTCATACGTCGCGCAGTTGGCCGGTGGTGCGGTCCCACAGGCTTGGACGGCCCAGGAGACGGTTCATTTGCTGCCGGTGTATATACCGGATGAATTCGCCGTCATTTACCCGCGGGACGCCGGTAAGGCAGCCTTTGATGAAGCCCCAGGTAAGTCCCATGCCGCCCACGAGATAGGGCGGCTCGACCATGCGCTTCGCGCACTTCAATGCCATGAACAACGGGTGATAACCAGCGATGTAATTGGCAAGGCCAAACTTGACGTAGTTTTTCCACGTTCCGTCGGCGGACCCGGTGTGACGGTGATGCCGCAACGGGATGTCCCGGAATGAACAAGTCTCCCAGCCTAGCATGTTGGCCTTGAGTTCATCGACGGTATCCCACCCCGGAGCGGGGAGAAGTCCGCCAATCGCTTCCCAGCAGGCCCGGCGATAGATCTTAGTGGCGCCTCGCACATGAAAGGCGGGATCGCCGGGCGATTCGCATTCGAATTGGCCGTTGCGTTCCTGGCAAATGAGGCCGCCTCCGATGCCGAGCTTTGGATTTCTCCCGAACTCAGCGAGACATCGCTCAAAAAAATCGGCGCCGAAGGATAGGTCGGCGTCGAATTTCACCAGGAAGTCCCAAGTCTCGGAGCGGATTCGGTCGTATCCGTCATAGAAAGTTTCCACGACTCCGGCGCCTTGGCGGCGGAAGCCCCGATCCGGACGGTGCAGTGCGATGATCCAGGGGTACTCCCTGGCCGCGGCGTCAATGATAGCCGCTGTCTGGTCAGTGGACCCATCGTCAACGATAACCCAGATAAAGGGCCGCCGTATTTGAGATGCCATCGACGCGATGGTATGCGGAATATTCTCAGCTTCATTGCGAGCGGGAGTGATGACAATGTAGCGAGGCTCTTGCATACGTGCGCCTTAGCGCGTGGCCGCCAGATGGTTTCCGGACCGTTTGATCCATTGCATTGCCAGTTGCGGACCGTGGAGCCAATCATACGCCCCGAGAAGCTTGGCCCGAAGAAGGGCCGCCTGATCCGTGCCATTGACAGGAAGCCTTTTCAACATCAGCGGGTCATCTCCATAACGCGCACGGCCCAGCCGTGTTGTAACTCCGGCGCGGTAGCCGGCTTGGGTCATCGCGCGCCGATAACGGCTGATATACCCGGCGTCCGCCTGGGGAAATGCGTACGGATGAGAGAAGAAACTTACTTCCTCCGCCAACTCATTCTCGATCACTCTCCTGGACTCGGAGAGTTCCTGCCGGAGTCCCGCTTCGTCCATCTCTACGAGTTTCGGATGGCTGACCGTGTGGGAGCCAATTGTCACCCCATCCGCCCGCAGGGCGCGGACCTCGTCCCAGGTAAGGCAATCGCGTCCCTGAAAGGCCACCCGCTGCGCGCCGATAAACCGGGTGGGGAGAAAGACGGTTGACGCGAACGCAAAGTCCGAAAGGATGGGCCATGCATTCGTCAGGAAATTGTGAAACCCGTCGTCAAAAGTCAGTACTACAAGGCGGCCGGGAGGCGGGTCACCGGCATTGGAACCCTCCAGAACGGCAACCGCGGTCGAAATGTCCACCACCGAAAAGTCCTCCGCCTTGAGAACCGCCATATGTTCTCGAAACAGCGCGGGCGGGGTACAAAGTCTGTAATAGTCACCGCGTTGACTTTCGTTGTCGTCTGAGACGCTGTGGTACATCAATATCGGAATACCCGGCTGAGGCAGGAAGATTCCGGAGCGGATAAAGGGCTCCACAACATGGGAACTAAGATAGCCGTCCAAACGCATGGATGAGAAACCGACCGCTAAGTGGGCCGCTCCGGGACATTGCATGGAACGTACGCGGTGTTACCGTCTGCCGATGTCGCAGTCACGAGGCCCGCGGAGGGCGGCGCCGTGCCGGAGACAAGTGAATCCACGAGGTCCAGGTATCTCGACTTATGGCGGTCCCAACTGTTTTGGGCGGCATACTCGAGGGCATTTTTTCCGAGGGTCTCCCGGTATTCTTTATCCCTGGCAATGCGAAGAATGGCTTCCGCGAGTTGCTCAACATTTGACGGCTCGAAGAAACAGACCACGGAATCGTCGAAATAGAACCGATCGATCCTGGTTTTGGAAACAATCACCGGGACGCCCTGTGACATAAATTCCATTATCTTGGTGCTGTAAGCTTCGTCGCCAAAAGAATCGGCGCGCTTCGGGACAATGCCGACATTGGCATCCGCCATGATTTGGGGAACATCCTCGAGCGGTACCATGTCGTGGAAAAAGACGCGGTTATTCAAGTTCAGCTCCTCCACGAGCGCGAGAAGGCCGGCTTTGGCATGTCCCACGCCGTAAACATGAAATTCAGCAGCGGGAAGTTCGGTCTGAATCCTGGCCAGGGCCTTGATCGCGAGGTCCAGGCCTTGATGCCATGAGATGGAGCCCGGGAAAACAGCGACAAACCTGTTATCCCGCCTGATTCTCGAATGGGGGTAAAACAGGGCCGGGTCCACATAATTGATATAGACAGATGTTTTTTCCGCGGCCGAGGAGCGCGCAATGATCTTCTGATGCCAGAGGTGATTGGAGACAATCACGTGATCCGCGAAGCCCATCGATAGCTTCTCGACCCATTTGAGAGCAGCGATCATTGCTTTCGCGAGCGATGACGGGAATTTGGAATCGTAAAGCTCGGGAACAATATCGTGGATGTCCAGAATGAGCTTGGCTCCGCGCCACTTTGAGGCGGCAGCGGCAAAAATCATGAAATCCGGAGGGTTATGCACGTGGACAAGGGTATAGGCGTTGGCTGGATTCCAGCCGGCGAGCATCGTGGCGGATTTCATCCAGAAGCCGAGTTGCCGGACAAGATGTTGCAGGGGAGTCTTTTCATTCTTTGCCCGACCCTGGAGGCGGTGAACAGTGACTCCTTCAATGACTTCCCGTGCCGGAAGCTCCGGCTTCCGTGACAACGAGAAAGCGTCCACGGAATGACCGCTCTTGACCAATGCTTCGGCATACCGGCGCACCCGATTGTCAGCCTCGTAATAGCTGTACGAGATCATGCAAGCCCTGCTGCGAGCCGGTTGCGGCGCCTTGCGGCAATCGGCCTTATAAAAGGCGGCGGCTGCGGCAGGTAACGCGTGCCAGTACAGGCCCTTATAGGTATCGCGGAGATGCTCCAGCCACTGCCGATACATTTCGACGGGATATTCGTCTATTCCCACATCGTCGGGCTGAAAAGCCATGTAATCGGGATGCGTGTCAAGCAGGGCCATCCCGCCGCGTGCCACGATCCATTCGAGCTTCCGTTTCCAGACATCAATGGTCTTTTCCTCGAGGACGCTGAAGAGATTGAAATCCTGGACGAGAGTGTAAGGCAGTTCCACATATCCACCGCTTGGAGAATCACTTCGGGAAACCCAAAATGGAAAAATAGTGTCCATCCCGTCCGGCTGCGGCTCGAAAGGATCGGAATCAAAAGTCGAGGTATCGTAGAGAATATTGAGATCGTTCAACCAATCGAGGTTGTGAAGCATGTATGCGGACCGAAATCCAACGGCGTTCCACTCCTGAAGGTAGCGGTTGATGCGTGCCGCATTCTTCCTGAAATGCTCCCTGGATTGATAGAGCCGGCCATCGTGGCGCAGGTCCTGGATGGCAACTTCAAAGCCATTTTGCACCAGCCATGATCGCAGCGCGGACGGTATCTCGTAACCGCCTTCGGGCACAAAGTTAAATGATGACCGGAATCCATAAGCCATTTCCAGTTCAGCTAACTGGCGGACCCGCTCGACGCCCCGCGCCTTTTCGACGTCGTGTGTAAGGATAAGTGCAAATTGCTTTTCTCCCGGCCAGCCCGGCCAGCCATTCGGAGTGCGCCCGGCGGCCTCATTGATCGGCCACAATCCCCCGCATCTTTGAAGGATTCTCCGCCCGCGCAGCCTTCGCAACCGGATTTGCAGGCCCCGGGAAAGCACGGGCTTCAGAAAATGATATAGTCTTTGAACGGACATGATAGCAACCTCGGAGAACTAAGCGGCCCGCATAGCGGGCGGCGAGAGTACTCTCCCTTCGGAAGTTAAGTGGCGCCTTCGACCCATTTCGGGGCGTAGGAACGGACTTTGTTGAAGACCACCGATACATCGGCCTTCCTCGCGAGAAGCTGGGTGTAGGCGCGCTTGACCAGAGATCGCTGGCTCTTTTCCGACTCGATAACGAAGAACACCTTGTCCATAAAGGCCGCCATGGCGGAGGCGGGGCTCGTCTGGCTGAGGGGCGGCATGTCGAAAAGGACATAGTCATAGTCGCTCGCATTAAGATACGGGATCAGCTCCTGGAACCGCTTCACGCCGAAATGCCCGCCGCCGCTGCCGGACTGTGCGGCTGTGGCGAGGTAAAGATTATCCGCGGCCGAGGTGGGCGGGCCTGCGTGGGATAGCGCTTGAGTAAGCGAGCACGCCGGCCGTCCCTTAAAGAATGGGTGGACATCGGTATGTTCGAGATTCATATCGACGAGCAGAATTTTTCCGTCCCCGGTTTCGGATAGCGCCGCGGCGATGCCCGCGGCGAGGGTGGACGCTCCCGAGCCCTCGGAAAACCCGATAACCGCGAGGAGCTTGGGCTTATGCGTGATGTTATTAACTTCGAAGTAGAGCCCGAGACTGTCTCGAATGGCCACCGCGTAAGGCCGGATGAAATGACTTAGGTCCCACGGCGCAACCGATGCCCTGTCTTTCTTTACTATGGCGGTATTGGCGCCGCTGGCAGGCGGTTTCCCGCCGCGCAGGAAAGGCAAACGGAAAGGCCCTTTTTCCGAAACGTAGGGAATCGAAAGGAGCAGGGGAGCCCCCAGCCGGTGTTCCAGTTCCAGGGGACGTTTGACCGTCTGATCGAGGACCATCTCGATAAACAATGCAAGAGCAATGCCCGCCGCGAGCCCGCCGCCGCCGAGGGTCAGAATCACCTTTTGACGTCCGCCGGCGACGGACAACGCCGGCGAGGGCTTTTGAACCGTGCTGATATTGGGAATCTTTGATGGGTCGAGCGCTTCATCCACCGTGGCGTTCTCGAGTTTGGACTGGGAGGAGGCATAGTCGGCCTGCTCCAATTGCTCGTTGCGCTCGAGTTGCTGGATTTCCGGCGCGACCTTCGCGAATTCCGCGGCCCGCGCCTGGACATTGAGCAGGCGGGTACGCAACGTTTCCATGCCCGCCTCATAAGAAGCCAGGCGAGCGCGCTCGGTGTCCAGGCCGGACACCTGGCCTTGCGTTGCGTTGCCGCTGGAATTCATTCGCAGCAGGTCCGGATGGGCGTGTTCCATATCATGCAACTGGCCCTGGAGATCGCCGATTTGCGCGTCGTTAAGTTGGACCGGCTGGGATTCCGGCAGATAAGTGGCTCGTAACTCGTATCCCTTCCTTTGAAGTTCGGTAATTTCCGCAACGCATGCCTGATATTTCTCAACATCGTCGGCAGTAGCGGGTCCACTGCCGGATGTAATCACCGCGCTGACCGCGGGTTGATTGAACGGATTCGCGGGAACCGGCGTTCCAGCCGGCAGGGCGCCTGGCTGCTGCGGGGCCGCATTTGTGCTCCCGGGCGAAGCCTTTTCCAGCGCGTTCACAAGCGCGCGCTGCTCCGCCAGAGAAGTCGTCGCGGCATTGACCTGTCGTTCCGTATCCGCGAGTTCCAGGTTCAAATCATTCGCCGTGTCTTGAACTGATATGATGTTTGCCGCCGCTTTCGCCTTCTTCAAATCGTCCTCAGTTTTTGCGAGCGCGGCGCGAATCATGTCCGTTTGCTGCGAGACCATGTCGAAGGCCGCCTTCGAGCGATGAATATCAAGATGCCGGCTAAAATAGGCTTCGAGGAGGGACTGTAACACCGCCGGGGCGATATCGGGATTCGCGTTCCTGTAGGATACAAGGATCACATTGGTCCGTGGCACCACCGCGACAGTCAACCCGGCGGCAATCATACGCGCGGCTTCGATGTTCGAGGGATCCTTTGAAGCCGGGCACAGACGATTGACTCCGATTTCATCCGCGACTTGTTCAAACAAATCCCAACTGCTCAATATCTCGACCTCGGAATTGAGGACGCTGTCGCTTGGCTTATCGGATGCGTCTCCGCCATTGCTGGCCTCGGGGTCCACGGCGCTTCTCTCGACGACGTAACGGACGAGCAGTTTCGCGTCCGATTGGTAAAGAGGGGGATTGAGAACGCTAAATGTTACCGCCGCGGCAATACCCGCCAAGGCGCATATCAGCACTTTCCATTTATGCTTGAATACGGCGGTGAGGACTGCGGCGGGCGTGATCCCGGTGGAGGGAGCGGGCACTCCGTGGGCAGTCATGTCTGGTGTGCGAATGGACATTGGATTAGTCGAGGTGGGGATAAATCAACGAGCCCATCAAACGGTTGATGGCCAAAGGCAGGTGGGAAAAAACGGCGTTATGGAATCCCGCGACGCGATCCGCGGAGGTCAGCCAGGTATTGGCGGCGGGACTGTATTTCGCGTATTCAATAAGGTTTTCCGTCGCGCCCCAGCCGAGCTTAAAGCGCCGCAGCCCCTCATTGTGGAGGGAGGTCCGGCCAAGGTGGACGTTCTTGATTCCGCGGGAGGCCAGGAATCGCATCCCATGCCACATGACCAGGTTATTAGGGCGCAATGCCTGAAACTCGCGGTCCGACGCGCCGAACTTAAAGATGGCCTTCGTTCCCTGATGGAAGAAAACCGCGGCCGCGACGGCCCTTTTTCCAGATAGCGCGAGGCTGGCGAACCCCAAGCCTTTCTCGAAGATATACTTTTGGATATTCAAAAAGAACGAGATCGGTTGAGGAGGCAGTCCGTGGCGCTTGCGGGTTTGAACATGAAGCCGATAGAAGTCCAACATCGCCTCCCTGGTCGTAAGCGCCCGGAACTCCAGGCCGCTCCGTTCGGCCTTGCGGACGGCCCGGCGTACCGCGGGGTCCAGTTTGGCCAGGGGGTCCGGCTGCCCGGTCAAATCGACGGTATGTCCATGGAAGCCTATCGCGGCCTTAGCCGTCGCCGGCGAAAGGCGCATTCCCCGGATTTCAAAGTATCTCCATTTTCGGTCGTGAGCCAGGCCGGCGATTTTTGCGCCCAGGGCCGCGAGGTCGGTTTCCGCGAAGATAAGAGGCTCACAAAAATCCGTAAATGGGAGGCAGACGCCCCTGTTCCCGCTAAGACGGCTCCGCAAGCCCATCATCGGCACCAGCGCGACTAATTTACCCGACCGTGTGATCCGCATGTATTCGGCCCTGTGGCCGTAGGTCCGGATAAGTACCGTGGCCCATGCGCTGGTGTGGAAGGCCGTGCAATCGGAGTGAGAAATGGCCTCCCGATCCCATGATGGGTCCGCGCACGGGTCGAGGGTCTCGATTTCCAGGTCATCGCTCCCGGCTTCACGGATGCCGGTTGATGCGAGGTTCACTCCGGCGTGCGCGTCCATGTAAGTCGATTTCCCAATGGCTTTGGCAATACAGTCCATGCGGATTACACCATCACGCTGGCGCAGAGCGTCTCCAGGAGCGTTTGCGCCACATAGGCCGCCTGTTGCGTGGTTAGTTCCGGAAACATCGGCAGCGAGATGAATTCTCCGGCGCATTTCTCCGCGATTGGGAAAGCTCCGCGCTCATAGCCGAGATTGTGATATGCCCCTTGCAGGTGGACCGGGATCGGGTAATGGATTCCGCTTCCGATTCCTTTCTCAGCGAGGCTTCGAATTACTTCGTCCCTGTCGGGGACCCTGATTGCGTAGATATGATACACATGTTCATTCCACGGTTGCCTGAAGGGGGTTACAATGCCCGGCAAGCTCCGCAATTCCCGATCGTACTGGGCCGCGATGCCGCGGCGCCGCCGATTGCCGGCGTCTAGGTGCTGCAACTTGATCCGCAATACGGCCGCCTGGATGCCATCCATCCGGCAATTCCACCCCACCACGGTATGGTGATATTTGCGGACCTGGCCGTGATCGCGGAGGATGCGTATCTTGTCTCTCAGCGCGTCATTGCTTGTTACCACGGCGCCCGCTTCGCCAAAGGCTCCCAGGTTCTTCCCGGGGTAGAAACTAAAACAGGCGGCGTCGCCCATGCTCCCCGCCTTGCGGCCCCTGTATGCCGCGCCATGCGCCTGCGCCGCGTCCTCGACCACCTGGAGACCGTGCCGGCGGGCGATGTCCATGATAGGGTCCATATCGGCCGTTTGGCCGAATAAGTGAACGGGAATAATCGCCTTGGTCCGGTCGGTAATAGCAGACTCAAGGCCCTCCGGGTCCATGCTGTAAGTCGCCTCGTCGATATCCACGAAGACCGGGCGGGCGCCGCAGTAGGATATTGCTTCCGCCGTCGCCATGAAAGTGCTGGGTACGGTAATCACCTCATCCCCGGGGCCGACCCCCATGGCCAGCAGGGTAAGCCAAAGCGCTTCCGTGCCGGTCCCCACGCCGATCGCGTGCGCGCATTCGCAATAAGCCGCGAATTCCGCCTCGAACGCCTCGACGAACGGTCCGCCCGCGAAGTGGGATTGGTCGATAACCGCGTCAATGGCGGATCGTATCTCGCCCTGCAGCATTGCGTTCTGCAGGCTTATGTCAAGAAATGGGACTTTCATGGGGGTTACTTTATCGAGCGTTCCAGCGGGCGGGCCGGGTTGCCGGCTACTGTGCTGCCGGGCGCCACGTCCCTGGTCACCACACTGCCTGCGCCGATGATCGCATTTTCTCCAATGGTAATGCCGCCCAGCACGGTAACACCGGAGCCGATCGAGGCCCCGCGTTTCACCAGCGTCCGTTCGCAGGTCCAGTCCGCTTCCGTTTGCAGCCCGCCTCCTTCATTCGTGGCGCGCGGGCGCCGGTCATTGACGAAAGTAACTCCGTGCCCCACAAAAACCTCCGATTCGATGGTCACTCCCTCGCAGATGAAGGTATGGCTGGATATCTTGCAGCGGCAACCAATCGTTACCCCTTTTTGAATTTCAACGAACGTGCCGATCTTCGTCTCGTCCCCAATCTCGCACCCGTATAAGTTCACGAACGCGAAAATCCGGACGTCCCGGCCCAGCTTCACATCCGGCGCTATTCTCTGCCAGTCGCCCTGCGCATTCATGCGGTGGCTGCCGCCGCCGGCGCGTATTCAGCCGGGATGGCTGCGCAGTTCCCGTATCCGTCCATGTCCAGCATTACCGGCGCGCCGTTTGCCCGCAGGGACTCCGAGGAAGCCTCGAGAATCCTTACAAGGTCCAGGCCATTGCGCCCATCGCTCAGCGGAGGTTCGCCGGTCGCGATGCAATCCAGGAAGTGCTGGCACTCCACTTTCAGCGGCTCCTCCTGCTTGATATGCGGGATATAACAATCGCCGTAATGATAGGAGTAATGGAACTCCGCGAAGGTATCGTAATGCGGGGGACGTTCCACCCGGGTATCATAAACGCGAATCTTTTCCGAAGTTTGCAGGTCGTCGTAAACAATCATCCGCTGCGTGCCCACGAAGGTCATTTCCCGGATCTTTCGCGGTTCCAGCCAACTGCTCTGGATGGTGGCCAGATGATTGTTCCGGAACGTCAGTGACATATTGGTGACATCCTCGATGCCCGGGGTCACATGGGCGTTCCCCTGGCAATTTACCACCGCCGGGAACTCCTTGAGGATATGCAGGATGATCGATATATCATGCGGCGCCAGGTCCCATGCGACGTTGATATCCTTCTGGTACAGGCCCAGATTCAATCGGCGGGCATTGATGCAGCGAATCTCTCCGATCTCTCCGGAACTAATAATCGATTCTATCTTCCGCACCGCCGCGGAATAAAGAAACGTATGTCCCGCCATGAGTGTGACCCCCTTGCGCGCCGCGATTTCAATCAACTCCTCGCACTCCGCGGAGGAGCGTGCCATCGGCTTCTCCACCAGCGTATGTTTCCCCGCGAGCAGGCACTCCCTGGCTATCTGAAAGTGGTATTTGACGGGCGCGGCCACCGCGACCGCGTCCGGGCCGCCCGGGCCCAGCAGGAGCCGGTAATCCGCGAGGCCTTTGATCTCCGGGTACACCGCCCCCATATGGCGCAGGCGCTCCTCGTTGGGATCGCAAACGGCCGTGACATGGCAATCCGGCAGGCTGCGAAAATTCCTGACAAGGTTCGGCCCCCAATAGCCGCAGCCGATGACTCCGATGGAAATGGTTGTCTTCACGCCTGGTTGGCTGAGGTCAAGGCGCCGGGCTCTGTAGCGAGCGGCTCCGTCTCCGCGGTGGCGGCGCACGTGGCCTGGCGGAGTTCCATTTCCAGGAATTGGCCGAGCAGGACCGGAATCGTGCAGAGAATGATCAAGGTATCGAGCTTGGGCGACATCGAGTCGCAGTACTGGAGGTCCAGGGCGATCATCTCGGTAAAGGTCAATTTGTTTTTGCCCATGACCTGCCAGAGGCCCGTCAGGCCCGGTGGCGCTTCAATCCGCCGCTTCTGGTCCGGCTTGTAGCATTCGAACTCCCGCGGGATGCACGGCCGCGGCCCCACCAGGCTCATCTCCCCCCTGAGCACATTGAAGATTTGCGGCAGCTCATCCAGGCCCAGCGCCCGCATCATCCGGCCCCCCGGGATCATCCGCGCATCGCCCCGGGCATCCATCTTCGTCATCCGCTGATCCGTGCGGATCAAATTCTCGACATGCCATTCGTGAGCCTGGGTCCGGGCGTTCACCTTCATGCTCCTGAACTTGAGAATCATGAAATTCTTCCCGCCATAGCCCACCCGCTCCTGCCGGAAAAAGACCGGGCCCGGTGAGGTGAGTTTCACGGCCACGGCCATGACGATCATCAGGGGAAGCCATACCGGGGCCGTAACCCCGATCAGCAGCAGATCAAACACCCGTTTCCAGACGGGAATCTTGTACTCGCGAGAAGCCATGCCAGTCATAAATAAGATGCGGAACCGTCAACCGAAGAAATTGTCCGCCGCCCCTGCTCCCGAGCAATATTGCTTTCCCGCGGGCCGGGGCGCGGGAGGCGATGCCGGGCGGAGCGGCGGGGGCCTTATAGTCCGTGGAGCGGTCCTATGGGGCCGCCACCGGTTTTAGCGCCATCGCGCGCTTCGCAAACGGGTATTTGAAAAAATTTTACGAAATGCTGCCGCACTTGGTCGCCCCTTGCAAGACGACCCGCCGTCCATCTCTTACTTGCTACTTCCCTAACTCTCGGCTCTTTGACCGCGGACCCTGTAAGGGTCACGGTTAGTACGGCAACCGATTGGCCCCAAGGCTAGCGGGAATGGGCGCCCGCTGACAATTGCCATGCTGCTGATTAGCATGTAGGACTTTCTGCCACAAGAAAGTACAAGCCAGTCCTACAAGCGATGCCTGTAAGTTGACTTGATTTGAAGTGCCTTATTTTCAAGCAAACGGTATGCCAATCTCTCTCTGCGCATGTGCGTATGCGCGTCTATTAAATCATAGTGCGCTGTTAAAGAGTCACTTACGGTTCATCGCTCTTTCTTTGAATTATTTCGCGGCAAAATTTCAAAATCTGAAATTCGTAAAGGTTTCCGACTTTTGACATGCGGGTTAGCCCTGCCCGGGAATCTGATTTTTTCAGCACGGTTGTTGCTTTATAATTTCTAGAATCGGTCGCCCGAGCCTGCCAGTCCAGCCCAGTGGCCTCGCCCGGTGTGCGTGTGACCCAAATCAGACATGACAAAATTGACGTTCCGCCCGCTATGGGCGGTCCTGTTATTATCCCTCACCTTTCTCCACCGCGCCCAGGCCCAGCGGGGCGGCTCGGGTGGAGAGTTGTATGAGAGCGGCGTCCTCAGCGGTTCCATCCACACCTTTTCCTCGGGCGGATCGGAAAGCACCTTCGCCAGCGGCCTCCAGAGTCCTGTCGGCATGGCTTTCGATAGTTCCGGCGATCTCTTTGTCGCCGATAACGACGTCATTTACGAGTACACCCCCGATGGCGCCAGAACCGTTTTCGCCAGCGGCGCCGGCGCCTTTTGCCTCGCCTTTGACGCTTACGGAAACCTGTTTGCGGATTCCGGCAATACCATTGTCGAAATTACCCCGTCAGGGGATATGAGCACATTTGCTACAGGTCTCGATCATCCCACCGCACTCGCCTTTAACAGCGCCGGGGACCTCTTCGAGGCGGACGATGGCAGCGGCAATATCAACGAATTCACGCCCGATGGAACCGAGACCGCCTTCGCCTCCGGGCTCGATGGACCGTTCGACATCGCGTTCAATCACTCCGGCGATCTGTTCGAGACCAACTACTTCGGCGGCTCGATCATGGAATTTGCGCCGGACGGCGCGGAAAGCACCTTCGCCACCGGCCTGCAAAACGCCTACGGGCTGGCGTTCGATAGCAGCGGCGACCTCTTTGAGACCAATTATAATGGCGCCGGCCAATTCAACATCATGGAGTACACCCCGCAGGGCAGCGTGAGCACCTTTGCCACCACGTCGGATAGCGGCTATCTCGCATTCACCCCAGTCCCCGAGCCCTCCACGTGGGCGATGTTGTTGGTCGGCTTCCTCGGAGTGGCGCTCCTCACGCGAAGCATGAAGCCACCACCCGTCGCGGCCAAAAAAAGCTGACAAGCCGCGGGCGTTTCCCCATCGTGCGCCTCCCACGTTCCATGCACACCCGCTTCACCCTTCCTCAAAAACCGGGCGTCAACGGCCTGGGTGCCGGCGTCTGGAATCTCGGCCCCGGCGGCGACCCGTTCGGCGGTCCCACGCGCGAGCCGATCCCGATCCTCGACCGCCTTCCTCTCATCGCTGAGGCCGGGATGAGCTTTTACGAAGCCCACGATGTCGAGATTCCCGCCTCGGATGCCGAAAAAGCCGTCAAGATAGCCGAGGCCAACGGGCTCAAATGCGCGATGTACACGCCCTCATTTTTCGCGGATCGCATTTTCAAGGACGGCGCGATGACCTCCAACGATCCCGCCATCAGGGCCAAAGGCCTCGAGAACGCCAGACGCGCGGTCGATACCACCCACGCGCTCGGGGCGAAAACGATGGTCTTCTGGAATGGACGCGAGGGCTTCGATTTCGTCCTGGCAAAAAATGGGCGCGACGCTTTCAAGCGGCTCCTCGAGGGGTTCAACGCCATCGGCCAATACTCGAGGGAAAAATACGGGGAGACCATCCGGTTTGCCATCGAGCCGAAGCCAAACG
>Ga0182024_10014898_pt1 | contig 14973 bp, 10 predicted proteins | sample P32metaG_FD_120480 | JGI IMG/M metagenome (GOLD analysis project Ga0182024, IMG submission 120480) | Permafrost microbial communities from Stordalen Mire, Sweden - P3-2 metaG (Illumina Assembly) | ecosystem: Environmental > Terrestrial > Soil > Wetlands > Permafrost | place: Sweden: Stordalen... | reverse complement strand
CCGAGGAGACCATCGCGCGCATGCACCGCGCCCTTTGGGAGTTCCGCATTCGTGGCGTGGTCACCAATCTGCGCTTTCTCGATCAGCTCATCACCCACCCGCGTTTTGCGCGCGGCGATTACACCACGCGCTTCATCGAGGAAACGCCCGAGCTCTTTTCCTGGCCGCGCAAGCGCGATCGCGCGACACGCATCCTCTCCTACATCGGCGAGACCATCGTCAACGGCGCCCCCGAGACCAAGAACCGCGTGCAGCCGGTGCGGCTCGGTGTGCCGCGCCTGCCGCCGATCGCGCTGACGCCCGGCACGCCGGGCACGAAACAGAAGCTCGATGAGCTCGGACCGGAGCGCTTCGCGCAGTGGATGCTTAAGGAAACACGCGTCCTCATCACCGACACGACCATGCGCGATGCGCACCAGTCGCTGCTCGCGACGCGCATGCGCACCATCGACATGACCGCGATCGCGCCCTATTACGCAAGCCTCTTGCCCGAGCTCTTCTCGGTCGAATGCTGGGGCGGCGCGACCTTCGATGTCGCCCTGCGCTTTCTGCGCGAGGATCCCTGGCTGCGGTTGACAGCGCTACGCGCGCAGATGCCGAACCTCCTGCTGCAGATGCTGCTGCGCTCGGCCAACGCCGTCGGCTATACCAACTATCCGGACAACGTCGTGCGCTTCTTCGTGGCGCGCGCCGCCGCAGGCGGCATCGATGTGTTCCGCATTTTCGACTCGCTCAATTGGGTCGAGAACATGCGCGTCGCCATCGATGCCGTGCTCGAGTCCGGAAAGCTGTGCGAGGCGGCGCTCTGCTACAGCGGCAACTTGAGCGATCCGCACGAAAAGAAGTACACGCTTGATTACTACTTGGGGCTTGGCCGCGCCCTGAAAGCCGCCGGCGCGCACGTGCTCGGCATCAAAGACATGGCGGGTCTATGTCAACCGCGGGCGGCGCATGCGTTGGTTAAGGCGCTGAAGGAGGAAATCGGCCTGCCTGTGCACTTCCACACGCACGATACGAGCGGCATCGCAGGAGCGAGCGTCCTTGCCGCGATCGATGCGGGGGCGGACGCCGTCGACGGCGCGATCGATGCGATGAGCGGGCTCACCTCACAACCGAATCTGGGCTCCCTCATCGAAGCGCTGCGCCACGGGCCGCGCGCAACGGGCATCGATCCGGCGAAGCTGCGCATGATCTCCACATACTGGGAGCAGGTGCGCAAGCTCTATGGCGCATTCGAAAGCGATATCCGCGCCGGCGCCTCCGAGGTCTACGTGCACGGCATGCCCGGCGGCCAGTACACGAATCTGCGCGAGCAGGCGCGCGCGCTCGGGATCGAAGAGGCGCGCTGGCCCGAAGTAGCGCAGGCCTATGTCACGGTGAATGAGATGTTCGGCGATATCATCAAGGTCACGCCGACCTCAAAGAGCGTCGGTGATCTCGCGCTCCTCATGATCACGAGTGCTCTGACGCGCGAGGAAGTTCTCGATCCCGAGAGCCAGATCGCCTTTCCCGCGTCCGTCGTGCAGCTGTTCCACGGCGATATGGGCCAGCCGCTGGGCGGCTTTCCCGCATCCTTGCAACGCAAGATATTAAAAGGTGCCCGGCCGCTGCGCGAACGTCCCGGCGCGACGCTGCCGTCGGTGGACCTTGAAAGCGAGCGCGCCAAGATCCGCCAGAAGCTGCCGCGGCCGATCACCGATGAGGATTTGGCGTCGTATCTGATGTATCCGCGGGTGTGGCTTGACTACGCGCAGCAGCGCATCCAGTACGGCGATGTAGGAATCCTGCCGACGGCAGTGTTCTTTTATGGGATGGAGCCGGGACAGGAAATCAGCGTGAGCCTGGAGCGCGGCAAGACGCTGATCGTCTTGTACATCACCACAAGCGAAGCCCACGAGGACGGCACGCGCACGGTGTTCTTTGAGTTGAACGGCCAGCCGCGCTCCGTGCGCGTGCCGGATCGCAGCCTGGTTGCGAAGCGTCCGCCGCAAAGGAAGGCGGAGAGCGGCAATGCGCTGCACCTGGGCGCCCCGATGCCCGGCACGATCGCGACGATTACCGCAACCCTCGGCCGCAAAGTCGCGCGCGGCGACATCCTCTTAACCCTCGAGGCCATGAAGATGGAAACCGCGGTGCGCGCTGAGAGCGACGGGCAGGTCGCCGAAATATTGGTGACGCCGGGTCAGCAGGTCGACGCAAAGGACCTTCTCATCGTGCTCAGCTAATCAGCTGAGCGTGGCTTTCTGCCGCTTACGATGGGAACCTGCCAGACCGCGTACTCGTTGGGGTTGCGGATACTCGCAATGATGTACTCGAAAAGCGCGCGCGCTTCCTCAGAGCTCAGCGCCGTATGCGTACCGATCGCATCTACATAGCCGTCGCGCCACGCTTCGATCATCGTGGCAAAAGTCTCGCGCGGCACCCGCAAGGTATCGACGGTGACATAGTCGACGCGCAGCTCTTCGATGCCGAGGTCGTGCAGCATCGCCCATGTGCGCCGTCCCACACGCGCATCCACCCCGGTGCTGCGACCAAAAGCCACGGCGCCCTCGTGCCACAAACGGTCGGGATCAAGCGTGCCCACCATCATGTGCAGCATCCCGTAGTCTTCGCTCAAGATGTGCAGCCAACCCCCGGGCCTGCAGATGCGGCGCAATTCCGCGAGAGCCTTCTCCGGATCCGGGATCGACTGCGTCATGTGGCGGCACACCACAAGATCAAACTGCCCCGTCTCGAGCGCCAGCGCGAATGCGTCGCCCTGCGCAAAGCGCAGTCGTGGCGCGAGCGCGGCGTAGCGGCGGCTTGCATAGGCGACCGAGCTTTCCAGAATGTCGATGCCAATCGCCGTGGCGCGCGCATACATCAGCGCAAGCCGCGAGGTGATCTCGCCGCTGCCGCAGCCGATGTCGGCGATGCGGCAATCGGGCGGCAGACCATAGCGCGCAAAAAGCTGCCGCTCCTGAGGCCAGATCGCATTCGCCTGCGCAGCGAGCGTGCGAATCATGGATTCGTGGCCCATTTGATCGGCATGCGGATTGCGCGACGCGCTCATGGCAGATGACTCAAGCCCTGTTCCGCTTCCTTCAGCCACTCAGCCCGATCGGGCGTGTCCGGCAATTGGCTCGCAAGATCGCGGGCGCGCATGTAACTTGCGCGCGCATCCGCCGCAGCGCCCGTTTTGGCCTGCGCCTCGGCGACGGCCAGCCAATTCGGCGGGTATTGCGGACGCAGTGCCGCCGCGCGCTTTGCGGCGGCGAGACCGCGCTCTGGATCGCCGGGACCCAACGGCCATCCGAGTGCGCGAATCCACACCAGCGCCTGCACGCGCGCGGGGCCGGCGTCAGCGTAAGTCGGATCGATGGCCTCCGCTTGCGCCAATGTAGAGAGCATGTCATTCAACATAGCGCTCGCATGCGCCGGGTGCTCCCGCGCCTCAAGCCCCAACGCGACCCCGCGGCCAAAGAGGCAGGCGGCCGCCTGCGGAGTCTGTGCGATGCACACATCGGCATCGCGGCGCGCGGCCGCGACAAGTTCCGCTCGCCGGCGCGGATCAGCCTCGTGCTCGCTCTGGCTCGCGTCCGCGGCGATGGCCGCGGCAAGCTCATCGCTCGAGCCATGCGCCGGCGCCGGTACGGCAGGCTCGCGCACTGGCACTGTGCAGGCGGCGAGTAGCACTCCCGCAAGTGCCCACGCGAGCCGCGTTCTCACGGCGCGGCCGCATGGGCAGGCAGCTGCGGCAGCACAAAGCGCTGCAATCGAAGGTTAGCCAGGGCGTCAGCACCGGGCGCGCTCTTGGCCAAACTCAATAGTGCGTCGCGCAGCGGATCGGCGCGCGCTTTGGGCAGGCGCGCATCGACGACCGCGAGGATGGCAGTGGGCAAGGGCGCAGATTGCGTGACGCTCTGCAGGTCGCCCGCGAAAGGTAAGCTCGCAAGTGCAGTCGTCTGCGTTGCATCGAGCAGCACCGCAACCGGTTCTCCGGAGGCCGCTCGCCGTAGCGCCGAGAGCACCTGAGCGGCCTGCGTAATCTTCACATCTGAAGGTAAGCCCCAGCCGGCGAGCGCATAGGTGCGCACGAAGTCCGGCGCGTAGCCGGCAATGCTGAGAATAGTGTAGCCCGACATCGATGCGGGTCCGCTGACCTTGCCCTTCTTCGCAACGAGCGTCCAACGCTCCTGCACTCCGACGTCCGTCACGTCCGCCTGCACGAGCGGCGCGAGATGCAAAGCGGCCGCATGCTCGACAAAAAACGGATATGGCACGAACGCCAACGCAGCTTCAGGCTTCGCAAGTTTTTCAAGACCGCCCACTTCGGTTGCGTCGTACGTCGCAGTGAGGCTGCCGGCAGGCCATTGCGCCGCAGCAGCGGCGGCCGCGGCAAAGGCGTCGAGAAAGGGCTGCGCATCGCCCGTCCCACCGGGATAGCCCGGCGCACAGAAAACCATCGACACGACGGCGCCCGCCAATAGCGTACTCATCTTATTAGGCTATCATTCCCGGGCGCGCTGCGCCTGCGCGCCTGAAAGGGCCTGAATATCGCGCATGAATGTGCCGGCCGCGCCCGCGCTTGTCCAAGTCTTTCTTCGCGTCCTTAACGCGCGAGGCTGGATTGTGGGAGGATTTCTGCTACTTGCGGGTGCTGGGCTCTACGGCGCAATGCAGGTACGCAACGATTCGGCGATCGACCGCCTGATAGTCGCCGACGACCCGGATTCACGCGCCGCGCGCGATTTCGAGCGACTGTTTCCTGAGGGCGAGCATGCACTGCTCATGCTCGAAGCGGCGGACCCATTGAGCCCCGCGGCGCTACGTGCCGCCGATGAGCTCGAGCGCAAGCTGTCACAGCTGCCGCACGTCGAAGCCCACAGCATCCTCACATTCTTTCGACACACGAGTTCATCCAGGCAACTCACTGCAGACCAGGCGTTGCGCTTGCGCAAATTCGCAACCGGGACCACGCTATTTCGCCGCGCCGGTCTCCTCGGCGACCACTTTCTCGGCATTGCGCTCGAGCTCCACGTCCGTTCACCTGCCGAGCGCAACAAGGTCCTGGCAGACATTGAAGCGGCGACACAGCCGTTCACAGTTCCCGGTGGCGCCTTTACGGCAGTGCGTCGCGTGGGCTCGCCATGGCTCAACGAATGGCTGGAGGAGAAAACCGGTTCTGCGACGAAGCGTGTCATGCCGCTCTTCGGCGCATTCCTCATGACGCTGATTTTCGTCGTGTTCCGCTCGTGGCGGACCCTCGCCGCCATCATCCTCACACTCGCTGCTGCGGTCGCCATTGCGGTGGGGCTCGCGGATCCATTCGGCTGGCCCAACACCATCGTCTCAGCCCTCGTGCCGTTGACGGTCTTGGTTACGACGACCGCGACGCTCGTCTATATCCATGCGCGCTACGTCGACCGGCAGGATGCCCGGCCGCTCATCGAACACCACGCCCATGCGCTCGCCAACAAATTTCTGCCTTGCACGGCGTCCATGTTCGCGACCGCAGTCGGTTTTGCGGCGCTCGCGGTGTCCGATATTCGCCCCATTCGGCAGATGGGGCTGTGGACGGCAGGCGGACTCATCGTTGCCTGGGTCGCAAGCTTCACCCTGTTCCCGGCACTGCAATCCTTGCTGCACACCCCGACGCGGGCTGAGCGCGCACCCGTGGGTCGGTGGTATGCCAGCTTCGTCGATCTTTGGATCCCGTTCACCGCGCGCTACCGATGGCCATTGGTTGGCACCGCGGTCCTGGTGATGCTGTGCGGAGCGGCTGCGCTCTTCGGGGTACCCGGCGAACTTGCGCCGCTTGCCCTGCAGACCGACTCTCTCGCCTACATCAATCCAAAAGTTGCCATTGCTCGGGATACCAGGGAATTTGAACGCACCAACGGCCTTACAGTCACCGAGCTGTGGTTGCAGACTCCCGCGGGGGAGGCGTTGCAACCCGAGTTTCTACGCGCCGTCGAGGGGCTGACGCGTCGCCTGGAGCGCGATCCACGCATCACTGCCGTCGATGGGCCGACTGCCGCGCTGCGCTGGGCTCACTATATCCAGACAGGATCCGATCAATTGGCATCGGACGCTGCGGCGTGGCCCGCGCTCGCCGCGGATCTCGAACAGATCCTGCTCACGCAACCCGGAGCACGCGACTATGTCGACCTCGCGAGCCTCGCCAATGTGCGCCTCAGCATCCGCGGACGAGGCGCAGCGTTCGGCGGCCCGGGCGCGATGCGCGCGTTCGTTGAGAGCGCCTGGCGAGCGCAGCAAATGCAGGAACCCGTGCTGCGGGGCGTGCGCGGGCGCGTCGTCGGGCAAGGCGTGCTCGCTGATCAGATCACCCTGCGCCTGATTCCAAGCCTGATTCAAAGCTTTGCGCTGACGGCGACCGTCATATTCTTCGCGTTCCTGCTGGTGTTCCGCAGTCCCGCAGCTCGATTGATGGCGATGATCCCGTCGTTGTTCGCGATTCTGGGCGCTTTTCTGTTGATGCGCGTCACGGGCATCATTTTGAATATTGCGACTATCCTTATCGGATCAACCGTCTTGGGTGCGACGGAGAATGACCAGATTCATTTTTTCTATCATTTTCAGGAGGGTCGATCGAGCGGTTCGACGGCGGACGCCTTGCGGCATGCGCTGCTTGTAGCCGGCCGCCCGATCGCATTTGCAACGCTGATCAATGCGGGCGGTTTTCTCGCACTGACTTTTTCGGATCTGCCGCCGATGCGTCAGTTTGGCGTCGTGTCCGCTTCGGCTTTTGTCCTCGCACTCATTGCCGATTTCACCGCTCTCCTGGGTGCGCTTTGGATTCTGAGTCGCCATCGAGGAAGATGAATCACTGTGAATGTGCCTAGCGTTGCGCAGATGCGAGCCGCCGCTGAGATCCTGGCGCCGCACATCGTTGCTACGCCTATTCAGGCCTGGCACGGCGTAGAGTTCGAAGAGCGGCTTGGCGCGCAATCACGCCTGATCCTAAAGCTCGAACTATTCCAGCGCACGGGCACATTCAAAGTGCGCGCAGCGATGCTGAACGTTCTCGCTCTCACCGAGGAGCAGCGCCGGCACGGAGTGACGGCTGTCAGTGCCGGCAATCACGCGATCGCGGTGGCGTGTGCTGCGCAGCGCGTCGGGGTCTCGGCAAAAGTTGTGATGCTCGCGACAGCCAGTGCGCTACGTGTTGCGGCGGCGCGGGCCTACGGCGCTGAAGTCATCATTTCAACCGATGGCCGCACGGCATTCGCACGGGCGGAGGAGATTCGCCAAGCGGAGCGCCGCACGTTTATTCACCCTTTCGACGGGCGCAACGTCGTCCTGGGAACGAGCGGCGTCGGGGTCGAATTTCTGGATCAGGCGCCGCAGCTCGACGCGATCGTCGTTGCGATCGGCGGCGGCGGCCTCATGGCGGGCGTCGCTGCGGCCGTGAAGCAGATAAAGCCGAGCTGCCTCGTATTTGGCGTGGAACCGATCGGAGCGGATGTCATGAGCCGCAGCTTTCGCGCGGCAGCGCCGCAGAGCATGGAGCGCGTCGACACCATCGCGGACAGCCTCGCGCCGCCCATGACGACGCAGGGCACTTACGACCTATGTAGACGCTTCGTTGACGACATTGTCACCGTGTCGGATGACGCGATCTGCGCCGCGCTTGCGCTCTTGTACCGCGATGCAAAGCTGGCGGTGGAACCGGCGGGCGCGGCAGCCGCAGCGGCGGTACTCGGTCCCTTGGCAGCGCGGCTGCGCGGTAAGCGCACGGGTGTCGTCGTTTGCGGCGCCAACATCGACAGCGACAGTTTTTATCGCTATCTCAAGCGCGGCGAGGGGGAACTTCAATCGGCCGCGGCCGTATCTTCTTCTTCGGCCTAGGAGCTTCGCGGGCTGCAGTTAGACGCTGCTCACCGAGCGCAGCCGCTCCTGCGTCTGCAGCGCCCACCAGCGCTCGACGCTCGCGCTCAGGCCTGCGAGATCGAGCCCAGCCGCTCTCAGGCAACTCTCACGCGAGCCGTGCTCGATGAAGCGGTCGGGTATGCCGAGCTGCAGCAGCGGTCGCTGCAATCCTTCGGAGGCGAGCAACTCGCACACGCCCGAGCCCGCGCCGCCGATAATCGCATTTTCCTCGATGGTCACAATGGCGCGATGCCGCGCCGCAACCGCAGTCACGAGGTCCTCATCAAGTGGCTTGACGAAGCGCATGTTGACGAGCGTGGCATCCAGATGCTCCGCAATCTTCTGCGCGGAATCGACGAGCGCGCCAAATGCCAATATCGCAAGGCCGCTACGGCCTTCCCGGCGCAGCTGGGCGCGTCCCAGCGGCAGCGCCGTCATCTCCTCGACGATCGGCACGCCCGGCCCCGTGCCGCGCGGATAGCGCACGACCGCGGGCCCGGACACAGTGCTCGCCGTGTACAACATCTGGCGGCATTCGTTCTCATCGGCCGGCGCCATGATCACCATGTTCGGAATGCAGCGCAGAAACGTCAGATCGTAGCTGCCTTGGTGTGTTGCACCGTCGCTGCCGACAAGCCCCGCGCGGTCCAAAGCGAATACCACCGGGAGGTTCTGCAGGGCGACGTCATGAATCAGTTGGTCGTACGCGCGCTGCAGGAAGGTTGAATAAATCGCGACGACTGGCTTTAGCCCTTCGACCGCGAGCCCAGCCGCAAAGGTGACGGCATGTTGTTCGGCGATTGCGACGTCGAAGTAGCGCTCGGGGAATTGCTTGGAGAACTCGACGAGGCCTGAGCCTTCTCGCATCGCAGGCGTGATGCCGACAACGCGGGGGTCGCGCTCGGCCATGTCACACAGCCATCGCCCGAAGATCTGCGAATAGGAAGGGCCCGTGCTCTTTTCCTTAAAAATCGTGCCACTGGCCGGATCGAACGGTCCGGGCCCGTGCCATTTGATCGGGTCGGCCTCTGCAGGCGAGTAACCTTTGCCCTTGCGCGTGACGACATGCAGGAACTGCGGCCCGCGCAGCTTGCGCAGATTGCGCAGCGTGGTCACGAGCGCCCCGACATCGTGGCCGTCCATCGGACCGATGTAGTTGAAGCCCATCTCCTCGAACAGCGTGCCCGGCAGTACCATGCCCTTCAGATGCTCTTCCGAGCGCCGCGCAAGTTCCCACACCGTAGGCATCTGGCGCAGAACCTTCTTGCCGCCCGCGCGCAGGTGCGCGTACACACGGCCCGAGAGCGCGCGGGCGAAGTAGTTGGAGAGCGCGCCGACATTCTCTGAAATCGACATGTCATTGTCGTTCAGAATGACCAGCAGATTCGCCGGCAAAGAGCCGGCATGATTGAGCGCTTCAAAGGCCATGCCCGCGGTCAGCGCCCCATCACCGATGATCGCGACCACGCGGCGATCCTCCCCGGCGCGCGCAGCCGCCACTGCCATACCCAGAGCCGCGCTGATCGAGGTACTCGAGTGCCCCACTCCAAAAGTGTCGTATTCGCTTTCGCTGCGCGACGGAAAAGGTGCCAGCCCGCCGTCCTGCTTGATCGTGTGCAGTCGCTCGCGCCGGCCGGTCAGTACTTTATGGGGATAGGCCTGATGGCCCACATCCCAGACGAGGCGGTCGAATGGTGTATCGAACACATAGTGCAGGGCGATGGTCAGTTCGACCGTACCGAGCCCTGCGGCGAAATGACCGCCGCGGGTGCTGACGCTGTGGATTAGAAACTGCCGCAGCTCACCGGCCAGCACCTCAAGCTTGGCGGCCGGCAACCGGCGCAGGTCAGCCGGACTATCGATGGATTCGAGCAGCGGATACTTCTCGGGCGGGTCGGCCATCGGCAGCAGTCTACACTGCGCCGCGGCTGGGCTGGGAGCGGGCGCGGAGCCTGGCGGGAGCGGCGTTCAAGCGCCGTCTTTGCGCCCGGCCGCCAGGAGCCGGTGCTCGAATAGGTCACTCTGCCGCACTCAATCTCTCATCAATGTTCGGCTTCGATTTACGCCATGGGTCTTCCGCAGCGGGCCAGCACGCCCCGCAGGTCACGCAGCGCCGGGAACACCTCGTTATTCCAGTCCGCGCCCTGTGCGTCGTAGGCGCGCTGCTCGTATTCCACGATCTCCTTATCCTCGCGGAAAATGTTCTCGGTGAACCAGACCACGAAGGGCCACACGGCATGGATCACGCCGGGCACGCGCGGCTTTTTCACAGACAGGTAGCCGTATGTGCGGTTGGTGCGCTGCTCGGCATCCAAGGGCGTATAGCCGAGCCACACGTCCAGCACCGGATCGTTGGTTTCCTGAATGTCGCGCCCGACCCACACCTTCAGATTCTGCGTGGGGTAGTCGGTACGAATGCGCATGTGGTCGGAGAAGGCCTTTTTTGCTTCGCCGCGCTTGCGCATCAAGTCCACAATCACCTGTTCGCCGACGGAAGATCTCCCTGCGGTGCGGGTGAAACTGTACTCCACCTGTGCCCATGTCTCGCCGTGTTGCCGTCCGATGCAATGGGCCCTGATCGAGCCCATCTGCTTGCGGTGCATGAACTGGTGGTTCATGTCGAAGAGGTTCTCGTGCATGAAGGTGTAGTGGCAGGCCACTTCACGGTTCAGTCGCCGGGTCTTGTAGTCGTTGCGCTGTGATGAACCGAGCCCCGTCGGCAAGCGGCTTTGCGCCAGGGCGGCATCGCCCGGGAAAACAAAGATCAGGCCGTCCACCTCGCGCGCGGGATAGCTCTTCACGCCATTCGGCAGCCGCTCCGAACCCAGATAGGGCACGCTCACGCACTTGCCGCTGCAGTCGTAGGTCCAGCCGTGATAATGGCATTTGATCTCATCTCCGTTCACGACACCCAGGTGCAGCGGCACCTGGCGGTGGGCGCAACGGTCCTCCAGTGCAAACACCTGCCCGCTCTTGCCGCGATAGAGCACGATGGGGTCGCCCGCGAAGCGGCGGGCAAGTGTCCGGCCCACCTTCAACTCGTCGGACCAGGCCACGGGATACCAGTAATCCGGATGCGCGCCTACGCGACGCAGATCGAATGCATTGGGCGAATTCGCGCTCCGCATCGTGATCAGATTCGAACTATCTTCGGCCATGGGGTCCTCGAGCCATCGATTCGCGCAGACAGGGTAGCGCGCCGCCATGCCCCGTGGTCAAGGGGCGGATTCTAAAGACAAGCGGCGGCTGCCGTGGCAGGCGATTCTACCGCGATGCGGCCATGGCCGGGCCCCAGCTCTCACGGGCGTTGCCCGCCAGAGGCGGTGGCCGCCATTGTCGGCCTTCAAAACGGATAGTTGAGGCCGGTGAAAGCGGCAAGTCCCTCACTGCCGTAGCCTATATCCACGTAGCCGACCACAAAGGGCCGCGCGACGCCGCGAAACCCCACGCCATAGACATGATGCAACTGCTCCAGGGGAAACGTGCTCGGGCGGTCAAATACGCGCCCGAGATCGACGAACGGCGTCACTTCCAAGTCGACGTGGGTCGAGACGGCATTGAAAGACGCTACCGTCCGGCGCACCTCGACGCTGGTAGAAAAGGAATTGCGATCGTAAAACCGTCCCTCGCCAAAGCCGCGCAGCTGCTGCTCACCGCCTATCACGCTGCTATCGCCGCCAAGGCTGCTGAGCGCCCAGAACGGTACGGCGTGCGCGGAGGGCAGATAGCGCAGAGCGGTGTGCGCCGCAAGTATCGTTTCGGGCGCGATCGGCCAGAAGGCGCGTCCGTCGACTCCGGCTTCGCTATCGATTGAATCATTCAGTATGCCCCTGCGGCTGGCGACGCCGCCGTACGCGACCCATTCCTCGCCTTCAGTGGGTACCGTCAAATCATTCCGCGTGTCGTAGACGATGGACAGGCGATTGAGCATCTCATCATTGGTGCCCACGCCGAGAATGTGGCCAAAGCGGGTATTAATCGAGGCAACGCGCGCCAACGTCCCCGGCTGCACATCCACCACTTCTTCGCGGCCGGTGTACTGCAGCTGCCAGGCATGGGTCAGGTTCAATCCCACCTGCACCTGTGCCAATTGCTGCTCATTGGTGTAGTTCGTTTCCGCGGTCGTCGGTGATTCATTGCCGATGCCGTAGAAACGCGGCGTGCCGTCACGGTCGAAAATCAGACTCGCATTGAATGACCAGCGCTTGTCACGTAAACGCCCATCTTGATACTCGGCGTCGAAATCGCGCTCGACGCGCTCTGTGATGCCTGCAACCAAGGACCACTGCTCGTCCGCGGACGGGTACGCAAACACACGCCCATGCACTTCATACCCAAAATACGGGTTGTACAGCACATCAGGCGCGATGATGCGACGGATCTCATGCTGCTCATCCGTTTGCACCCAGGTGGGAAGGATACCGACTGTTGTGCCACTGTTCGGATCGACACCGATCGACGGGATCGGAATGAAGGGCGCGCTCGCAGGGTTAAACCAGCTGGAAAAACCTGAGTGTGGCGGCGCCGGAGCCGGCACAGGGCCCGGCTGCGCCGGCAGCGGCGCCGCCGCTTGCGCCGCGACGTCATTGGAGTCCGGCCACGCTGAACGCCCCACGAAGGCGGCGATGCCGCCGCAGAACAGTGCGGCCGCAACGTGCCTTGGAATTCCTGCTCTATGCATAACGGCACGCTGCCCGCTCAGGACTGCCTTAGTGAGTCTTGCCGAGCAATTGGGCGCGGCATTTAACTGGCCGCTCGATGCGCGCCGGCAGGCCGTTGTGCATTTGCATGAGAAATTCGAGCGGGGCGCTGCGCCGCACCTGCCGCAGTGGCGCGCCGCACAGTGACACGACACGCTTCACTGGCGCACTCCCGCCAGCGGCTGCAGCAACGGCTGCACGTCCGCAGCTGCGCGGGCAACGTCTTCGGAATAATCGATCTTGATCCACGGGGCTCCCATGACATCGCTAACTTCGAAGCTCTGGCTGCGCTCCTGCAGCAGATCCCGCACCGCTTCCTCATGCGGCATATGAGCGCGGTCGCTCGCGACATAGCCGGCAACGAGTGGGGCGAGCCGCCGCGCACCGGCCGGGTCAAAGCGGGGCGGCGAAATCCCTGGCGGAAGCCGAAATACGCGACAGAGTCCTTCATGTTGGAAATGAGCCGCCAGTAGGGGTGCATCCTGGGGTCCGTCACATATTCGAAGGCGAGCGACACGCGCACCTCGCCCGCACCGAGCGGCGTGATGCGGTGGCGCAATTTGTCGCCATCGAAAAACACCATGCCACCGGAAGGAATCAGCACCGAGCCCGGGACCACGGCCGCCCCTTTCTCGCGCGTATGTAATTCGTAGTCGAGCCGGCACGATGAATCATCAATGATCCCGAGCAGCAGCGTATAGCGACGGCCGACGTAGTAGGACGTGTCGTAGTGCCAACCGATATGATCGCCGGGGAGCGTGTAGAAATAGCGCGCATAGGCGTGCGGATCTTTAGGTGGCGATACCTGCAAACGCTTGCCAGCGAGTTGTCCCAGCCAGTCGATCAGCGCGGCAGAACGGTATAGCTCGGCAATAACGGGCGCGAGCCCATCCATCACATGACGGCTGACGCAGCCCCCCTGCTTGTGGCCGGGCAGATAATTGCGGTACACCGATGCCTTGACGCTCTCGACAGCGGCAATCAATTGCGTCGTGATCTCGGGAGTCAGAAAATCCCGCATATGCAAGAACGCGCCCCGCTGCGCAAACTCGCGGCGCAATGGCTGCATACCGAAGCCTCCCAGGCGCGCAGCCAGCGCTTGGTTGACGTCGGGCTGCGCCTGCGGCGCGGGCGCTGCCACATCCGCCGGCATCTGCACGCCCGCTGTATTAGTAGCGGCAGCGCTTATTGGGCTACCCCTGCCGTGGAATTAGCCGCCATCGAGCGCTGCCGGCGTACCACCCGCAGATAGTCGATCACGACCCAGATGGCGAACAGCGCTGCACATATCGAAGCCACCACCAGGAACGCCGTGACGACGTTGCAAACAGTCACCATCGGCAGCAAATAAAGGACGTCCTCCGTCTCGAACCCGCCGAGCGATGCCTGCCGAGTTTGGGCTTTGCCGACCATCTCCTCGATGCGCATGCGCAAAAAGAAAATCAATGCGATCGCGCAACCGGCGGCCGCACCGAGCACGAGCGGCAGGATCTGCAGCGCGACCCCGAGCTTCGCGCCAACGCCGATGCCGATACCAATAAAAAGCAGAATCGTCACCACAGCATCGCTGGCGAGGTCATATACATGTCCGGTCCGACTGGTCTTGCCGCTCAAGCGCGCGAACTCGCCGTTGGTGTGATCGGCAAAATTCGACAGGACGAGGAACAGGGCAGCCAGATTCGACCAAACATAGGTTCCCGGCATGAAGGCTGCTGCAGCAGCAAGGCCGATCAGCAGGCGTAGTGACGTCAGGTGATTAGGCGTGACCCAGCTGTCTCTGAGGGGCGCAACCAGCTGGCGCGCCAGGCGCGCATCCCAAGGGCGTTGAGGGGTCGAGGGTTGATTTTCAGACATTATAATTAGTCGTCGCAATGCAAAGGGCGCTGCGGTCGCGCTCGCGAATGTACATATTTTACGCTTGATTTTCTTGTGCCATCGCGATGCTCTCGCAGGGCTGGGCATTGGACGGTCTATAACCCATTGAGCGCGGTAGCAAAAGCGTGATTTTGCAGATACATCGCCATGATGCGCCTGCGCAAGGGCTATGGTTGTCGCGTAGAGCGGCGTCCAAGGCCATTGAAGGCGATTTGCGCGCTTGCGGCAAAGCATAGTAAAAGTTATAATTTATTCAGTGGCTTACGAGAGTTTTCACTTCTGGGCCTAGGAGGTGGGCACTGTTTCGAGTGCGGCGCGGGCGCTGCGGCGAGACGTGAGAGGTTCCCGCCTTAATCGGATTTCGCGTGCGGGCAAACTTATTGCATGCAACTTTCTGACGAAGGATTGCGTGTTAGGTTAGCTTGCAGCGTGGGTCGCGCTAACGTGTTCCTATTCCTACGATTTCCCGAGATACTGCCTGCATGGATTCCGTCACTTCCGATGAAGTCTATCAAGATCGGATTCT